>Ga0179591_1289351_pt1 | contig 17904 bp, 20 predicted proteins | sample CZOMad2_1_08_16f_FD_182891 | JGI IMG/M metagenome (GOLD analysis project Ga0179591, IMG submission 182891) | Vadose zone soil fungal communities from Angelo Coast Range Reserve, California, USA - CZOMad2_1_08_16fungal (PacBio error correction) | ecosystem: Environmental > Terrestrial > Soil >... | reverse complement strand
CCTTTGGCTGTCTCACCTTTTTTTCTTTTCGAGAGCGCCTCCTTTTATCCTCCTTCTTGGAATTTTCCTGTCTACCTCCACGGTGAGGAGTGCTAAATTCCTTTCTCTCCCGATGTACTGAAATGTTTCTCTTTTTTGATGACGTTGAGTCCTTAAAAGTCACCTCAGGATCAGCATCATCACACCCAAAAAAAAAAAATCCATAAATCCTAAAAAGTTCTCCTTGGACTCCAGACTACTGATAGTCTTTCAAGAAGATTTTTTCTTTAGCCTCCTATGGTATGCGAGTGATTTTTTCGTGGGCACTTGCTCCTTATTCTGTTCCCTCTTACTCCCCAGAGCCAAGGTATTTTTTGGGGGTGAGGAAGGTTGGGAAGCGTAGAACAACGAGCGCAGTTTGCCGTGAGGAAGGCCGGGGGCAGGTCCCTGGGCCCTTAGAGAAACTTTGGTTGCCGGTAGGTAAATTATCGTTCTGGTTTTGTACGTGACGATGGAAGAAAGAGGCCCCTCCCGGGCTAACCATTGTGCATGTTAACTAGCCCGCAGGCCTCTTTTTTTCCTACGATTTCCCCCCCCCACCGACCATCTTTCCCGTTCATGTTGCAGACGCACTTCCCCCCCAAGCCACCCCTTTGAATTACCGCGCTTCGTCCCCCAAAGTTCCACCCAAATTTTTCCACTAGATTAAGCGTCGGTAGCAAATCGATCCGATGTCAACCCCGTCGGGTTACCCCATTACCCCGCAGGCCCCCCGTTACGATATTTTTTCTCCGAGAGAATTTTTCTCAACTTTCACTGTAGCTAGATTCCCCGCCCCCCATTCCCCGGCCAAAATTACCCCCACCCCTCTTCTCTTAATCCCCGAAGTTCGTTCTTGATTTTTTATGATGATGTAAACCCCGCAGCTTCTTACATCTTCGAGGCTTTTCCCTATCCTCTGAACACATTTTGACCCTTTGATGATTTTTTCATACCTGAAGAACTTTCCCCCCAAGGGAATTCCCCGGTTTTCATTAGTTAATTCTTTCGATCTCCCCCATTCCCCCAGGCTCGATTTGCTTTACGATCTTTGAAGCTTTTAAGTAAGACATCAATTGAGGCCAGTCTCTTTTGGCTTTGGTCCCTTCACGCTCTTTGGTGTGGAGAATCGATTCCGATCCGATAATGAGCGGAATTTTTGTTCCCTTTTTGGAAGAGTTTTTCCGTATCCTCCCTCCCCCTACCCCTCCCCTGTTCCCCCCGAGGGCGAAAGTTCTCTCCCCGACTTTAAGTCCCCCCTTGAAGACCGCGGTTTTAATTTCAACTGTATTTCTCCCCGTAGCGCCACGGGTTTCCCTTCATTTTGCAGAGCTATTTTTTAAAAGTTCCGGCCCCCCCCTCGAAGTACCACCCCTATTTCCTTCCCCTTTCCCTCTGATTCTTGCCCCCGCTCCCCACCTTACCCATGCCAGCATTAGAACCCCCCCCCTTTTTTTTTTCAAAGCTGGCCCCTTTTAACCCCCTTTTTGCAACGGCGTCCGGATTTGTTTTCCCTCCAAGAAGCTTGTAACTGTGTCCTCTTTGATAGCCCGTCCCCTTTTTACAGCTTGTGTTCCCATCTCTTTTTTACCGGTGGTTGACAGCGGTATTCCCCGATGTTCGATTTTGGAGGGTTCCCTTCTCGTTTTTCCCGTCTTATGTGATTGGTTTTTTTGTGGGGGGGGGTGGTGTGTGGTGGGTGGTTTTTTTTTCTTTTTTGGGGTTTTTGGATTTTACTTGAAGATTTTTTCTCGGTCCCCACCCCTCTCGGGCCTCCTATGAAAGCAGTTTGCTAGCCCTTTGCTCTTTTTTCCTTTTCCCGTTTTGGCCGCAACTCCTCCATAAAGTTTTTTGCCCGCAACTCGGGCGCATTTCTTATCCCCTAGGGGTTTTTCTCCTTTTTCTGCAGGTTTTGAGTGATATTTCACCGTCTTCGCAACTAGTTGTACCACATATTTTTCTCTTTCTTTTATCACCCCTCTTCCCCCTTCTCATGCCCTGAGTGTCCTCCATATACCACATCTTCAGTCTTCTCGTTCTTCTGAGGCTTATCTCTTATTTTCCCCCCGGCTGTCCTTCCCTTTGATGTACCTCGCATTTCTTCCCAAGAAATTAGTGTGTTATTTTTTTTTTCTTTTCCATTTGCCTCCCCTTATTCAACCTTTTTCTAAGTTTCACTGTTTTTGTGAAGCGACCCCCCGATTTTTTGCGGTAACTCCCGATTTTTCGAAACCTTTCCCTTTCCTTCATTCCGTGACTCGGTTATATCATGTTCCCTATTCTACCCCTTTTTTTGACTGTCCCATCCTCTCTTCCCTCCGGTTTTTTGTTTCGTTCTCTTTCCCCCCCCTTTGATCCATGTGGCTTCCTCCCTTGTCCCCATTGATTTCCCCTAGTCCGTGTCTGCAAGACCACTTCTCTCACTGTTTAAACTCCCCATTCTGTCTTTTCCACCCCTGTAGTAGGGCTTTCCCCCCCCCCTTACCTTCTTTTTTTCAGGACTTCCTTTTTGATTGAAGAGAGTCCCTCGGGACCTTTTTTTCCCACCCCCCCCGAATTTCTTGTCGACACCATTTTTACAATCCCTGGTTCCATAAACCTCGCCTCTGTTTTTCCTGCATTCCCTCTTAAGCCTCGCATTGCGCTCAGTCGGAACTTTCTTTTTCCGTTTCATGGACCTTCCCCTCCTGCTTGCGGACAAAATTTTTCTCCCCAAAACATTGTGCAATATGTTTCTTACTTTAGCTTTCCTATATTTGGACCTCTAAACCCTTACTCTATCTTTCACCCGAATTGTAATCAGTAATCTCCCACCCAATGTCTCCTCATCGGTTTCCACTTTCTCCGCTTTCTTACAACACCCCTTTTTCCCGACCAATATCCCGTCGCCAGAAGCACTGCCCTTTAATATTCTTTCAACGTTTTTTGTTCCTTCCGAATCCCTTCCCTCCCCAATCTTTCACCTCTGCTCCCTTCAATGGCCCCTTCCCCCCCCCCAGCTTTCCAATACCGTGTCACGTCACGAGTAGCGATTTACCCTTCCCAGATACTCTCATTTTTCTGGGCGGGACACCTGTCCTGTCTCTTGATTCATTTACTTTCCCTTCCCCTTCCTCCCCTTTTTTTTTTCCCCCTTTCCCCCCCGTACTTTTCTCTTGGTTCGAATGCGCATGGTCAATTTTGGTCTTTTTTACTTTACCTCGTTCCCCCCGTGAAATGAGAGTTTTGTAGTCTTTTTACTTTCCCATAAAGGTTCCCACCCTCCTTCTCAAACATGAACTTGATCCCCCGCTCGAATTCAGTTTACTTCTTCCCTCCCCTTTTTTCTCCATATCAAAAATACCCCTCCTCTTCCTTAATTCTTAGTTTTAGTTTACCGAGTGTTGTGAGTTTTCTCCCTCCTTTTTTCCCTCGTGTTCACCCCACTTCTGGATGGTCTTCTCTTACCTGATGATGACATTCAGAGGCGACAAAAAATCAATGAGAAATTTGTTTCAGTCGTTATTCTACTTCCCCCATCCTTTCCGGTTTCGATATACGTCTCTCTCCTTTTCTCATCTTTCTTACACCTTTCCTCTCGCACAGGCTCTGTTCCTGGGATTCCTTCTGCCCTCAACTCCAGGTTTTGCAATTCCCTTTGTCGTCTTTTCAACCATCTCCTGAACCCAACTTTTCTCTCCTTCTTTCCAAATCCTGAAGCTGGTCACCCTCCTGTCTTTTATGCTTTTCCTCCTCTTCTCCACGAACTCGTTATATAGGGTTTTGTAGTTTGTTGGTTGACTCTATCTTACCTTTCCTTTTCTCTTCTGTCTCTAGTCAATTTACACTATATTCTTACTGCGGGTACTTTTTCCCCCCCCTTCCCTTAATTCTGATAACTTCCCTCCTCGAATAGATTCTTTTTAGTCCCTAGCTTCTTAAGGTTTGAGCCTTCGGCCGCTGCTATTTTTACCTATTTTTTGACCTCCTTTCATTCGAAAGTAACTTTCTATTGCAATACTTTTTTTTAGGGGCATCTTATTTCCATCATTTCTTCCCCCCCCAGTCTATGGCACTTTCGTGAACCAACCCCGTTTCATGCTTAGTAGAAGTCTGACGCAATTAAAGTCCGGCACCATGACGCTTGTGTATTTCACTCCCCCTGCCCACAGTCGACCCCCCACCTTGTCCCTGCTATGGTTTTCTGCCCCCCCGCCCAATAACCTCCGTCGCCCGGTCCCCCCCCCCCCACCTCCCCATCCTCGTCGCTCAGGTTAAGACAATAAAACCAATGTCGTTTTTTCACTCTTATTATTCCCCTGTCCCTATCCTTATTCCCCTTTTTTTTTCTTTCTTTGGATCTTCTTTGCTTCACATGTGAGCTTCTCACCCCTTCATTCTCCCCTTGACAACCTTCCTTAATGCCTGCTCCTCTGACATCTCTTTCCAATACTGAATTTCCCCTCTTCTTCTTTTCCATCTTATCCCGACCGATATCATGTCACTTTCTTTTCTCCCTCCACCTGATAGAGTCTCTTCTCCTCCTCGTTTGTTGTTGCGTTGATCTCTCTCTTTTTGCGCCACTCGTGCCTTGGAGCTGAGCCGCTTTCCCTCCCCTTTTCTGATTCTTCTTGGCACGCATCTAAGAACCCCGTGAGGGAAGAAGAATGGATGCTCCTGCTCTCTTCCTTCCCTGTTTTTCTTGATGCAGTTGCAGAACTCCTTCCCTTTTACAAGCAACTTTAAGGCTCAGTCATCATTCCCCAATCCCCCTTCAACCTCTGCTGTACAGTATTGGTGTTTTTGAACTCCGATTCCCATCTAAGAGCAAAACTAATTCCTTCCTTCTTTTTTTCTTTCCTTCGGTCTACCCTCTTTATTGATTCTGTGACCTCTAATGGGGGTTTGTATTTCACTCTAATCCAATCGCCCTGGAATTTTTGGTCGTCTGTGCTAGAGGAGACAACCTTCTGCTTTCATTATTTCATTGCATATGAAAGTTCCTTACCCTTCCTTCTTTAATTTTTTTCCGTATCGGGCCCCTCTCCCTGTTGTTTTTGCATGAAGCACCCCCCCCTTTTACAGATGCCACTCCTCCACCCTGTCCCAATGGAATAGCCTCCCATCCTTAGACTCCCCCCCCCTCTTTTTTTCCAAAGTACTTTTTAGCCGCGCTAAAATCCCCCCCCCCCCAGACCCCCCCCTTCTCCTCCGCCTCCATTTCGAAACAAGAAAAAAGCCTCTCTTCCCTCTAGGGAGAAAAGGATAGAAGATGACACTTGTTTTTATCCTTACCCCTCAGACGCCTTTAAGTCTTATTCATCGCACCGGAGATACAAATTTTCCCTTTTCTAAGCGAGCTCGCCCCCCTCCTTTGCAAAAGTCCCACCCCCCCTTCTCCCGAATTGTGATGCTGGACGATGATTCTGCCAAATCCTCTCCTGTTTTACAGCTGAGGGTTGATTTGACCTTCTAGAAAAGTTTTTTCTTCTTTTCTTATTTGAAGCCCTTCCTCACCTTCGCAAGGATTTTTCCCTGCTTAATGAGTTGTTAAGGTAATCTCTCCCTGAACCCCCATAGCTCCCCTCTTTCTTGTTTATCAGCTCTAGGTAGAGTTGAATCCCTCCCTACTTCCCAGTATCGTCTTTCGGACCTGCCTGATTTGTCTTTACTCGATCTTAATCTCTCTCTTTCCTGTGAATTTTTGGTCGCCAGCCCCCCCTTTCAAATGAGACCGATTAACCCCTCACTTAAATGCTTTTTGTACCCCCTGGGGCGGTCCTCCCCCAGATCTCTCCCGCTTCCTTACACTACGCCGTCAATACTACCCTTTTTCTTTTGATTTTCCGTTTCCTCAAACCCTTGTGAACCGATGCTTTCGTCTCGTTGCGTAACTTTCTTTGCATAGCGTATGGTTTCCTTTAGTTTTTTTCCCCTCTACTTAATTTCAGATTGCTTTATTGCCCCCGACAACCCCACCCTTTACATGCCCGACTCCTCCCTCCCCCCCCTAGTTTTCCCAAGTACGGCCCCATTCAATCACCCCTTCTTTGAAATGAAAATAAACTAAGTTTCAGAGGCTCCTCCTACCCAAAGTATTTGTAATCTTTAGGGTCAACCCCTTTCTTGTTTACAGGTGCTGTGAGCGGATTTTTCCTCTACTGTGGAGATTCTTTGCGGTCCTTTCGAACTGCTTTTTTCCCCCCCTATTTCTTTCTGCCACCCCTTCTCTTTCCCCTGCTGGGAAACCCCAAAACAAGCGAGTTCCCTCAGATTTGGTTCCAAGACAGGCTGTAGTGATTTCCACCCCTGATATGGGCCGTGACGTTTTCTCCCCTGCTCAATAAAGTTGCCCGCAAATTGTGCGCATTGATATTGCTTCCCCCAATGAGGGGTGGTTCTTTCTCTTTCAATGGTGTCGAGGAATTTTCCACAGGTTCCCTTTAGCGCACATGTCAGGCAAAATTTTTTCCTGGTTTGTTCTGGATCCAAAATCTTGTTGGCTCATCTCACGCGGGAAGTTCTATCATAACACATCTTAATTGTTCATGTCCCCCGAGTCCTTCACAGGCTAGAGGGAGAGATTCTCTTCCAACCCCCAACCTCGCTACGTTTTCTTTCCCCCCTGTCGCTTGTCCTTTTGACTTTGACAGACATCACTTAGGTTTTTGTGGACCGGGGTTTGTCCCCAGGGTCCACATATTTGCCCCCCTTCATCGCTTCAACTTCCTCCAAGACACTTTTTCAATTTTTTTTTGAATGAGCTTCTGTGTTTTTGGAGTGTGATGTCGTTAGCACGTTCTTCCTTCTTTCCCCCTCAAGTGCACTCGAGTTCTATCTGGGTCCCTTCCCTTAATCCATGAGGCGAGATTGGAAATCTCTTTCACTCCCGTGGTGTTTTCTCGATTTTTCAACAGTCTCGCCGCCCCTTTTTTCCGCAGACCCCGAAATGCCCCCCTTTTTGAGAGAATCTCGTCCTTCTCAGAAACACGCATTTTCACGGTGTCCCCCTCACTCCCCTTTTCATCAGACCATCGGATGTGTTCCTCTTTCCCCCCCCACCTTTTTCTTGCTTGAAAGGTTGAAGATTTTTAAATGGCCTCCATAGTTCCCCTTTCCACCACCATCAACCGAATTTCTTGTCCCCGATAAACTTGATCTTCCCACCGTTATCCTGGGAAGGAAACTAGTCTGCTCGGGGGATCTCACGATGAAGTTTCCCTTCCGCACGTCCGCGCGATTCTGACCTGACCTAGATTTGTTAATGATTTCCCTCTTGCTCCCCCTCGGTTGTGATCACCCCCCCCCTTCCAACATGTTGCAATTCCTTTTTTTCTTCTCCTTGCACCGGTGGACCATCTTAACCAACTTACTCTAATCAGGCCCTCCAGGGGTTTTCACTGACAGTTGAATATCTTTTTTCTTCCCGCTGGATTTGTTGTACCCCTTGATTAAGCTGCTCCAAAACTTGGCCTCCCCCCCTCTAACGGGTCCTCAATAGCAACGGGGGACTAGGAGGTCCCCCTCTGTCGCAGCATTTTTTTATAGGAACCCCCTTCCGGCTCCGGCCCGTTTTCCAAAGCATCGCAAAGATTGTAATCCACCCTCAGGTTCACCCCTGTCCGAGAGCGCTTTTCACTTAAGCTCCCCTTTGTGTTTGGGATCCCTCTAAACCTTGAGGCGGCTTCATTTTATTTCCCTCCGCCGTTGTTTTTGCACTGCCCGTCCTTTTATCTTTTTTTCGACATGATGTAATGGTACAACTTTTGTCAAGGACATCATCGCACCAGCCTTGCTCAGGTTCCAGAAGGGCTTCTTTTTTTCTTCCCATACCGGCGCCCTCACCCAAGTAACAGGTTTTTAAAAATTTGAACCTTTCCTATCGTTTCCGCGACTTTTTTTCCACGATCGAATACGGTATCTTCCCTTGTTGAGCTATTCCAAAAAGAATCCCCTTTCCGTCCTCTTCTGTTTAGCCCATGCGGTGCAGATATCTGGGCTAACCCATGGGTTTAACCATCAATTATTCTAAACCTTCCTCCAGATAAATTGAAGGGTTTCCCCCCCCCCCCCCAAATAACATGATAATTATAGGATCTACGGCGACCCCCCCCCCCCCCCCCACTCTGCGTGACGATCCACCGATACTGTACAGTGAATTATTCCCTCTCTCCCCCATCTAGCTTAGTCATTTCACACCCTTCGTTCAGGGATATCTCAGCATCTGCACTCATCTATCAAGGTCTTTTTTTTCTCATTGTCGTATTCACCCTCACAATTCCGGTTGTACCCTTTCCTCACCTCCCCGGAAATCATCTTTCTGATTCGCCCTTATTATCCTCCGCCTTATTAATAGAATTTTTTTTAGCTTTTTTTTTCTTTCTTTTGGTTTCCCTCTTTTATTTTTTATTACTTTCTCCTTCTTTGAAATCTCGATGTAATGGGGATAACTGTCCCTTTCTTGCCTCTATCCTTTCCTCAATGTCTTTTTTATTGATTTTCTTCTCCCTCGCTTTCTTCCTAGTTTAGGTTGTCCTTGTTCCTCCTTTCCTTAGTTGCTCTTTTATTTTTTTCCCCCCTTCCCTCCCAGTAATTCTTCAGTTTCTTGCAAATTGACCTGTGTATCTTCTTGTGCTCTGATGGCCGGACCGGCTATGGTACTATAGGAACCCCAAAAAACCTTCTCCCTTCTACCACGTGTCCATGCACGGCCATGAAACCAGGGCCCATGAAGCTTGGTCGACTTTTTTCCCCCCAACCCCAGTTTTTTACCCCCCATTTCATTGATAGTGTGCCATCTGAAGCAAGAATTTCCCCAATTTCCCAAAGAAATTCCCGTCCTCAGAGGCTGTTTTTTTAGTTTAAGACCCACCTTTCTTCCTTCCGTGTGAACTGCTCAGTGTCCATGAGGCACCTGCTACTTGGAAAGAGATTTATCTGGCGGGGGTTCTTTTAGGTTTCCTGCCGGGGCTGCCCCATGTGATTCGTCCCCTTAGTCAATGCGTCCGTGCCCCTTCGTCCAATCTTCTCTTGCCTCTTCACTCACTTAACGTTTTATTTAGAGTCACTGTCCTTACCATCCTTACAGGCCTTCTAGAGAGCCTTTCCCCTTTACACCCACAGCTGACCTCTCTTTTCTCTCCTCTTTGGTTTTGTCTCTCGCTCCTCTTGCTGGACTACTCCACTATTGACCTTCTTTCTTATTTCTTTCTTCCTAAGTACTGGGAAATTCATGGCCTCCCCTTCCTGAACAATTTCCTTTCTTTGTTTTGAGCTTATGCATTGAGATCTTGCCGCTTTTAATGGTGACATTTCCTTGAGAAGTGAGACTCAGTACCCCCATTGAAGCCACCTTAGGCTCCGTTGTCATCCAAAAGAACTATCTCCCTGCCATTTTACTTTGCAGTGGGACCAGTTTTTTAGAGGGTTTGTTGCGTCATCCTGAATCCAGATTTTTCTTCTTTCCTTCTTCTACTGCTTGCTTTCTTTGGTTTAAAGGTGGCGACTTATTTTTGTGAGTAAGTTTTCATTTTCCCCCCTCGAATATTGCTTTTCCTTTTTGGGTTTTCTTTGTGTCCTTCTGACCCACGCGTCGTGCGTTCTCTGTCCTTGCCCCTTATCCTGACTTTGTTAATTCGTAGTCCATCGCCTGGTTTTTTTCTTGGACTATTTTTCTAAATATGCCACTCTACACTGTCCTTTTTCCTATTTTTACTCATGACTTAGAATCCTATTCCCCCAACCTTTCTGCCGCTACTTTGAACCTACTCCTTCCCCCCCCGAACCGCTATGAAGACTCACTCGATTTCGCAATTGACCACTCCATAGATTTTTCAGAGGGCTTAACCGTAGATAGATGCCCCCCTTTGCGGGTTTATCCCCATTCACCTCCCCCCTTCATCGATATTTCCATTCCTTTTGCTGAGACAGGCGATAAACTCCAATTTCGCCCTCTGCGATTCCGCACCAGAGCACCCACCTCCCTCCCCACTTCTATTAACTCCTTTCGTTGATGCTTACGATGTTATCTTCACCTCTTCACTGTCTCTTCTTCTTTGCAATCTAGACAATTCTCGTTCTGTATGGTGAAGCCCTTCGCTCCTTCACCCCCGTGGACTTTTCCTTTGGTAGCTATGAGTTTGCAGAGGATCTCCCCAGGCACAGAGATCCCTGATTGATTTTTCTATAGTGAAGTTACTTTTCCTCAAATTCTTTTCTTCCCTATCTGTTCGGACAGTCCCGAAGATTGTCTTCGCTCTTCCTCCATTCTGTGAATTTTTGGTGTCTCTTCAATTTCATCCTAGGCTCTTCTCCCTCCATTTAAATTGAATTGTTTTCACCCCTGCGGTGACTAAAAAAGCCTCACCTCATTTACACTAAGCCTTTCCCGAAGATCCACTAGACGTTCTCTGGTTAGGTTTTTTCTTTTTTCTCAAAACGTATATTCTTCAACATGGTACTCGCGTTTGTAAAGTTCGAATTAGCTTATGGTCCCCTTAGTCTGAGGACAAACTCGTCCCCCCCCTCTTCCCTTCCTTCGCTGATTTTTTTTTTCCAAAGAAAATTCCATTGGTGCTCTTACCCACCAAGAGAAAAGTACTGGCATTCCCCTCCAACGGTTTCCCCTTTCCCTTTTTTTCCCCAATGAAGCCCGCCTAGTGTTAATCTGCTCCCCGCCCCTCAAACCTTTTGTTCGAGAGGTCAACTCGCTAGTGGACCCTTTGGGACAGCTCTCTTTTTTGACTCTGTTGGCTCTTTTTTTTTCTTCCCTTTCCTTCCGACGATGTGCACTTTCTTTTAATGTCCCCTCCCTTCCGTTTTTCCAAACAAAAGTATGGACTTTTACCCTCCAGTGCTCTGATCCCCCTTTTTCTTGGGAAATTTTTTATAACATCCTCAATACCCGTTCCCTCCGGGGCACGTATTTGTTCTTGCCCCCCCCCTGCTGGGTTCATCCTCTTCCTTTTTTCTATTATATTTACCAACGTTCATCTCCGCCAATTAGGAATTTTTTCTTCACTTTTTTTTTTGAATCACAATATGTGTATCATATGCATTGAGGGCCTTTAACTCCCCCCATCTTCAGTAATGTTTTCCTCTTCCGTTCCTAGTGCTTATCCCTGTTCCACCTTTAGCGCGTTTAAGTCACCTGAGCTTTGTCAGAGAATTCCCATTTTTTGTTTCCTTTGTTTCCCTGGGTCCCATCTGTACTCCTTATCTTCCCACTGTATCCCACGGCCCCGTTACTTTTTGTTGGAGCGACACTGGGGTGATTCTTTTGCTGGGACTTCACCGATTCCCTCTTTTTTCCAATTATGACGTCTTCCTTCTTCCCCTTAATCCCACTGGCTGGCTGTTCTTCCTCTCTCCTCTTTTATTCCTTCCATCCTTTGTTTTTTTTCTGTTTACCAATCTCGCATCATTGATACCCCCAAGAACGGCACAAGTATTCCCCGCTTTTCTTGCTTCAAGAAAAAGATATTCACTGTTCTTTTCCTCTGTTAAATGCCACTAAAATCGGAGTTCTTTCCAAACCCTTTTCCCTTGGGGAAATTTTGAGAGCTTTTCCTTGAGTCCCTTTTTTTTTTTTCGGTGAGAAACCGGAATGTTCTTGTCCTTCTTCTTGCCCTGTTCTTGTTGTGAACCTATCGTTACCCTTTTTTACCTCTTTCAAATGCCTCGTTACCTTCCGCCGATAGGCAGTCACTTAAGTGTTTTTAATGATGGAACTTGCCTATGCGCCAGAAGTCTTTTTCCCCCCCTTGAATGGACTCACTGTTTGGCGCGTCCCTCTTACGGTTTGATAATTCTCTACCCCCCTTTCCTTTTTCCTCCCTTCCCCCACGCCCATGTTACTGACTTCTCCCCTGCTCGATTGTGGGCCCTTTATACCTTCTTTGAGCCCAAAAACTTAACGACCCCCCCGTTTTTCCCTCCGTCCATGCTTTCCCATTCAATCGCTTGTTTTTTTCTAGATCTTCATGATCCAATAATCATTGCCAACAGCGGTCTCCTCCTTTTTCGCTCTACACAGTTCCCCTTCCCCCCAGCGTCACCCCCCTTTCCGTCTCGCTCTATTTCCCCTCCCCCCCTTTTCTGGGGTATAATCTTAACGGAGGTTCTCTGTTTATTTTCATTCTTCTACATCCCCCTTTTTCCCTCCGTACTTTTCTCTTTGGTTTAGAATGTCTGCTGGTTTTTTTTTTGTCCCTCCTATCTGTTGGATTGTTCTTTCCTAGAAGGGACACATGAAGCTATCCTGACCTGAAGACCAAGATATCCTCTTTTATTTCTCTATACAGTTTTCTACCACTCCAACACTCCCCCTTTTCCATCTTGAGTTGTATAACTGCGTTTGAGAGGCTTTTTTACCCTTCCGCCCCTTCCCCCCTTTAATGGGAGGATTAACTTACTCCTCTTTCTTCCCTTCTCCTTTTAGGCGACCCCCAAATAAGGAGACCTAGTTACATATTAAGATCGATTCTCCCACGTTGTTCGCAACCCCACTCCTGTAAGATTATTTTTTCATCTTTCTTCCACCAGCTTCGTTGCTTGCGCTCTTGTTACTGGGAGATCGCGGATCCTAATCTCCTGAACTTTTTTTCTACAGTTCTTGTTCAATCATTCCCTCTTTTTCCCCCTTTGTTTCCTTTCATCTGCACTTGCTCTTCTTTTCGACTATAGTCCTCATCCTCTCGTATTAATGCCATTTTCTTTTCTTTTGCTTCTGTGCGAGCCTCCTACCTTTAATTTTCATAATAGTTCTCCTTCCTGCCTATAGTTCTGTCGGTAATGGTTTGTACTGACACTTTTTACCCTATGACTATCTTATCCTGCTTTGTTATTTTTTTTTCTTTTTTCGAAATCGCTTCTTCATATTCGGGTGTTCTTTGGTCTCTTCCTTTGTGTGCTCTTGATTTTTGAATCGTTAATTACCTTTCATGCTGGCAAGATTGGCAAATGACATTTTTTAATCTTTTTTCCCCCCTTTTTCCATGCAAACCACGGATGTCTGTGTGTAGGACAAACCCCCCCTTTTCCTGTCCAGGTAGAAGTCAACGAAACTTAATCTTGCAAACTGAAGAGTGTTCGAAGTTAAAACCACTTCCCAACCACAGGAATTTCCCTTTTCTTTTTGAAGCAAGAAAAGAAGGAGCCATGTCCCCAAGAAAGACTTACGTTCTCCCCTCATGCTTCCCATCTTTCAAATCTTAGACGTGTTTTAAAATTTTTTTACAATGCTTTGTAAAAGAGCTTTATTATTTCTTTTTGTTGCTCCTTCCGGTTTTCCCCCTTCGTCCCTTCCCCCTTTCAAGAGAAGAAACATTTCCCTTCCAATCTGCTCTCAATTCCTCTTATTAATCAATGACTCTTCTCTCTCTCCACTGAATCTCCCATTCTTATAGACGCGTCCACTATCTAGCCAATTCTTTGTCTCTCTCTTTCTCTACTTTTGATTTGAGATCCGATTGGTTTCTCCCTTCTTTTAAAGGATCGGAGCTCCTCTTCTTTCTCCTAATTTTCAGTGTGCTCCTACCCAATGAAAAGTCAGTGATGAAGAAGATTTTTTTTCCCCTCGCTTGGTCCTTCCCTTTTTCCTATTCCCCGTGAAGAAGCCACATTTGAAGCAACGGCATTATCAAGCTCATCCCCCCCTCCTCTCCCTTTTTCTCCAAAGTACAGTGGACTGCATTTCATTCTCCAGCCTAATTCCGAGATTTTTCTTTCTTCAGCCGAGGTCGATCTTCTTTGCCCTTCTTTTCTTTCTCTCCAATAGCAATTGCGGTTTCGGTCCCTTTTTGTTTTTCCGCTCTCCCCCTTTTCCTTCCTTCTGGCATGACCTTTCTCCCATTCTTCATGACTTTTTCCGTCTTAGTTATCGCCTGGTTTTGCATGACTTTCCCCAACTTTCCTCCCTTGCCCCCTTAAGCATGACTTTCGTAAGATTTCACCCGTCCCCTGACTCATCTCCTACACCCTACTAATTTAAACCGTCAACACTCAGAGCGATTCGCCCCCGACCCCCATCGTAGATCAGAGAGTTTGACTTTCAGTTTTCCCACATTTTTTTCTCCCTCCCCCTCCCTGTAAGAAGCTATTTTCCCAAGGAGCGCCCTAGATCCCATTCATTCGTCCCTTCTCTTGGCAACCCCTAGCCACACCTTTAATCATTCTGCTTCTTCAGTTTCTGAAAAATCAGAACTTCGACAGCTGATTTGAACCACGGGCCAACAGTTTTCTCTTTTCTTTTTTTTCCCTTCCTTAACTTCGACAAAGGGAATCCGGTCTAATAGTTAGCTTCTTACCGTCTCTCCCTGCACACTCGGATGAGCCCTTTCAGCTATAGGTTTTCCGAAGAAGATCCCGCCAATAATTCTTACATTATCCGGTGGCGATCACGAAGATGGTTTTCTCTTACAAGATCCTCTTCCTTTTTTTCCTTTTTTGGTCGCACTCTTCAATTCCAGTCGTCCAGCTTACATACCTCCTCCCCCTTCCCTTTTCAACCCTAGGCAAAAAGCTCTCTCCCCGCCTTCTACACTAAGCAATTATGAAGATTGTGTTTTCTTTTTTGCTTTTTCAAAAACTGGATGAGTAACCTCGAGCCGTTTCGTCACGTTCATTTTCTCTCTTATTGTCCTTTAGAGTTGCCAAACCAACCTTCGGCCTCTTCTTTTACCATCCCCCCCCTTGTACCATTGCAAGCATTTTTCCAATGAGTCCTTCTTTCCTTCCCCCCTCCCTGCGTAGGGATGAAAATAAATTCCTTCATCTGTTTAAGATGCCCGCCAAAAAATTGCCCGTTGAGGGATCTGCTCTCGGGAAATGTGGTCAGCGTATTTTGACGCTGTTGGCTAGTTCCTTGCCCTTTCCTTAGTGAGGTTGCACTTATTGCTTTGACTGAACAGTACGATTCGCGTTTCCCCCCCCCCCCCCCTCCTCATTCAGAATATGAAACAGTGCTCCGGGGATATTGTCGGTGGTTTTTCAAGTGTTTGTACAAGCCCCCAGCGTATACTTTTTCCACTTCCAAGGTCTTCTCTTCTCGATTAACATGCGGGGTTGCATTAGTTGAGTACGGGTTTTCTAGGATATTTCCCTTTTTTCCTTCTCCCCCTCCCCTTACCCTTCAGGTCAATATTTTAATGTGGCTCACCAAATGGCGTTGTTCCTAGTCCCTCAGGGAAGTTCCCTCATACTTTTTCTTCATGATCCCTTTCCTTTCGTGCATTATAGATATGCTTCCACCAATGCGATCGGTTCCTTCACCAGGAGATTTTTTGACCTTTTCCGACAAGATTTGTGCCTGTTTTTTTCACGGGTCCCCCATCGGAAGACAATAATCGCGGAAACCTGCCTCAGAAAAGTTGCCTCTTCCCCCTCCTCTGGGGCGGTGAAGGTCAGCCGATTCGTTAGTCCGTGCTATCTTTTTTTTTCCTCCCCGGTTCCCATCCTTACTCACTGGGCAATTTCTTCCTCCCATTGAGTTAGATTGTGGAATCTCTTTTCCTCCTCCTCTTTTTTCTCGTAGATTTCCACAATCTCGCTCCCCTGTCTGAAGAAATTCCCAGTGATATACCTTCTTCCCCTTTCCTGCTCCCTGAAGCCTTTTGCTTCTAAATACATCCTATGACCTGCTCCCTCTTTTTTTTTTTCCCCCCCATTGACATTGAGGGGCGGACCGGTGTAAGTCGATTAATGGAGTCAGAGGTACCTTCCCCCCCCCCCCCTTCAGTAAGTTTCTTTGCGACAATTCGAGGATCATGTTGATTCCTATCGACGCCGGTTTTGTTCAGAAGACTTTCTTTTTCTTCGATCTTTCCTCCTCCCCCTCTGTGTTCCTTTTCTTTCCATTCCCTCTTGTCTTGAGAAAAGACTATTTGTTGTCCCCCAAAATTTTCCCTCTTTTGGTTTCCATGTTAAATGTTGCGAGTTAGCTGCCCGGTTTTTGAAATATCCCTCACCCACCCTTCCCCCCTCTCATGAATTGCACCCCCTTTTCTTCTTATCCAATGCTTTTTTTCGGCAAACTATTTCGTTTTCAAAAACTTTCCCGACCATCCCCGTTTTCCCCTCCAGAACTTCTGCCATATTCCTCGCTCTAGTGTCCGTTTCTCTCATGTTAATTGTTTTTTAACCTTTTTAAATAATTGCACATTGGCCCACGAACCCCTCCTCCCCCCCAGTTTTACAATACCCGCTTGTCACCACCTGTCGAGCGTCCCCTTTTCCCCAATTTTTTTCTTTTCTCGCCCCTTTTCTCTTTTTTAATTTTATGTTTATTTTTTCCCCCGGCCGCCGTTGCTTGTACGTTTTCTTTTCTCCTTTGCTTTTGGTAACCTTTTCAAGAAATCATTTCCTGAGATGGGTTTTCCATTTGATTTTTCCTACCAAGTTACACAAACGCTATGCCAAAATGAACTTGTTTAGCCAACGCTTAATCGGTTTCCCCTTGGGAGAAATATCATACCCCGTCACCCTTCTTTATTTCTGTTCCAAGTTCTTTTTGTTTCTTTTTTTTTTGTTGTGCCTCGATGGTTCCCCCTTCCCTTAGGGGATTACTCCTTGACTGATGAAATTTATTTCTCCCCCCACAACAAATTACTTTTTCAAAATTATCGGCTTCTCGATTCTCCTCACTTCTTTTGATTTGCCCAAGATTCCTTGAATTATTTTCTTCAATCTTCCTTCTCTTTCTTCACCTCCCAGTCCCTTGTCTCTGTTCCTGGTGCCTCTCTTCCTCTGAACTACTTTAACGCTTTCTTTTTTATTCCTCTTCAACCCTCCTGAGGCAAACTGGTGTCTAGTATTCCTCCTCCGTCACCCCACAGCGCTTTCTTCTTTTTGGCAGCCATCTTCCATTTACCCCAATTCGGTATTAATCTTCTTTCCTGTGTATTTTTGATTATGTTCGCTCTCTCTTCTCTTTAATTTATCTCCTGTCTCTCCCTGAACCCTTTCTGACCTTTGTTGTTTGATAACCCCCGTCCCTTTTTCAAGTGCGATCCTGTTAATACCTGCGGCTCTCTTTTTTAGTTATGCATCATTTGTGGTTTTTTTTTCTTCGGAGGGGTGTCGTGCATGCTTTCCCTTTTGAAATCGGAAGGCGAAAGGCATTTCCTCTTGCCTCAACTGTAAGCCCTGTGATAGGTTGTGGATGGGAACACGTCATGCCAAACATTCTATTCCCCTCTCCGGACCCCCCAACAGGATACTAGACAAGGTCCTCAACTGACACCTCCCCGGCAACTGTTTTGTCGCATCCCTTCACACCATGACTCCCGGCAACGCTCCTTTGATGAGCTGAAGCACAAAGACGGCGCCAATTCCCCCCCGCCATATAGTCTGTACCTCAGTGAAGTCCAGAACCTTCTTTCATGCTTTTGACATGGAAATTCTTTTTCCCCCTCCTACTTTTTACGAGATGTTTTTTCTTTGCTGACATTCTTTCCCTTTGGCTTTCTTTTTTCACCTTTCCCTCTGACTAAACCACATTGGCCCAATCGCAGGCTAGACACTTAAATCTCTTCACTCATCCTAGTCGTCATCCTATGCCTTTTCTACGTGAGTTCTGCTATAGAATTTCATATTTTCTTTGCCAAGCTGATCTTTTCCTCCTCCTTTTCTCTCGAGCCTCTTTCTTCCCTACAAGAGTGTCAGGTCGAGAGGCGTGTTATCCCCCCCTTCTTCTTCTGGAAGAATCTACTAACCCACTTTCCCGGGTATTTGCTCAGATTAATTGAGTTCTCTGTTTTACGGAAATTCTTCTCCTTTTTCTCTTTGCTTGAGTTCCCTTGAAAGAAATTCAGCTTCATCCCCTAAAGAAAATAAGAATTTTCACATCGTCCTGGGCATCCGCCTTTTCTTTCGAAGATTTTTTTTCTTCTTCGCCTTCGTTCCTAGCGG
>Ga0179591_1417735_pt1 | contig 17906 bp, 16 predicted proteins | sample CZOMad2_1_08_16f_FD_182891 | JGI IMG/M metagenome (GOLD analysis project Ga0179591, IMG submission 182891) | Vadose zone soil fungal communities from Angelo Coast Range Reserve, California, USA - CZOMad2_1_08_16fungal (PacBio error correction) | ecosystem: Environmental > Terrestrial > Soil >... | reverse complement strand
CTTCTTCGGCGAATCGATCGAGGTGGACCCCCCTTCCATTTTTTTCTTGTGGAGCCTTTTCCTCCCTCCCCTACAGCGCGACCCACGCGCCTAGAGCACCTCCGCGGACTTCCCGCCTCGGGCTCTGACCGTGCCCAGAGTAAAGAGTGAGGTTATCCTTAAAGAGAGAGTCCAGTCTTTCTCCTTTCTAATGCCGTTGCTTTATTTTTCCCTGAGCACTAAAAAGGTTACTGTTTCAGGATCTCTTGTGTGGCCAAAGAAGGGAGGAACGCGCCCCCTTCCGGAAGGAAGAACGCAGGACCTTTCCCTTCCCCTCTTGTCTTTAGTCGCGGCCCTTTCCCTTCCCTGTCCCCTTCTTGCCCTTTTCCCTGGACTTTTTTTTATCCTTTAGTCCGCATGCAAGGCAGGCCAGTCTGAGGGAAATATCTTTTCGAACTTTTGAAGAGTTGTCCCTGCTGACTTGAAACTAGCGAGCCATCTTTCTTCCTTTTACTGATAGGTTAGGAGAGATCGGCGGTTCATGATGGACGCGTGAGTTAGATTTTCTCCTCCCTGCGCTCATCCTCTTCCTTTCTGCATTTTGCGCGAGCAGGCTAGACAGCGCCTTTTTCCACAGGTTTTTCCTTCTTTGTGTGTGTCTTCTGGGCTATTTTCTCTCCTTTTCCCTTCTTGTCTTTTTCTCTTTTTTTTTTTTTCTTTCTTTTTTTTTAATTTTTTATTCTTCGTTCTCTATTGCAGAATAGATAAGGGTGAGAATGTTCCGCGAGGAAATCGAGTAGCAGGGTGCATTTCTTCCAGTGCCCAACTTATGCAAAGTGGACGCCCCTCTGCCCGGTGAGTGGTTCCCATTCCTTTTAGTGGTAAGAAAAAATCCCTTTAAAGGGAAGGAGGATGAGGTGTTTCTCTTCCCTTTTCCTCCCATTGGAAAGACGAAGAATATCCTGCACAGCGTTCCGGATCCCCCCCCCCCGCCACCCCCCCACGCCGCCCATCTGGCCCCCCCCCCCGCTGAACCCCCCTATATACCCCCCCCCCCCCCCCCTCCCCCCCCGCCCCCCCCCCCTCCAACCGCCCCCCCCCCCCCCCCCCCATCCCCCCCCCCGCCACACACCCCCACCCCACCCCCCCCCCCCCCCGGCTCCCCCCCCCCCCACCCCCCCCCCCCCCCCCCCCCCCCTCCCCCCCCCCAGTCGACCCCGCCACCCCCCCCCCTTTTCCCCCCCCCCCGGTGTCCTCTTTTCCTCAGGAGTAAGGAAATTAGAGTCACTTCGAAAGGATCGCCCCCCCTCCATTTGAGGAGCGTCGCTTTTTCATAGCAGAAGATCTGACTCTTCCCTCCCCTCTCGGTCTATGAAAAGTAGAAGAGGGGTGTTTTGGACAAAGCTTGAATGCCCTCCTTTTCTCCCTGACCAGAACGGCGATCATTCCCCCTTTTTTCTCTTGGAGTACTGAAGACTTTTCCTGCTCTATTCCCTTTGACGATCTTGAACACCCCCTCCCGAGGAGAAGTACCTCTTTTTTCTCTCTATGTTCTCTTTCTTTCCTACGAACGAGAGCGCCCCCCTCCGACTCTCTCTCCTCTCGCTTGTCGTGGAAAGATGTAGGATTAAGCCGGAAAGGTGAATCCTCTCTTCTTCCCCCATGGCTGAGGGGGTTTCCCTTTTTTGGTTGTTTTCGAAAAATTCTTTCGGCTCGTTCGGAGCGGTTGCGGCTTTTAAATATAAAGATTTTTTCCCTCTCAGAAGGGGTCCCTCACTCTCAGATCATGCGTCATCAGAATGGCGACCTTCAGGTGAAATAACCGTTCCCCTCAAAGAGAGATTTTCTCTTCTTTCTTTCTCTTTTTGTGTCATTCGCGAAGTAGTAAGGGAGGAATGCTTTTTTGCCCTTCCCTACCAGAGTGTTCTGTAGAATTTTTCTTTTCGAGAGGAGGTGGATGAAAGTAACCTCTTCCTCCATCAGGGAGCCTCTCTCCCGGTGATGCAGAATGGCCTTTCTTTTGTGGTAAGGAATTAGACGTCCTTTTGGAATGGAAGAGATGAGAGCTCTCTTTTCCCTCCATGTACCCCGACCGTACGTTTCCTAGAACATTTCTTGATTTCTATGACCCCAATGAACTGTTAATAAAGGTTCTCCAGGCTTCATATGAAAGCATTTTTTTTTCGACTTCTTTTAACCAAAATGTGAATCTTTCCTCCCTCACTGACCTGACTGAATCTGGTAGAGATGAAAGTACCTATAGAGGTGAAGAAGGTCCTCTCCCTTCAGACACGGCTTCCCCTCCCGATACCGAAAAAGATGCCTTTTAGCCCTCTTTCCCCCCAAAAAGATAAAATGCGCCCCCCTCGAAGAGGTGATGAAACACACTTCATTTCCTTTCTCCTTCAATTCGGTGTGAAACCTCCCCTCTTCTGACAACAATGTGCGTTCCCCCCTACCTCCTACCCTTCCTAGAAGTGATAATGGGGTTTAGGGAAACGAGTCCCTTTGAATAGACCATTCCTTTTTCCTTTAGCTGAAGTCCCTCACCCGAGGACAATGTGCAACTTTCCCTTCCGAAAAGAACGACGAACATCTCTGCTCCTTTTTGATAGGTGATTTCCCTGGGCGGAAAGCGGGTGCTACCCCCTACCAGACTGTGAGCAACTTTTGGAGATTTGAGCATGACTTCCCTTCACTTCTTTTCTACACCCTTCGTCTTTCCAGCTAAGGAAACTCTGCTTCTTTCTCAGATACCAAAATGGAAACAATTTTCCCGAGAACGGAGGCTTCTGATGCCTTCAAGTGACCCCCCCCTCCCCTTATTGTGGCGGCGGACTATCCCCCTATGTATATCCGCACAAGTAGCGTCCGAAAAAGAAACCCGACGCCTAAAGCACCCCTCCAGCAAGAAGATAGAAGGAGAAGTTTCTCGTGTTGAATCTCTACACAAAAATTCCCTCCCCCCCCTCACAGTGAAATTCATTGGAAGAATCCCCCCCCCCGGTCAGCATTTCGGGGAGAATTCACCCCTCCAAAGAACCCAAAAAAAGGGAGGTCCTTTTCCCCAGGCCTTCCCCTCCACCCCAATCTCGTCGCCTCTTTACCGATAGGGGTAGGTGGAAATACGAATAAGTGGTTGTTGTTTTTTTCTCAGATTTTCAAGACCAGAGAATCCTTCTCCCGTGATAGGGATTGGTGTAAATAATTTCCAAGGAAGTGGGTTTTGTCCTCTTCCTTTTGATGTCGCTCCTTGCGCACTCATCAAGAATGCCTTCTCAACTTAAATCGCGGAGCACAGTGGTATCCCCTCTCGAAGTCTTGTTTTTAGGCATAGATAAAAATAATGGGACTCGGCTAAACTTTGCACACTGCTCGAGGCGTGAAGCCATGGAGGGAGCCGTCTTTCCCTCTTGTTAGGTCGGTTTTCCTTCCCGGGAGGTTTAGGGAGGCTTCTGAATTCCTTTCTTGAGGATCAAGCATTCTTATCTGCTGTACTCTGCTGAAATCGCCCTCTCCTCGATTAGGGTTCAATTGGTTCCAGAGCAGGGCTGCTCCGCGCATGAAGTGTCAGTCGCCTGTTGAGAAATGCGATTTTTTTTGCTTCAGCTGAAAATCGCACGTCTGTCTCAAAGGGTTTTCTGGTCGAGATTCAGGGGATAAAACCTTTTTTCGCTCGAAATACCCTCCCCAGAGCAGGGTAGGATTCCATCCACGGATGCCCTCTTTTTCTTGGCGACATTGGCTTCTCTTCATGCGCATTCATGAGAATCCGAGAAAGAGCGTTTTGAGCACAGGCCCTCCTCTTATTTCCGGTGCCCACCTTATCAAGGAGATCGCTTAGTAGCGTGATTCTCCCCAGTTTGCCTGTCTTGGCTGGTCCAAAAGATTTTTTCCTTTTTTTATTTGTGCAGCACAGAGTCGCTCCAGGAGAGGCGGCTTTTCTCGGGGCTTGCCCTTTCTCGGGCTCGCAGAATTCAGCTTTTTCTATCGCCCACAAGGCAGAAGCCGTTTTCTCTCCGCAAGATAACAGAAGCCGTTGGCACCGCGCTCGTTTTCTCTTTTTGTCTGTCAGAGCGTCGTCTCCTGCCTTTTTCTCAACCCTTAGGCGCTTTTGGAAAAAAGCAGGGCGTTCTTTTTTTCTTTTCAAGATGAGCCTCTTCTGAAGTTGCACCTGATTGTCTCAACTAGAGAGGTATCTTTTCTGCAAACCTGGCTTCCCTCATGTCTTCGGACCTTTTCCATTGGCCAGTTAAACTCAATAGCGGCCCCCCTTATGAAGGGGCCCAAGACCTCCTCTCTCTATCCGTCCTCCATCAACGCAAAACCCCCCCTTTTTTAATATCTAAGGCAAGGAAGGGAGAGAATAGGCCCCCCCCCCTAAAGGTGATGAGCGGATGTCTTCCTCCCCTCGTTCTCCCTTTGGACATCCGTAGAGAATGACTTCGGTTTCCCTTTTCTTCTCTTTCTGCACCTTTTTTCACCTGTGACGGTTTGACTTGGACACCTGATCTTGCAAAGCTCCCCTTTTTCCGGACCCCCTTTCGTCGACCACTCTGTACCGTTTCCCCCACCAAGCGCCCTCTTCTCGCGATGCCCCTTTCCACAGCTACGCTGAAAGACTTCCCCCCCCCCCTTTAGCGGGGGCAAATGTTTCCGAATTTTCCTCGTGCCGCGAGAGATCAGAATCCTTTTATCGAGTGCAGGTCGTCCGCGCCCCCTCTAAAGGAGCTCTTTCTTCTCTCCGTTCCTCTAAGGAGCAGCCCAGATAGTAAACTCTCTCCCCTATAATGTGGCGAAAAGATCCTGCAGTAAGCCCCCTCCCAGTGTGATAATTTGCCTGAAGGGCTCGTTCCCTACGACGCGTTAATCTTTTCCCCTTTGGATGAGACGAGAAGGTAACACCTTACATGAGACCTCTTCTACCGCAGTGTGTACCCCTTCGGCGTTTCTCCTCTTCTCGTACGTATACGAGCAGCAACCGGCCCTCCGGAGAGGTTTTCGCTCCCACTCGATTGCCTTCCCTCTCTCTTCTCCCTCCATGAATCCTCTTAGTTCCTTCACAGAGATGATGAAAAAAGCCTTTGAAGAGGTGAAAAAGCACTTTCCTTCTTTCGTCTCCCCCCGTGCCATGGTAGGCCTCAAAACCTTCTCCGAATTTCAGTGAAGGGGTAGGGCCCTGTTTTCTCTCCCAAAGGATAGACGGTTCCTCGAGCCGCATCAGTAAGAAGATAACCCAGTTGGGAACTCTTCTCCCCCCCCTACAGGATTTCTCTTTTGGATGGGCGACTGCTAACCCTGATCGACTTTCCTTTTTTTTCTCAAAGACGAAAGCGACCTCTGAAAGATTTTCACTGCCCCACCGCTCGAGGACTTCCTCCCCCCCGCGATCCGGAAGATGGGCTACGCGTCTATTCCAGTTTCTATGGAAAGAAGAAAGGATTCCTTTCTTAGCCTCTACAAAGCCCCCCCCTCCCTTCCCCCACTCAAAGGAACCCGAAGAGCGCTATTATGTCTCCCCCTGACTCGAGGATGAGCATAGAAAAGGCTTCCGCTCGATGTAAATGAAACTCTTTTTCTCCCCTCTCTTTCTGAAGCCATCCCCACCCCGTCGAAGATTTCTTCCTCTGACTGCAGGGAGGGTCATACGAAAAAAAGTAACTTAGAGAGGCAAGAATTTTTTTTTGCTCAGGGTTAAGTTCTTCCTAATTCATCCTCCAGGAAGTGCATTTAAGGCGGGGATGACGGCGTTTAGGGGAGGAGTTAAAACCTACTTCCCCCTTTCCACCAGATTCACCTCCCCCAGGAAAAGAAATTAGGAGAAAAAGACCTCTCCCTTCATTTCATAAAATTCGTTCGCATGTTGACGCCGAGATGGCCAAAGTCCCTTACGATAAAAAGCTCTTTTCCGCACTCCCTACCTTTTTTCAAAGGGTGGTATTAGGAATTGCCATAGTAGGAGCGTTCTTTCTTTCCCCTCTATGTAGCTTTTTCTCTTTCCCGAGCACAAAGTTAGGCTCCCCTCTTCGAGTCTCCTCCTCCAGGACGTGTGGTCCCCATAATCTTTTTTTTGAGAGAGATCTCTCTGCCTTTCCCGCGTCGGCTTGCAATCGATCGCTTTTTTTTTTAAAGTTTTTCTTTTTCGGACTTGATCCTGCGCAATAGAGAAGTCGCCCTAAGAGAAGCAGAAAAAAGTCTCCCCCCCAAACCCCCCCCCCCCCCGGAAAGCACGTACCCCCCACCCCACCCCCAAAACACACCCCCCCCCCCAAACCCCCTTCTGTCGCTTCTCCCCCCACCCCCCCCCCCACCCCTTTCCCTTGACCCCTTCCAAGTCTCAACGAGTGAGTTCCCCAGGATTTGGAAATCTTTCTTCTTCGGACTCCCCTCGCCTTGTATAATCCTTCCTGGATGTTTTGCAGAACGAAAAAGGTTACTCTCAGGTGATGCTTGAACCCGTGGAAACGAAGGGGTTTCGAAGAAGAGGAAGGCTTCCCTCCTCCCGTTAAAGCCTGACTTCCTCCCTTTTTGCCGTGGCCGGAAACGGACGCCTTTCTGGACTTACTGGTTGGAGATTTTAGAAGACCCAAATGAAGAAAAATCTGCGCCTTTCGGCTCTAAGAGCGGTTTCTTCCTCTTGAATGGGAAATAGCTTCAATTTTTCTCTTCCAGACATGAGGACGTTGATCATCCATTTGGTCATTGAGAGGATGTATGCCTCGGTCGTCTATATCTCCCCCTTTTTTTATCGCCTCTTCATATGCTCCCCGATCATCCTTTCAAGCGACCCATATAAGGATTTCTTGTAAAAGAAGTCCTAGTATTTTGGTTCTCTGACCCCTTCCCTGAGATTCGTCTTTCGTACGACGATTCTTCTGGGCGATGTAGAAAACAGGAAATAGGTCGGTTCCCCCTCTAATGTAGCCCAACTTTTTTCCCCCCGCAAACATGATCGTTTTTCTCCCCCTTTCCTATAAGAGCCCCCAGTAGAGATTGGTAAGAACTCCCGTATCTTCCGACACAGTAACTTTCTGCGTGTCGACGCGTATGGTAAGAGCCTCGTGAAACGCGTCAAGGATTGCTTTTTCGATGAAAAGCCGGCGCCCTCCCCCTCTACCATGTAGTTTTTCCCCTGTGAAAGGAAACCTTCCCTTTTGACCCCTCCTTCATAGACAAAACGTGAAGGGAAAGGAAAAGCAGGCCCCCCTCTCTCCGAATCCTTTCGTTGTTAAAGTTTACCCCCCCTCAACCCCCCCCCCCCCGACAACCCCCCCCCCCCCATAAGCCCCCCCCCCAGACCCTACCCGCCTCCCTCCCCTCTTTTATCCCCCCCTTTTCGTTCTCTTTTTTTTTTTTCTTTTCTTTCGTCTTCTTTTTCTCTGGCAGTCTTTTTTGACAATGATAGAGTAGCTTCTAACGGTAGTATTGAAAGAAACCTTGAAAGAAAGGATATCCCTCCCTTCCAGGTAGGAGTTTCTTCTTCACTGCAGCCAAGAGTTTAGAAACCTCTCCTCTTTCTCCGATTGGACCCCAATTGCTGAGAAGGATTCCTAGAAGTCATAGAAGCGTCCTCCCCTTGATAGCGATGCCAGTAGAGGACGCTCCCGTTCGTCCCCTATAACAGAGTAGGCTTAATAGATGCTTTAGTACAAGTGACCAAGAAGTGAACTTTCTCCCCCAATCAACAGATGTAGACAAGCTTTCGAGGGACTTCTCCCTTTTCTAGACTTCCCCCTCGCGGGAAGAGAAGCCCCTTTTTTGCTGTTTTTTAACCCCCGGTGGAATGAATAATCCCCTTCCACCTTCCAAGTAACATAACTTCGACATAAAAAGGATACAAATTCTACGTCCGAAGTAGAGACTTCTTGAGAAAGGAACAGCTTTCCCTCTCCTCTCTTAACCCCTTTCTATTCTTCGTCGGTGGATGAAGTCCCCCCAGTCCTCCCTCTGGGAGGTGATGAAGAATTTCTAGGGTATTGGTAATTTTTCCCCTTTTTCCTTCGAAGACTTCTCTTTCTGACAGAGAGAATGTCTATCATGGAAACGTACTTTGAAGACGACCCCCTTTCCTGCGAGTTGGCTGGCTCCTCCCCCCATGAAGGGGAACGGGTGTCCCCTAATAGATCACTTCGCGAAGAAAAGACTGCTTTCCCCCAACCTTTTCCCGCGAGGGTTTATACTTCCGACCTCCTTTCTTAGAGATGAAAGAAATAGTGAACCTTTTTTCTTTTCCTCGGCGTCGCTTCTTAGAAGTAGTTTTACTCTTTTATCAAGGAAAAGGTGCTGGAGACATCCTCGAGCGATTCCCTCACCTGCGCCGCTAAGGTGGATTTTCACCACATTTCATTGAGTTATAATTCAATTAGGTGGCCTTTCCTGTGAGGATGAAGCCTCAACCAATCCCTTTCTTCCTATCGCCGTGATCATTGGTGTCTCTTCCTTCTCCAATCCCGATAGGGTATGATCTCCTTAGCTTCCGTGAGACGAATTACACCCCCAGATGCAATAAGGAAATCTCTTTTGAAGACCGAATACCTGTTTCTCCTTGGGATCGGTGAGTGCTCCTTTTACTAAAATGATAGGAACCCCTCAAGCGACCTGTTTTCTCCCCCTTGGACAAAATGTACTTCCCTTGTCTGACTGACTCCCACAGCCTTTCTCCTATAGGAAAATTAATGCAGTCTCTCTAGAAAGCTTTTCCCCTCTCTTCCCCATTGACAACCCTCTCCGCGCTGCGTAGATGCGCCTCTGCGTCTGGAGGTGATGATCACTCCTAAACAGTAGCGTCAAAAGAAGAGTTTCCCCCCCCTCACCCCCAATGAAAGACGCGACTTCCCCCTCCCCAAGCGAGCAGCAGTTGCAGTGAAGCCGGCGAATTGAGTATCAACACGTCAAACGGAGAAGAAGTCTTCCAGGATGAAGAAGCTATTTTCTGGACAATCCCTCCCGAGGATGAGGCTCACGTCCTCAACGCAAATAGACGAGGCCCCCGGGATAGAGAAAAAAGTCTTCTCCCCCCCTCTCCTAGATCGCTTGTATTTCTCTCCTATGATAGGGGTCCCTTTCTCTATCTCCTCATTGTGTTGAGAGAGATTTTCCAGGAGATAGAAACCTCTCGAGAGGCGATTGTGGTCTCCCTCCCCCAACCCTTCCCTGGTGGCCCTCTGGATTCCTCTTTTTACTTCCCACTATGATGAATTATTGTAGGCCCCCCAATTCTCTCGGAGTTAATAAGTTCAGAAGTGACGTACGTTCCCTCGGTTCCGTGTTGCTTGTTAGGAGAGACTCCCCTCCCCTTAGAAGGATCACTTCCACTTCCTTCCTTCAGGCTTCCTCTCTCTCCCCAGTGGCTTTCGGCGTAGGTAATTTCTTATTCGTAGAATGGAGGACTGACTCCGAGGTAAGTACACCCTCCCCCCCCCGATCTAGGCGTGGCTTAAATCGAAGAAGAAGACGGTGTCCCTTCGGTTTTGTAGATGCTTGTAGACATTTTTCCCCCTTTCCACCTATGAGGTGAAGTCCCCCTGCGAATTTGGATAAGATCATTTTCTCATCCTGGACCCCCCCGTCGGGTGTCCTGGTCTCCTTTATTGAGTGACGATCTACCTCAGAAAATAGCAATCGTCCCAACAGAGATTCCTCCCCCCTTTCTTGTTCTTATTCCCCAGGATGGCCTTTAAACTCTTGATGGAGTAGTTGAACCCCACTCTCTCCCCCCCGAGATGCTGGGAAGAGCTTTCTTTGGCTTCCCCAAAATGATAAAGGAGCCCTGGATTAGTTGAGGCTGTCCCCGCCCCCCCTTTGCATTAAGAGTTCTTCCCCAAAGAATTGTACCCCCCCATGCCTTCTTTGAAGTTAGAGATAGTCCAACTCTTCTTCGCTTTTTTTTTCCTCCTTCTTTAGGGTGTCTTTGTTCCTCTCTTCTTTTTTCCTCTCTCTATTGAGAGGCAGTTCGATACTTTCGAGAGGCGTTGGTGGAGAAAGCGTCCTGGCCAAAAGTACTTTTCGTCTCCTCGAAGAAGATCACCTATCTCGGTCCTCTTCCTGAGAGAGAAAAGATGAAGGCGGCTTTCCGAAAAATAGGAGACTCTTCCCCCTTTTTCACCACCCGAAGAGTGCTTTCCTCTCACCCCCCCCCCCAAGATGAGCGAGAGGACCCCGTTACTTGCAAAATGCATGTGCAAATAGAGAAGAAGAACTTTCGCAGGCAAAGTACGCCCTGCTTTGTCCACATCGAGAGAGGCACCCCGTAAAAATCCTCCGTCCTGCCTTACCATGAAGTCCCCTACTTAATCGGAAATAGGAATCCCGGATCCTCCCCGGATTAATCTATCTTCAATGCGGCAGAAAAATTCCGAATCTCCCCCCACACCGACCCACAGAAGAGAGCTTTTTTAGAAGAAGCTGCCTTTCGTAGGTTGAAAGGAAGATACCGTACACCCCTCTCCCCCTTCAGAGTTCTTTCTCTTTGAGTCGGTTATGTTAACCTTTCCCCCGTCCTGCAGGGGGCCGACAGGATGATGTCTCTCTGAAAGTGCCCGAGCATGTGTCGTTAGTAGATGAAATCCGAGGCGAGTAGAAGTGAAGAGCTCCCCGCTTCCAACGACCTCCGTCCGAGGACACGTTGTACCTTTTTCCCGTTCTTCGGTTTTTCCCCTTTTCTTTGTAAGAAGGAAGACCGCCACTTTCGCCCGAGTACCGCCTGCGATGATAGATTCCGACTTCGCGCTCAGGTTTTCTCCCCCCTCTAGAGATAAAGGAGGCGTATTATTCTTGCGCCCCCCTTCAATCGTCCCCCTCTTTTTCCCTCGTAAAGATCATGGTTAGAAAAGCTGTCTTCAGTCCTGCCAAACAACGACGACTGCGCCCGGGCTGAAGGGCTCGTTTTTGTAAGGAAGCTGTCCCCTTTTTCGCGAGAAGCCCAACCAGGATAGTGGACTGTCTTAAAGAACCCCTCTCCGAGTTCCGCTCTTCGTACTTCTTGCTTTCGTATACGCACAAACCGGCAAAGTTTAATTCCCTTTTAGGTAGAGAGCGCCCTCGGGGCCCAGCTTCCTTTTTCATAGTGTTACCCCCGCCCGGATGGTTACACAATGAGATGAGGACCCACTTTTTCAGGGACTTGTCAACTCCCGATTCGTATAGATGCTTCCCAGAAGAGTAAACTTTTTAAGTGAAGGGTTTCCCCTTGCTTTCTTTTTGTGATTTTTTCCTTAGAGATTGTCCGGTTCCGTGCCCCTGGCAGCGCTCATGTTTTTTGTGTGAGAAGTGGGTTCGTACTTCCCGAGTATGGCATCGTCCATGGGAGACCCCCTTCTCGTAGGCGGCTCTTCTCCTACGAAGAACGGCCGGCGTTCAATGGAAAGACGGAAAAGGAGTAACTTTTTCTTTTTCACCCCAAATACAGGCGATTTTTTGAGGTACGAGGTCTAGACCGGTTTTTTTGATGCCCAATGAGGAGGATGAGCTAAATAGGAAAGACAACCTCTTTCCCTTTCCTCGATCAATGGACCCCTTCGCTCGAAGAACCCTTCGTCTCCTTATGAAGCATAGCCCCCCCCCCCCCCTTAAGAGCTGCCCCCTCGTCATACCCTATTCGAAGAACTTTTTAATACTAGAAAGGGCGGCTGGGAATGCCTGTCCCCCATAGAGGAAACACATCCCTTTATCCGACGGAAAGAAGTGCCCCCCTCGGAGTCCTTTTCCACCTGCAAGACCTATGAAGCGCTTCCTTTCAGGGGGATGACGGCCTTTCCCCCCCCTCTTCTGATTCTTTGGCGTTCCCTGCCCCCTCCCTACCGACATCTCAGCCCCAGAAGTAATTTTCTTCTTCAAATGAAAGACTCCGGACCCGACGACCAGGGAAGCGATCCCCCGGCCCCTTCATGATGATTCCCGGGCTTTTTCCGGGTAGACAATGACCCCCCCCTCGCTGGTGTTTCTCTCTCCCTCGATGATTGTAAGGAGCCTTTCGTTCTCGAGATGGAGATGTAGCAAGGGCAGCCGAGAAAAAAGTTTTTTTTCCCCTTTTTCTTTATCCAACTGTCTATCTCTTCCCTTCGGCCTGTTCGTAGGAATATCCTCCTCCTTTTTGTTTGAATCGATAGAGATGCCTCTTCGAATAGATAGAAGTTGTCACTTTCCTCACCTCTTTTCCCCCCTGAAATTTTTTCTCTTTCCGCCCGGGCGCCATCTAACAATCTCTTCTCAGATTGCTTCGTTCAAGGAGAAGAACACTTCTCGAATCCCCCAAGGGCGATCGAAACCCCCTTTTCCCTCTTCTGTTATAGCATAAGGAAGCCCTTGGAAAGAGAGAGTTCCATTTTCTCCATCCCGTGAGGGCAATGGTTAACCTCCCCTGTACTGATTAGGGAAGTTCATTTCCTTCCACAGTGTTCCCTCCCCTTGGAACGAAGCCCCCTACTCCCCGTCTCTTCCTTCAGCCAGAAAGAGGAAACCTCCTCCTTCTATCGCCAGTGGAAGGAAACGTACTCTTTTGCAGAGCTTTTCCCCTGGTCCTTTGGGGCGCTCTTTTCGCCTCCCTTCCTTAGCCGCCCAATGCCGCCCACGCTTCTCGAAGAGCGTCTCTTTAAATAGTGAACTTCCTCCTTCTTGGCGATGCTAGTTTGATTTAAATATCACGGTTTTTTCGGGGGTCTTCTTGCTGATGGACGCTTTTTTCGATCATCGAACCTCATGCCCCATTGCATTTCAAAAGAGGATAGAAAGCGAGCCCATGTCCAAAGAAGTAATAGATCTTTCATCCTCCCCCCTTTCCCCTCTTACCGCCATGGAATGCTTTCGTTCTGTTCATTCTGAGCAAGATCCCAGACTCCTCGAGGCCCAATAAGGTCGGGGTTTTCCTTCGAAAAATTATAAAAGTTGGAAGTCCCTCTCTTGATGAAAGGTGATTTTGACCGAGTAGAGCCGCGAAAATATCTTCTTCCTGAAGCCCCAAACTCCCAGAGAAGAAGCCAAAGGAAAGGAATTGGGGGGGAAGGGTACTTTTTCTCCCTTGCATAGAAGACGAATGTATTCGGTTGCAACCGAGTAAAGTATCTTTAATCATCCCCCCCCCCCCCCCCCCCCCCCCCCCCACCCCCCCCCCCCCCCCCCCCCCCCCCCCCCCCCCCCCCCCCCCGCTTTGCCGTCCCAAACGCGGAAAATGTAGTCCTTGGAGAAGGAAATATCTTTTCTCCCCTCCTACAAGGTACCTCCCCTTCCAGGTTCCGGATCCTTAAAGGATAGCGATCCCCTTTGGTAAAGGAGTTCTTCCCTCTCACTTCGAAGGCCTTTGGTTTTTTATAGAGAAGAAAGTTCCGGAAAGAGTCGCCCCCTCTCCTGCATCCTTTCTTATGATACTGTCGGAGGAATAAAGAGTTTAAGAAACAAAGTTTCTCCGTTGACGCGTAATAGTGCCCCCCCTTTAAAAATTGATGACCCTCCCTCCATTTCTCCTAAGCGTGAGAGAATACCCTCTCCGTAGAGGACGACCTCCCTCGCTCACTTGGACTCTATCATTCTCTTTTTATCCTCCTATCGCAGAGTCGTTCAATTTTCATGCGTAAATTGAACGAACTTGGAATATTCCCCTCTAGCCCGGGCCTATAGGAGCTTTTTTTAGAGTTGGAGGAGAAAGGAAATATAAATTCTCTTTTCAGCGACTCCTTTTTTCCTTCCACACGAGAGTTCTTTTTGACTCCCTCCTTGCTTAAAAGTAAACGTAAAGAACTTGATTGTTTTTCTTTTTTGACATAAAAGGAATCCTTACTTCCCTACGGAATCAGTAAGGTAGAAGGACCGTCTGAGGAGAAGTTTTCATCTTTTTATCGAAATTTTCATTTCTCGGCGCGGGATGTCCCACTTTCTTACCGAGGGAGCGAAGAGTTTGATTAATTCCGCTACCAATAGATTTGCAGTACGGAATTAGAGAAAGATCCTGTTCCTATATCGCCGAGAGAATCTCGAAATTTTCCCGATTCGAACCGGACATAGAGTAATGAGCGCATAGTCTCGCGAAGGAAAATGAACTTTCCAAAACCACACCCCCCCCCCCCCCCCCCCAACCCCTCCTCTCATCGCCTCATATTGAAACCTTCCCCATCTTCACAAATGTGTCAGAGAAAGAGAGGAGTGAGAAGCCCCCCTTTCTCGCATCTTACATCCCCCCGATAGAACGATATCTCCTTTTGACTCATCGAAAGGAGGGATAGAGAAAGTCACCTCCTCCCCCCAAATTACGTCGATCCTCCTTTCCCAGCCCAGATAAAATTCTTTTTTCCGAGCTCTACGATGTGAGAAAAAAAGAATTTCTTCTCCCCATTAGGTGTCCCCCCCAGGAAAAAGTCTCACCCCCCTAAACCCTTATCGCCGATGATAAGGGTGTCTCCCCCCCCTTTTCCAAATCACAGATCGGCTTTTCCAGGAATCTCTTTTTTTTTCTTACCTCCTTTCATGAGGCCAATGTAGACACACCCCCTGACATCAGTTTACTGCCTCCCGCCTAACCTGGTTTTCTCTTTGGAGAGGTGATTGCGAATGTCTACCCATGATAGGCACTAAGCTTCCCTTTGCGAAAAGGCACCACGTGAGATTTTCCTGACTCCATTTCTGATACAAAAATTCTCCGAGAAGCACATTCATGATGCCTTCGCTTATGCCAGCTCGAAACCCCCATCTCCCCAAAGCAGAAAAGAATGTCTCTTCAAGCAGTCCCACAGCCGAGACCTTTAGGTGATGATCATAGAAAGACTCCCTAAGAGTCCCCCCTCTCCCCTAAGAGCCATCCCCAATGAACGAAGAAGAACCACCCAAAACACCCCCCCCCACCATGGTGCGAGAAAGAGAGCACCGAAGCGTCCATTCTCGTGGTGATAGAGCAGTACCCGGTCTCCCCTGGCAGAAAATGAGCTGATGAAGACGTCTGAATTGGCCGCTTCCCCAAATAAGCGGGACTTCTTTGAGAAAACGTTTTCACGAATAGAAGCACAGCCCCCTTGTTGGTCTCTCTTCCCCCCTTTCCAACTTCATAGAGCATATCTTAGGGTCTTTTACCCCTCTTCTTCCAATAATAAGTTGTTGTTTTTCTTAGATTTAAAAGAACCGATCCCCCTTCCCCCTACGAGTCTATCGGTGTAGATTCCTAAAATCCCTTGGTTTAAGAGGAGAGTTAGTCTCTCAAAGTGGTCTCCCCCCCCTCTTCTGCTTATTATTTCGGAGAAAAGGACCGGATAGAATCCGGAATATACTTCCCTTTGATCTTCACCCGTGCTGCGAAATTCTAAGGAAATCCGGAGTGCTCCGGAACATTTCTTTCATTAGGTCATTTGTTAGGTGGAGTAAGTTTCCCCTCCCCCGGCTGAGGAATCTTTTTCTGTCTCCCCTGCGCCTAGATATCGGCTAAATAGAAGCTTCGTTTATAGGGGTTTGCAATTCTTCGGTCCTAGCGAAGGACATCTTCCCGAGAGGTTCTCTCATCCCTACTGGCTGAAGATAAGACTCTCCCTTCAGGTAGGTTTTCCCAACATGTAGCTGGTATTTTGCTTATGCCAGGTGTAAGAAAATAGTCCCCCCCTTCTACCCCCACAATCTTTCCGTCCACCAGGGTTCTTCACGGATGGAAGCTATTCCCTTGGACGCTGATTCTCCTCGAATTCCTCAAGGCCTACGAGTCCAGCCTGCTCTTGATTTTCAGGTGCCATGATAAAGTAGATAGCTCTTCCTATGAGCCTCCACACCCTTACTTAGAGAATGGATGGTCCCACCCCCAGAAAGTAAATTTGTTCCCCCCAGAAACCCCATTCGAGATAGCCTAGATTGAGGTGGTATCCACAGTCGCGTTCTTGGAGTTTCTTTCCCCCCCTCGCCTCTTTTCGATTGAAGAAAAGAAAGTGGGAGACCTATAAAAGACGACCCTCCCTGCAAAGATCCTTCCTGAGCCGATGTATCTATCTCTCCGGAGGAGCTCCTTCGAAGTCCCCCCCCTCCCCCTTCCCACATTTGGTGAACCCCTCCACAGCTTTTAAAGAGAGACGACCCCAAAAGTGAGGAAGTTCACCCCCTTGGGACCTTCATCGCCTCGGGCAACTCATATTCACCTCCTGCGAGAATAGTGCCTATAGGAGCTTCTTTCCATTTAGAGCCAGTCCCCACTCGGCGGCCGAAGGCTTTCTTCCCCAGACCAATAGCGATGAGATAATAAAAGACACCTTCCCTGCTGAACTCTTTCCTACGGAACTGGTCGCTATACCTTAAAATGAAATAGAAAGAATTTCCCCAGAGACCATGGTGCCGGTTCTTTCCCTTACGACAGTAGCCTTTTCCTTTCCGTCTTCCGCGACGGTTATGTAAACGGCCAGTTTCCGGTGGCGCTTTTTTTCTTCCGGTCCACTGATTCCCTTTCACCTCCTTCTTTTGCCCTTACTATGGAGAGGTCCCCTCGAGAGAAGACAGCCCGTATTCCCCCCCGAATTTTTCTACACTCCTCCGCTTGTTCCAATTTCCGTTTCCCGGCGCTTGCTCCGAAGCCCCCCCGAGGAGCGCGAGATCGAATCTCTTGCCCCTTTCTTGCTTGAGGTAGTCCCCTGCTCTCTCCTCGGCCCTGGAGATAAAAAGCGGCACAGTTCCCCCCGTGGGTCAAGATATAAAGTGATAATGCTTGAGAGAACCGTAAACGCGTCTTCTCATTACGAAAAGAAACCCCCTATCCCTTTCCGACCGCGGAGGAATCCTAGGGAACTTTTTCCGACGTTTTTGCTGGAACTTCCTTGGCGCCGCGCAGACAAAAAGATTGCTTCCTCTCCTGAACTGAATCCTTTACGACCCCCCCTTATCTAGGAGCAGCGGGCTCCGAAAAAATGGGAACGCTTTTTTTCCCCTATAATTCCTCCCTTTCTATGCGCGAATCGATTCCCAGACTGTTTTAAAAATAGATGACACAAGACGAGACTCCCCCCCCCTAAAGGAGCATGACCCCCATCCGCGCATTTAACGCGTTCTTTGGAATGGCTCGTGAAATTCGGAAAATTTCTTCACAAAATGAAGTACCAGGTGTAGGGCTTTTCCGATCGACCTCGACTGACTCCCGGAAGATATAGGTAAGAAACCTCCCTCCTATCCATTTTTACGAGCATCCCCCCTTTTCTCTACTTGAGGAAGCTTCATTTCTAGCTAAGGGAATGAAGAGAAATGCGCAAACCCCCTAATGAAATTAGATAGAAGCACTCCTCCCCTCCTTCTTATAGCTTCTTTCCCCTCCTCCCGTAGAGTATACTTCTTATTCATCGGCTCAGAGAAGAGCATGAAATAGAATGATAGCCTATCGGAGATCCTCGAGCCCCTCTCTCTCTCTCGAAAGCACGCGTCCACCCTCACTACCCCAGAAGTCCCAACAGCCCTCAAGTCCTGAGCACGAGCAATCGAAAGGATCAGTCTCTTCAAATAGTAGAAAAGCTTCTTACCCTTCCCCTCTTGATGTATCCTTCCGGAATGAGGATTTTTCCTCAGCCCGCACCAAAGTCAAGCTAAGATAAAGAAGAGGAAACATCCTTTGGACTTAAAAGAAAAAGGAAAAGAATTCCTCCCCTCCTTCACAGATATATCCTTCCTTCATTCATCCGGACGGATATTTATGGCGGGCTTTCAAACCAGGGAAAAAAATCTTCCCCCCCTCAAACGCCCTGCAACAAAGAAGTAACCTCTCTTCCCCCCTAGACCAGAACGGAATTAGAAACTTCTTTTCTAAAGAAGACCGCCTTTATCACGAAGTTCCCCCTCTCTTGAGGCCCTACAGGTTGAAGCTGGGAACCCTCCCTGAAGTGTATTTCAAGCCTCTCTTACTGTGCGATGCTCGTATTCTCTTCCTTAGACCTGATAGATGGACCTTCCGTAGAGTGATGGATTACACATGAAGATCTTTTTAGTAGGAA
>Ga0179591_1346060_pt1 | contig 17906 bp, 16 predicted proteins | sample CZOMad2_1_08_16f_FD_182891 | JGI IMG/M metagenome (GOLD analysis project Ga0179591, IMG submission 182891) | Vadose zone soil fungal communities from Angelo Coast Range Reserve, California, USA - CZOMad2_1_08_16fungal (PacBio error correction) | ecosystem: Environmental > Terrestrial > Soil >... | reverse complement strand
TCTTTTGGGCGGGGTTTGGGTCTGTTTTTTTTCGGCTATACCTTGCAGAACAAGGTCAGTGCTTCTCGTGCGCAGGGGGCTGCCCTGGCGATGGACTTTGGGACGAGTTTCTCCCTGTTCTCCCGAGGGATCGTTTTTTTGGCCACACTTCAGTCAATCTTGACCCGTCCGACCACACCGTTACAGGGTCTTATTTTGTTTAAGACCCTGAGGTTTTAGAGTTCCGCTCCCCTCCTTCCTCCGGCAAGAGTAGTGCCGTGGCAATGGGCCAGAGTTTTGGCTCTCCCCCTGCCCAGCTGAGCTTCATTTCACCCCGTTTTTTTATCGGATTCCTTCGGCTACTGCCCCCCCCCCCCCCCTTTCCCCCATGGGGTTTGTTTTTTTGTACCTTCCCAGGCTATCCAATTTTGTTTCTTCCCTCCTTCGTTTCCCCCGATCAATCGTCGCCCACAGTTGGTTGCCCGCGATTTGCTACCTGTGCTTCTGGCAGTCTTAGGGTGAGTTCTTGGGGAATTCGTGGCTAAGGTGCACTCTTCTGTTTTAAGGCCAGATTTTAGAACTTTCCTCAAAGCCGATGACGTACTTTCCCGGTATTCCCTAGTAGTCGTTTGAGACGTGAGTCTTTGTTGCCGGAAAGGTCGACTCCCTCCCGGCTGGTGGCATTGCTTACCTTAATTTAGATTGCCCCCCCCCGCCTCCCGAGTGCCGATGGACTTCTGGCTTTCTTTTTCCGTTTAATCACTCCTTTGCTCGAGCCACCGAGCGTATTACCCCTTTCTGGTCATCTCCCTGTCGTCTAGGGTGATTGTTGTCGTATTTTTCGGTCTTGGTAACAACCTCCCATGTGTTCATTGCCTTAACCGTCTCCGTTTCTGTTTTTCCTGACGGATTAGGGAGTGTGAGCACTTGTGGTTCCCGGCGGGAAACTTTTCCATCTTTTCTTTCCACCCCTCCTGTTGGGTTTAGAAGCTGTTTGACCATTGGAAAAAACTTTATCCCTTCGTTAGGGGTGGCCCCGGATCCGGGTAGTTTCTTGCGGTTGGGGGACCCGTTTTCGTTTTCAGAGTTTTCCCTGTGGTTGCCCCAGTTTATACCGCGCTTTTGTTTCGCGGTAATGCCAGTCTTCTTCTTTCTGTACCCCCGTTCGCTGGTGTAAGAGGAGCTCCGGCGACTGCCCACCTTCTATCCGACCCTCCCCGCCCGTTTGGAGTGGTGGAGTAAAGTTACCGTTCCTCCTGTGAGATCCCCCTCCTCGTTTTCCCTGCTGCCCAGGGCCCGAACCCCCCATAGAAGAAGACAAGGTTCTTGGTATAGTAGGTTCGTCCGTTTCCCTTTTTTATCGTCGGAGTTCTTTTTTTAATTCAGAATTTTCCCGACTCTTTTGTCCTACTTTTTTCATCCTCTGGCGTTCAAGGATTGGAGGTTCGCTCCTTTTGATTTGCCGGAGGTAACCATCGTCTTCCATCTTTTCGACGTTTCCCCAGCGTCTTCCGCCTTGGGGGAACTACGTGGGCTTTTGAGTTTGGCTTCTTTTCCGTGGGTGTTTTTCTCCTAAAGGGTCCATTTCGGCGTTCGTCCGAATCGTTTTTTTTTCGGACCAGTTCAACCTTGCGGCTTTTGCTGGCCTTCCATGCCCCTCCCTGTTTTTCTTTTGCTTGCGCGGCTGAGTTCCATGTTTTAGAGAGCGGGCGGCGACGGCAAGTTTGAGACTGTTTTCCTTTTGCGATGTTCCCCAAAAGGTGATCTGGTCTTTTGGTTCCCCTCTTTCGGGCTTCTTCAGGTTTTTTGAGAAGTCCAATATTTTACAATAGTTTGTTGTTTTTGAGATGTCCCCCCTTTTGTCCCTATCCCAACTCCTTACTTCCGAGATTTTCCCCCCCCCTCGGAGCCGATCCCACCACTATTGAACTGTTTGGGAAGTGATTCATAAGGTTAGGTCGACTTCCCCTCCGTTTTCCGGACCCCCCTTTTACCTCTCCCCGTTTCGGATCTTCCCACTCCGAACGGCGCATGGTTAGCAGTTTTACCGCTGTATGCCCCTCCACCAACACGCAGCCCTCCCCCCTCCCCCCTATTCCCGTTTTTTTTTTAAATCGCACAACCTGCAGAAAAATGTACACTGTGATTTCCCCTCTAGCAGTCACAGCGGGAGTCCGATTTTGCACGTAGCCTCCCCGACGTTTTCGCCTTTCCCCCGACGTTGGCGTGAGGATTCCCCCGCCCAAGTTTGCGGATAAGTGGGATCTTTAGTATTTAACCCGTCTGACCTTTACTGTAGAGACCTATTTTGAGCCTTTTCCTCCCTACGATCCCGGTGCATTATTTTTATTGGAGGCCGGGATTTATTTTGGTTTGAGAACTCTCCTTTCTTCCCCCCCCTCCCCCCCCCTTCCTGCTGTCATTGGAAATGCCCGGTTGGAGTCATTCGACCTCTTTTTCGTAGCAGCCTGATACCCTGGCGCGCCTCGGCCCAAAAAATTCTTTGTAGCCCTCCCACTCTGGTTCCCCCCTCCCCGGGACCGTCCCTGTTCAGGGACGGTGTAAGGGCGGTTAATCGACCGGCCCCCTCCCCGAAGGGCGTCCATTTTCCTATTGTCCCTGATTTTCTCCACCCCCCCCCCCGTCAAAGTGGAACGGCCCCGAGGTGTTTTGCCCATTTTTCCGAAGTCCTGATCGGACCCCCTCCGTTGTCAAGCGTTATTCCCGAACCATTTCTGCGTTTGTCCAGTAAAGCCCCATGCCAAAATTCCCTACCTGTTTGTACTTTGCACTGTTGCTCCGCGGTTTTCGGTTCTCTGTAGGACCACTATCTTTTTTCCCTTTCGTTGCCCTTCGCGAGGCTCCCGCCCCTTTTTTTTGAGGTGGATTAGCTTTGTCTTTCTGTGGTTTTGGCGGATTTGGGGAATGCTTGCCTTCTATTTCGCCGGCTATTCGGGGGCGGACGCGCTGCGTTTTTTTTTATGATTCGCTGTTTGCTCACGTGAGCGGGGCTCCTCATTTATCTCGGCGTTTTTTTTGCTGGGCGGTTACTTCTTTTCCCTTAGAGGGAACCCCGTCTTTCTCTCTGTAAACCCACTTCCTAGTAATTAACAATGGATTAGACGTGCGCGAGATCCCCTTTCACGAAAGTGCTTTCTCCAGTTTCTGCTCCCGGTTAACGGTCTTCGTTTGCTCCCGTTTTTGTAATTGTAACGAGGGTTTCCGTGCAAGGTTAATCCCGCAAGGACCCTGGACTTCTCGTGGGCGTTCGACGCCAACCTTTTTTCCGTTCATTTCCGTTCTGAATTTAGTGTTATTGCGCGTGCTCCCTGCGCTCTCTCCCGCTGGATCCCCCAGATACTCCCGGTTTGGGGGTTAGCTTTTTTCTATTGAAGGTTGTACCCGATGGTACTCTCATCGCTTGCTATGGGGCTGTCCCCTTCGACTTCTGTCCTGCTGTGGTATGACTTTTTAACCCAGGCTGATCACACACCAGTCCCGCCATCCTTCGGCAAGTTCCTGTCACTGTTGCTTTCCTGCTCCGACCTTCTGTGTGAGAAAGCCGCTTCCTTTGTATTTGTTTTTTCATTACCTTCGAGGGCCTTAGGATGGTTGATCTTCCATTTCAGGTGTTATTTTGAATGTTTGGGGACCCCCGGATCTGTTTTTGGGTTTCGCCGTGCTGCCATGAGCTCTGACGTTTTTTTAGTGTCACTTGTTTTTTTTTTTCGCCGATTCGCTTACTGGCCTCCGTCACTCCCCGTGATTTCGCATGGGAAGCTTGGGAAAATGAGCTTTTAGAATATTCCGCTTTGATCACCTTTTGCCTACTTACCTCGGTTGGCTGGATTTTTTTGTGTGTCTTCGCTTGCCCGGGCTGGGCGTTTTCGGCCCCCCCCTTCCTCACTTTTTCGCCAGGTGGTAAAGGGTTTGACGGTGAGTCAGCTCGATGCTCTTCCGCGCTTCCTTGTCTCAATTTTCCAATTTTTTTGCTGTTTTTGAACCGCCGTTGTGCTCCCCTGCTTCCCGACCCTTACATGATGGCTTCTTCTGCCCCCTGCGCCCTTTTGCCAAAGTCGTGTAAGCGAGCGCATGGACTCGGTTGCCCCCCCCCGGCGCTTTTTCATCCCCCTTTCCTTTACCCAACCGCCTCCCAAGGAGACGCGGGAGGCGTTCGCTGGCGCAGCCACTGGCTGTGCAGTTCCACGCCTGTTTTGCACCGAAGCGCCTTCCCCTCAGTTTTTTGAGCTGACCCGTGCGTTGAGTTGGTTTGTAACTCGTAACTCAGAGGCCGTTGCCCCCCCGCACTTCTATGGTCTTTGTATGGCGATACTTGGGCCATGATGGTCTTTTTAACTTAACGTCCTTGAGTTTGAGATTGGTATTGATTCTGGAATTACGCTGCGGGTCTTTTTTGCGTTGGCAAGTGTAAGCAATCTCTTTTTTCCCTCCCCTTGGCGCGACACGTGGTTACGTTGTTTTTTTTGCAAAGTGCGATGTTACTTTGCTTATGGTCATGAAGGTTTGTGCATTTCCTCTGGGAATAGTGGAGACTTTGATTTCAGGAGCCAATTTTGAGGCAATTTTGTTTGACCAACATTCCCTCTAATTTTCCTACACCAAACACCCCATAACCCCCACAAACCCCCAAACCCACACAGCCCTGTTGCGAAAAGCTTTTTCACTAAGGTGTTTTGACCGTACCCACACTGTGCTACTCCTTTACCGCCTCCTTTTCAACCCCTAGGAGACCAGAAGAAATTTTTGCTGGAAATAGTACTCTGGCTGGTCCGTTCAACTACCTTTCATTTGCTGAGTTTCGGAGGGGGATTTTTTGAGAGCTTGCCCCCGAAGTACCCGGAGAACTGTGCTCCTCTTTCGCGTGTATAGTTGCGCGCGAGAAGCTCTTGCCGCTCTTTTTCCCAACAGCTTCTTTATTCCCCCCCCTTTCTGATGGGCTCTGTTGAGAGCGTTGTTTTTTTTGGACTTAGATACTTCGAATTGAGTTCATATCCCCTATTCGCTCTTCGAGGTGACCCAAGGGGGGGGGGAGCCTGTGACGTAAACCCCCCCCCCCCCCACCCCCCCCCCCCCCCCCCCCCCCCCCCCTTGTCTCTTCTTGCCCTGTTTTGACCCCCACCTTCCTTTGGCTCTGCAGATGAACACTTCCGATCATGAATAGTTGGATTAACTCTTTTTTTTTGCCTTTCGCTCTTCTTTAGGGGGGTCCCCCAAGACCCCCCTGGTCTATGGGGCCCCTTCTGGCGGTCCTTCTTCACGTCGGGCCTTAGACTTTGCGGAGTCACCAGTTTAGCCGGAGTGGATCCTTTTTTCTGTTCCCCCCGTGGTTCATGTGCCGTGTCATGTGGTTTCGTGATGGCGAAGGGCCAACCTTTGTCTGCTTGCCTCCCGCCTTTTTTTTTTGCGCTGGACTGTTTTCTTTACTATGGAGTCCACCCCCCCCAAAATTGGTTGTTAGTTTTTTTGGTTCCACGTAGACTATTACCCACCTGGATCTTGCAACCGAGTTCCCTCGGCGATTGCCTACTGGTTTGGCTCCCGTTCTGGTTCCCCCTCGTCCTATTCCGGATGGGAGATTTTAGATCATCCGCTTTTAACTTTTCGCCTCCGGTATGCGACTGTTACCATCCTGGGCGTTTGATTTATAAGACGGGCTGACCCTGTTTTGGTGTCCCCTCGATTTCGCTCTTTTGCTCCCGCGCGGTTTTTCCGGCTCGTCGAGGACCGACCGTTTGGCATTCCATCGTGCTTGCGTATTGGGCGAGTCTTTTTTTTTTGTTGCGGTTCGGCCCTGTTTCTCCCGGGAGCATTTTTTTCCACGTAATTTTTTTCGTGTGCACAATTTCTCTCTCTTTCTTCCTCTCTTTTTTTTTGTGATAAGAGGGATGCGGGACCCCTACCGTTTCGTGCAGGCTTCTTTTGCGAGCCAGCCGTCTGATCAGGAAGCTTTTTTTTTAGTCGCCGTTGACGGCCTTCAACCTTGGTTCCTTCGTGGCTTTTGTTTCGGTTATCGTTGACGCTTTTTGGCCTTCCCGAGCCCACGCCAACTCGGATATCGGAGTTTCGGTCCCTCAGTCGAGGTTAGAAGGAGGTTTTTGTTTTGGGGATTTGTGACCATTTTTTTCACCGATCCCTGGTGAGGAAAATGCCCGTATGCGAGGGCGTCTTTGGCCCGTCGATCCCCTGTCCCCCAGACATAGGACTCTCCGCAGACTCATCTGGGGAAACCTTATGACCCTTTCACCGTCCACTAAGGAAGTTTTTTGCAATCCAGTTGGAATATGTAGTACCTATTTTCCCCCGACCCTGTAATAGCGTTTTCTCATTACCCCTCCCTCTGGAAAGAGTCCTTCCCAGGTCCCTCGTGCGCAATGGCGAAAGGTTGGTGCAAGGTTTTATGGACGTCTCGCCACTCCCCCCACCAATGTTTGCCCCATAAAGGAGAGTTGTTTTTCGTGCGATGGATTTCTCCCCGCTTCGCCTTCGGCTCGTAGCGACCCTTTGTGGCGAACCATGGAGGTTTCCCTTTTTCGTGAGCCCCCCCTTCCAGCAGTGCTTTCCCTCGCTGGCTTTCTTTAGTGTTTTTCCCCTTGGCAACCCGTGCTCCCCCCCGCTGCTTATGCTCGGTTGCCTCTCGACCTGCCCTGCTTGTCGTGGCTCACATACGATTTTCCGTAGGGGAGCGCGGTTAGTCTTCCCGGTGATTTTTTTTTTGAGCATTTTCGGCCTATGCTCCACCGCATCTCTTTCCCCGTTTCTCCCCGTTCTGTGGTAAAGTAATGAATATTTGGCCCGTAAAGAAGGCTTTGGTATAGAGATTGCTCCCCCCTCCCTCACTGCGAGAGAGAATGTCCCACCGGGGGATCAACTCCCCATTTTTCTTTATGGTATAGAACTAGTGATCTTCTTGAATCCGTCTCTTATTTCTAGCAAAGACAGTTTGTCAAGTCGATGATTTTCTCATTTCCTTACTACGGCGTGTACCAGCTTCTTTTTTACTTTGCACAGAGTGACTGTTGCGGGCCGGGCCCGGTTTTGGACTTTGTAGTTACACGTGTTACCGGCCGTTCGGCGTTGGTGCTCTGGTTAGTCATTTCGCTTGTTTTTTAGCCCGCTCCGGTACTTCGGCGCCCCCGAAAGTCCCTGTTTTCTTCTTAAATACTGCCATGTCCTCCGATTCTTTTTTTGACGTTCCCCCGTTCGTCCTGCGCACAGCTACCCATGAGCCCAATTCTCCGTCTTTCCTCAGACGGCGGAGGAGGTGCTTATCCTGAGTCCCTCGTGAGTTCTTCTTTTCCGCTCCCCCCCCCCCCAAACGGCCCCCGACCCGTGTTTTGTGGCGAGCTATACCGTGCTCGCCCTTTTTTCAGTCGCCCCCCCAGTTATTCCGATCCATTCGCACCACTTCTTTCGTGCAAGTTTCTTTCGGTCTCAGGACTAAGGACGACCTGTCCGTCTCTTGCAAGTCCTCCCAGGGCTCGTGAACGGCATTAGTTTCGAATTCCCCTCCCCTTCGTTTTGAATTGACCTTTGTGTGAGATTGCAAGTTCCCGTTTGTTGTGAGACATGCATTTTAATTTGGTTGTCACGCGTAGTCCTTGTTGATTTTCTTTCCAGGGCATAAAGGTTTTGGCCTCATTGATTTTCAATGCCCCCATTGTTCCTCTTTCTGTTTCCGGCTTTGCGGGCAGCAGTTGCCGTAGGGGCCTCCTCAGGTTTAGGCCACACCCCTGGTTTGGCAATTTGGAACCTGTACGTTCCTTAAATTGATGGCCCGTTTGATGGGTGACCATTTACCCTGGCGTTTGAAGCTGCCTTCTCTTTTCCTTTTGCTTCTAGGACAACCCAGCACAGGCAACCGCGAATTGCGGTGTTTCCCCCCAGGCCCCGGAAGTCCTCTTTCCCCCCATTTCGTAGCAACCGGAGTGACATGTCTTGCTTGTGGTCTCCCCCCCTGCGCCCGTGCTATTGAAGGGCGTAGGCACCTGATGCTGGGCAGGCCCCAGAAGAGTGCCCCCCCACCTTCTCGCGTTTGCATGCGGGCCCCCAAGTAGGCTCCTTCGGTTCTGACCCCCCCACCATCTAAACACTCCAAAAACCCAAATTGCCGTTTCCACACCTTCTCAGGATTTCCTGCCTACGGCGTGACCCAGCCCAGTTCGGCGCGGCCTAGGTTTTTTTCCCCGCGCCATCCGTCGGGCTCCCCCCCCGCCTGCTTATTTTGACCAAGGCGTCCCCCTTTTCACCTGTTGCCCAGGAAACTTTCGCTGGTTGATTTGGCGGTGAAATCTCTTCCCTCCCCACTCTCTGCTAGTCGCGTCCTTCCCCCCCTTTTGCCTTGCCGCTATGTTGAGTATTTATCCCCCAACTTGGCTGATGTTTCGACTCTGTGCTTTGCCCCCACTGCAGTCCGACGCCTCTCACACAGATTTTTCTTTTTGGAAGCCTTTCGGTCGCTGCCCAGTTGGTTTGCTCTAGCGCCAGCCGTTTAGAGGGCGGGGTTACCAATTTTCGTCCCCGAAAATTCTCCGGTGTGTGCTTGATTAAATTCGGAATATTCCGTTTCTTTCGGTTTCTTTTTTTCCCCCTGGGTCACGTTTCTAAGTTGTTTTTCGGCCGATCTTTTTCGATAAGGAGTCCCTACTTCTTGGTCCCACGAGGTTTTTTTCCGCGCGTTTCCTTTTCCTCTGTTGGGGCGTGATCGGTCAAATAGTTCGAAGTCCCTTCAGTTGCGCCCAGACTCCTATCAGTCGCCCCGTTTCGTCCCCCAACCCCAAGGTTTTGAGGGACTTTGAACCATGTCTGCGCCTGTTTTCTCAGTTAGCTCCGAAGCCGAGTTTTTTCTCCACGGCCCCCTCCCTTTTTTTCCGTCGTGACGTTCCCCTACTTTCGCTCTGCAGTGGGGCTGTAGGTTTCCAGCGTCGTTCCCTTCGCGGTTTCTCCTTCCTGGTTTGGGAGCCCCAACTCGGGGCAGTGACCGTTTGTCGGACATTGAGTGGTCTCTCCGATGCGTTGTTTTCTGTGGTATTTTGGCGGTTTTTAACCCAATGTTCCGGTAGTGTCGGGATTAACTTTTTGGTGCTGCCTTGTGGTCGGCGGGGTCGCTGCGCAGTGGATAAGAAGGTTTTTGCCTCTTTTGCCCCTTGCTTTTTTTATGTTTGATGGTATCGCCACCGCGTTTTGGGTTTTTGATTCTGTTTGGTCCCTCGAGGTCCCCCATGAATAACTTCGGTTTTTGTGGCAGGAGGATAGCGTTCCCTGTCCGCTTGCTTTTTTTGTGCCACCTTGCGTCTTTCGTTTGGTTGAACAATGTTTCCGAGTTTCCCGCTACGCGCGTTTGTTTTTTTCCATTTTTTGTTTGTTTTACGAGTTGGCTGACTGCACCGTGTTACTGTTCGTTGCACCCTTGCCCGAAGGAGTATTTTTTTCGCTTTGGAACTGGGCCGGTGGGCCCTTCCCGGCTCCCAGTAGTTGGGGGCTTTTGCCGACGAAGTTTTCGGCGTGCTAAAGTTCCGTTTTTACTTCCAGTAATTTTTTACCGTCGTAAGGGCCTTTTAGGTCGGCCGTCCCTTTTCCGTTGGCTCCTCTTTTCCCCCTCGCAGGGAAGTTTCCTAGAAGCCCTTCCATGCAAGAGTGACCTTTTTAACGTTCGTCTGTCCTCCCCTTTTTTTGGTTAGTTTGAGTTTCATCCTGGGGACTTTGACTTGAGAATTTTGCCCCTTTGTTTTTCCTCAAGTCCCTTCGCTCACTTCCCTCTTTGTTTTCTTTTCAAACGTTCTCCTGAGGTTGCTATAGAGGGTTTGCAGGCATGGTTGGCTTAGATTTTTGGACCCGGTTTTGCGTTTCCGAACCCCCAAGGGTTTTGCGCGCCGTAAAGGCAGAGTTTTTGGCCTTTCCCCCCCCCAGTCTTCTTTTCATAGGCTTATGGCCATTTGGTGGCCTCGAGGCGGGATCATTTTTTCCCGTTCTTGGTAAATTTGTAGCTGAACTTTGGTTCGGTGCCGGCATGTGTTTTTTGCCCCTTTTTTGTCTTCTTGTGCTCGGCTTCCATGCTCTTTTCCAGGTTGGGAGATTCCAACCCCCCCTCTTTCCTCCCCATCCCGTTTTTTTGGTTTGTTTTTTAGAGTAGATATTGAGTGATTTGGCCCCTCGCCCCCTTGCACTTCGCCGCGGTTTACCCACGCGCTTCCCCAAACTATGTCCCATTTGTGGCCTCCCTTTCCGTGGCCGTGACCACCACCTTGATTTTTTAAGCGCCTCTCTGGAACCAATTTTGGAACGACCTTTTCCCCGCGCTTTCCTTTCACAGTTGCCCTTCCGATGGTTCGGTACAGTGAATGATCCGCAACGTAGGTTCGTGAACAACCCACCCGACCCGGTCCCTGTACCCTTTGTGATGCAACGGTTTTTTGACCACCCATTTGAACTCAAGTCCCACTCCTGGGTTGATCTCCCCCCCTCTTTTCTTACCGTCCCCCCCTTTTGCTGTATTTTATGGGCCACTGTCGGCAAATGCCCCTCTTCCGAACCTTGAGGTCCTTCGTCACCTCTTTGGCGTCAGGATTCACGCTCCAGGGAGGGCCACGGACCTTTCTTTTCTTTTCGTAGTCCTTCGGTTTCGGATAATTTCCGTGCCTTTTCAAGGGATTGCACTTGGTGAAAGACCCTGTGCTCCCCCCTTCTTTTTACACTTCTTCCCGGTCCCCCCGAAGGGTCAGGATTGGGGGGACCCTTTTGGTTGAGGGTTTCTGGCACTGGTATACGTTCCCGTCCCCAGCAACCTTCAACATGCGCGCGGTTTCCTTTACAGAATGTCTCGTTCCTCCCCGCAGGACCGTTTTTCTTTTTGTTCAATTGCGCCGATTCATTGCCGCTTGCTTCCACGATGGCAGAGCCCCCCTATTGAACCCCCCCCCTTGCGCAAGGTGTCCCCATTTCCTCCGGCACTCGTTCCTTTGACCTCTTGCCCTGCACCCCTCTGCCGGAGTACAGTTTGCAAGGCTTTTTTTTGAGCCATCCCGCACACGGGCGCGACCCCGCACATTTTGTACCGGGGCCGCGTTTTAATATTGTTCACCCCCCCACGCAATACTGCTTACTTTACACTTTCCATTGTATTCTGTTTCTTCTTAAAACCCAAGTGCTGGGGTGTCCAATTAACACGCCATGTTACCCCCCAAAACCTGGTCATTTTAGATTCCTCCAATGTCCTCCCCTTCCCTTGGCGTTCTTCGATCCCAACTTCGTCTGGTCCGGGCCTTTTGGGTTTCGTACCGACTTCTCCCCTTTTTGCTTCGTCCTGATGCCATTCGTGGCGGTCCCAGCGGGAGCGGCGTGCCCGGTGGTTCCTTCTTTTTTCGCCGTCTCTTTCTTTGAAGCGGCAAGACTCGTTTCTTCGCCTCGGTCTACCTGATGGCGGAACGTTGTTTTTGGGATGTGGTTCTGTTTTCCGGATTTCGCTTTTCTATGAATTCTTGGCTGAGACTGGTTCTGACCACCCGGTTTTAACCCAGAAGTTACAAGTGACTATGCTGCTTCGCCTTAGTTGCGAGCTTTCGACAGAGGCTTGTCTTTCACAACCCTGTTTTTGATTTGTACACCCCTGCGCGCTCTTTCTCCCTTGTCCGCTTTTTTTTTTATTTTGGGTGCACGACTTTGATAGCTTTTTCCCTCTTTCCCCCCCCGGCCCCCCCCTCTCGCCCAGGGGCCCGCTTTTCGGGCTGCTTTTTGGGCCGCTGGTCCTCTACTTTTTCCAGGGCCCGTCTGGTAGTGTAGAGAATCCTCCTTGTGGCCGAAAGTTTTCTATTCCTCCTCGTTTCCTCTTCATCTCCTGATGAATGGCCTCGGATTAATCTTTTTAGGCCATTCATATAAGCAGACGAAAGATCCCCTGTCACCTCCCACTTGCCGCTCCCATGGGCACGAGGTTGGTTTCTTTTTCATACGTTTGATTTTTTTTTCCCATTTTCCCCGAGGATCGCCCAGGCCCTTCTCGGCGTGGCCGTCTTGTGACCCGTTTGCCTTTTTGGACTGCGTTTTTGCCACCGGCACAGAGTTTTTGTCTTTTTGCGGTCGCCCCAGGCCCCATATTTATTTTCTGTTTGGCAAAAACTCCGTTTTCGTCTTCTGTCCTACTGGCCGCCGACGGTGTTTGGGATCTTTCCCAGACCAGCCTTTGTTCTTCCAGGCGTCTACTTCTTTTTTCCGGCACCCAGCCTGACGCCTCGTGCTTTTTTGCTGGTGGGTCATTTTTAGGCGGTCGGTTTACCAAACGATCATAGCGGCCGTTGTTCTGTGTCCTCTCCTGCTCACTGCATCTTCTGCTGCCGTCCTTCTGTTGAACCACGGTTATTAGTTTTTTCCAAATTCTACTCCCTCAATAAATTGGTGAGGATTGTTTTTTTTTTTTAACCCTGCGAACCCATGCTGCCCCTGTGACGCGTTGACCTCTCCTGCACCTGGCCATTTCGCATTGCCTTGACTTTTTCTCCCCCGATTTCGACGGCTACAGGGATCGTCTTAGCTTTTCCTCTCCCCCTTGTTGCGTGTTCTCCCCCCATGGCCCGAACCAATCCCGATGTTGTATCGGATCCTTTTTCGTTCAGATGCGGTTTCGCCCTTTCTCCCCGTTTTCCCTACCCCCGGACTTTTTTTTTGCTGTAATCTGGATTTTTTGACGTCAAGAAGTTGTAATTTTCTTGTGGCTCGTCATATATGACTTCGTGTTTTTCGGTTCGCCTCTTCTTTTTGGCCGGCCGTTTATTACCCCCCCCGTGGACTACCCCCCCTCTTCTTTCTTTTTTTGCAGGGTTTTTTGCTTCGCCCCCGTTCGACGTCCCTCTTTCCCTCTTTTAGACTGATGTATCCAATTTTCCGTCTCAATCCCGAGGGTTCAGTTTAAAAGAACTTTTTGCCCTTCTTCTTTCCTCCCACCCCCCCCCCTCGACCCGGGCCGCCGCGTCCCCTTCCCCCCCCGTCTCCCTCTCCCTGACCGATTTCGCGTCTTTTTTGGACGTCACTACCTCACTTTTGGAGCGGCGGGGTGCTCTTCTCCCGCATGTCCCCGGGATCTCTCCCTTCGCGGGTAACCCGATTGTGCGGCTCGGGTTGTTTTTTTTTTTTTTTTTTTCTTTTTTTGGGTTGGCTTCGCGCCCGTCTGTGAGGGGCCCGTTCGTTCTCCCCAGTTTCTGTTTTTCTTTTAATTAAGGCCGACTGGGCTGAACTCTTTGGATTTTTTTTTTCTTTGCGCTTTCTGTTTGCGGCATTCCCCTAGGGCCTTTCCCTTTTTTTGACGGTACCTAAAGGGACTTTGGCGCCTTACTACCCTAGTTTGTTTCCTTCGGACAATCAGTTTCCCCTGCCTTAGCGCGGCCCCCCCACGACGATTTCTAGGTTAGACTCCGTGCCGACCTTTTACTCGGGCTGTTTGCCCGTTCCAACGTTTCCCCCAGCCTTCTTGTGCTGTACAGGTGGATTCACGCGCTTTTTTACACCTCCCTACGATTTTCTCCGATTTTGTTTTTTTTTTTTGAGCGGTGCTTAGAAGGGCCCCGTGCACTTTCCTGCCCGTGGTGTCGTCTCGATTTGCCCCTTTTTTACCATGGTTCCTTTTCCCCTTCTCTGGCTCCCTTCTGGGTAATTAAACCAGTGTTTTCGTTTTTTCCGATGAGATTACTCTTTTCACAACCTCGTCCTTTTCTGCATAGGGTCTTTTTTGTTTCTCTCTCCGCTATTTGAATGTTTTTTTTTGGGCGTGATCGCCGCCCGTTTTCTCCAGTCCCGCTTTGGTCGGGTTCCCTCCAACCGACGCTTTTCTTTCCTTTTCGACTCCCCCTTTTCCTCCTCCCCTATCGCGAGTTGCTTTCTGGAGCCGGAAGTTTTTTTCCCCCCGACCCACAAGCGTGCTCCGTTCAGGTTGATGACGCCTTTTTTTTGTTACTCTCTTTTTTTCCCTTTTTTTCACATTGATCTGATCGTGGCCCCCCCCTTGACCCGCGTGCTTTTGGACCCTCTTTTACTACCTTTTCGTTTTTTTGTTTTGCTAGTGTCTATGACCTGATTTGATTCTTCGTTCCCCCCCCGTCCCCTTCCGTGACTCCCCCGCAGGTCCCTTAGTTGCCTTTCTTCGCGTTGCCCGCACCAACTTGATTATCGCTCTTCTGGTTTTTTCCTCGTGTCCCCACGCGAGGTTTTTTTAAAAACCCTCGATAGTCTTGGGCGGCCGACCGTCTCCTTTTCCTGAACCTTCGTTCCGTTCTTTTTCTTGGGCCCCCTTTTATTTCAGGGTTTTTCATTTTTTTATTCTTGGGTGGAGGTCCTCGGTTTTTTTTTCCACAAGGCGGACTCTGTTTATCGAGTTTCCCTATTTTCGAACACCCTTTTCTTGATTCCTCCTCCTTCCTTGCCCCTTTCTTTTAGTTCCCCAGAAGTAACGCTTCAAGCTGTTTCCGTGTGCTTTGATCTTGTCAGTCAAATTATTCACGTGTTTAAGGGGATGGTCCTTCCTGGCAAGCTTCCGGTGGAAAGGGTCCTTCCTTCCACGAGAAAAAGCCCACTTGTTGGTTCCCCTGCTGTTTCCTTTCCTCTTCTTCTTTTCCTTGTTCTTGCCTTTTACTTAGGCTCTTAGAGGATGCCACCGAATCAAGTGAGCCCTCCCCCTTTCAAGTTTGCTTCCTTTTTTTTTCTGGAATTGGGTACTGGCCCAATGGAAAGAAGGGATTTTGTTCGTCATCCTTGACACGTTGAGAAGAGGCCGGCTTTTCCGTCCCTGACTTTTTCTTTTGTCCCCGATGCCCGAGGTGTCAATTAAGTAGGCGCCGGTCGCGGAACTTCGAGCTCCTCCGGCTGCTTTTCTCTCCTTTTATTCGGTCCCCTCAAAAAGGATCCCTAAACTTTTTTTCTGTTGACCAGTTAGCCTTTCCTTCCAAATCTTTCCCCTCACCCCCGCATTGCTTGTTTGTGAGCTAGTGCTGACCCTCGGACCTGTCTTTGTCCTTAGACCTTTCCCTCGCCCCTTTCCTCCGGGACTGTGCGCGGGTCTCTAGGTTCGATTCCCCCCCCCCCCCTCCCGTGCCCCCCTGCCCTTTTTTTTTTTTTTTTCCTTTGGGGATTAGTTCTTTCTCCTCCGAACCGCGTTTTTTGCGGCGTTTGGGCCCGCTTTGGCGGCCGCGGATACGGCTTACTTTTGCGCGTACGGCATCCCTCTTCCCCCTTTCTTTTTCCCTGGCCTCGCTCCTATCTTTTGTCGCCCCGCTGGGCAAATTGTATTTGTTGCTATTCCTGCCTGGGATGAGTATGTCCAGGTACCACAGAGGGCCTGTGACAGAGTTATTTTAATTGGTATTTATCCTCTCCTTTCGCCTTTGGTCTGCCCGTCTGCTCTACGAGGACCCCCCCCTTGTGAGGTTTCAGAGGAGTCTTTTTCATTTCCCCAGCTCTTTTTTATTTTTGCAGCCGTCACGCCCCCCCCACAGATGACAGGATTCCCATAGACCTTGGGTCCCCTCTTCCTCCTTTCGTCCTGTTTTTCCCCTGTTTCCCGACCCACTCTCCAGTTCCCATCCCCGAGGACGATAGTCTTTTGCGCTGCCTGGGAGTGACAGTTCACCGCCACTTGCATCTTTCCCCCTTCTCTTCCAGAAGGCGGCCTGGCGACTTCGGGTTTGAGAGACCCCCCTGCTTTTTTTTTTTTTTTCATCGTCCCCCGTTTCAGGCCGTCCAGTCCGAGTCGTAAGGCGGTTTTTGCGGCTGGTCAGTTTAAGCCGCCGCTTTGTTACAGTTTTTCCCGAGGTCATGAGCCGCCGTTGCCGAAGTTTTTCCTCTTGTTCACGCCTCCTCCCCCAAGGAAGTGAGTTTTCCCGGAAGCGTAAATTTTTAGAGGTGTTCACTTTCGCCTATGTCGTTTCTTTGTCGCCCCTTTTCGGGGTCCTGGCATTGGCGTCATGAAGCATGGGAAGATAGGGACCACAACGTGCCTAGTCAGAGTTTTTTTTCCCTCCCGTCCCCCCATTCTTTTTTCTCCGGCCCCCTCTTGAGTCCCGTCCCTAGTTTCATCCGGGCCGTGGGGTTACCCGTGGTCGTGCCACTGTCATTGAAGTAAGCAATGGCTGGTTCTCAGTTCCTTTTGGCCCCCCCGACTTGTCCTCGCGTAGGCTGTTTTTTTTCCCAGTAATTCCTCGTGGCTCACCCGTGCGTTTCCCTCCTTTCTGCCTCTTATGGCAAGGCACGAGCTGGACCAGCCCCAGGCCTTCGGCCAGCTTGAATGGCCACGGGACAGTGGAGGTCTTACTTTTTAGTTTTCAGTCCTGGATTAATCTCTAGGACGCTGCGCCCATTTTCTGTCGATCTCCCTATCCTTTCAACTTTTTTGGCTGCCTTTGTTATCGATTTGTGCGGGCGGTGTGACGTCGGTCTGCTGCGATTTGATTTTTCTACCAACCCTTTCGTGATCCTTTTTATTTATGCGAATTTTTGGCCTTTCTAGGAAACTGCCGTTCGTCTTAGCCCGGTTTCGTTTTTACCCTTCCCCAGTTCTTCCTCGTCCGGAACAAGAAGTTGCCTTTCGGCAGTCAACTTCTTTTCTTTTCTCATTCGTGCATCTGGCATCCCTCAAGGATTTGGGCGGAAACGCGTATACTTTTGGGTGTGTTTGTCGTATTGAATCCCTGAGGATTCGTCCCCCCCGTCGTTGAGGCTGGATCGGTCTCACGTAGGGAATCATGGTGGGCGAGCCCTGAGCGTGGTCCGTCCGATAAGCTAGTCTCCCGACAAGCCTCTCTCGGATATATTCGTGAGAAAGATTCTGTGGGTGGTCGATTATTTTCTTGGGGGGCTTCTTTCCCCGTCCTTTCGTCCTTCGCCCCCCTAATCCTCGTTATCGAACAGCCTCAGAACAACCCCCGGCCCCGATCCTGGTTTAGTTACTGATCTCTCTCCCCATGGCATCCCCTCGTTTGCTCAAGCCCACTGCCGGCGACTAAGTTCTTCCCGCTTTTTCCCTCCCGATTTTCTTTTCCCGCGCGTTTTAGGCCGTTTAGGGCCATTTTTAGCGAGCTCTGTTATGTTCTAGCGCGCCACTCTATGGTCAGTTTGCCCCCACGAAGGAGGACTTGGAGTTTGCCATCTTTTTTTTCCGGTTGCGTCTTTTCTTGTTTGCGAGTGCGTTTCCTGTCATCGGTGGTTGGATCAAAGGGAAGGGATTTTAGATTATTTTTGCTTTTTGTTGATCGTTTTGAATTGGTTACCCCCACCTTGACCCCCCCTTGGGTGTTTTTCTTCCTAGTCTAAGGCGTTTGCGGTGCGATCTCGGTCCTAGTTCCCCCTTTTTGACCCCCCATCTGCTTTGGTGGCAAGTCGTTTTCCCATCTGGTTTTCCGGCCCGGTCCCCGTCCTTCTGGAAGTGTCGTGCCCCACGGTAACCGGCGGTACTGGTTTGTTCGCCCTCAATTGGGTTTTTGCCTTTCCCCTGGGGCTTTTTCAAGTTCTCGTGCCTCTGAGACGACCCCGGTGGCGCGGCTGTAAGAGGGGAGCTCAGTCCAATGCTCTATGTGACAGCTGCCCGCTGCATTTTTTTTTTTCTGAGAAACCCTTTTCTGACCGTGCTCTCCCTCTGCTCGGGTTTGCAGAGGGACCTAGAAGAAGCCGTCGTCCGTGTGAGTTTACTACTTGTGGTCTTCAAAGTCGCGGAAGGTTTATAGTTCGTTGACGTGACCCCCTCCTACGCCTCTCTGTGTTCCTCGTTCCCTTCCCGCCTGTCGCGTGACAGCTCTCCCGTTTTTTTTCCTTAGTACCTCGGCCTGTTGTGGCGGGGTTTTTGTTTCATGCCCCAAAGGCGCGCTTGGGGGAACCCGGGGACCGCGAAAGTGTGCCGGGGGATCATCTCTTTCTGTTGTGCTGGAGTTATTTGG
>Ga0179591_1278461_pt1 | contig 17906 bp, 15 predicted proteins | sample CZOMad2_1_08_16f_FD_182891 | JGI IMG/M metagenome (GOLD analysis project Ga0179591, IMG submission 182891) | Vadose zone soil fungal communities from Angelo Coast Range Reserve, California, USA - CZOMad2_1_08_16fungal (PacBio error correction) | ecosystem: Environmental > Terrestrial > Soil >... | reverse complement strand
CTTTTAGGAAGAAAGAAAGCTGGCTCTTCGACCCCCCCCCCCCCTTCTTGATTTCTCTTTTTAAATGTGGAAGACGACCTCACTACTTCCTCCTCCAACCCTTCTATCCCTCACGTTCTTTGCTCCAGCTAACCTTTGGTCTGAATAGAGACGGGCTCGTAGTCATGCTAATGTTTCTCCTCTCCTTTCTTCCCCCCTTCCCCCCTCCACCCCCCCCCTTTCCTCCTCCTCCCCCCCCCCCCTTTACCCCCCCCCCCTCTTCCCTCCCCTCCTTCCCTCCGCCCTCTTCCCCCTTTCCACCTATCCCCCCTACACCCTCTACCCTTCCCGCCCCCTTCCCCCACCCCCCTCCCCGCCCCTCCCCCCCTCCCGCTCCCCTCCTTCCTTCCTACCCCCTCCCCCCTTTCCCCACACCTCCTCCTGTTTTCATACACAACCCCCATCCGCACAAAATTTTAAGGCTCGTATCGGCCCAGCTGTTCCAAGTGTCGTCCTAGCTGCTCTGGAGTTTTCAAGCTATTACCTCGATGGGCCCTCACTGCCTTTTCTCTCTCTTTTTTTCCCCTCTTATTTAGGGGGAACTGGCTGAACAGGTTTCCCCTTTATTGCTGCCCCCCTGCAGTGAAAGATCGAGAGCTTATTGCAGGGTCGGCCCATAGTGTCGACGCGCCTTCCTTTTTTTTTAGAGGCGGTTTTTTTTTGGGGGCGGGACGCTGAAGACCTCCTCCCCGTACTCTTTTGAACCCAACGTGTGGATTGAGTACGGCCTCGGGCCGAGCGGGATTTGTTTTGCGTTTCACAGGTGGCTGTTTCCCCTTTTAGTATATTTCTTTCCATTCCCCTCCTACTATCTTCCCCCTTTTGAGGACCTCCCATCATGTTTTAGTGCCCGTCCCGCTGCCTTTCCCATTTTTCAGTACCAGCTCTTCTGAGCCCCCGTTCTTTTTGATAGATTCCCCCACCGCTCTCGGTTTTGGCCTTTTCCATCACGACCCGTCTCCTACGCAGGGAGGGAACAAGTCCCTTTCCGTTTCCTCCTTCGACGCCTCTCCACTGACTGCAGTTCCCTTCGTTGTGTCCTGAACGACGCTCTTTTCCCCATGTGCCAGATTTCAAATCCCTATATTCTGCCTCCTCGAGCAGATTTTGTGACAAAGACAGTTCCCCCCTCTCTGCGCCCTGCTCTACTGGCCTGCGACCCCATCTCTTTCGCCGCTTTTACCTTACACTTCATCCCTTTTGCGACGGTTTTTCCTCATGGCGTCCACCGCACTCCGGCACCGTGCCCAAGGCTTCCAGAACGCGATCAGTCAGTCCTTGCCTCGGGCCGCTGTTTTTTTTCCCTCTGTTGTGCCTTCCCTCTAACCGTCACTCTTCTCTCTTTTAAATAACGAAAGGGAGCATTTTTCTTTCCACAGAGTTGCTTTAGGCCCTTTAGTGCCAGGCTCCCCTGGTTGCCCTGCCGGTCGTCTTTCTTCAGGGTGCGATCTACCCCACTAGCGTGTTTTTAGTTATTGTTAGGTAGGTCGCGCCCCGGAAAGACGCGCCTCCCCGGAACGTCCATCCCTTCCCGAATGCGGCCGACCGGCCATCTCCTTTCCGTTCGATGGACGGCTGTCTTTCATTCTTTTATTGGGGATTCAGTTTTTCCTCCCCTTTACTTTTCTCTAATTTGGGATTGTGCTCGCAGTTACCTCGAATCTCGTTTTCCTCTGTGTCGATTTGCGGCGTTAGATGTATGTCTCTTGCCCCTCCCCCCCCTCGACGTTAAAGGTCTTGGCTTTCCGATACGTACTGTCGTTTTGTGCCAAGGCGTCTTCCACCTGGCGTTTTTCGTTTTGAAGCCCCGAATATCTTCTAGATTTTCCATCGATCCGGCGCCTGGTTTTGCATTTTTTTCAATTATTCCCCTTCCAACCGATTACCAACTAAGTTGTGAGAAGCGATCTGCTGCGCGGGTCACGGGGAAGTGTCCCCCCCCGAATTCTTGTCGTCGCTGCTGCCCTTTCTCTGGCGATTTTTTCTTCGGCGACGCGTTTGCCCCTTCCTCACTGGCTTTTTATGGTTTTTTTTTCCTTACGTGGCTGTCGTAATTAACTATGACCCCGCCTCCTGCGGTCAGAGGTTTCCCCAAACTATCGGTTTAAGCTCGTTTAAACCATTCCCCACCAACCCCTCCAGCAGCGTCGATCTTCAGCCCCAACCACTCACTTGACGTTGCAATCCTTGTGTGGGCGACAATGGCACAGGGTCGGTTTCTTGTCACGTTCCATGGCCTCCTTTTGAGGAGCAGAGCTCTGAGTAGCGCGTGTCTTTCTCGTGTTGTGGCCGCCCCATCACCGTGCTACCTCACGAGTTCCTCTTGTTAGTTTAGTTGATCTTTCGGGCTTTGGTTGTCAGCCCTTCTTTCTTGTGAAAGGAACACCCTTACGGCTCTGTTTTTTTCAAGCGGCGCCGTCTATACTTATGCAGTAGAAAGCCCCCGAACTTCATGTCCAACGCCCCTCTCCAAGATGCGTTTTGGCCTTTGTTCCCTCTGGTTTTGTTAAAACATGGGGACGCCCAAGCACATCTTCGTCCCCCTCTTCCTGCTTCGCGGATTTTCTCATGCTTACCTATGATTTGACCAGCTTGGCCCCTCTGTTTTGGTGGTTCTGTCGGCGGACGCCTTTTCTGCAGCGATTCGCCAGTTTCGAGATGTCACGCGCTCAGACTCCCTTGGTCGTGTTCTCTAAAAGCTGTGTCTTTCAGGCAGCGCCCCGTCGCAACTTTGCTGACTGGTGAGAGCTTTTTTCGTTCCTACTCGTCATGTCTTACAACAACCCTTCCCTCCCCTCTCCCATTTGTTTCAGACCCTCTGATCCCCTCCCGACTAAGGCGACTGCGCTAGCCTTACGATGATCCCTCATACCTTGCCCTCTGAAGGCGGAGTCGATTCCTGACCTATAGGTGGTTTTTCTAATCAGGTCCTCCCCCTCTCCTGAGTCTCGGCCGTAGTCGGGTGGTGCCCGTTCACGATGGACGACAGGTCCGCGTGATCACACGGATCCGGCGTCAGGCTGGACGCTTTTCCATAGAGGGTATCCTGCGCGCACTCCTACCCCGCCCCTTTCACCTTTCTGTTCAAGTGGTTTTTCCAGGGCGGGCGACTGGTCGAACCCCTGCGGCACGGGCACACCTTTTTTTACGACACAGCCACCGTCTGTCGACGTGAGATGGTACGATAGGTCCTTCTTTCCTCGGTTCCCTGCTTCGTTTTTTTTTTTTGGGCGTGGATGGGACAAAACGGAGCATATTCCGATGGATGCTCCCGCTTTCCGAGCACGGCCGCGATTTTCCCCAGGTAACTCACATCCATCCGTTGTGTTTTCTTTTTTGCATGTTCTCCATCCCCCCTTTCTTTTTATAACTTTAGGGGAAAGGGTACAAATCGCGATGGCGGCGTCAGGCCGCTTTTTTCATTCTTGTCGTTCCGCAAGTTTTTTTTGTCAGGCCGATGATCAGGAATCGAACTTCTTTTTCATCTTCCTGTCTCCCCTCGGGTGAGGCGTCAACCTTGGTCGCAAGTGAGCAGCGACCTTCGCCTTTTGCCGTAGCATTCGGTCACTAGCGCGGTTCCGTTTTTGCTCCAGAGAATTTTTCCTCCGCGTGTAGTTTTATCCCAACTGACAGACCTGCGGGTTCGCCCTTCTTCACCACCTCCCCTCGCTGCAAAAAGAGTAGCGGATCGCTTCTTACCGAGATGGCGAGCGGAGTGCGGCGAATCCCGGCTGAAGAGGGAGAAATGACGAAGTGGGCGCGGGAGACCCTCCTAAATAGCTCAAACGGAAGTTGTCCGGCTCCTGATATTCTCCTTTTTCCTTCCTGCAGAGTTAACTTTCTTTACTTGCTACTTTAGTTTCACTTAGCTAGAAGTTTCGGATGAGGCGAGTTTTCCTGTGCAGTTGTCATCGTCCCTCTTCTTCTTCTTTTCATTCGTGCGGAGTTTTAGTTGTGGTGCTTTTTTGGTGGTTTGACCTGGTATACGCGTTCTAGACGATACTTCTAAGTTGCGCTTGCTTGCTGTCCCTTTTGGTCGAAGTTTAAGGCAATTCCCCCACTGATAATGTTGTCAAGCTCCCTCCTCTCCTGTTTAAGCAGTTTTTGAAGCTTGCACTCTGAGTCCTTTTTCCGGAGATGTTTTGTCGTTCCCCTTCTTTTCCCCCCTTTACGTTCGCCACGGCTCCTATGTAGCTGTGGAAATTGTGGCACTGCAGCGGTGCGCAGTCCCGGGAGGGGTAGAAGGTTATATTGGCCTTTTACCCCCTTCCCAATCTGTTCTTTGGAATTTCCGAAGGTTCTCGATCCCCCAGGGCCCATCCTTGGCGTTAAGCCCTGCCTCGTAGGTTTTTCACCCAGGTCGTTCTCGTCTTTCCCTTGTAGAGGTAAAGCTTATTCCCGTCCGTGGATCGCCAGTTCATCAGCCAAACGCCTTTTACGTTGGGAGCCGCCCAATAAGAGAGGAAATAGGATAAGCACTTAGTTTCTACCTCTCCGCTCGTTCTGCTTTTTTTTTCGGTGGAGCTTCAGTTAACACTTCTCGGCCACCCGAGATGAGCATCCCGGAGTGGACGCTGCGTTTGGCGATGGTTTTTTTTCCTGGTAAAAAGTGAGACTTGTTGCAGGTTAACCCCCCCCTTCTTTCCTTCCTCTTAATTGGTGGTAGTTTTCCGCTCGATTCTTGCATGGTGTTCCATCGTATAAGTTCCGAAAGTGAAAAACCTCCCTCGACCTTTTGACTCCTTGTTCTGGATCTCTCTTTACTGACACCCCGTGTTTCGCGAAGGAGACTCAAGGGCTTTCCCCCCAACCTGTAACAGGAGGGTTTCGTTGTTAGCGATCTTTTCAGTCTCTAAGGAGAGATCGACCACCGCCATGAGTGTCCGCCATAACCCGTCTTCAGTCCTTCTAGCCTTGTCCCTTATTCGAGCTCGCTACCAAGGCCGGCTGTTTCCACCTAAGACAGGCGTCTTGAGCGTGCAGATCTTGTCCAACGCTTAAAAGGATCTTTTCTGAGTCCTCTTTTTCTTTTTTGCGAATACTCCGGACAGTTTACCGAGTCCCTTCCCAGTCCTTCCGTCCCGGCCGGTCTTTGGGATTAAGATTGCTAATTTATCCGGTTAGAAAATTTGTACGAGTCTGCGATCCACTTCCCCTGCTCCTACGCTCCTCCGTCGTTTCACTCCCCGACTTGATGAACACCCTTTTTTCCTCATTGACGCTATTGCGACAGTCGCTGTCATTTCTGCCCACTGCTTGCGATCTAGGGATGGCTACCGAGTTTTCTCTCTTAATGCGCGCCTTTACTCCCTCAACTCAACGAGTGGACACTGACAGCAGTCTCATCTTTGACACCGCCTCCACGACATCTGGGCGACGACGCTTTTCCTCAAAGGCGAGAATGTCCTCCCTCGCTTTCTTTTATGCTTTTACCAATGTTTTTTTCGGCCCGACCGTATCGGACAGATAAAAGCTTAAGCGGCAAGGAGGGCTTCTCTTTAGTAATGTTTCTTGGAGTGCAAGGTCTTTTTGGTTCAAGGATACCCTCGCGTCGGTGATAGATGGTCTTGTTTGGTTGGTTTCCCTCTCCCCCTTTTTCGCGCGTGACTTCTCCGGGGGAACAGGCCGCCTGGGCATCGGTCGGGTCGCTTTAGTTTCACCAATCCTGGTTCTGTCGAGTCCCTACGTTCCAATCCCATTGGGTTAGTTTCTTGTTGACGCCTAGCAACCTGTCGTTTCGTCGATTCTGACTGCCCCGGGCCGACTCCTTTACTACTACCTTTTTTTTGATGTACTTGCTCCCTTTTTTTCTTCTTGTTTTATTTTCGACAGCCTGCCATAAATTTTTTCGGGTTGGAAGCTGCTCCTGTCTTCCTGGCTGTTTGGAAACCGGTGGGAATCTTCTCTTAATTTTTTGGGCGGGTTTCTGACTACTTTCTGGGCGTCGCGCTCAGGTTAGATTCTTAATGGGGTAAAGTTTCTTTCCTTCATCCTTACTCTATACCCTGTCGCAGGCACGGCTTTCTGCACCTCGCGGCCCCGGCGATCGCCCCGTTTGGCATTCTGTGTAGGTGCCTTTAGGGTGTCGCGCGTTCTCACCATTCACACGCACAACGTACGGCGCGTATCGGCAGGCCTGTTTTTTACATTTATATCCCAGCTTCCTGTTCCCTCCCTTGTTTATTTTCCCGAATTTTTAGAAATGGCGACGTTTCACCCGCGAAATCTCTTTCTTGTTGTTAAGAGATATTTTATTTGCGGATGTTTTTTTGAACGACATAAAACTTTTTTTTTTTTTAGGCTCCCTCGTTTTTGCCAGATCTTCTACTTTCGCCTCAGTTTTTTTGAGCTGGGGAGGGGTTTTTGGTTCGGGCGCTACGTTACCAAGAAACGATCTCTCTGGACACCCCCCCGTATGACGCCGTCGTCACGATTTTTCGCTTCTGGCGTGAGCCCATTTTGCTAGTTTTGTGCGCTTTTTGTAAGTCGTCCTGTCCTTTACATTTTACGAGCTTTTTTTAAGCAGATTTCTAGTTCCCGCTATGTTGTTCACTGTGCCGGCCCCACGACTCCTACTTAACTTTTTTCTTGATTTCCGCGTTTTCCCTCGAAGCTTCTTTTCTTCTTCACTTTCCAAGTCCTCCGGGTCTTCCTGTTGCCCTCGCCTTTCCAGCTCCATTCTCCGACTGCGTGGACGACTTTTGAATCTGAGTGCAAGTAGTCTGGTTTGTATTGAAGTGGTTGGATGATCTCAAGCGGGTCTTTTAGAAACTCCCCCAGTGCTCATGGTTAACGAGGCCTCTCTTCGCTTTCCAGTTGGCAATTTGTAGTGCCCTACTTATTCACACGCACAGTTTTGCGCCGGGGTGGCCCCCTTGCGCCATTGTTTCCGCTAACGGGCCCTCTTCTGACACTCTCCCCCTAAGCACCAGGTCACTCGAGGTCTACTGGCCCGAAGCTCCTCAGGCCGCGTCCCCCTGGCCGACTACTTACGCATTCCTCTTGGCCGTGCTTTCCAGTTTCTTTATGAAGCCTAGTTTCTCTTCCTTCCCTCATATGGGTTGTGCTAAAGAGTAGTGCTTCTCTTCGCTCCCCCCTTTTGAGGATCTTGATGCATCTCGCGTTGATCCAGCTATGGACATGCCAGCGTGCAATGGCGAACTCAGAGTAGTTGTTTTTGTTTTTCCCTTTCCCTTTTTAGCAGGAGAATAGGAACGCCTCCCCTCTCATTTCCGCCGCAGGCCGACCCAAAGCTTTTTTTGTGCTTGAAGTATTTTTGACTTTCCCCCTTCCCCGCTTTCAGTGAAATTTTTTCTGATATCCATCGGGGGTCGTGATTTTATTGACCTGAGCGTTTGGAATTAAGGTTTTTTGAAGCCAAGACCCAGGATTGTTATGAGAGAGTTTCGTATTTCGACTTTTTGCAGGGAAAAAGAAAACCTCCCAGGGCCCGACAGGATCTTCTCCTTCACTTCTTTAGGATTTGTTTTTTTTTTTTTTTTTTTAAAAGGTCGCTTGTGACTCCCCACTGGCGTTTTCTTTTAGCAATTTTTCAATGAGAATTTGGCGAGTTTGCCCCATCTCTTCCTCAGCAAAGGGGACTCTTTCGCCTTCTCCTTCCCCGTTGAAAAAAGAGAATTTTTTCTCGAACCCCTTTTGAGTCTACTGGAGTGGCCTACCCAGCACCGTCCGTCTCGTTCTTCGTTCCTCGCCCCGTTGCTGCTTGGTTCGGTTTTGAGGACGCCTTTTTCTCACTTCTGAACCCCCGTTTCTCTTTGTTGTGCGCTAAATTTTTTAATAGAGTCCGCACTTGTTACATAGACCACGCTGGCTCCTCCGGTCAAGATTTGCTTTTCATTTTTTTTTCTTTTTTTGGCGCTCCTCCCACATCCCGTCCTTCCTAAGCAGCTGCACGTCAGCCCCCTTCAAGTGTGCGTGAATTTAGAGATTCTGGACGACCTGGCCCTTTTTCTGCCCCTGTCCCCTGGGAAAATTCTTAAGCGCCGCGCCCGCTTAGCTCGTCAGCGCTTTCCTTGAGCTTGTTGGCACAGACCATCCTCACGCGTTATTTTCCTAGTCTGATTCGTTTTCTGATGAGTTTTTTGCGCGGAGGCGGTAGTACGGTGCTGCGTTGGCGTTCGCCAAGCGACCAAGGAAGTTTCCTCGTTGCGTTCTATTCACCTCCCCTTTTGACTCTCTCCCTTCAAAGTGGCAAAGAGAGCCGCTGCCTTAAACTCGAATCTTCCTTAGATCGACCCACCGGCCCTAATTTCTTGGAAGTCTCTTCCCCCGTCTCAGAATCTTTTGTGCTTTTTACCCTTGTTCATAAATTGTCCACTCACTTTTTAGAGTTCGTCGTCCCCCGACTTCTTTGAGGATCAGAGGCGGCTCCCCGGTCAGGTATAGGCTTTTGTTACATTTCGCTTTTACGTCATTGCAGCTGCCGTCTGGATTCGCCTTGAACACGCTTTTTTGCAGAAGTAGGTCCGTTTTTACCACCCTCCAGATTTTTGAATGGATGAAGACTGCCTTGATGGCTCTCCTTTCCTGCGTCCCAAGGCATCCAAATTCATTTTCTTTTGTTAGTGCGAAGTTGAGCAGAAAGTCTCTAACACACCCAAGCAAGCCTCTCTGGCAATCTCCGAAAGCCTAACTTACGACCCTACCTCTTTTTTTTGAGTTTACGATTGACCTGCTTTTGTGCCCTCTGCATGCCTGTGCGCCGACTGAGTTCCATATCGAGTTTTTTTGTCCTGCGTCCCCCTTTGAAGGTACTTCCCCAGATTGGATGTTACCGATCGTGCATTTACCGTCGTGGTGCTCTTCAGAGAGCCTCAGGGAATGTTCGGCCCCATGGGTCTGAATAGGGATCATGTTGTCCCCGCGTCTGTCTGCTAGCCTCGGGCACGATAGCTAAGCTCGGCCCTTTTTTCCTTGTCTCTGTTTCGGAACTTTTCTGGGGTTGCGGCCCCCGGCCAGATGGCGACCGCGGAGGCTTAGAGAGGTGAGATTTGATTCCGGCTTAATGGTAGTTTTGCTCTGTGGAGTTTTTCCAACGGATCTCTGCAGTGCTGATATGAAGTTTCCGTAAAGGAAGCTTTCCCTGCGTCAAACGATTTGTGCATCTTCCTGTTGTGAGTGAGATGATTTTTCCAATTTATTCTCTTTGGTATTTGTTGCTGGTTTTCTAGAGACCCATCTCTTGTGTCTGGCCAGGCTCCGCGGCGGCCGGGCGCCCCATGACCGACCTCCCCAATGTTCTACTTTGCGTTGGTTTCCCCCCCGTGCCCGTTCTTAAGAGTACCTTCGTTACCGTAGCCATTCTTCCCGGAGCGCGTGCGAGCAAGACGCGGTCTTTAGGGAGTTTTTTTTAAAGGCCGAGTTTAGCGCCGGAGGCTCCTGCCTTGGTGTAAGAGAATCCGCTTACGGCACCACCCGACTCCTGCAATCGCCGCCGACTCATTTTCGTTTGTAGTACCACAACCTCCTTCCGGCCCTCTCCTTTGTTTTTTTATAATTTTTCCCGAGGGCTTTCTGCAGGTGCTCACTTCAGCGATCTCTCGGGGCTTTTTAGGCTTTTGGGCTTTCTGCGTTTTTTATTTAGATGGTTTTGGTCTTTTTAACCGTCTTCTATCCGTCTCCCGGCAGCGCTTTGAGTTTTATTTCTTTGTTTTCGATAAGGATCTATTTTTAATGCTCGATGCAGAACGCTCCTCGGGTTTTTGAGGCCGGCAGGTTTTTCTTTGCGGAACTCTAGCTTTTTCCGTTTAAATCTTGAGTTTCGGCACTGAAGCGGGTCTTGGGGGAGGATCCCACCACTGACCTCTCGCCTGAAATACTTTGCCTCTCTTTAAAGTTTTTTCTTTCGTTCGTACATTTTTTTTTCTGAAAACTTCGCGCATAGTCGTGGATTTGCTTTCCCGCAAGCAAAATTTTAGGGATATTTTCAGAAATTCATGTTCGACCTGCCATTTGCTTTTCTGATGCTATAGAGTTTTAAAGGTCGGTATGGATGAAGTGGACCGGCCCGTTTCTTCGTCTTTGCCGTCCGTTGTTATTCAGTCATCTACGGAAGACTTTTTTCCTCCGTTCCCCTCTAATTTAGTTTGGCTGTGTGACATTTTGGAAGGCCCCACCTCAGCAGCTCCCCCCCCCCCCTAGCTGCTCAGAGCTGTCGTGAAAGCTGAGTTGCTGGGGACGTATTTCCCTTTCATCCCTTTTTTTGTCGCATTTTGAATTTTCCGCCTTTTTTTGCTTGACGTCTCGACATGCCGCGGTTTAATCGTCTCATTGGTTGTCAAGGGCGCCAAGGCGCTTTTTTTTTCTGCTCTTTGCCTTTTTTTGATAAAGGTATTCCTCAGTCCAAGTGGCGTTCCCTAACAGTCACGGTAGTAGGAGCTTTACCGTTTACTATGACTAGCGCGCCCACATTTTTTAGGTTTTTTTTTTTTCTCGACGAACGGGATGAACCTCCTGCGGGTCGTCCTTCCTTCTTCACCGACTAAAGGCCTTCGTCCCGTTTCTCCGTTAAAGGTTTGCGGGCACCATCCGACATCTTCGGAGCAGCCTTGTTCTTTAGATCTGTCCCCCCTCTTTTACAGAACTACCATAGTTTTGTACTTACGCTTGGTTCTTCAGCTGGGCCCCGCTGTGAAATCGAAGTTCCTGAGTTTTTCCTTTTAAACAAGCACCCGGGAACTTTGTACCTGTTTTCTCAATTTTTCAGCCTTTTTTCGCGTCCCTACGACGATCACGAGGTCGGCCCCTTATCGAGTTCTGTTTTTTTTGACCTACATTATCATTACGTCGTTTCAGGTTTTTCCCCCCGAGGAGACGCCAACTTCCGGCGGCCCATAGATTGTCCTCACCCCGTTCCCCCGGATAACTTTCGTCGTTTACATCTTTTTTTTCTTTGGACGGCTGCTCTTCCTGGCTCCCCTCCCCACTACCTCCCCAGCTAGTTTATTTGTTGTTCTGAAGCTATGCCACTTGCGACGATCATTCGCGCCTCCGCGCTAAGAACTTCGCGGCCCCGGCCTATGGGCGGGAGATTGCTCCCCTTGTGATGGTTGACTTTTGTTTAGGTCACATTTCCCCCTCTTTCCAGCGCAGCGGCATTGGCAATCATTCCTGAGCCTGCTTCTTTGTTTTTTGCCCTTGCTATCTTCGGCAGGAATTTTTTGGCGCTACTTTTTTATTTAAGCTTTTTTTTGTTCATGATTGTCGGCCCATGGCTCCTTTCCCCTTTTTTAATGGTAGTGTTCCCTGGCGGAGACCAACTTTTTTTGTCTTTTTTTTTTTTGGTTGTCGCGAAGAGCGCTCCCGCGTTACACGTTGTGAACTATTTTTGATTTCACCGATATAGCTTCAGTCCAGGAGCGCTTTCGTTGAATGCATTTTTCCGCTTCAGCGTTCCTCCAGTGCCGCTCGGCGAATTGATGCGAGTTCTTGGCGATTGCTTTTTTTTTCAGGCACTTCCCCGAGCTTGGTTCGGTTTTTCTGGGCTCGTCTATCCTCAGCGAGTACGCGGTTCTTGTCTGACTAACAACGTTTTCCTCGGCGTTTTTTGCACTGAACCATTCATTGAGGCCGCATAGCTCCCCCCCCCGTCTTTAGCATCTTCCCTGACCGCTATGCCTGCAAGTTGAACCCTGGGTTCCTTTCTCGCCATCCGCCCGACGTGAAGACCCCCCCCCCCCCCCCCCCCCCCCCCCCCTCGTGGTTGTTTTTTTTTGTTTGTGTTTTTTTTTTGTGTTTTTTTTTCTTCTTTTTTTTTTTTTCTCACAGGTTTGCCGATGTTTGTCATTCGGTGTCGGTCCCGCCCCCGAAAGTCCCCCCTAACAAACGACCGGCTCGCTTCCTTTTGCCGACGTTCCGTCTTTCTTCCCTTATTTGGTTTCGTTCCGCATTTTATTCTTCTCTCAAGGCCGCGACCATCTCTCTCCTTCAATTTTGTTTCAGTTAGATATCGCGCTGGTCTCCATTTCCTGCCTATTTTTCCTCTCCGTCCACTAAGCTCTAGGAGCTCGGTTTGGTAGGCCCGCTCCTGACCCTCGCCTTAATTTAGATGTGGATTTGTGTTGGCGTGGTGGCGTGGCTCCCCGCGAAACGACACCACTCGACCCCAGTTTTTATGGCCACACCGCCTATCGCATAGGCCCCTTTTTCCAGCTTTTTCGTGTGCGGCCTTCTTTGGATTGATGTCAGGTAGTCATTGAACCTGTCCAGTCCTCTCATATTCCCCGCCATGTCGTCCGTTTTGTCAATCCGCCGCGCCTCCCGTATGAAACGTTGCGGCGTATCCCATCTCATCTCGGTGATTATTCAAAGAACTCACTTTCGACTTTCTTTTAGACTTTCCTTTCTCCCACTCCCTCTCGCAGCTTTCCGGAGCACATGCGAGGACTAATTTCCATCGTAACACGTGCCATAATTCGGCGCTTTGTGAAAGTTTCTTTCTTTTGCGATCTTCTTTTTTGTTTTTCCTGGATGCTGTTACATTGATGTTCCTGGGCTCGATATTCGCAGACGAATGCGTGACAACCCTTTTCAAACCTCTTTTTCCCCAGACCTTTGCCCTCGCTTCTCCCTCTGGGCCCTCTCCCAGTGCCTTTGCCTCCGACGGCAGGACCAATGCCTTCTTTTTCCCTTTTCCCTGTGAACGACTATTGCCGTGAACTTGCGCCCCACCGTTGACCCCAGCATTGCGGCGACTATGTTCCACCAATATTCCACCTGATGTTATCCCCGCTTCTCCTGGTTTCCCTTGCTCCCAGTTCCGCTGGTTTGAGTATACGCAAGCGTTTTGCTTGTCTGTGTCGCACCTCGTTGCTGTCGTCTCGGCTGATAAATGGATTTTTTCTCCCCCTCTCAAGATGTTCTCCGCTTCCATGCGATGGCGAACTCGCGTGCGTGATGTTCTTTTTGTCTTCCTGGAAAGATTCTTGTAACCGTACTTGCTCCCCTCATGGGCCTCCCCGGCCCCTGCGACTTTCCCCTTCCATGTACGAAGGGAGGTCCCATTCCCGTTTCCCGGAAAGGATTTGCTTGTTCCTTTTTCGTTTACCCTCCCCGGACGTCCTTGGCTCAGGGGTTGGCCAGACCCCCTTCTCCTCTCGTCCTTTTCCTCTGCGGTCTTCCTTTCGAGCGTCGGAATCTTTCTTCCTCCACGCCTTGATACCTGTTGTACAGGAGTACTCTTTCTTTCCCCCTCCCTTCCCATCACTGGTTGAAAAAGGAGGCGACAAGATTCCTCATTCTTTAGCATCCAACACTGGAAGTTTCTTCTACTCCTTTCTCGCCCCTTCTGCAACTTCGGCTCTCCTATGCCTTGGGTGTCTACAATGGACGTTTTCCCCTTTTTTCCTTAACGCACGCGCCCCCCCCGCTTCCCCTCTCTTTTTATGTGGGACGCTTTTTTTGCTGGTGATTCTGCCCACTTTCTGTCCTTCCCCATGTCCCCTTGGTGTTGGTTCGATCGAGTTCCGCGTCCCCTCGTGTTTTCCTTTCATGATCCCGACGCCTAAATAGAAGCTGACCTTTTTGATGTTCCCTTTTCCTGTCATTAACAATAACCCTCTTCCCTATTAGAGCTCCTCCTTTCTTTCTTTTTTCAAAGTTCGCGCTTTGAATTCTCCCCCCTTTCACCCTTGCAAACTAGATTCCGCCATGCAGCATGTCTCTACACCCCCACTCCCCTTTCTTCCTTCCCCTACGTTCCTGCCCGATTCTTTTTTCATTCAACGTGAGAAAGGTTGAATCCGGGACGCTCCCGCTTGTAACTAATCTGTGCATGGCGAGCGCGCCGAGTGGATGGCCTCCCCCACTTCCCCCCCTTCCTCCTCCTTGTTCAATCCTAGATCCTTTGGAGGTTTTGTGGGACAGATTTCCAGACCTCATTTCCTTCTCTTTTCTGATGGGCTGCAAGCCTCTCACGGGACTTTTTTCCCCGACTCCCCCTCTTTCCTTGTTTCAGTCATGCTCTAAGAGCACCTTCACCTTGAGGCAGCCTCTGCTGTCCTCCTCGGGTCTTCGACATCTGCTGTATTTTTTTTTCCCTCCCCTGCCCCTCTCCTCCCCACGCACATCCCACAAACGGCTACGCCATTTTCAACTCTACATCCTGGTCTTTGCGAAAGAGCCGGCCACGGCATGCTCCCCTCTTCTCTTTTTCCCTTTCCTTTTTCCTCTATTATCCTCCCCGGCAGGGATTGGCACCTGAGTTTAGTCTGCTCTCAGCTTTTCCCTTTGCTTTGTCCTTTGTACTCAGACATTTCTTTGATGATGCCTATTCCGCTTTCCACGTCAGCTACACTCCCTTGTCCTTTTTCCTTTCGCCGCATTTCCCCCCTCAATTTTCCTTTATGACTGTAGGACACACCAACCCCTAGCTATGGGCATTGAGCGGCCTCGCTCTAAAGTACCCTTTTCCTCTCCCCCTATCTCCTTTCCTCTTAAGCCCTTGACCTAATGAATGGCGCGCATTCCGGATCTCCTTCTCTCGTAAAGCTGGCCCTCGCAGGCCCTCCGGCCTTTCGCTTCCATTCCTCTTTTTTTTTGTGCTCCGATGAGCCGGGAGAAATGGAAGCGATGGTGATCCCTCACCCGTGCTGCACCCGGATCGACCCTTGGTTCACTTTCCGCTACTCCCCTCTTCGTGCTCTCCCTAGGGAAAAGAGAGCCCTTTGTTTAACTGAAGGCTACTCTGCTGGAGAGTAGAAGTGCGGAACCTTTCACTTTTCTGCGAATACCGAAACGAGATCGGATGAAGGCAGATGTATATTTAGTCTCTTGTCTCGTTTCGGCTTTTTTCCTTAGAACCAAAAGATGAGCATGGGGAGGACTGGATGTTCCGATTCCTCGCAACGGCCGCGCTGGTACCGGCCCGATTGAGCCTACTTTCTATTCCTTTTTTTTTTTATCGATCTCTCCTGACATCTGGCGCCGGTCCCTGATGACTTGATCGGGAAATAGGATAGGCACTGATAAAGGTGGGCTTGCATATTTGTTTCGTCCAGGCTTCCTCCGCAGCTTCGCCCGAGGCGCTGGAGCTGATCAGGACATTCTCGTTTGACCCTTTCCCTACAGCGGGAGCGTGAGCGTCGTCCACGTTAGGTGCGCGTCGACTCCGCCCAGTCTCCCCTTTTTTCAATCCTTATCCTTCGGCGAGGAAAGTGCCAGATGAGCCCTTCTTCGTCGAGGTCTCTTCCTTGTATCACCTGCTAGGTGTTCGCGGCCGGTGTTTTGGCGCCGCGGTCTTGGAGAGCTTTCCCTTTCGTCCTCCATCCGCACCGATTCTTTTCGCACTTCCTTCTCTTTTTCCTGCTTGCCTTTCTCTTCCCCCCGACTTTGATATCGGCCAGGTCTATCGTACGGCGAGAGGCTCGGAGGTGCAAGGTTGCCAGTCATTCGTCCCTTCGCTCGCGAGTCTTATTTCCCGGAGGCGTGTGTGCGCTTTTGTTTTTCATTTTTTAGAGGCTTGCTGGTGGTGTTCGCTACAGTGGCAGCCGCTCTGCCCTTCCCCGGGCACGGATCCCTTTGCTTGCTGTGGACCTGGATTGGACTCCAAGGCACGGCTGACAGTTGGGCTGCCGCCTGAGAAGCGAGTAAGAGAAGGACCGTCCTTTACACGCCGAGTTACGCAAAATCAAAGCGCTGCTGCGGTAATAATGACGTTCGGACAGTCTGTCCACAGACCTCTTGCCGGCCGTGCTGTCGTGCTCTGAAAGGCCTCTCTGATTGATGTTCTTTTTCCGAGCAGAGGACAGAGGGGCGTTTGTCTCCCCAGATGTTTTTTGCCAGAATCGCCGCTGGTTGTTGCTCAGCCCCGTCCTTTAGCCAGATGTTCTCCTCATTCAGCAGGGTTTGCAATCAGTGCCTTAGAGGTTGGAATACGGTGGCGTTCTGGTCTCGATTGCCTATGCGCGCCCGCTGCTCGTTCCTCGGAGTGTTCTGAGGGTATCCATACGAACCGCGCCTTACTTCTCGCCCTCCGCGAGGCCCTCCCACCTCACCAAAGAAGAAGTTCGTTTAGTTTTTTTGGAATTTTGCCTTTAGCGTTTTGGATTTCTTTGGGGTGTCTAAGGGATCTACGCGCTCTCCAAGTTGCCAGAGGCGAGAAATTCCTGTTGGCTTCGGTGCGTTTGGGGTTTTTTCAGTCCAGGAAGGTTCCTTGCGTCCCGGTTACAGGTCGAAAACCGCTCGCGGAACGGATTTCTTACCCCGCAAGGGAGTGGTTCTTCTGGACTGTTCTGCTTGCATGGTTTTAATCGTTGTGCAGTGGTAGACAAGGCTTCCTTCACAAAGCGCTCCTTTTACCATCCTTCCTTCCACGCGAGCTCTCTCTTTCATATGTCCCTCAACCCAAGTGTGTGCGTCACGTCCCACTTTCAGCCTCACCATACCCCCTCTCCTTCCCTTTTTCGGCGATTTTCTTTCCGTCGATATGCAGAGCTCCTGACTCTGACTCGGTCCCCTTCCCCGCTCGACGACGATGATTAACGCCTGTTTTGATGGTGTTACATGTCAGCCGACATCATTATCTCGTGTCATCTGCTTCTATCCCGAGTCCCCGTCAGGAATTTGACCCCTTCCTGCCCCTTTACTTCTTGTACATTGGCGCCGGAATATATGCCAACCTCCCCTCCCCGTACGGAAAGATCTTTGGTCCTCCCGACCGGCCATTTTTTTCTCCTCTTTTTACCCTTTTTCACCCCTACAGCTCTTCTATTTGTTTCCCGCCCGCATTCCCTCTTTAGGTTCCTTTTCGTGGTTGGGTCCCCTGCCCATAAAGACGTTTCCGCTCCTCCCTCGTCCCTTTCCGAAGTTCCCAGGGTCCAAGAAGAGATCTCGGGGTCTGTGCATCGCCTCCCTTCTCACGCTTTTTTTCTTCCCCCCCTCTTTACCCCTCTCGATCGACACTGGCGAGTAGAAATGATGCCAGAGTCCATTTTCTCCCGGAACTCACTCGACCTTTTCATGTCTTCCCCAGTCTTTACTCTGATGGTCCTTTTTTCCCCTCTTTCTCTTCTTTCGGCGAACTACCGCCCACACCCCTCAATCCAACAGAGTCGTCTTCCCCATTCATGCCTGGCAGCGACGAAACCTCTATGGGACCCACCGTAAAGACTTCCTTTCTGTCTAACTCCTTTAGTCCAAGAATCGGTGCGCACATCGCCGCACGAAGATTGCGGGGAGATGCTCAACTCTACCTGGCGAGCGGACTTTTTTTTGAGAAAAATTACCCCAGCTGGACAAGTGCGCTGCCAAGTGGATTAAATCATCGTCGCCGTAGCATTGCCGACGAATTGGGCGTCTTCCCGCCTGGTCTGGTCCAATGTATAAAGTAGCTTCCTTGGAGTAATGTACCTAGTTCAGGCGGCATTCTGGTTTTCGTTCAATGGGCTGCAGGAAATCGTGGGCATTGTCGTTTCTTGCAATCGTGTCGATAACACAAGAAGAGTGCATTCTCTCGAATTCTCTCCCGCCTGACTATCTCCTTTTTCCACAGCATCTTTTCTGGATAAACCCGATTTTTTTGGAGGTTTTATATAGTTTCCCCCTTCCCCTTTTCCCCGTGGCTCGAGTACCCCTCTCGCACCCCTTGTGAAGAGGGTCGTCCTCAGTTCAGGCCGACTTCCTCAGGATATGTCGCGTGCGATTTCTTTGTTTCCGGGCAAGCCGGAGAGCTCTCGGGTTCTGGTCTGCATGGGACTCCTTTTGACACCTCCCAGCGAGGTACCTTTTGCCCTCCCTTGGTCGATCCTCACGTTTCCCGTATAGCGGGGTCTTTCCGGCAACTGTGAGTTGTCCCCCATTCTTATGATTTCGAGTCCGGAGTACCATGAAACCTTTCCGATGCCGGACGC
>Ga0179591_1140053_pt1 | contig 17907 bp, 13 predicted proteins | sample CZOMad2_1_08_16f_FD_182891 | JGI IMG/M metagenome (GOLD analysis project Ga0179591, IMG submission 182891) | Vadose zone soil fungal communities from Angelo Coast Range Reserve, California, USA - CZOMad2_1_08_16fungal (PacBio error correction) | ecosystem: Environmental > Terrestrial > Soil >... | reverse complement strand
CCGCCTGAAGCTTTCTGTCCCTCCGAAGGGTTTTCCCCTTCCTGACCCCAACCCCCTCAATCAAAAAAGTGACTGGTCCCCTCTTAGGCGTGAATTCGGTTTCCCGACTGGTGTCTCCTCCTATCGATCTTGCCAAATCGATTCACACTTTTCCCTTTTTCTTTTTAATGATAGCCTTCTGCTTCAGGCAGTGACCTCCACCAAGCGGCTTGAGAAGAGGACCTTCCTGCCTTCACATTTACCCTGCTACTCCCTTTGCACCGCTTCTCCTCGTCAAACGCTGTTTTCTCTTTGATGGCCGTCCTTTTTTTCTGTCTTCCGAAGATTGGTCCAGGGTTCTGCTTTCCTATTTAATTGTACTCATACGGTGCGGAGGCTTCTCGGGCTGCCGAAGTTACTACTCCGGACGGGCGCGCGGGAGTTCTTTTTTAACTTTTTCCGAGCAGAGGATTTACCGTTTTTCCTCCTTAGTTTTTTTGACCCCCGTTGTCTCTCTACCCCCGTCAGAGGAGTCCTCGTCTCTTTCTGATTGTCATGTAGGGGTGACATCCTTTTTCCCCCCCCCTCCTGGGCACGGTATAATTCGCTTAAGGGCTTTCCCTTATCTTTAGTAATGCAGAACCCCCCCCCCGATGGTATGGTGGTCGTACTTGTGCTCCTCCCCCCTTCTTCCAACCGATGTCTTTAAGTTTTTTGGGGCCTGGAGCAGCGGTTCGCGTTAATTTGCGGCTGCTGGGTATGTTCGGCGTGCTTTCTTTTTTTCCAGAACTTTCCCCCAGTTCTCGTTCTTCCGCCCCCTCTTTTCCTCTACCAACCAGGTCATGTGACCGCCCGCGACTGTCGCGAAAATCCTCGGTACGCTCTAATGATGCTCTTTGGTCCCCCTCCCCGCTAAAGGCTTTCTTTTCCGAAACAGTCTGACCCTTACACAATTTTGATCGCTGTTTGCTTGTCCGTTTTCCACCCCTGCACCTTCCAGCGCCGCTGTCCTTAGACTTCTATCCCCTAATCTTTCTGGACAGAAGAAGATCATGTTTTTCCTATTTGACTTTCTACAGTCCCCGTACCCCCCCTAACACTGGTTTCGCCGATAAGAACGGCTTGAAGCACCGGTCCATCGGTGATCCCTCTTTCGACTTTCCGATTGTTTTTCCTCTTGGCCAGCGTCGGCGGAGTGCTTCACTTCCCTCCTTTCTCTACCCTTAGAGAGCACTTAAGTGCCTTCTTACCTTCTGCCCCCTATTTCCTCCTCTCCGTTTTTTCAGAAAGCCCACTTAAATTTTGGCTATTCTTCTTCCCCCGGCATGGAACCACCCTATCGCCTCCCCCCCCTTCGTTAACTCAGTTGTTTTTTTCGACCTCATGTTATCACAGCACTTTATACCGTGTTCTCTGCCTTCCCTTTCATTATATGAAAAAACATTTATGGTGGTAGGAAATGTCCCCTTACCTTTTTTTCCCTTGAGGTTCTCCCGGAGAAGCAAATGTTGGACCCCATGGTCTAAGCCCCCCCGCAGCTTTTTTTCGACAGTGCTGTTGTAACGCGGCCAATCCCGCGATTGGTTAGGCTCTTACTTTTCGCAGGTAGTTCCCTTACTTTTTTTCCCAGAGAGACCCCCCACCCAATTACAGAAACGCCCGAGGATTTTCGCGCCTCTCTGGCGCAAACAGATTTCTTCTAAGGCCTATTTAGAACCCCCTTGAAGCGTGGCCTTCACATCTTTCAGTCACCTGAGTTTCGCCCTACCCGCCGCTCTGCCGCATGGAGCCGCGGACATCTGCCAACTGTCCCGACCTTGCTGGTCAGATTTTCGTTTTTCTTCTCAAATAAGCCCCAGTTTTTTTCCATTCGTGGATTGGCGTCAGTCTCCAATCGGTTATCAAACGCCCTTTTCTAGACGTTGAGCATCCTGCCATCAGATTCCCCCTTTCATGAACTTCTTCCTCTCCCCCCGAAGAGTGTCTATCATCCCCGGTGGGAGATTCACACCTTTTACTATGATTGATAAATTCGGCCGGCTCGGCGCGAAGATTTCCATCGCTTGACGCCGTCTCCCCGCGCCTCTCATCCTTTCGATCCTGACACCCTCCCCTCCCCCTTTCCGAAGACCGCAACGTTATTCTCTTACACCTTTTAAGCCCTGCGAAGCTTTCCTTGGCCGTTCCCGCCCGCAATTACACCGTTCGGATGGGGGGCAACTTTCCTTGCCTCCAAATCCTTGTTTTTCCTTGATATATTTTTGCTTCTCTAGGTACATGAAGTCCTTATGTAGCGGGCTGCCCCTCACGCCGTTTTTTATGCAGCCTTCCCTCTCCTCCCAGTGCAAGTTTTTCTCCCCTTGACCTCCCGTGTCCTTCTCTTGAGACCTCGTTCCCCCACGTTTCCCGTGCATAACGCCCTTTTGGTTATGCGGGGGTGATTAGCGCCCGGAGTCAACCTTGCTCTCTCAGTCTCCGTGACTAGTCCTTTTGAAGGTACCCCATCTCCATTCCCCATTTATTGAAGTCTCCACTACGATGCGACCTTTTTTCCCGACATGACCCCCCATTTTTTCCCAGGGCGAGACCTCAGCGCATTTTCCCCCCCAAACGCTCGTGGCTAAGTCTGTTCTTACTCCCATGAGCCCAAGTCTTGATTTCTTCGTTTACTTTCCCCTACCATGACTTTTCAGGTCCCTATTTGTATTGAACACAGGATTTCACCCCCCGATGGAAACCATTTTTTGAATACTTAAGCCTATTTTTGAGTAGCAATTTCGAAAAACCCAACCCGCCCTCGCACCACGGCTCACCCCTATTTACAAGGTGATTTACGAACCCCTTTTCCTGGATATGGCCCCCCCTGGCTCCTCCTTTCCCCTGAAGTGTCTCTATTGCTTCCATCCTGTAGTCTTTTAAAGATTGTCTTCTCTACTGAGTCTGCAGAAGATCGCGGATATCTTCCACCCCAGTATTTCTCCTTCTTTATCTCCACTCTTTCCCCTGTTCCCCCTACTTTCGAGTTGGACACCCAAGCTTTTCAAGCTTTATTCCAATTGTCAGATTACGTCTCGCCAAGTACGCCCGACGCTTCTGTATCTCCTCGAGCAGGGACAAGCCCTTTTTCCTAAAGGGACACCAAATTCCTCTTCCCCCCGGAAGAAAGCTACCATCCGGAGTTTGAACTCATTGACTCCCTTAGCTTTTTTTTTAAACCGCTCGCCTATGACTTTTCTTCCCCTGGAAACGGAGGAACGCTTCCCTTCCTATTACACCAAAGTCCCATATGATGCCCTTTTCCTCGATAGCTCTTCTTCTGCCTTTCACGCGCAAACCGCAACTTGCTACCCACTTGTCTCTTCTCCCCAGTTGAGAGATGCCCCTATCTTTTTAGTGACCTGAGACACATCAATGCCTTTCCCGGACTTTTGCCGCTCAAAATTACCCTGGCAACCATCGACTCAAGGTCGGATTTCTTTCCCGAATGTACCTTTTCCCCAGGGATGACCCAAATCGATTTCCGGCTGTCTTTCTTAATTCCTTTCTTTTTTTCAATTTTATATCGCTCTTAGCCAGGAGGCGACCTAAGTGACTGTCTCGGGTTTCGGTTCTTTCCTCCTCTAAGTTTTGTTTTTCTTTGTGCATGACTTTTTTGACAAAAGTTTTGCCCTTTCTCGACTCTGGCTTTCCCTCCTTGCTTGAAGTCCAGGAAGGCGATGAGATGAATCCCTCCCGATCCTTTGATCGTATTGTGTCGGCCCCCCCCTGGTTAACGTTGCGGTGATTCCCTGATTTCGAGAAATCAGATTGTTTCACAAAGTAGATGTTGCCCATGAGAGTTAGAGTAACCCTTCACTTGTCATTCTTTTTGTCGAGTCACGAAGGCATCTGTTGGACGGGTCTTCACCTTCCCTATGAGACCATCCTTTAATTTTCTTTTTTATTGTTCTTCCCTGACCCCAGTCTTGATCGTCTTGCCCAGTGGATAGATGCTTTTTTCAATTTGTGGGGCTGTAGAGCAGCCTGCGTGTGGTCATAGAGCTCTTTTTCTCTCCGCGAGAGGTTTACCCTCTTGAGTGGAACCCCCCTTTTTCTTAAGCCTATATAGTTTTTTTCTCTTTTACACATGTTGATTGTCTTCCTAGTTTTTGAACTTGCGGCAGCCCCGTACTAAGCTCCTAATTGTTATAGTTCTTTTCTGTAATGGGGCTGACCTGTCCTATGAAAATTCGTTATCCTCGTTGATCGTGAGCTGGTCTTTCCGCCTTTCTTGATTTTTCTTAACGGTAGTTTTTTTTTTTTCCTTTTCTTTTCACCCCGAATGGAGGCCCGTCTCGCCGCGCTTTATTTTTTGAGACAATATTTATCGCCTCTTATCCCACTCGCGCCACGGCGTCGATTACTTCAGATCAGGCAGATTTTGTTAGCAAGACGCTTTTCTCTTGAATTTGACTTGAATTCCAGTGGGATCTTTCGGTGGCGTCTTTATGCTACTCCACCTTCGCTTACCCTGTCCGGACGGCCCTGACGTCCAGGCAGGATCCTTTCCCGCGTTATTTAGCAGGGCCTGGTTAAGATCCCATCCTTCCCTCTCCTTCCTGACTTTCTTAGACCCGAAGACTACTCCGCGCCTGTTGTGCCCTTTTCGCTGCGTTCGCTGTCTCTTGTCCTCCTAGGCGTTTCGATCACCCCTCAATTCGTATTTTTCCTCGAAGCCTTTCCTTCTTTCTAGGTATCGTCCTCCTTGACTCTTCATACGCTCATTTTATCCTTGGGGACGGACCCATACCTACACAACAGAATGGTCCTTCTCCTACCGGTTTTCCTGCATTATTCTCCTCCCCAGTCCTCTGACATACTTTTCCCCCTTGGCGTCAACATTCCTGCTTTTTCGTTAGCAGGCATTTCATAAAACGCGTGAGGCGGCCGCGCCCCTCATCTTGAATTTAATCCCTCCCCTGAAAAGATCTTTTGCTTTTTCCATCTGTTTTCCCCCCCTTTCCCTCCACATGTATGGGGCTTCTTTTGCTTGTGTCGACTTATGTACTCGGTGTCTTCCCCTCCGGTGCGTTTTATTTCCGAGGGTGGCACCTTCCCTCCTGATTTTGAGAGTCAGACATCGGGCAGTTCCGGAGATGGAAATATTTCCTGACTCCCTCGTTCCTTCCGCCGTTTTTGATCCGCGAGTGTTCCCGTTTTGCCGCGCCACATAGCTATGTTCCTGCTTCGTCGAAATTTTACTTTCTTTTGAAGAAATTGCCCCCGCTTTTTTCTGCTGATCCACAGTCGCTATTGGCGTTTCTGACCTTTCGTTTTAGGTACTTGCGCCCCATCCAACTGGTTACGTGGCACAACTCGTGACCCAGCTCTCTTTCTCGGTTTTTTAGTGTTCCCTCTCTTTACGAGTCTCCTGAGGAGGGTTTTCGGGTCTGACCCCCAAATCTTAGTTGGCCGCCCACGGCTGTCCCCGTTCAACTTTGAGCGTTTCCGCGTCCTCGAAAAAAAGGACCCCATTCTTGGTTGCCGCCGTTTCTGGTCTCCCATACGAGTTGAGTTGTTTACCTTTTGTCTATTTTTCACAGCGAACTGATGCTCCCGGCGGAAGCCCCACCGCAAGACGCTGTTTTTTTTCCGACTGAATACACCTGCCCCTTTTACGGAAGCGTAGTTATTAGTCCCCCTTTATCCCCCCATCAATTATTTCCCCTATCATGTCCCTAGCAAGTCGGTTGGTCAGCCCCTTCTCATTAAGGTCACCGTCACCACACATCACGTTTTCGTCCTTTGACTTACTCGCACCACGGTTCTTTGCTTCCCCATACCCCATTCTTCCTAAGACTCCCTCTTTTTGAACGACAGCTTTTTTCAGGTCTGATTTCGGTTTCATGCAGATCATCAGCCCTAGCCCTCACTTCATTCTATTTCCTTATCTTCCCTCCTTTTTTTTGTTGTCTAGGAGATAAGAAATATTTTCCCGAAGTCTTCCTTTCATATGGCTATTTTTTATTCGGAATGGCTCCCTCCTCAGTCCTGGCCAAATTTTTCCCTTTTCCTCTTCCCCTTGTCATCCAGACTTCCTTTTTTCCCTTAAAAGCTCTACCTTGTTTCTCTTCCTTCCTCTGCATCTCCCGGCGCACACAGTGGATGTTGGGCTCTCTTCCGACTGGAGAAAGTTCTGGCACCTCTTTTCCAAAGCAGGCCTGCTTCCCGGCGGTCCTTTTCTTAATCCGGGGATCCTCAGGGCTCTCTTAGGATTTTGATCTGCGGCCCCCCCTTTATTTTTTTTTTACTTTGAATGATTCCTGTAGAAAGGTTTTGTCCCCTCTCCCTCTGTTCGATTTACCAAATCATTTAATTTGCTTTCTTTTTCCTGCGCCCTTCTGGCCCTTTGTCCCCCAAACTGATTGTTACTATCGAGGAACCCCTGAATTATGCACCCTTTTCTACCCCCCTGACGCCGTCAACATGGGCGCCCTTGAGAGAACCACGACCGATCCTTCCCTGTTCCTCTCCCAGATTCTATCCCTCACACCGTAGAAACGTGCTTGTCGCCGTGGTGCCGACCCTTTCTATGTCTGCAGTAAGCCCCCCGGTCCCAACTCCTCTCCTCCTGTTTTTTTGAGCCAGACTTTGAAAGTTTTTGCCGATTTCTCCCACCCTCCAGGCAAGTTCGGTCCTCGCTCTCTTGTTTTTTCACGACTTCAAACTTTGAAACCTCCTTCTTTGGTTACAGGATGGCGGTTTTTTTTAGTCTGCTTTTAGATCCATCGTTTTTAAGCCCGTAGGGACTCTCCCCGCCCGGAGCTCCAACCTTTTCGCCGGCAAAGGTATCTAACGTCAACCTCTTCACCTTGATTGCCTCCCTCTTCTAGGAGTTTTTTCTCATCATCTCCCCCTAAGGCTCTGGCCAGCCTGGTTGAATTAAGAACAGCGTCCTTTTCGTGAGATTTTGCGGTCAGTAAATGTCCATATTCTTTTTCTCTGCTTCAGATTCTCACGCCCTCTGCCCCCCCACTGACTGTTCCCCGCGATCAGGAAGTCGTGTGTATCCTCTCTTGTTCTACCAAGTAGGAACTTTCACGTGCAGAAATTTACCCCTTGTTTCTTTTGTGGTTGTTTCTCGCTTTTCCCCCCCTTTTCCCTTGAGTACACCCCGAAGTTCCTGGCCTCCTCTTCCCCTCCTCATTCATTTGTCCTTGGAGAACTAACGTTTATCGCCTTTCGAAGTCAAATGCTCTCTCTTCTTCAAGGTCTGATTGAATCGTTCCGGGAAAAGTGCGCACCCCGCGGCCAAGTCTCTACCTCCCATTCCTCTCTTTCCTTAGTTTTCTCTTCAACGCCCTTCGAGCATTCTCCCCTTGCTGGAACATAAGTTATCTGGCTTGGAGCCGCCTGCTTTTCCTATCCTTGTTAAGTAGAAACTTCGCCGAAACCAGAAAAAGACCCCGCCACCTTTGAAATTTCAAACTTCACCGCCAAGTGCTCTCGAACACGCTTTCCTGGCCTCTTTCTGCGTCATCGCGCGTGCGGCGCTTCCCCACTCACGTGATTGCCCTACGCTCTCCGAGATGAATCTAATGACTCCAAGTCTCTATCCGATCCACCTCCTTTTCCCCCCCCCCCCCGTAAAACCATTTTCACTGTTCTAGCCGCTGGCCCCTCAAAGACTTACCCATCCTCCGATACCTATTCCCCCCATGGCCTTATGTAACGCCTCCCCAGCAGAGCCCTCGAGTACATAAGTCCCTCATCACTTCCGGGACGAAGGGTTAAGTCATGGTCCCTGAATCCATCCCCAGTGTTCTGCCCTATAAACTTGATCCTTTGGAATCACCGCCACTTTTAAGCATTTCTATGGTTTTGAAACCGGCTTCTCGGCCTTCCACTAATCCCTCTCCTTGTAAACGGAGGCCGTTTGCTGAGATCGTCACGTCCCTTTAGTCATGGCAACCCTTCCCGATACGCTATGATTCCTTCAAGCGACACTTCCCTCAATACGTCCGTCATTACCTGTGGTTTCTGTTTGGCGTGAAAAGATCTTCCACCTCTACTTCCGTTGATTTTCTTTCACTCCCTGAAGTTGTGACTCCCTCCCTCACAAAGTTTTCCAATCTCCTACTGTCACGCGAGATCGGCTCTTTTCTCGCCCATCGCATTGACTCAGTCCATTTTTGGCCCCCCCTACGATACATGCCGGTTCATCGCCTTCGGTTCTTCCGGTCTGACTGCTCGTTATCCTCCTTCTTCGATTGATTGCCGGCCTTTTTGGCCCTTTTCCTACGTTGTTTTGAGAGAAGTGAGAACCCCTTCCTTCCCATCTAACTTAGCGAATGGCGTCTCCGCGTTCTCTCCCCGGTTCAGGCCGTGAGTCCTCGGATTCATCTCCATCATGATGCGGTGTCGCCCATGGTGACTCCAGGTATCTAGCCCTTTTCTCCACTCCGCCTCCCCTCTTAGCAACAATTATATGTGAAATTGTCGTTCTGTGTTCTTTCCCCCTGCCTTGTCATTTCCTTCTGTTGTCTCTTTCAGCTGCTCCAGAGTCCTCGAACGTAAACCAAAGGCAATAGTCTGACCCCCCCAGTTCAGTTTGTATGATTTTCTACTTTCTTCTTGAATCTGCCATTAGTCTCCTCCCCCTCGAGTGTTCACATTGGGCCTCGTTCGAAGGTGGTCGGAGTCCCGTGCCTAAGGGCTCCTACCCCGCCCCGGTGTCTTTTTTTAACTTTCTGAATCCCTCCCCTGTTTTCACACCCCTCTCTATGATTACTGGAGTTGCGTCAGCTATTTTTTGCTTGACCAGGTGCTCCTGACGGAAACAGGTGCACTTTCGAAGTACGCTGATTTTCCCCCTACTTCGTTATATCCGTTCCGTTGGTCTTAAGGGAGTTCTGCCGGTTCCCTGACCCATTGGGTTCCTGCGTAGGTTTTCGTCTTCACAGATCCCCCGTGGATAAGGATGAAGCGGTAAAGCTTTCGTGTTTATCTTCTCTCTCCTTGGCCCTGTAATGAGATTTACTTTTTTAGTTTCCTTTTGAGTTCCCGAGCCCTATTTCGTCGCGAATTGAGTTTTCCCACTCCTGCCACGGCGTCCCCTCACCTAGCCTTAAAGGAGATGACTGCCCAGGTTCCCTAATTCCTTCTCCCCTTTGGCTCGGAGGTGGCGTGTTCCCCTTCCGAAGGTTCTCATTTCCCCAAATCTCTCTCCTTCTTACACGTGACGGGCCGTATTCCATTGTTCCCACGACTGACGGGCTATAAGCTTCTTACAGGACCCTCTCTCAGGTCTTCCTAGTTCTTTTCGACGCGCCCTGTTGTGAGCATTTTCGCTCCCTTATGTAATAGACCTGTTTAAGACCTTCGGAGGAAATGTTCACGCTTCCCCTTAGTCCTATCAGTGATCCCTTTTCCTCCCCTTGCATGTCTTCTTTATCGAGTCCGCCGTAGGCCAGTCGCCTCATGTTTACTCCTTGAAAACCTGCTAACCCCCTGCAATACCCCCACCCGAAATGGAGTTCTGAAATTCCATCCTTTCCGTATGGTCCGCTCCCGACTGCTTTGATCAGGTGTTGACTTAATCTTGGGGACAGGCAGGCCTTTCCTCCACGGAGTCTGAATCTGAAAGAAGCAATTTTCAATTTACTTCCCTGACGCCCACCCTCTCTCGCGCGACAACGCTTTTTTCCGCGCCCAGGTACTGAGCGCTCTGAAGGGCGTTTCCTTTTCCTCCTTACCCCCCTTCCCCTTCGAGGGAGGATCCCGTCGTTTTTCTCCTTTTAACGTCCCCCGTGTCTCTTCTCCGCGTGTCTGTCTCCGATGGAAATCTAGCCGAGTGTGAGCATCAAGGGCTTGTTTGCCCTGCCCCTAGGAGAGTCCGGATCGTCTGCTTCCGCCTCCATTTTCTTTATGGTTTCTCACGTCCGCAAACGCCTGTCGCTCAAAAGTGCGGACTGGATTTCCTGCGCCATATCCCGATGTTTTCTTTTTTTGTGTAGGTTTTCCGAAACCGGCCTAGACAATCTCTCCGTTGTGGGACGCTTTCTGCTGCAGCGGTTCTTGGATCCAGGCGGTCTTCGACCAAACATCGAGTTGACCCAGGCTTTTCCACCCTCTTTTCAAATGTGTCGACTTTTCTGCAGCGCGGCTTCTCCCCGAAACCCATACAATTTTTTTCCCTCCTCTCTTTTTTTTTTCACGGCGTTCAGCTTTTGAAGGAGCTTTTAAAAGGGCTCCCATGTTCCCCCTCCCCCCTCCCCCTGAATTCCGGTGTCTTTTCCCCATTCTACCCCTTACATTCCCCTTTCCGTGTCGTTACCCGTGCTAATAATTCTCCTTTCCCTCCCCCAGACCCTGCTTCCTGCTCTAAGATTTCCACGAACTCTTCCCGCTACACCATCGATAAACGGCGGAAGGAATCGACACGTTATCATACGGTGAGGTTCCCAACCCCCATCTGCGCCAGCACGCATTGCCAAGGACCCAATCTTGCCAGTTTCCCTTGTTCTTTTGCCTCTCATCAGCCCTAGTTGCCTCTCACCCTTGTTTTTGATATTCTCTTCCCCCTCCTAAGTTGTGTTGGTTGCAAGCCCTACCCCCGATTCCCCTTCAGGAGCGGTAGGGCTTACTTCTCCTCCCGTCACTCAACTCCGCCGTACTGTCCCCTCTGTGCCAAGGTCGAGCCACAGAATGAAACGCAGATTATACCTTTTTTTTTTTTATTTTCGCCTTCTCCATATAGGAGTCCCACCCCTCTCACACATTTCTGTGTTCCTGTTTGGTACTGTTATGAGCTTCTTTTCAAATCCCCCGCCGGAAACGTCGAGACAGGAGTTTTCCACTTCAATGATGGTAAAAAGGTTACTCCTACGATTTCTTACTTTCAGTTGGATCCCCTTCTGCCAATCACCGCGCTTTGTTTCGGTTTTGGAATTTTTCGCGCCACCGTTAATGTAGATGCCAAACCCTCCTCCTCATCAAAGTCCCCCTCTCTTTTATCTCAATCTCCTCGGTCATGTCCAACTCTATTGTACTGTTTTTTCTATAAATCTCTCTTTCCCTCACCCCCCGTTGGCAAGAATTGTTGGTACTCAGGATTGTTTTTCTCAGAAAAGATCCTATTTGCCTCTCTTCGCTCCTCTGATCCTCCCCGCCCCAAACTTGAACGATGGCGAGTGGCTCCCCAGCCATCGTGGTATGTTCCTACACTCAACGTCATCCCTCCCGAGTCGTTTTCTGTTGTCTCCCTTTCACGTGACCCTTCTTGTGCTCCTTTTTTCTTTACCGAACTTCGGTTTGTCGTCCGCCTCTTGTGGGCGACGGCCAACTCCCCACTATGTTTTGTGGCATCCCGTCTGGCGTACCTAGGCGACCCCGAATTAACCCATAGCCTCCTCCCTTCGGGCTACTTCGCCCGATCATGTTGGATCAATGAGGCCCCCGCCCCCGCTTTTGCTTACCCCTGACCCCTGCGAAGCGTGCGGCAAGTCTCCTCCTCTTACACCAGACCTGTTTCCCAATGCCCCTTTGGCCTTCAGAAGAAGCAAAGCTTTGCTCTCTCCCCTCTTGCAGCTTATGCCATGTCGGTCCCCTCCTTGCTCATTTTTTTTAGACCTTCCCTCCACTTTTAAACAGCTGTGTCGGAAGTTTTTCTCCTGCTCCTCGGCTCGTAGTTTGAAGTCAGGCTTCCCCCCCTTTCTTTCAATGTGCAGTGACAGACACTTGTTGTTACTTTTTTTTTTTATTCAATTACCCCTCAGAACTTTTAATTTCGTGTCTGAAATTCTCCCCCCGATTTCTGTAATATATACCCTTCCTCTAATTTCAGGTTAGAACCCTCTATTTCTCATTTTTCTAGACCACTCTGCCTGAGATGTTCTTCCCCGTGTACTTTACCACATCGAATGATTCCACTTCCCCTTTTCTTCTTCACGTTCGGATAAAGGCCGTATCGACCGTTTTCCCTCCAGTCCGCTCTGTGACCTTCTTCTTGCCTATTTCTTACACGAACCTTACTCCGCAGGCTGCGGTGTCACCTATATATGTTCGCGCTGGCCCTTTAGGTGAAGCACTTCCATCCTTTTAATTCTCCCTCGCGAGACACACCCCCCTCCCCACTGACCACCGGATGCCCCCTTTCCGCTTTCAAGCAAGGTGCGTACACGCCTTTTTAAGGACTGGCCCCTTTTATTGTATTTCCTCTCGACGTGGAGATCTTTTAACTTACCTTCCCTCCCCCTCCTGCCGTCTTGTCTCTTCAAGTGTCTAGCGCTTTTTTTTCAGTCCCGTGTCGCTGGTCAATCCAGCCGTGACCTTTACCCCTTTCCCCTGAGCAAAGAATTCTCAGAGTGGAAAGGTCCTCCCTCTCTACTCTATGGCAGAAGCTCCAAAGGCGCCGACGCCCGCCCCGGCCGTAGTACTCCGAATTACGCTTCCCTTTCATCCCGTTTTACAATGGAAACCCCCCACTCGTCCCATAACCCTGGATAAAAGAATCTCGGACCGCAACGACTTTTTCTGAAAAAGACCTGGTTTTGCCCCCCAGTATTTAGTCCCCTTAATGCATACATTTGTTCTTTCCCAGTGTGGTTTAATCTCGCCAGTCGGTTTTTTCCATTTTTATGAACTTCCCCCTCTCATCGATGCCTTTTAAAATCCTAAATCTCCCTAACTGTACTCTTTTTTCTTACGGCCTGTGGTTTACGTTGTTTTTTAGAGGACCCTAGTATGACCTTTCCTCTGGCCCTCTCACCGAAAGGACCCTCCTTCCCCTTTTGTGACGCTCACATTCAAAGGTTACATCGCTGCCTCCGTCGGATTTCTGATACCGTCCCTGTAATAGTTAAGTTTCTAACACCTACTATCAGAAGGGGTTTTCCCTCCCCCAGAATTATACCTTAAGGAATTGCCCCCTTGTAGAAGAGAGGTTTATTCCTCCATTCTTCTTCTAAGTGCCCTTTTCGCTCCGGCCTCCCCCTTTCCCCATTTCCTCCTCAAGTTGTTGTTGTTTTTTCGCTCGTGGGGTTTGGTTTTGGCTCTTCGGGTGGGTGGGTGGGGGTTGGGTTTTTTTGTTTTGGGGGCTTGCTCCGGTTGGGCGGCGGGGGGGGGGCTTTGGGGGATTGGGGTGTTTGGGGGTGACATTGGGTTCGTTGGCCGGGGGGGTGTTTCTCTTGGTGGGGGGGGTTTGGGGTGCTTTGGCGTGGGGGGGGGTGGTTGGGGCGCGGGTTGGGTTTTCTTTGGTTGACAATCACTCCCTTCCCCCCCTCTTCACCGTTCTTTCCTTTCCGGATACGCTGAGCTCTTCCCGGCCGTCTGCAGATGAATGTGGATGAATCCCTTCGTAGGTGTCCTGAACCGATGACAGGTCGTTGATCGAGCGCTAAACCCTCGACTAGAGGGCCCTTCCCCCACCGCCCCCCCCTCCTTTTTCACCTTTTATCTCTTATCTTCACCCCCCTGACTCATTCCTTCCCCTCGATCGATGTCTACGAAACCTTCTTCCAAAACCGTCCAATAGTAGAACTTTACCCGTCGAATTGAGTGCTTTTGTTTCTTGTGAAATTCACTCATCTCTGTTTTGCACAGGTAACGGTGGGCGCGACAGCAGTTACCTCCTGGGTGATCTCTCTCCGACCCCCGTTATTTTCATTTTCCGAATACTCTCGTGTTTTTCACCAGCATCTAGCTCCCCAATGGAAGTTGGTCCGACGATATCGTTTCTCGTTTTCTCCACTGTTTTCTTTTAGTTTCCAGTTACTTTTTTCGACCATTTGACGGTACGGAGTTCCCTCTTCATTTGCGTCTTGTCGCGTCATGGGGGCGATCCGGCATATGCAACTCTTTTTCCTCCGCATCGTCTGATGAGTTGATTTTAACTCCGCCTCCTTAGCTCCGCCGATTCGCACGGCTGTGGATCTTCTCTTCGTTTTTACTGTTTTTGTCCCGTATCTGTGCCGTTTTTTTTTTCTCGCTCAATCTTTCTCTCCCGAAGTTCACTTGAGTTTCACAACTTCCCCTGCGTTTGACTCAGTGGGCTTTTTTTTCAGAGCTGAGGCGTGTTCGAAGCGCCTGGGTCTTCCTTTCCTTGTCCTCGTGTTAGATTTGCCGGTTGGCCTTTTCCGCCTGGTTTACCCCCTGTCTTGTTTCTCCCCGCCGGTCTTCAGCGTGACGTTCCCCGCAAACAACACGCGCCTGCAGCGCAGCGGGGTGACTCCTTCTTCACTATACTTTCTCCTTTATTTATTTGCCTCCCTACCTTTCGACCCCTCGTTTTTGTGCGATCGATTGACCGCGTCTTTTTCATCGCGGTCCGTCCATTTTCACTCGCAATCGTAGTTCACAGGGAATGATGCTTGTGAGTCAGGACTGAATAGGAGTTTAATTTAGCATGTCTTTTTTTTCCCCTCCCTTAACGTTCCCCGTATATACCCCCCCAAGCAAATACCACACGCTTTCTTATGTTTGCTTACGGTTTTGCTTTTACTCTACCGAGAGCGGCATCTCATGGGCGAAACCCCTCCCTGCTCGAGGTTTTAAGGCATTCTTCATACCCCCCGTAGTTTCCTTCGGCCCCGCGACATTCCCTGGCTTTTTATTTAAGACCCCCGCCGCATCGTGTTGCAACTATTTTCCCATTTTCAAGCATTCCGGTTCTATTTGCGTCGTCCCCCAGCTTGTCAGGTTCGCAGGGGTCTTCTGTAACTTTTCCGATTCCATACGTTCTTTCTTCTTCCTATGTTTCCGGATTGGCGCGTACCGCGTTCGCGTCCCTGCGCGAGCATGCAGATTTCTCCATCCGCCTCGTGGGTACCCTTGTTTGACGTCGCCCAAGGCCTCTGCCGTTCTCTTCTTTTTTTGCGCCTTTTTTCCTGTAGGTTTTGAAGAAATCCTCAAAAGCCTTCACGTCCTGCTCCCCTTCGATGGTCTGTTTTTTTGCTCCTTCTTGTGGGCCTTCACTGCGCCATATTCCCACGATTTTTCTTTTTATTAGTTTTTACCACGGCTCCCAGGCCGTTTGGCTATGTATGTCAGTCGTTGTCCTCCCTTCCTAACTTTGCAGGCTCGAGGGGCTGCGTCGCCCCCTCGTGGTTTCCTGTTTTTCCATACCTATTTGAGACGGTGGTCCGTGCTTTACTGCAACAGGAAACCTTTTTTCCTCATGTCTCGGGCCTCGAAACCGAGGGAGTGTCTTAATCGTTGCCACAGCGACGTTTCCGGTTCCAAAAGTTCCTGACCGAAAACAGATCGCATGCTTTTTTTTTGCTAATATCCCACGTCCTCCCCTGCTCCGCTTATTTCCTCCGTATTCCTCCTTCCTTCTCAGCGCGCTTTTCCCAGAACTTTCTCCGTCCTACCCCATGGCCTCTTCAATGCCAAGGCGTGAATTCCATATCAACCCGGTTCTCATCTTTTTCCCCCTTTCCCCCAACTCACCTTTATGGCAAGCGCTCTTCCGCTTCTTTGGCGGAGGCAGTTCGTTGATCTCTGGCGCAATCAGTGACTCGGTATTTCTTATTTTCTCTCTTTCCTCCCTTTGTTTGGTGAGAGATCCAAGTTTCAACCTCCGCCGTAACCTTGCGTTTTCTTTTGAAGTTCTGATTTAGTATGTCCCCAAGTCCCATGTTTCGTTCAAGCAGCTGTGCAATTGTTATTGCCCGCACCGTTGCGGCCCTTTTGGTGCGATTCTCCTCCTTTCTTCTAGTTCGTCAAAACATGTGTCTGTGGTGGTCCTTGGAGGACTGTTTCGTTTCCAAGTTCATCCCCCTTGCTGCGGCGGAAGGAGAAGTAAATCTGGGCTCATCCAGGTATAGTTTTCCTCCTTCTCTTAATGTGTCTGTTAAGAATTCTCTCCACCCGCGATATGGTTCCGGTTTGCCTTCTTGTAGTTGTCAATTTTTCTTTTTTTCTGACACTCATTAAGCCGTCCCCGGGATTTCGATCCGCGCGTCTTCGGTCCCCCCAAGATTGTCCGGTTTTTCGAGAAAGCACTTTGCCCCTTTCCTTTGACTCTTTTTTCTATGGCCCTGGGCCTTCGATTGTTTTTAGACCTACAAACTCGACTGACATGCTAGCGAACCGTCTGCTCGTTTCCCGCCACTCTTTTTAACGTGGGGTCGATGCCGTGGTGGCGCACACGAAAACCCCAAGACCATTTTGATATGGTCAGTCCCGACCACCCCCATCCCCGTTTCACAACGCAAATGAGAGACTCTTTGAGCCCGTGAACGCGTTTGCCGGTCTTACCCAGTTCGGCGACCGCCGCACCAGTACATCCCTCGAATCCTTGGTTCTGAAGGCACCCACGTGAAAAACTTCTTGCTTCCCCCGCTGGCTCGGCGAAGATTTCCCATTCGATTTGCCCGCGGTTCCGAGCAGACGGAGTCGTCTAAATGCGTCCCCATCTTTCCCCTTTCCCGAACCGAGGGCCGCCTTACGAACCCCTGCGAAAGCACGAATTTACTTTTTGCCTCCGCCATTTTATACAAATTTATGGGCAGCAGGGGTTATTCCTACCCTGACTGTCTTTGTTCGTCGCGAGGATTTGCGGCCTATCAGGTAATGACCCGCCATATGGCGCGGTTTCTGCTTTTAAAGCCCGGCTTCTTGCAATGCTGCCTGCCCAAAGAGACTTCAGTTCTCCCGTTTTTCCGATTACTTTCTTCTTCGACAGAAAACAGGCATGTCCCGCCGACAAAGCATTCTGTGCTTGTCTGGGGGTTTTGGTATTCGCCAAGTTGCCTTCAAGTGCTCTCTTTTTTGAGACAGTTCTTCTTTTCCTTCTTGCCTCCATCCCCTGCGAAGTAGAAACTACCGATTCGCGTTGATCGCCATGATCGCAGAGGCTCCAGGGCACCTTGATGCCATCGACGCGCGTTCCCCCTAACCCAGGGAACAAAATTTGCGGCTACCTTTTTCTTTTTTCCCTACTTCGCAGCGAGTTTGTGAATACGTCTTCCCCCTGTCGCAGGCGCGTGTCTAACCCTCTGACCTGGGTTCACTTCGCTGTTCCCGTCCCGGTGATAGCGAATAATCTTTTTATGTTAATGCTTCCTAACCTCCACCGTCGCTGAGGCCAAAGGCGGCAGGTGCGATTCGAACACCGACTTTATTTCTTTGCCCCTCTGTGCCGGTTCATTTCCACTCTTTTTCTCTCTTGGTCCCTACCTATAGATTTCTCGGCAGAGTGTGCATATCCGTGAAAGTAGTAGGAGAAGTCTTCCACAGCTTGACCGTAACCTCTTCACTTAGCCCCCCGCCCTTTGGAGTCTGTCAGATTTTTGATCCACCTCGCCGCCTTCGATTCACCTGAACGACGTCTCGCCCCAAGGCGAATCCTAGAGCCAGAAAATCCACTATGTACTTCGAGCTGAAAGCCCTGTTTCACGTCCCTTTCCCCCACAATTTTTCTCCCTTTGAACAGTAACGAGCTAGGCGAGAGCACTTCCTTTTCCTCCTCTCTTGATGGGTTTTTTTTCCTTGAAAACCGATTTCCGTCGGCCTCCCTTCCTGGTTATATTTCCACTGTGGTTTGACGCTCTTCTTCCGCCACTCATCGAGGTGTGTTCCCCCCGGACGGATGGATTTCCTTCACGCGAAATCGCCCCAAGTATTGCCCTGTTCTTTAATATTTTCCCCACTTTTTTTTTTTTTTTTTTTGGTCCGCCGTTTTTTGATCCGATGCTGTTCCTTCGTTACCTATGAACCTCCCAGGGACCATGACAGTACGTGTGACGCTCAACCTTTCTCCCCCTTTCCCCAATACTCCGTTTTGTTTTCCGCCGTCGTCGCCGGATTTTTGACGCACTTTCCTGTCTACTGGGCGACACTACGATCGAGCGGTTTGATCATTTCTAGACGCTCATGCCGGAAAGTTTTAGCTGGAGAGAGGCTCCCTCTTTCTTCAGCCCCCCGGACTTTTCGGCCTTCGTCGGC
>Ga0179591_1287413_pt1 | contig 17914 bp, 28 predicted proteins | sample CZOMad2_1_08_16f_FD_182891 | JGI IMG/M metagenome (GOLD analysis project Ga0179591, IMG submission 182891) | Vadose zone soil fungal communities from Angelo Coast Range Reserve, California, USA - CZOMad2_1_08_16fungal (PacBio error correction) | ecosystem: Environmental > Terrestrial > Soil >... | reverse complement strand
CACCTTTGATCCCCCCCCAGCCTTTCTTTCCACACCCCCCCCCCTTCTGTTGTGTTTCATTTGCCTCACTAGCCCCTTTTTGCCCCGTTTTTTCGAAGCCTTTCCCCCCCTTTTTTTTTCCACTGCGGATCTGTGTCTACTGATTGAACACAGACGCCCTCCGCTGTAGTCTGAATCTTCAGGAGTCGGTTATTGCAGTGCCTTGTTCTAGTTCTTTTCCTTAGACCAGCGCTGAGTATTTCCTTTGACTCCTCTATGCTGCGGTTAGTCCCCCTGAGGCTACCTCCCCCCCCCCCCCCCCCCACTTCCGGCTCTCTTTTTTTTTTTTTTTTTTTTTTTTTACTGCTGGTGATAATACAATCTTTTGCAAGCAACCTCTGTCCATGTGTGTGGTGTAAATCCTCTTTTTTGTGTTTTTGGTGTGTTGTGGTCCTCCGCCACCCCAGCCCAGAAGGACCACCCCCCTTTATTTGTGTACAGAGTTGTTTTCAGTCCCCCCCCCCCCTGCCCCCCCCCCCCCCCCCCCCCCCCCACCACTTTGTTATCTAAGTAGACCTTATATTGTTATCCCCCTTCCTCTTTCCTTCGAGGCCCTAGTCCTCTCAAAGTTTCATAATATTAGCTATGTGTACTTGCGACTTCCCCCCATCCCCTCATGTCCGAAGCCAGCGGTCCCCCCCCCCCCCCCACCCCCCCTTTCTTCCGGAATGTATCCCATATCATATTTTCCCCTGTAACCCAAGGACAGCATATTCCTGGTACTCCCTACATGTACCGAATGTCGAAAGCAACTTCCCCTCTCTCTCCTTCTCACATACACTCAAGAGTCCCCCCAGCTGATTTCCCCTTCCACACTGCGATATATTCCCCCCCCCCCCCACCACCCCCATACCCAGTTTACTGGTGCGTCTTTCGTGCCTGTCCTGGGTGTTGTAATTTACCGCCGGGCGGTGTTGTGTGTTGTTGCAGGTTGGGTCTTTTTTTGTGTGGTTTTCCCGTTTTTTTTGACGGATTTTTTTTTTCATTGTCCCCCCTTACTAGTTCCATCCCCCACCCCCCCCCACAAGACACCATCCTTATCCCACTCCCCCCCCCCCCTTATATGCCCCCCCCCCAATACCCTCCCCCCCTTCTCCTACATTCCACGTTTAGTGTCCAATGGGTTTGTGCCACAATTCGTACACCTTTTCTTCTTCCCTGTGCGTCCCCATGACCGTGACCCCCCCCCCCCCCCCCCCCCCCCTCCCCCCTCTGCTTCCCGCCATTTTTTGTTATTGTTTCCCTACTTTTTTTCCCCCTTTTCCCCCCCTTTCCCTGTGTTGTGTTTTTTTTTTTCGTACCCCTTGTCCTTTCCTTTTTTTTTTTGTTTTTTATTTATTTATAGTTTTTGACCCAGGTTCCTATTCTCATCTGTGTCTGTTCTTTTTAGGTACAAATCAGATATTTTCTCCCTGTATATTAGACTCTTCTTCCTCCACTTTTTTGTTTTTTTTTTTCCCCCCCTAACCTTCCCTGTACTCTCCCACCTCTCAATGATAGAACAAAAGCCCCTCGGCCCCGTTGCGGCACTTGTTTTTTTTACGACCCCCCCAATTTTGATGTCGCCTGCAAGATTCCCTTTTGTGGTCTATTACGACTGAGTCCCCCCCCCCTGCGTCACGTCAACCTTACGGTAGTCCCACCCTTTTTTTTTTCCCTTTTTCCCCCCCGCCCTTGATTTTTCTCCCTTCTCTTGGTGTCTCCCCCCTTGGTGGTGTGTTTTTTTGCCATAGGCCCTAGCTCCGTTTTGTTTTTTGTTCCCAAGTGTGTTTTTTTTTTTTGTTACCTCCTCAGGATTTCTTTATGTAAACCTCCGGATGCTTTCCTTGTTGCCCCCCCCCCCCCATTTCCCTCCCTGGTGGATTGTCACACCCACCCCCCCCCCCCCCATTTTTTTTTTTTTTTTTTTTTTTTTTTTAATTTTGATTGCGAGACCCACGCTGTACCCCCCCCCCCTTACTATTCGGATGATCCGTTGCCCCCACGGCACCTCAAATACCTGTGCAAAGGTCCCCCGCGATACCACGTATATTGAAACCACCCTCCCCCCACCCCCAACACACTGCCCACCTCAGTCCCCAAGTCTACCTAGATTCCCCCCCCCCCCCCCCCCCCCCCCCCCCCCCCCCCCCCCCCCCCCCCCCTATTAAGCCGACTCCTCGCCCGCCTGCTTTTTTTTTTTCTTTGGTGTTGTGGTTATAAGCTTTTGTTTTTTTTGTTGTGCTTTTTCTTACTATCACCGCTAACGCCCACTTCCCCCCCCACATTTCCCGACTCCATTGATATGTTTGCACTGTTTTTTTTCCTGTGTCTCTCCCCCCACCTCAAGAGTTAGAGAGAGGCTTCAGTCCCCCCCCCCCCCCGTTCCATTTTCCCCCGTTTTGGGTTACTGTTTTTGCCCCCCCGCTGTACCTTCCCCCCCAGTATGATAGCCCTCGCCGAAATAACGTTTTCTCCCCCCTTGGGCTTTACGTGTTAAACTTTTTCCCCCCCCTTATGCTTCTCTTACTTTCGGTGAAAGTGATGTTTTTTTTTTTTTTTTTTCCTTTTTTTTTATCTTTTTTTTCTTCCCACCCCCTGCGCGTGGCCCCCTCCTCCCCTTTTTTTGCATTAAAGGACCCAGATCTGTCTCCTGACCCCCTTCTTTCTACTTGTAGGTATGAACCCCTCCCCCCCACCCCTCCATACTCGTTTTTGTTTTTTTTGGTAGAACCCCCCATTTTTTTTCGCTATAGGTCCCCACCCCCCCCCAACCAGTCCCCCCCCCCCCTTCCCCCACTCTGTGTCCCCCACCTTGAAGAGTTCGAGTTTCCCCCAGCCCCCCCCCCCTTTTTTTTTCCTTCCACAAATTTTTTTTTTTTGAAAATTTTTTTTTTTTTTTTTTTTTTTGTTAGGTTTATTTCTGGTCTGTGTGTTTTTAACGAGTGATTTTGTCCTTCCATTTCCCACTTAAGTTTACAGTTTTTGGTGCCTTCAATTCCCCCCCCCCCCCCCTACCTTCCTCCACCAGTAACTTCTGGGCGTTTTTCCAGGTTTTTTTTCTTTTTTTTTTTTTCAGTGTGAAATCAAGGGTGACGGATGAGATCCCCCCCCCGTTTACTCTACTTCCAGCCCCCCCCCCCCCCCTCGCCCCCCCCATGTTTTTTTTGCCATTTCGCTCCCCCCCCCCCCCCCCCCATTCCCTTGTCACATCTTGAGCAGTGTCATCCCCAAGTCATTTTTTTTTCTCTTTTCTGATGCATTTACAGATTACACCTTTCTTCTTCTCTTTTTTCTCTGCTCGCCTACTCGCATAATTTTGGTCCCCCCCGACGTTAAAAGACTTCCCTCCCCACACACCCACCCATTTTTTTTTTTTTTTTTTTGTACCCTTGCAAGGTATTTTTCTTGTCCGTTTTTTGTCACTCTTTTTTTTCGCGCTCTTGAAAGGGGTAGACTCTTTCCCATGTACTGGCTTATTTTTTTTTTCCTTTGACAGTCGGTACCCCTTTTGCCATGGAATTTTTTTTTTTTTTTCGGGCGTTTTTTGCCCCCCCCCCCCCCCCCCGTTGGCCTGTGTTAGGTGGGGCTGGGAAACTGTTACTACCTCACTCTGTCTCCCCGTGCATGATGGGCCCCCCCCTGGCCGCTTTTCTCCTGCCCCGCGCCCATGAATTTTACTTTTTTCTTACGCCCGCCCCAGACGCTAGGCCCCCCATAGGATATGCGTCTTTCTGGTCTAAATTCCGTCCAGACTGTTTGACCCCCCCCCGTCCTTGCGCCCCCCCCTGACCGTTTGATTCGATTCTTACCAGCGCGGGAACACATGAAAGAGCACAGTCGATGTGCTCTTTTATTTATACACAAGGCCTACCCCCTTTTCACTCTCCCTCAGTCATGTTGGGTCTAAATTTGTCCTCTTCGAGACCCCGCTAGGCTTTCCCGTCTTTCCCTTTCATACATTTCCCCTCTCGCCATCCTAACCGACATTGCGTTCAATCAACCCTTTTCAGGTGTAATTTTTGACACCTTTTTTTGGTTTTTTTTTTTTTTCACTGGGTGCATCCCCCTCCCTTCCCTGAAGTTCGTTTGCTTAGCAACAGTTGTACGTATGTCTTTTTACCCCCCCCCCATCCCGTCAGAATGTAGGATGGACACGCCGCACCGCACACACCCCCCCTCACCTACTCCCTTTCCGAATATTTTTGGTTTTCCCTAAATTATCCATACGTTTCATTATCTGGTGATCCCCCCTCCCTGTAAACTTTCTCCTTGAAGCCAGCCGTAACAGTGTATGCCAATTATCAATAAAGATTTTTTAAGTCCCTGGATCTTTTTAACCCGCTATTCTGACCCCCTGCCGTCTCCGTGGTCTTAACATAGTGTTTTTTTATGCGAAGAATTCTCCTCCCCCCACGAGCCAAGGAAAAGACCTTTTGTGGTTCTAAACCCCCACCCCCATTCACATATGTCAAGTCCCCCCCCCCACACCCCCCCCCCCCCCCCCCCCCCCCCCCCCCCCCCCCCCACCCCCCCCCCCCCCCCCCCCCCCCCCCCACCCCCCCCCCCCCCCCCCCCCCCCCACCCCTTTCTATATATAGATTCACGGCATCTTCGAAATGCATGTCCTGATCACGCTAAACAATCTCTTTTTTCCAGTTTTTTGAGTGAGACAACGTGCACCCTCGCCTTGGTACTCCCCCCCTTTTTTTCCCCCCCCGGCCCCAAGATCCACAAGGCCCAGAATAGGTCCTCCCACCGGAGACTTCTTTTTTTTGAGAGTCTACTTCAGCCCGCGTTTCCAACGATCCTTCCCCCCCCCCATTTTCAACCTTTTGGAACTAGATCGTAAACCGGTACCTCTGGGCAACTTATTTTACTTTCTGCGTTTTTGATTTCATCCCCTTGCTATCAAACCTCCATCGCCCTCCTTAGGTAGAGATCCCCTACGATCACATTGCCAGCTCCGGAAAATCAGCCCCCAACGTCTCACCTTCCTTTACCCCAATATAAAAATGTGGTCTATAAGACTTGTCCCCTTTGCCTTTACTTTTGTAAAAATGCACTCACACCAACACCCCACGCTCCCACACATCGCCCGTCTAATTGGTCTTTTTTTTTTTTCCATTTGATTAAGTTCCGTTTTACATGACAGGTAACCCTTGAGTATTTTTTACTCGTATGGGAAACTTGTACGAGTTTCTGTTTCCCCCCGACCCATGCTCTTCGTGCCCCCGGCGACGTCCGCACATATTTGACTTTTTTTTCCATCCACTTTACGGCATTTTTTTACCAGCATAGACCCTATGACGAAGATACCGAGCCCCCCCCTTTTTCTAATTATTGTTCTTCATTAAACGCATCTAGTGGCATAATTTCCTCCTCTTTTCGAGACTTTTCATGCTTTCTGTACCACAAGGAGTTTTGTGATTCCTCCACCCCTCCCCCCAACTGACTCCTTTTTTTCCCTGCCCGAGCCCTTTCTCGTCTGCACCCTCTTGAGAGTAATTTGTTTTTTGTGATCCCCCTCAGATGCCCACAAGAACCTGCACACAGTCCTGCCCCTTCTCCCCTGTGAGAGCTAGATACTCGTTTTTTACTTTCTCTCTGGGAAGTATGGTCCATTTGGTCCCTGACACATCTGCCTTAAGATTCCGCATGAATACCCTTCTCCTGTTTTTTATTTTTTTTTCACCTAGGTTTGCTCGGCCTAGTCTAATTACCTTCGACTACGCCGTCTCGCCTGACATCTTTTTAGAGAGTAGACAAAGCGCTAGGGTCTTCTTCACTTCTTTTCACACTTTTCCTCCTAAGAAGCAGCCCTCCAGCCTGGCCACAAGAGGGGTAAACTCAGATTCCGATCCCCCTGGACAATTGGGCTCTGAACGCAGCCATTTCCTTTTCAGGCCCCCCCCCCCCCCCCCCCCCCCCCCCGCCACCAAAAGGTCCCACTCCCGGTGAGTGCTTCCCCCCTCCCTTTCGCGTGTGGTCAGGGCCAATTCGGTCTTCACTGACTGAATGCCCACTTCTGCCCCTCCCCCACGTTTTTTTTTTTATCGAACCGTTTCCGTTTCAGACAGATCGTCTCGGATTCCAGGTGCGTCAGGTAGCCCTCCCTTTCGCCTGACTGCGTGTCTTCCCCTTTGGCGCGATTTCTTTGAACGAATTAATGTACCCCTTAGAATCTGTTACGGTCAGAGAAAAATATCATCATCGTTTCCCCTCTCCAGAGTTTGTAGATTGGTCCCCTCGCCCCCCACCCCAGCCACCCCCCCCCCCCCCCCCCCCCACCCCCCCACCCCCCACACCCGACCCCCCACACCCCCCCCCCCCCTGCAGTTATTAGGAATGCCGCCACGGGAAGCACGCCGTTTACCCGCTTATCCTCCCCCCTGCATCCCATCTATCATTTTTTTTTGATCCCTGTAGTCCGCGGTGCGGAATTCCGCCTTTTAGCAATATTCATCAGACCCATTTCTCTCCATCAGTCTCCCCATCCCTGATCCGGCTCAGTGCGTACGCCTTCTGCTTTTCACAGTCCATTTTTTTTGAGGCAAGTCCGCTCTGGTTCAATTGTTCTTTTCCCCTTTCTCATACCACCGTTTCCAAGGCACGAGTTTTTTGCCTCGAGAAGCTTCGATTACGAAGGGCTGGCTTTTGACAGTCACTGATCTCCCTCTCAGACCTCGTGGTTCCTGCATTACCCTCACCGTGATAATTTTTCAGAGCCCGCCTCGCTCAAAGTGTTTTTTCGTCTGCGATAGACTCCCTAGGCACTCCCATCAGAGTAATACGTCGTTATGACTTATTCCGCGCTGATTCTTGCGTCGACCGGGTCCTTACAGACGGTCCCTGAGTCGGCCCGACTCCCCCCCTACCTTTCTCTCAGCAACTCTTTTTTCTCTTCTTTCTTTTTCTGATTTTCCACACCATAGAGTTCGACGAAGAAAGGGTACGACTCCTCGTAGACGCTTGTCCCTCTACTTGGCCACGTCCCTGACTGCCGCGAGATTAGCTTCTTAGCGACACAGTCCTGCATGTTTTTTTCCCGCCTTTGGTGGTGTTTGTTTTTTTTTTGTTTTCATCTTGACTACCTCGGTGAAGTCACCCTACACATCCGTAGCTCCCTCGGGACTGTCGTACTCCGGCTGGTTTTCCCTTCCCGTTTCGTTTTCGGACCTTACCACGATGACCCGTCTTCTTTGCTGCGTCCTTCCCCCTTTCTTCTTTCCGTTAGAAGAGAACGTCGACCAGATTTAAGTGCCCCTCTGTCCCCCCTCCTTGGATGCCGCCTGACGCGGTGCGATTCTTGCGTTTCCCCCCCCTACTGTCTTTTTTCCCTTCTTTTTGAAGAGGCGCTCGACGCGTCAGGCCTGCGTCCTCGCCTTCCCTGCCTTGCCGACTGCTGCCGGTTCCCCCCCTCCTTTTCGCCTCCCTGCATGTTTTTCCTTTCCAGTGTTTGAACTCCTCCGCCCCGAGCTGCGTACCGATCCTCTCCCCTCCTTTCGTTTTTTCCCCTTTCCACGCTTTTATTAAGGTTCCTCCCCCGGTGACCCTCCATGTTTGCAAACGCCGCTGGGGACAGATCCCTCCTTCTTTGACGTCACCTTTCCCCGTTGGACGCGTAGCTCGGTGCCTTGCTCTCCCTTCCCGCTCCTTTCCATACCGCTGCAGTTTCCAGGTTCACAGTTTTTTCGCAGACCTCTAAGACAGAGAAAACTTGTTGTGAGAGGTTTACCTTTTCTGCACGCAGTTTAAGACCGCACTACGGAGCAGAGTTTTTCGTTTTCAGCTCCCGTCTCCCCCCTCCAAAACCCGATACCATGGCCTTTCCTTAAGTTGACGCCCACCACAGCCTTTTTGCCCCCCCCTAGGCTTCTCGCCCCGCGCTAAGCCCGCCTTTTTCATGGTCATCTTAACCTCTCACCCCGAATCCTTTCACGTACTCCCTCTTCGACCTTCCTCACGCGAACAGACAAGGAGATGACTGAGGTGCAGGACCCCAGGCTTCCTTCCATTTAAGACAGATTAAGTAAGGGTTGTCTCCAGCCTTGTTGCCACTTTTCTTCCTTCGGAAAACCTCCCCCCCCCCCACCCCCCCCCCCACCCCCACCCCCCCCCCCCCCCCCCCCCCCCCCCCCCCCCCCCCCCCCCCCCCCCCCCCCCCCCCCCCCCCCCCCCCCCCCCCCCACCCCCCCCCTCCCCCCCCCCCCCCGCCCCCCCCCCCCCCCCTGCCCCCCCCCCCCCCCCCCCCCCCCCCCCCCCCCCCCCCCCCCCCCCCCCCCCCCCCCCCCCCCCCCCCCCCCCCCCCCCCCCACCCCCCCCCCCCCCCCCCCCCCGCTTTTTTTCGAAATATAACGTGCAACTGTTTGCCCCTATCCGGCTGCTTCCCCCCCCCCCGTGACCCCCCCGTAGTGAGCACGCTGTAAAAAAACAGACTCTCTCGAACCCCCCCCTCCCTCTACGCTAAAGCCTTTTCCGACGCGCGCGAAGCCATCCTTTCCGAGACGCTCGGACCGCCTCCTTCTTTTTCAAGCAGGTTTCCAGCAAAGCCACGTTGAGGCTCTGTCCCGTCCCCTGCACCTGACCTGTCTGTCTACGTGCGCCTAGCCACTCAGCTAAGGCCCCCCTTTTTCTCCCCCAGACTATACATAGACCCGGACCGCGGCCTGCCCGTCCCCTTGATGCTCCCCCCCGACGATGTCAAGTCCCCCTCATCAAAGAAGGGATGAGCCCTTTGTCCCTGCATTTGTTTTACCTCCCTCTCGACGCACGATCCCGCGCCCCCCACGATAGATCCTCATCTCTTTTTGACTCTCGTAGAGTCGCCTTGACCCAGGAATGCTTTCCGCCTGCCCAGACGCATGCCGCCATCCCTCTGTAACTAAGCGCCGCTAGGTACTATAGATAGTACGAAGTTTGATCATCTTCTTTTTTCAGCCTTCTGACTCCAGCTGTGACGTCGGATAGCATGACAGTATGCTTGATGTCGAGATGTGTTCACTTTCTATTAGGTATAGGCTTTTCCATAGCGTCCCCGAGTTGCGTCTTTTAAGTGATAAGGTCCATTAAATGACCAAATAAGTCTCTCGTACCTTTCTGACCAATCAGTTGAGTCATGGGACGTACTATTCTTCATTTTCTGCTTGATCGTGTTAATGAGGTTTGTGGACCTTTTCCGAGTGCTTTACCCCCCACTCCCCCCACACCCCCCCCCCCCCCCCCCCCCCCCCCCCCCCCCCCCCCCCCCCCCACCCCCCCCCCCCCCCCCCCCCCCCCCCCGCTCGCGTCCATTTTTCCCACCAGCGTGAGGAGCCCCCCAAGGTAAGAAATTCCCTGCCCCCCCCTCTGCCGGCCCCCTTGCGTGGCTCACGTATCCCCTGAGGCTGTTTTCCTGAATAGGAGCTGCTCTCGCCGTCTTACATGGGTGTCCGACGGGCCACGTTCTCCGATCCCCGATTCTTATAGCCCTAACGACCCCGAGCAGTTCCGAATGTGAGCTAACCGTTCTCTACGGCCCATCACCAGTTGAAGATGATACCGAGTCGTTACTTTACCCCGCTTCACGTTTTCTTCGTCCCTACTACGCGCAATGTAAGATCCCGCCTTAGTTATACCCCCTTCCTGCTCCAGGATGCAGATTTTTGCTCCTCCCTTCCACCCGCCCTTTTTGAGGCCATCCTCGCATTCTTCCATGACCTCACTGCTGTACCCCCTCCCCGAGTTGCCTTACCCCCTCCTTGCCTTTCCTGTTTGCGGTACTTCCCACCTGGGATGCTTTCTCCCTTTTCCTTCAGCCTCGCCCTATCTTTTTTCGCACGATTTTTTTCGTCCCCTTTCCCTCCTACTCCGACTCCCCCGCTCATAATGAATGATAGCCCCCCCCCCCCCCCCCACCCAACCCCCCCCCACACCACACCCCCCCACAAAACACCACCCCCCCACCACACCCAGACAGCCCCCCCTCCCATCCACCACCCCCACACCAAACCTCCACCCCCCCCCCACACCACACCCCCCACTTACCACCCCACCCCCCCCCCGCCACACACCCCCCCCCCCCCCCCCCCCCCCCTCCCCATACCCAACCAAGCACACACAACCCCCCCCCACCCACCTCACACCCAACCCCAGACACACACCCCCACCCACAGAGAACACACACGCCCAACACCCACCCCCCACGACAACCCACAACACCCCTCACCCCCCCCCCCACACATCCCCACCACCACCACTCCCTACCACCAAACGCCCCACGCCCAAACACAACCCACCCCCCACAGACGCAGAACCCCCCCCCCCTTCATCCTCCCAAACCCCACCAAACAACAAACCCACCACAGACTTCACACCCCCCCCCCCCACGAACAACACCCAGACCCCCATCACAAAACTCTTGCCACAAACACAGACGCGCCTCTTACCATAAACTCCCACTTCCCCGCCCACACAACCCCTAACACACACCCCCAACCCACCTCTTCAAACCCCCTCGACAAACCCACCCCCCCCCCACACCCAACGCCCACCCCCCCCCCACACACCCCCCCCCCCCCGCCCCCCCAACCCCCCCGTCCCCACCCCAACTGCGGCCCCAAAGACGGCCTTTCGTAGTCCTGCATTAGCTTGAGGAGACCACCGGTTTTTGAGCCGTCGCTACGATTGTTTTTAAACGGAGTGACGGACCGGCATCGCATCCCCTTCCTTTCCCAACAGTTCTCATCAGAAGTTTCCCCCCCATCCCACTAGACAGTAGGTGAGGTTGTGCCAGTTTTTTTTTTTTGTTTTGGTTATCCATCCCCCCCCCCGCCCCCCCCGTAGTTTCAAAGGCACTTTTTCGGCGCGCAGAGGATAGGTTTTGCGGACCCTTGTCCCCAGACGCCCCCACCCCTCATATAGCAGTGTGTTGCTCCTTGCTCTCCTGGCACCTTTTATTTTTCCCACTCTCCTAAGATCTTGAAAACCCCCCAATGATTGGAAAGAATTTGAGACCGACTAGAGTCTCCATGTACCCCCTTCCCCTCTTTACTGAGACCTCTGTAGTGATGGACCCCCCCGCATGAAACCTCCCCTCCCCACCCCCCCGCCCCCCTTGGGGTGGGTGTTTGGGTTGTGTGACGAACACCCACCCCCCCACCCATAACCCCACACCCCTCCCCCCCCCCTTGTATTTTTTTTTTTTTTACCCCACCCCCCCTCCCCCACCCCCCCCCCCACCCCCCCCCCCCCCCCCCCCCCCCCCCCAACCCCCCCCCCCCCCCCCCCCCCCCCCCCCCCCCCATGCCCGAACCCTCCCCCCCCACGTAACCTCCCCCCCCCCCCCTAGTATTTTCAGAAACCGACCGACCCCATGTCACTCTCCCCAGATATATCGACTGAGTAAGCATGCTCTGCTACTTGACTCCCTCCGTAGCTCCCGTTTTAACCCCCCCTTTTTCTAAAGTACGGCCCTCTTTTCACTCGCTTTTTCTTCTCCGTGGCGTACAGAGCTCTTGTTTTATCGGTCCCATTTTTTTTCTTTTAATTTTCTTTTACCCTAATGCCCCTTTGCCTACCCCTGACTTTTTTTTTTCTAATCCCCCCTCTTTCTTCCGCAATACGTTGTTCTTTGTGGTCCGCGAATCCCCGAGAAATTTGATAATGTCCCTGCGGTTCTCTTTCCCTTTTGAGACCCCCTACGTATGTAGACGACCCTTTTCCAGCTCCCCCCCTGAAGACATGCGCGCGACCCTGATGAACCGCTCAGTTTTCCCCTTTTTTTTTCATCCATGCCCCCCCCCCCCCCCCCTCCCCAACAAGTCCCTTCTACCACCCGATCTGCCATAGAGCCTTGCGTTTTTTTTTATGTCATTTTAGCTCCCCCCTTCCTGTCAGATGGTTTTTTTCTGAACTTTGATCTTTGACTGACGTAATTTTACTGGGCTTGAATTAGAGATTTAATTCACTGTTCCCCCCCCCCCCCGCGTCTTTCATAGGCTTTTTTACGGACAAGATGATAGTGCCTGTACACTGTCCCAGAGATTGTAACTTTATCGAATGGCACTCCCCGTGACCAGAGCCCCGTTTATAATCCTCTCTAGCCGACGATTTCTTTCTTGCTGACCTGGGTTTCCCTGCATCAGATCCCTTCCCCCCCTGACGTACCATGCAACCTCCATGCTTTTGATCCGCTACAGATTTTCCCCCAAATACCTTCGTTTTAATTTCCTTTGTACTTTTTCCATGACATAGCGGGGTCTGCTAATGCCCGACAGTACTACCGATACTGTTTTGCCACATGAACCCCACCGTCCCAGGAACGTGGCGTCTCGCCCTATCGGTCGTCGTTCGTGGTTGTTTTGTTGTGGTTTTTTTGAGGGTTGGTGGAGTGCGGTTGCGGCTTGTCCCGACGCGGTAGAGTCCTTTCCTACGGGGGCCGGTCGTTGGCTTTGTATTGGTGTGGTCCAGATTTGTGAGGGGCGTGCCGTTTTTTTTTTTTTTTTTTTGTATGTGAGCTTGGCCTTTTTTTGTTTTTTTTGGAGTGTTTAGCTTTGAGAGTATGCTTTAAGTCATTGAGAATGAAAGAAGAATCCCCCCCTTTTCGTTCGTCGAAGCCAGACCGTTCCCCCCCCCCCCCCCCCCACACACGAAAGCGTTGCCACAAAAGACAAATTTTTCCCCCCCCCAACCAAACAAACCCAGGCCGGGCCCTTCCTTTTAATGCCCCGCTTCAACCTTTTTCCCGCAGATGACGACAGTCCCACTTTTGTCCTCCCGCTCCCCCCCCCTCCTCCCCGATGTGATTCCTCCGTGCTGGTTCGCCCCTAGAGGAACTCCCCTGAGATGTCGATTCCCACCCCCCCCCACCCCCCCCCCCCCCCCCCCCCCCCCCCGTATACCCCCCCCCCCCAGCCCGACCACCCCCCCTACCCCGGCAGCTACTATACAACTGCATTACTCCCCTTTTTGTCTAGTGCCGTCCAGAAAGTACTTTTAGATAAGCCCTTCTCTTGCTTCCCTCCCGCCCCACGCTCCCTATCAAGAATCTTTTCCTTGAGGGCCCTGAGTGTACTGTCCCCTTTGTGTCATCGTCATAGCCATTTTCTTTTTTCACCCTGGATGACCAAAATCTGGTTTTTTTTCTTTTTTCGTCAAATTTTCTCCAGTGCCCCTCAAGAAGTGCCCCCCCTACCTCCTTAAACCTTCAGAAAGAACTGTCTAGTTACATGTCGCGCTTTTCTCCCACTTTTCCCCCCCCCCCCCTGGATGACTGTAATTGTCAAGTCCTGCAACTGACTGTTTGCGCTGAGATTCGGACGTCCTCCCCCTTTTGCCGTAATGTCGGGATCTCGGTTCCGTCCTTCCCCCGGTAGTTTTTAGAAGTCCCCCCTTTCAGTCCTAACAGATTAGTTCCCTTTCCCTCCATTCCGTGAAGATCCTTCAGCGTCCTCATCTCCCTCTCCTTCCCCCCCCCACACCGACACCCCCACCCCCCCCCCTTGCCCCCCCCCCCCCCCACCACCCCCCCCCCCCCATTTGGCCTCTGGCAATCGTGCTGCAGATTCTGTTCTGTCGTGGCTGTTGCCACTACCAACAAGATTTCATGCTACCCTTTCCTGAGGAAGGATCTGCCTAGGTCCTTCCCCAACAGGTTTTTCCACCCTGTTCCTCTGTATCCAGGGAGTTTTTTGTGGTTTTTTTTTTTTTTTTGTTCCCCTGCACCCCCCCAAATTCAGGCGGCTTTGCCCACGTTTTTTTTTTTTTTTTCCCTGCCCCCCCCTGCCCCCCAACCAGTCCCGAGTCAGCTACACACCCTTTTTCTTTTTCCATTCCTTGCTGTTTTACCTCCACCTTTTAAAGGCTCTCATTTCTTTCCAGACGGTCCCTACCCCCACCCCCGCAGACATCCCACACTGCCATACGCTCCAAACTTCTGGGACCTTCGTCGGTTGGTAGTCGCCCCCGTTCGTACGGTCCCCCCCCTACGATTACCCGCGTAAGTGAGCCCTGTGCTTCGAATATTGCAGTGTGAACACCCCATCCCCCCCCCGGGGTTCAATTGGTTATCGGACGCAAGACAGTCCGAAAATGGCTTCGTGAGTCTGGAACAGAGCTCCCCTGGCCGTGCCGGGTAGGTCATATTTTTTTACCCTGTACGACTGCGGATTTTTCTGTGACGTGAAGACCTTGATCGATGTTCCTTTCTTGATTTTGGTTTTACGCTCTTCTAGCCTATCTTTGCGCCGACAATGTAAGCGCTTTTCGTTGGGTTTCCGTCCGTATTTATCCTGCTGTCGCGCCAGCAGTCGGGCTCGCCTCTCCTGAATCTGTACGCCTGTTGATTGGCTGTGATCTTCCGCCCCCTCCTACGCCTAAAGGAACTACGACCAATTCTTAGATGTATTCCGTCGAGTCTTCGTATTGCGATCTTTATGGGTGACGCATCCAGGTCTTTACTGGCGGTGTCCCCCACTTTTCATCCCCCCTGCTCGGCACCCGGCTCTTTGTCTATTTTGACCGTCGATGTTTTTTCTCACTGGCAGTGGAGTTTCCCATCGAAGGGTCTTTCTCTGTACGAGAGATAACCCGTGATCGGGTTGCTGAGTTTTCCCCGCCACCCCTGTTCCCGGTAGGATTTGCGGGCCTAGAATGAACTTGACCTTTCCCCTGTAGAGAAGGAGCCAAAAGTATACTGCCCCTCAGCCCGACGTTTGCTCCGCGTAGTCCCGGATCAACTTCGTTCTCTTCGTGCTGTTTTTTTTTTTTTCCCCTCGCGCCAACTCGCCCGATCGGCAGTGAGACTCGTAATTGCTTCTCTGAGGTTTGACCTCCTTGACTCAGTATTCGTTCCCACGACACTTCTTTCGACTTGTTTTCCGTTAGTCAGCAGAAACAGTATTTCGCGTCACCTGTCCAGTCGCTCTTTGCTCTGATAAGACATCTTCCCATGCTAGGCGTTTTTTCATTCGTCCGAACGAGGTAATGGCCTGACAGACGCCCCCTTGGCCTCTCCCTGTACCTAGCTTTTCCCGGTCCCTCCAATAGAGCAAGCGAGAACCCTTCCTTAGGCGAACTATCTTCCCTTTGTGATACCTTTCCCGCTTCCAAGTCCTCCTGCATCTCCGCCCCCGGTATATTCCGAGCGTCCCTTCGAGGGCAGCCGCATGACAGCCCTTCCCCCTGTGGCTTCGATGTCAGGATTTCTCAGGCCTTTTCTTCGCCAGTCCGTTAGCTCCCAAGCGGTGCTCTGCCAATGTTTTCTCCTGTCTTTTCCCGCCACCTCGATGAAACGCTCGTCGCCTATTTGCCCGTCTTATTCGTTGATATATTGTCGAAACATACTGTCTGGAGCCGGGTGGCCCGCGCCGCACGTGTATTCCTTATACTTTTTTTCTTTTTCCCTGTCTACTCCAGCACGTCTGACCTTCTTCTAATGAGTTTTCGCCATTTGCAATCACGGTCTTCGCGGGTATCTACCTTCACTTCCGGCAGCAGTAGTATAGCGCCTGGTGATTTCATGATCCTACTTCTTTCCTGGTTGCGCTATATTGTCACTTTGAAACGAAGGCGCCCCCTACTCCCTCTGCAACTTTTGCTGCCGAGCGACACTGGACACTACCCGCCCTTCCTGGACCCTTAGACTTCTCCCACGGGCCCTGAGCCCCTCCTGGTCCCGCGTAGTCATGCCAGTGTACGATCCTCTCCTCTGCCGTCAGTTTAACTGACCCGTATTTACCCGCTTTCCTTTTTTTTCCCCCTGACTTCTATGTTGCTTGCAGGCCGATCCAAGCCCCCGAGTACCCCGTGCGTTTTTTTTGGGTCGGACCAGCGGATACGAAGAACTCACTCTGGTCCCGCCTGCCTGTCATATAACAGGCTTTCGCCTTGTGAGGAGACCTGTATGAGAACTTTCGGGTACTTTGTAAGATGACCGGCATGGCCACGGTTGGTATCTTTCCCGCCCTTTTACTCGGGTCTTTGCGAATCCCTGAACTTGATTCGTCCCCTGTAGCGTTCTGTTCCACCGTGTTTGTACCAAGGAGCTCAAGCCCCCTCCTGCCTCTTAGAAGATCGGGGGATGATTATATGAGCTGCCCCGGGAGCGGAGCATGTGTGGTCTTTGCCGTTGCTGCATGCTGTTCGTCCTGAGGACGGCCTACCCCGCCAGAGTGTTTCCCCCGGTATTAAGCCCCCTGTGAGGGTATTCGGCTAATTGTGCCCCCTGAAGTCCGCAGGAGTCTTCCATCCGCTGATGTTGATAATCTCTTTTTCTTCGTGTATTGAAATAGTGAGTCCCTCCTATAGACAGGATGAACTCGCGTTTAACCCCAAGTAGTCCCCCATTTGTTTGCGCCCTTTAACGCCGATGCGGGTTCCCTTTTTCCTTAGTCCTCCCCCTTAGCGAGTTCGGTTGACTAGCAAGTCATCACGCGTCCACATAAAGCAGGTAGGTTGCCCCCGGAAGTGCTGCCCGTTGCCTACACCGGGCCCGGGCCGCCGAGTCATTCCATTTGATTTTTATCCCGACCAGTTAAGCGCCCTTGCATGTTGCTCACCCCCCCCCACCCCACCCCTTCAGGATGTTTTGTAGGTTTCTATACGTCGGAAGGTTAGTTCTGTCACGCCATACTACGCACGCCTTAATCTACGCTCTGTCAGTCACTATGCTCCTTTCAGTCCGATCCTGACGCCCCCTTCCACGGGGATCCTGACGTCCCTGTCTATTCTTCTTATGCCGCCTGCGTGACAGAGCCTCTCGGGCCCTTGCCTCACTGCCTGTTCGCTCCGCTCGTAACCCCTACTTTTGTGACTGTAAATTAGTCGGGAATGGATCATGCGCATGAGGCGTCATGTTCACCTGGCCTTTTTCCGCATTCCCGCAACTTGTCTGCTCGCGTAGACCCGACTGATTCCCGCCGTATCGCACTCTATTAAGGTCTTCACGGTAGCCTTTCCCCAAAATGTTCGCAAGCCACGATCCCTTCCCTCCCCATGCCCCCCCCAACGCCCCCCCGCCCCACCACCCCCCCACCGCCAACGCAGACGCCCAGCCTGGTGGAGCGATCCTTCTGTCCCCCTTGTTCGCCCAAAGCTTATTACTACGCCTTGATTCTGTTATGGGCCTGCTCTCCGCTGGTTCACTTGTCATACAAGCTGATGTTGTAGATCATTGTCTCTCCACATTAGTTTTTTGTTTTTTTTCCAACTCCTTTCCCAGATATTCTCTCCCCACATGTCCGTCCATTGGACAAGTGTGACGGTAAGTTACTGACCGCTGTCCGTTCGAGTTTTTTTTTTCATTTCAGTGCCACTACGTTTGCCTACCCCCTGAAGGCATTGGCAGTAAGTTCCTTTGCGCCTCGTTACGGCCCCCTCGTTGACCTAGCCTCTGTCCTTCGAAGGAAATATAAGAACCCAACCCCCCCCCCCCCCCCCCCACCTTTTATAGTAGCTGCTATTCTTAAAGAGCTTTTTTCCGCAGCATCCGGGCTTCTCCGACCCCGATCTCTCCTGAGGCTATTTTCTTTTCCCCCAGTCTATAAAACTCGCGAGTTTTCCCATTCGCCAGACATGTGGACAAGCCCCCAGCCTGGTCCGCAGTAAAGGAAGAGCGATCGCTCTCCCCTTTTTTTTTCTTTCTCTCAATTGTTTCAATCCTCTCTTGTTTGCCCCGCCCACTCTGCCCTGGTCACGCTACAGACATGAAAGTACCGGTCCACGCTCCTGTAGTTGCAAGAGCACTTCCCCTCGAATAGGATTGCTATGACGAGCCCCCTCCAATCTACTCGCCCTAGCATTTTTTCCGAGCGTCCAGCCCCCCTACCCGCTTTTACGTGCTACGATGAACACTCGTCCTTGGATGGCCCTACAGTAAGAAACCAAGCTGCTTTCGTTCTCGAGGACTGACCCCCTC
>Ga0179591_1286209_pt1 | contig 17915 bp, 18 predicted proteins | sample CZOMad2_1_08_16f_FD_182891 | JGI IMG/M metagenome (GOLD analysis project Ga0179591, IMG submission 182891) | Vadose zone soil fungal communities from Angelo Coast Range Reserve, California, USA - CZOMad2_1_08_16fungal (PacBio error correction) | ecosystem: Environmental > Terrestrial > Soil >... | reverse complement strand
TTTCGTTTCATTTCTGACTCCCTTCCAGAGGGACCCCCTCCTCGCCCTTGCCCTTACGTCGAGGGTGAATCCCTTGATGTCGTTCGCGAAGGTTCCCCCAAATAAACGCTTTTTGTTCTTGACCATCACCTTAATCTCATTATGTAGAGCCTCCCTCCCGCTTTGTGAGAACAAAATCGTCCCCTCCAGAAAGTGTTGAATGAGGCGTTCGCCTTTTTCCCTTATTTCCCCCCCCCGACTGATCATTGTGATTGCTGTGTACAAGATAGTCGATCCTTTCTGAGCAGAAGCTCTGCGCGTTCCCGGTCAGGCCTGGTTGGACAACGAAGATGTCCACCCCGCCCACGTCTCGCCTGCCTCCCCCGATTGGATCCCCGATCTTCACAATCGTTGCCGTGCTGCTTTCCCAACCCTTTTGATGTAAGATTTGTGTTATCAAACTAACCCTTTCTCCCCCCATTTTTTTTGACATCCTGCGTACACGCTGAATTTAACATAAATCGATAAACGTCTACCCCCCCCTTCATGTTGTTGCTAGGTATTGGAGGACCCGTGCGGCTCGCCCTCGTCCGCCCCCCCCCCCTCGTCCAACGTAAGGCACCTCTGATTTTCTGGCTCTTCTTGCTTCCGCTACCCCCCCAATCCGTTTAGGAACGTCTCTTCTCCCAATGGCCCCGTTCTTCCAATGCCCATTTCCAACCACCACCTGTGTCTTGCTAAAGCCCCAATTCCTGAAAGTGGAAGCGGCTCCTTTTCGCTGTCCAAAGATCCTGCCCGTTTCTCTTCCCCCTTTATTACCGTCCGCCGTGGCCAGGTCAACCCAACTCCTTTCCCGTATTTCGCCAAGAACCGCCCTGCTGAACTCGCACGGACCACCCCCGCGCCCAATAAGACTCCGACGAATGCCTTCCTGCAAAACCCCCCCTGAAGATTTACTGTCCGCAATGTTGGTTCTTTTCCCAAACCTTCCACTTACAGTCTGTATTGAACCTTGGTCTTCTCCAACAGTTGCAGCCTTTCCAATCGTAAGCCTTCCCCCTCTCTAGTCACATCATCCGACACTCGTATTGGATCCCCCTTTTTTCCTGCTCCCTCGATAGTCTGAAGTCACAGTGCACCTGACTTAGAGCTTTTTTTCGTCCCTCTCGTACGAATGCTTTGAACCCGCATTCGAGCCAGTCCCCAACTGATAGCCGAGGTCCTATCAGAAGACGTCGGTGAAGTCCATGTTTTCCGGCCCCAAAGCTGTTCCCCATCGGGAAGGTGAGTTCGTGTTTTTTCACTTCGTCGATCACTCTCCCTCTTCCGTTTTTTTTCCTAGACCCGGAGACTCGCTCCCTGTCTGCTAGATCTCCTTTCGCTGGCCTCTTTTGTAGGCTCTTTCGATTTGTTTCCCTGTCCTCCAGTGTTTTTTAGATCCCCCCCCCCCTCATCGGAACTGGAATAAACCTCCACATTCTTTCTGCTCTTGGTTACCCGGAAATGCCTTTTTTCCCCCCTCTACTTCCTTTCACAGACCCCCTTCGGCGATTTAGAGTCTTCCCCACCCCCGATTAAAAAAACCCTATCCCCGCGAGATTAGAGAAATCCCATCCCAGGGGATCTTTTTTTCCCCTCCCCCCCTTCGTTCGACCTGTGTTCCATTTTTTCCTCAGGATTAAATGTACCCCCTCTCTTTCTTTCAAAACCCAAAGTTTTCCTCTTACCTTGTTCACTCCTGGGGTTCTTGCGTGACGCCACCTTCCTCGTTTGTTTCAGACTTTTTTTTGTCTCAACGCGGAAAATGTTTCCGATCCGCCTTCATGACTGATTCGTGCTGAAACGAAAAGCGTGCTCTTTTTTCTAGTAGATCCCTCTTTCTGGACTCCCACCACCCCTCTTTTCGCCCTCTTTTTCTCTTGCCCCCGCCGTTCTTACCCGTATTGATAGCCAGCTCCTAGTCTTTCTCCCATCGAAAAGTTCCCCTCTGAGTATAGACCCCTATCCTTAAAGCGCCCTCCATGAAGTGGGACGATCTCCATCCCCCCCTCCGCTTTATCGATCTGTGTCCCTGTGTCGTTTTGTGGCTTGTTCACCTACTTTTCATTGACTTTCATTAATACCTCCCATCTCCTTGGTTCGAGATTTAAGTAACGTCCTAGTGGCCATCACCTTCCTTGAATGAACAAGAACTTTTCGACCTTTTACTTTCTCTCCCCACCCTTGGATGGACCTTTTTCCTCGTTTCTGATTTTTTTTTTTTGCCGCGCTGGTCTCATCCTGGCGCTTTGGTGTCTCCCCGGTTTTGCGAGTTCCCACATTAGGAATACTCATCATCGCGATGAAGGCGGTTCCCTTATTTTCGTTCCACTGCGGTCCTCCTTTGCCGTAGCTAGTCATTTTCAAAGACAGGTCATTCATCGAGTTTTTCTGACCCATCTTCAATTCCCGCATGTAGCCCTGATAATTGAATTCTTCGAGATTTTAAAACCCTCAACCACGACCTTTCGTTACATCCCCGTGGGGTGGGAGGTTTCCTTGTTGTTTTTGAATCAAAACCCTTGGCTTGCCACTCTCTGGCATGGGTTTTTGGTCCATGGTGGACGGTCTTCTGTGATGTTCCTCCCTTATGGTTCCTGGCCAGATGGCTCTTCTGATAGACTCGACCGCCCCCCCCCCAAACACGTGCCCTTTTGCCAGATCTTTTTTTGTTCTCTCTTTTACTGTTCGATCTTTACGTTTAGTTAATCAACCCACCACACTTGACCCTCTCTTTTTCTTCCCGGTTGGGCTGTCATTAATCTTTTATTTCTTACCTCATCATCTTAGCGCTTTTCCATTCCCTCGATTGAGATCGATTTTCGCCTCTATCCCCTTCAACTATCATTTTTATTCCTTCTGCCGGTTTGCCTTTTCCCTATTACGGCTTTTATCAAGTTTACCGCTATTCCCTTGTATGTATTCCCCCACTTGCGTGTGAAAGTCATCCTACTCTCCCTACCTTTTTTGTCACTGACCTCCCCTTTTCCTCTACGTATTGATTCCCTCTTTTTCATCTTATACTTTGAATCCCTTTGTTGTTGTGAGAGCCACTCTCCCCCACATAGCCCAGAGGTCGTCCAGTATGCTTTTCTTTTTGTGCAAACCATGCGTCGGGTCGGTCTCACACCCCTCCCAAGTTTTACAAGCCTCCGAAATTCGATCTCCCCCCCCCTTGCTCGTTGCGCCGCCCTCCTCAGACTTCCGCGGACCCGCAGTGACGTGTCTTCATCTCAATCCGAGCTCTCAATAGGACCGTGATGTGAAGTCAAGATACTCATTATGTTATCCAAGAACTCGTGGAAATTCAACGTCCCGTTGCGATTTACCCGCTATGTGGATTTTGTTTTTTCAGAACTCCCGCGCCGCCAGCCCTCAACTCTCTCCTCGCTACCGACCCCCAAGCACCTCTTTTAAAACAGTCTTTTTTCTGTGACTGAAGCCGATTTTTTCCCCCAACTAAGGGAATGACGTCCCGAGGCCTACTCAATGTTTTTGAATTTACAGCGCATGTTTTTTTTTGCTGGCAACCCAGCAACCCCCAACCCACAATCCTTGCAAAAACTTTTCCCGGCCCAGCCACTCCCCCCCAGTGCCCCGGTTACAGTTGCGGCGTTCCAGTCGTTCTGTTTCCCTGAATTTCAAAACCTTATCAGAAGAATTCACCGCCATCGCGATTTTCTTGTACTTCTCCCTTTGTCGCAGTATAAGCTTGAGATCCTCCACCCTCTCACCTTTCCAGGTGGGTTGACCTCATATCATGGAAAAGGCTCCCCCCGTCCCTTCAAAGAATCGGGCAGATTCATTTGCCGATTTGATGCTATGAGATTCCTGCTCTTGATTGAGATTCCCCCGGCGCACTGCCCCCCATGAGAGGCCCGGTCCCCAGCCCCCGAATTTGATAAAACGTTTCCATCCCCTTGTTCCCTTAGTTGCCCCCATGGGTTTTGATCACTTTTAGTAAGTTCTTCCTCCCCGGTTTTACTGTGCTGCCCCTGGTGAATTGAAACCGAATCCCTCCCCGTGCACCTGAAATTAGGAACTACCCCCCTCCAGAACCCGCCCCCCGAAGCTAATTCCAAGAAGTTTGTATGGGTCTCTTTCGATTACCCCTGGGCTCTGGTTTCACTCCCCGATCTTATCTATAACGGTTGCGATGAAACCCCTCCCTTGCAACCTTGCCCTATATTACGGGCGTCATCCCGGCTTGTTTGCGCGCTCTCTCAGACATGCTGTGTTTTAGGGCGTTCACAAGAAAGTCATCGTGGATTACAGTATTCCCTCACCACCCGATGAGAACTTCATTTATGGTTACAGCACAATCACGTATTCGTGGATTCCAATATCCATAATGATTATGACCCCCAATTTATGACCCACGAGATAGTCCGTCTCCCCCTTCCACAGGCACGTGACCACTTTTCCTCGACCTGTCTTTTCTTTCAGTTTATTCGAGATTCGTCGGTCAACTTTTTTACAGATAGCCCTTCCTCTTGCAGACGCTTTTCCCCTTTCCATACCCGGCTTGCCACTATGGTGAATCTCTTTGCCATAGTTTGGCCTTTTGTTGGGGAATTCGGTTCGCTTAATCTCCCCGTTGCTGTTGCAGAAAGTCTCTTTGCCTATCCACCCAAAAATCCTGAGCCCTCTCTTGTTCGGTTTGTTTGGCGTTTTTTCATATCTGATTTCGGCTCTTCCTCCAAAACGCGCATCTCCACGTCGGCCACCGAAAATTCTGCCCCAGCGAAGGCCGAGTTTTTTCGGGAGTTCTCCCTTAAGTAATCGTTGCCTAGCTCGGCGGATCGACTGTGACGAATGTTACCATGCCCCTCCCTTCCCTCTTTAAGCTCATTTTTTGGCTCCAACCTCCTTTTCTTTTTCCCCCCCCCCGAATTTCTTCTCCTAACATCTTTTCGCCCCCTTGGTTGTTTTTTCTTTCCGAAGGCGTTTTTTTTTACCGAAAATTTATCGTAGACCCCTTCCGCTAATCTGGTCTCTAAGATTCCCTTTCTTGCGCCTCCTATTCCGCCTGAGTTTTCGATCAAAGCATGTTTCTAACTCCTCAGACCGTAAGGGCGTCGGTCTTTCGGGTTGCCTATGCTTTTTTCTTTCATCCCCCGTTCCTTTCTTTTATGAACACCCCCCCCTTTAGACGCACTCTATTGACTTGAAAGGTATTAAGAGACGCATCCTTTGGTCTTTCCCCTTTTTTCCAGTATTGGGTTGGTCGTCTAGAGCTATGTTTCTTCGTAATTTTTTCTTTTGGCTGTCTAGTTAGACCTTGCTTATGGTCATTCCCTCAGGGTGGGTCTTGAATGCAGGCCAAGGGTTAGCCCTTCATCTCCCTCCACTTGCAAGTTCGTTTGGCACCGCGTGGCCAATCCATCGCTTCCCCTTCTTCATTCTATATGTAGCAATTCCCCCCACAGTCCCATGGTTCAAATGGGTCCCCCCTACACGGGAAATTCTCTGTGGGGAGGGTCACATACGACTTGTCAGAAAAATTGTTTCCTTCTTCCAGTTAAGCCCCTCTCAATAATTCCCCCTTCCCGTTTGCGGTAGTGGTCACCTGGTTTTCTTTAGACTTGGTCCCCCCCCCCATACCATAGCACCTTTTCAGCCGCTCTTTCGTTCTTCTGATGGTCTTTCAACATTCCGGCGGTGTTATTTAAAGGATTTACTTCTCTTCCTGAACCCCCACTGGCTACCTCCACAACGTTTCCCCTCCTCATCGGCCGCTTGTTATCTCCCATCCCTTCGTATTTAGGGAATCATTTTTGTTTCCGTGGAAATCGGGGGGTTCAAACCCTGTCCTGTGGTTCCGCCCGAGAGATACTCCCCCCCCTTCGATGTGTGGCCTGCACCCTCCAATGATCAGGTCCTTTTATGAATGGACTTTCGGCCTGATACGACTAGGCACTTGTTTCGGGAACGATTTGCGACCCCTAATAAGGGTTTGTTTCTCATAATCACTTCATCGTATCGGACCCCCGGCCGCTTTATTTTTGAACCGTCACTTTCATGCGTCCTTCCATCCCTTCGGTATTCCCGTCTAGAAGTATCGGGCTGGTCCCCATTAGCGTTTGTGTTGCCTTTAAGGAATAATTGCGTCCACTCCTGGTGATGAGGGGTGGATTTTCTCCCCCCTTTTCCCCTGACGGGTTCTTTTTTCTTTTCTCAAGAGGTGAGATAGACCGAGTTGTTCAGCAGGCAGCGGACGTCCTTCCAGCCTGTTGATGCTATCCATCTAGCCAACGCTTATTTGTCCCCTCCGGATTCTCTCTTTCTTTCTTCTGTCCCCCCCCTCTTTTGGGCACTTTTCGCCATTTTCCTTGAAGACAAGACTTTTACCAACGACGTAGGATCGGTTGCGACTATCCCTCGTTCTTTCAGGCCAGATATAGGCCCTTCCTTTCCATTGTTCCTAGGTTAAGCGTTGTTTTCTAAGCTTTTCCTCAATCAGTTTCTCTTCGCAGTGTCCCGTCGTTTTCGCAGTTTTTTGCCACTTCCCAAGTCAAATTCAAGTCCTGGTCCATCTTCTCCTCGCCTTTCCCCGCTTTTTTCCGGGATCCTCTCTTCCTCTTCTTCTAGATGATCCATTCCCTTTCCCCTCTTTCGATTCCGTTACTTCTGCACGGCGATAATAAAGGTGTCCACCTTCTCTTCCCCCAACTTTGAAGAATTTGATATCGCATCAAGTCTCTCCTTTTTATAATCATCAGTGTTTTTTTCTATCGAAATTTAGTCCGGCAATTGACTAGAACCAAAGGATTCCCCTTTTGATGTCCGTCTTGTTTTCCTTTCAGTCGGAATCTTCATCTTGCAGGAGTTCTCCTACTACCCTAACGACATATTTTTGTCCCCCAGTCCCTTCTTCTTGACTCGCCGTCCTCTGGGGACGGCTCCCATCCTCCCTCCCTTTCTTTTGAACATTTATTTTTGCCTTGCGCTCCCCTTCTCTTTCCCCCTAACTCAAGCCCTGGGATTCTTTCTTTGCTCCACAGATAACATTTTTTTGATTGTGATTCAGAGCCCAATTGCAGATGGCCTTTTTTCTATTGCTCCCCCTTTTAAAAGAGGTCTAGCCCTATCTGCTTCTTTTGTCACTTCCTTGGGAATCAGCTGGCGCATCTTTCCCTTTAGTGACTCAACCAGTGCAGATTCTTAGACTGTCACTGAATCATGAGTTTTTTGAGATTCTTGATAAACCTTTTGCTTCCCCTCCGTTGGCGCCTCCTTGCTATAGAAAACCCCATAACCCCTCCCCTGACCCCAAAGCTTCAGGAGCACCCTACCCCCAAATTCCCCCCACCCGGCCTATTTCCCGCCTTGTGATCCGTCCGACGGCCCACCAAGTTATCCGCCAATGACCAGTCCCGATATTTCGGCCTTCTCCTTCCAGGGAGGTTCCTTCCCTTTCCCCTTCCATAAATCTGGCCTGTTTTTTTTCTTCAATCCCAGATAACTTTTATGATTTTCTCCCCCCAAATACCTATTCCCGTTTCCCTCCCCAACCATCCCGTGGTAACAGAAAGAAAGGTTTCTAGTGGTAGTTTCATCACCTGTCCATTCAAAAGCGCTCCTTTTTTTTGCGGGGCGCCCAACTCTCGTATTTTTTTCTCTCTCTTTTGCAGTCCTCCCCTTAGTCCCTAGTTTTTTTTTTTTTTTTTCCTGGTAAAAGTTTCCCAGGGTTCCCGTTTTCCACCCCTCAAGATGTCCACCTCACCGCGCTTTGCCCTGTAAAGAATACATTGCTTCTCTCCAATCCTGCCGAGTGCTGCTTACTTTTTCTGTAGCCCATTGGTTCCTCCCATTCACCATAAAAACTTTTTTGCATTCAATTGAAAGCACTTCCACAGTACACCCCCTCCAGGAATGTTTTTCCCATTAGGATAAACGGCTCCTAACCCTTCTCCGTTGTTGCCTTGTTTCTGACCTGATCTCTGTAACTCAGTCCCTTCAGTACCCAACGGCCTGGTCATTATTGCTTGGTTTAGGGATGTTAACTTAAACTTAAACATCCGTTGTCGGGACTTTATGTATTTTCCCCACCCCCGATAATGTCCACGTCGTCCAATCATTGAAACCCTCCTGTTTTTCCCCCAGATCCTTGTATCCCGTGTCAGCGTATTCTTTAGAGTTCCACGTCACATACTGCCGTTTGGCCCCCAAGTCCTCATCTTCCCCCCTTTTAAGTTTGCAGTTTTCCACCCCAGCTCCTTCTTTAGAGCAGAACTCCTTCGCCGCCGCCCCAAAGTCCCATAAGATTCCAGAACCTCAATGCTACCAAACCAATCGTTTTTTTCCTTTACCCCCACCGAGAACAGCCCCAATTCGTTTCCTACCTCACTCATCTTGTTGACTACGGTGCAATCACACCGGAAAGAAGTTCCCGCCATTATTCCTACCCTTACCCTACTCCTGAGTCTTTTCAACCCCGGTTGTACTTTCTTCCGGCGTAATTGTTGTTTCCATCAGGCTTCTCCTTCCAGTCTCTTCGATGCGAGGTTTGCTCTCGAGCGTACCTCTTTATTGAACCTGCTGCCATCATCCTCCTGATTTTATAAGCATCTCTCACCCCCCTTTTTCCTCTCTGTTTTCGGACAAGCTCTTTATAGGGCAGTGTGCTTTGTACCCTGTTGTGAAGGAGATAAAGTAGTCTTTCCCACTCCTATACTTCTTTTTCATAGCCTAAAGGATTCTGCTCCCAGCCCTTTATTAATTCATGTGCGAGTTGCGGTCCGTTTTCCTGTAGAAATTGTTGTGACTATTCTTCCTAATAGGAACAGCGAACCTTTTCAACTCTTCTTTTGTTCCCCTCCTAAATTAGGAAAATTTCTGACGGCTTTTCCCCCTGTCACGTGGCCGATTTCTTTACTTGCATTACCAAAACCCCTCTCCTCTTACTTTCGTCTCGATTACCCGCAGATTGATTTCCCTGGAGTCCTCTTCTTCCCCCCTTGCTTCCTCCTCTGGAAACCTGTCGACGAAGCCCTGAACATCCCCAGCCAGTCTTCATGTTATCATTCCCTTCGCGGTTCCGACTATTAATAGAGTGCCCGTTTTATTCCCCTTTTTGTTTTTTTTCTCTTAATCCCCCCCCCTGGTCAATGTTTAAAGGACGTTTCTGCCAGACAAGACTTTTTTTGAGGTTTCTTTCTTTACCTAAGGTGCATTCACCGCTGCCCTTTGTTCCTGAAGTAAACTCCTCATGAGGATCTTCTTCCCAACCCCCCCCTTCCGTGCTGTCGAATTCCCTTCTCTCCCTTGCTCGACTTTGTCCCCCTCCTTTTTCCTGTCGAGTATGAAACCCCTATTTTTACTGTAAAGCTCCGCCCCTCACCAGGTTTCCTCTATATTCATGAAAATGCGTGCTTGTTTTTTTCTTGTGTGGATTGTTGGACCTTAATGACCTTTTTTTCCCTTTTTTTCAAACTTCCAAAATAGCCGTGGTTCCGATGATTTCTTAACGGAATACGGTCCCATCAAATCTTGAATTGACAATTCAAATTACGAACCTTTTCTCCTTTTTTCCCGACCACCTTTTTTTGAAATTTGATCATCCGGGATGTGTCTTTTGCTCCCTCTTTTTTTTCTGAGCTTCCCTGTCCTGGTTTTTCTTCCAACCGCCTTTCATAGCTTGCCGATGTTTGAGGGGAACTATGTTTTTTAACGGCGGTAGTTTATCCCCCTTTGCCCGTCGTCTAGTTATATTTTCCCACGAGGTATCATTCCGCCTCTAGAGATCCTTCGCGCATTATCACGTTACCCCCCCTCTGCCCATCACTCTGAGTGATTATTCCGTAGGATTTTCAAAGTATTACACACAATTCCCTCCATCCCCAGTTCAGCCTTGGGTTGGGTTGATTTGTTAGCAGTGGAACAATTCTTCCTAATCTCGATTCGTTCTGCTTTTCTCAGTTTCTATGGATGACTCGAGTATTTCCCAGCCCAAGGTCCTGGGAGACCATTGATTCAATCCCTCTTCATTCCACATAACACAGTGATAGTCTTAGCCTATTTTGCCTTAGCTCTCGGCGTGTCAGTTATGGAGTTAAGGGTCCTCTTGAACCCCCCCCAAACCCACTCTGCAAACGCCGGTTTTCCCCTTTTGCCTTGTTCCCTTTCCTATTTGTCTTCTGACAATTCTCCTTGAGCGCTTTAATTTTGGCTCTTTGCGATTCTTTTTTCTAGTGTTTGTTCACTGAAAACTTTTCTTCCTGTCTCTTCTTTGAGGTGCAGTTCGATTCTTACGTTGTCCCCCTTCATGATGTTCATACAACTGGTTGTGACGAGCACTTCTGCTGTTTAAGGTACGTTTTGCCACACAGACTGAACTCCCTGCCGCGCCCCAGCGCTTCCCCTCTATAGATATTTTTTCCACTCCTCCTCCGTTGTTTTCCATCGATGCCCAATAGAACAGCGGCTCGGCCCCCCCCTCTTTTTTCTTGTGTTCCCCCACCACCCCCTGTCCTTAGTTTTAGAGTCGGCCTGCTCGTAACACCGCCCCATTTTTCCTACATCCAGGCCCTCGCCGGAAAATGTCCTCATAGCATTGATGCGGCTTCTCCCGCTTCACGCAGATGACCTCCCCCCTGGGTCCAGACTCGCCCTTCTTCATCTCCCAAACTAGCGCCCTCGCTAAAAACGCCTTTCCGAATGGCCTACCCGCCTTGACTGAAATCCCCTGCCGGAGATCCAAACGCTTCTGTTTCCTTTTTTCGGTTGTTACTCCTGCAATAATCGCGCGACGCACCTCCGATCAAGAGCGCCCTCCCCCCCCGCCCCCGGTAATTTTCTACCAAAAAGAGCACTTTGGGATGGACTTCTCCGGAGCTCCCTTCCGAGCGCCTAACCCTTCTCCCCTTCATTTACCCCCGTCATCCTGACCCGCGCTTTTCACACTGCAAAATCCCTTTCCCCAGTGGCAAGTCCCACAAGTGTTCTTCCCCCACGGCAAATGCCCACTCCAACCCGGGGCCTTCTTATTCTTAAGTCTGTTCCAGTCCTGAACCCCGTCCTAAGTTCCCTCATCGGCTTGGTTCGAATGGCTTTGTCCATGGCGAAAGTCTACGCTTGACCTCCGATACCCCAACTTTCCGTCTTCCCTTCTGTGGGCCGATACGACTCCACGAGGGTTGCCCAACGGCTCCCCCCCTTTACACTCAGGCCAGACTTTGACAAGGGACGCCTTAATATGGGATGATGCTCTCCCTATGAAATCTTGTTTTTTCGCGCTCTGGACCTTTCTTGCTAGTCCTCCAGCTAACATAGCGCTTCCCCCAAGACCTCAGTGATCCAAGTTCAATCCAAGGGCTTCTTTTCACTTTTCAACATTTCTCCCCCTTAGTAATCTTGTCCCTTCAAAGGGACGGTGATGCCCTTTTCAGTTCCCTCCTGACCTATTTTGAGTTTTATTGAACTCACTCGAATTAGTCCCAACCCCCACAGCCCAAGCAACCCACCCTTTATCACTGCAGTTGGCATGTTCCTTCGACCCCTGGTAATTTCTCCGATAAAGATTCTCTCCTCTTCTACTGCGATGACCCTTCGCTCCCTTTTCCTAGGTTTTTTGCATCACGGCGTGGTTGCCGGCGATAGTCCACATTCTTTGTTGGCGTGGGTCCTGTTACCACAACCGCAGCCCCCGGTTTGAGGGGCTAACAGTATTCCCTCACCATCTCCCTTCTTTTTGGTCAGTGAAGCCGTTTTCCAGTGGAGTCTTAACTTCCACTTCAGTCTCCCCCCCCCCAACTGGTGTCAATCGCTTCCTTCGTACTGCACCCTTGCAAGCCGACCAGGATTTACCAAGGAATGCGTGAGTTTTCGAGACTTCTGTTCCGACCTTTCCCCCCCCCCCCCTCTGCGATTCTCTTCTTGGCTTTTCCGACCAAGTCCTTTCCGCCTTGCTTTTCCTTAAATCCCCCTTCTGCAATCGATGTTCCTATAGACAAGTCGGGAGTGTTTTGGGCCTCTTTTTTTATATCCATAGTCCCCACAGGTGTCCTGAATTTTTTTTTTTTTGGTTTCTTTCTTACGGTAACCAAAACGACTTTCCCCGCTTGATTTGAGGTTGATTCTCCCCCGTTTCTCTTCGTTGAAGGCGATCTACCCTCCCTCAACCGATCAACCCAAACCGGAAACATTTCCCCAAGCCCCCCCCTTCGTCTCCTGGAGGCTCTCCCCAATCAGCTCTAGCGGCTTTCAATCCCTTCGGCTAGATTATAGCAAGAGGTTTCACCCCCCTTCCCCCGAACGCCTAACCTCTTCTTTTCCCGTCCCCCGTGTCAACCTTAAGTCTTCGAATTATACCCTCGCCCTCCCTCAGGTGGCTGTTATGCCCGCCGGCGGGTTTAAAGAAACCTTTCTTCCGTACCCTCCGTCGCTCTTACTCCCTCCATCCCGTTTCCCCCAGACGCCCCTTCCAATTACAAGTCCTTAATAAGCCCCCGCTCCCCCATTTCGTCGGTAAGGTTCCCCCCCCTCCTTCTTAATCTTTAATTGCCTTGTGTTTTCTATGCAACCGTTCGTCCCCCTTTTTTTCTTTCCCAAGGGGTGACCTCGACGCACGAAGTGTTAGTTAGCGTTCTTTCCCCTTTCTCTACCATCTGCTCTTGGTTTTGGAGTATTTGCCATTTTCGTCTGTTTTGAGAGTTCTTTCATCTTTTTCTTGTAGTTTCGCCGGAGTTTGACCTCTTTTTTTTTTCCCTGTTCTTCGTTTCCCTTTCAGCTTGCCTTGGTAGCTCGTAGTGTCACTCCTCAAGTGCAGTTCCGTGGCACAGCCTCTCTCTACTTTCGAGGACTCTGCAATACCCCATTCCCTTTGTCACAATGGGACCTTTTTCCCCACGGGGAAATTAGTGGTGGTGATCCCTTCACGTGCGACAAACTTTTGTTCCATTTATCAAAGGTACGCTCCACCCTCATGTCCCTTTTCTTGGAAGCGTCGTATTTTTCCATTGATCACGGGTCCCCCCCCATCTCCCCCCCGGCATATCCTCTTTCGGAGCCTTTATTTTGATCGTTTTTCTTAAGATGTTTCCTCTTTTAAGGGCTCCTTTTTTTTGACGCCCGCCCCGGGTGTATTTAAGGGCCCCCCCCACTGGCCCCGACCCCCCCCCCCCGTGGTCCAGACTCCCAGGCCTGGTTCCTATCGTTTTCAGACATCCTCGTCTGAACGGCCTTAGATTTATTTTCCCTTGCGTTGCAGAGGAGGCTGGTTCTACCCCCCACCCCTTCCTGGGACCCCCTCCCCCCGCCTCCTATCTTAGTATCCCCAGCGCCCTTCTAGATAGTGGTTCCAAACCCCTCCCCGCAACCTTTTTTTTCTTTTGACCTGACCATCGGCCGTTGGCGTTTCAAAACACTCACTGACTCTCTGGCCCTGTCTGCGCGACGTTTGGAGAAGCATCCTGGGCTTTCCTATAACCTGATTTATCTGTGTCAGGAAACACCGGCACAAGAGGTTATGGGACACGTCCAATGGAATGGCTCCTTACCTTCCGGTCGAATACTTCCTCCCCTGAGGCTTTTCCATTTCTCTCGGGCCTCCCGACGGTCCTTTTTCCCCCTTTGTCTTTGTTTTTCCTTAATCATACTTTTTGTATGTTTTTTTGGTAGCGGTTCCCCCCCCTGAACCTGGGTTGTCTGATCCCTTTTCTTTTCAAGAGGGTGATCTCCTCTATGCGATTTCATACCAAACTTTCCTCTTTTTTCCTCTTCTTCCCCCTCCGATTTCTGGCACATGCAATTCTGCTTATTCTGCCCTGATGGCAAGTCGGCTTCCCATTTAGTCATGACAAGCCTTTCCCCCCGTTGAGGTACTTACATCGTTGAGATTCCCCCCCCTCTTCCAACTCCATTCCTGGCACTTGGTCTCGGATGAGAACCTCCTGTGTAAGCGTTTGGTTCGCAGCAGTCGCAAACAATGTCTTCCTTCCTTCTCGATCAGTCTGTCGAGAAGATTCCCCCTCCTTTACTGAACAGTTCGTTCACGGAAGAGCGTTTCCCCCCCCCCCCCCATTTGCTGACGTTTCTCTTCTCACCTCCGGATGCCGTTATTCCCTCTTTTTTTGTCTGTTGATTCGACGAGCCCATCCTCCTGTTTCAAAGGATGCGATTCCGGTATCCTTCCCTCTCCCCTTCATAACTTGTCCCCTTACTGTTTTCCTCTTCCCCCCTTTGCGTCCTTAAATTTCCCTTGAACCCTCTCTTCCCTCCCGCTTTTTTTTTGTGAGTCTGAGATACTTTCTCCCCATTCCTTCTGCCAATTGAAGGACTACTGAAACGGTGTATTTTGCGTGTGGGTTCCCTTTCCCTTCTCCATTTTTTCCCCGGCGCTGCTATTCGACTAATAACCAAAGCCCTTTTCCATGAAGAGTCCCTTGGTTACGCGCCCCAGGCCCTGTGGACGGCACTACATTTGCCTTTCCTTGTCTTGCTGCGCGACGGCCCTGATATCCCCTCCAGAGACTTCTTGCTTTTCCTTCTTAATGCTACACACGCTTTCCCTTTCACCTCCCTCCTCCAAGCATCCTGGCATGTATATCGTTCACATCTCAACGATGTATAGTGCCCTCCTCCTTTCTTGTCCTTCCTAGATGGCGCCCCTCTTTCCCTCTTTGCGAACCCTCCTCTCTCCCTGTTTTTTTTTTGTTGGGTCACCATTTCCGCCCGAGCGAGTGAGATAGCAAGATTCCCACAATTCTGGTCTCGCAGGCGCCTGCCTGAGAATGGATCACCCCGCGTAAAACCTCTTTCCCCCAATGTTCCTGTTTTTTTTTTTCTTCACAGCTACCCCAGGCCCCCCCATTTCCCTGATTCCGTTCCCTCCAATTTTCTTCGCGTCCCCCAGGCCCCCACCAAAGCATCGCTACCTTACCCGAAAGATCTCGGGCCTCTGCACCGATTCTTCTCGACATTCCCATTTTCTTTTTTTGTCCCCCATAAACGCGGACGTTGTTTCCCCCCCCAAACAGCTCCTCTCAATTGCTTATCTGACCAATCCCTGATGCCTTTTTCGAAAACAATCCTGTCCCTCCTGTGCATCTCGATCGTTTCTTTTTTTCTCCTTGGATGTTCACTTCCCAAAAGCCCTTCTTTTTTGCCGTTTTGCGCTGGCCCAAGATTTTTCGAGCTTAGGGCTGAGCGCCTCGACGCTCCTGTTTTGGTCCAAGCAGGTTTGGAACCCCTCCGTACCAGTAAACTCCCGCTCGAATCCCCTGACTCCGTGGTTTCCTTAACATACGTCCTGAGGGCTTACCAAGGTTTTTCGCCAAGTGGTTTTTTTTTGCCCATTTAACACACCGTGGGCTTCCCCCTTTCCCCTCCAAGTTCCCCCCTCTAGTACCCTTTCCCCCTTCCACCGGACTCTTATTTTTTTTTGCTATTTCCTGGAGAACCCCTGAGGCTTTTCACCCCTCGTGACTTGTCCACGGAAGGCATTTCAGAGGGCTCCGTCCCCCCTTATCAACCTTTTCCCCCCCCCCCATCCGTGTTTCGGCAAGTCGTATTTCTCCCCCCTTCCTTCCTTTCAAGAAAATGAAAACCTCTGTGGATGTTTCGCACCTCTAAATCATGAGCACTTTACTCTTCGATGACCAACTACATCTCCCGTTGTCGGTCTCCCCACCCTTCTTTCCCTCCCTTCCGCGGCAGGTTAACCCAATCGCACCTGCCTGCCACCTCCCGGGCAGGACCCGCAAATACGAAGGCCCACCTCTTCCCCCTACGTACACAGAATTGTCCCTTCTACTACTCCACCCCCCACATTCGCCTCCCTTTTATCATGTCAAACGGACCTCCAATAGTTCCCTCTTCACCCTTTTCCATCTATAGGCTTCCTCCTTTGCCCCCCAACATCCTGCCTTTCAGATTCAAAGCTGCATTTCCCTCCCCTTCCCTTACTGAAATTCTGTTTTATTGAGACCATTTCTCTCATAGATCTTCGCTCCCCTAGGCCGGCTATCGACCTCGCCTGGCCCTGGGTTTCTAGCTTACGTGTTTTTCTTGAAACCCTGCCTGCGTCCCCAGCCAGCCCCCACTGCACCCTTCTTTTTATCCTAGCATTCTCCGGACGAGGTTGTTTAGGCATTTTGAATCGCACAACTTTATTTTACAGGGGTTAATTTGCGGTTTAATTTTTTTTAACCCCGACACTCCCGTAAGATGGGCTTTTTTCAGCTCATCACTTTTATTCTAAGATCCCCCTGTGTAGATATAGAAAGTTTTCTAATTTTGAATTGGCGTATGTGTATCCCCCTTGTTACGAATAGGAGTTGTGTACTTCTAGAAACAATTTTTTCACGCCCAGAGTCACCCACCTCACTCGAATTTTTGAGATGAGTTTTTTACCTCAGCCCCGCCATAGAACCTTCCTTCACATGACTTGGCGATATTTTCGGAACCTCTTCCCCCCAACACGCTACGCGTTCTCGAGAAGACACCCGCTCTTTTCTTCCTCATCCCCGGTATTTCACCTGGACTCCCTGCGAGATTTTCGGCATTTTTTGCCTCTCATCGGTAAATTTTTCTCGAACGATGCTCTCGCCCTCCATCGATTCCTTGTTCACCTTTTTCTTGCTTGCCCTTTTCGTCCAGACTTCCTCGAGTTTCAGCTTGGGTTTTTAAAGCTTGCTTGTTAATATGTTTGCCCTCCTTCCCCTTCCATTAATGCAGGCTTAGTGATGACAGTCTGATCGGTTGGTCCCTCATGTTGATCTTTTTTCCCCGCGTTTTTGAAGCCCTTCCCCGCCAAACCGCCTCCTTTTAGATTAAGCTCACAACCATCCCCCATGTCCCGTCTTCTTCTTTGTATTTGTCATTCGAAGTGTATCCGAGAGTACTCCCCTTTTTATATTTAAGCGCCAATACCCAGGACTCCTATCCCCTTCCAACCTGCGTGATTCGCTAGGGGGTAATTTTGCTTTTTCTGGTTGATTTTGGCCCTATTATTTCTCCTTTCTTTCCCCCACCAACACACCACCATCGCCCGTGGTTCTTCTCTGTCCCATTCACCCTTTCCCCTCACACTGTTCCCTGCTTCCCAGAAATTAAGACATTCTCCCATCGTGGCCGATCTCTCAAAACCTGATGGACTTTGGGATCCTTGTTCTGCGTCTTTTTCTTTCGTGGCTTCTGTTCCGCGTTTTTCGTTTTTTCAAAAGCTCCCTTCATAGCTCCATAATCATGGCAGGAGTCCCTCTTTGCTTTGCTCCGTTCGTTTCTCTTATCATTTTCTTTTCGCTCGTATATCTTTCCCTACGGACTCAGGACGAGTTTGATTTCTTAAGTTATTCCTTTCGGCCTTTACCTCCCTGTCCGAGACTACCCCTCTGTGAATTCGGCGAGTTCCCCGTTTTCACGCCCTTCACCCCACCCCAACAAGAATCGCTCCACTTTCTGGGTGTAGTCTGTTTCTTGTTCCCAACCCCCCTTTTGTGCCAATGAGTTTTTCGTTTAAAGTGTATTTGCTTTTTTAACGATCTTTAGATTGCGACCTTCCTTCCCCTTTCAGCTGTTCTCCCTTTCTTTATAGACTTCTATTCCACACGCTCTTGGTTATCGATATTTGGGAGGTGAGGTTCTTCTGAGGTGTTTGATGGCGCTGCTTCCGATTCCTCACCACACCCTCCACTCACTTCTTGATGGCGTGTTTTCCTGCCATTCCGGCCGTTGTGATTAGGAAGTTCTCTTAATGATTTTCGCTATTGCTCTCTAGAGATGGCCTGAGTCTTTGATTCATTTCGTCAAATGCTATGTTCGACTACTAAGTCACTTAGATCCTTCAGTTTTCCCCCCCTTGATACTTCCAATTATTTCGACCTCCCTCCTCTCCCTGCCCGTACGTTTTCCAAAAAATGACGGCACACATGGCCGCGTCCCCCTGTTCCTTTTTT
>Ga0179591_1275333_pt1 | contig 17915 bp, 18 predicted proteins | sample CZOMad2_1_08_16f_FD_182891 | JGI IMG/M metagenome (GOLD analysis project Ga0179591, IMG submission 182891) | Vadose zone soil fungal communities from Angelo Coast Range Reserve, California, USA - CZOMad2_1_08_16fungal (PacBio error correction) | ecosystem: Environmental > Terrestrial > Soil >... | reverse complement strand
GGCAATTTTTTCCCGTGAGTTTACTTCCATGAGCCTTTTTTCACGAGGGTCCCCATGGAAATTTACCGCGATTGTCGTGTTTTTACAAGGCGCCCCCGTCCCAACTCGGCAGGTTTTTTGGAAACAACCTTTAAACCAGTTTTGCGCCCCCCGTTCCCAGTCTTGCCTCAGTAGAATGAAGTTAAAGAGTAGGTCGGGGACGGGACCCCAACTGGTCCACGTTTTTCGTGATGGAGTGGGTTAGCTCGACTTTTATGGGTCCGCGACTTACCTTCCCCCCCCCCCTTCTATTCCTTCTTCTGATTTCTTGGCCTCTTCTTTTGTAGGTTCGGTTTGGAAAGGAAGAGGGGCTCCCCCTGTGGGTCTTAGCCGATTACTCCGCTCCTGGCCAGCACCCCAGGTTACCGAGGAAGTCCTTCGACCTCTGCTGCGCTTTCGGCAATGCAAGTCGGCCGCGGTCCCAACTGCCGCTTTTGGCACGTGTATGTCCCCCCTTGAAGGACTTTTTAGTTGAGTAGGTTGATCTTGTATTTACGTCCGGAAAATGCTGTCCCCCCAAGCGGTGAATTTCCTGGGTACCCACTTACCCCCTTTTTTTTTTTGCGACTGGCCGAGGAAACCGGGTACTTAGAAGGGGTTTTTCCCTGGATCAGCGATCTTCCCTTCTCCGGGGAGGTTGGAGGCTCCCCTTTTTTTTTTATGAGTTGGGGGAGGTTTCCTTTTGAGGAGGAGGGGCTTTTTCCCTATATATTCCCTTTTTCCTCTCACTTACGTTGTTTTTTTTCCTCGGCTTTTTTTTTTTCTGTTTAGGCTTGAGGGGCGCTCGGCAACCTCTCTGACTGCTTTTTCCTCCCAGGCTCCTTGATACAAAGAGAGCTCAGGACATTAGTTCCCCCCCCTTTGTGGGTTTGGGTGGGCCTCTCCCTCTTTCCAGCGACTTTTTTTGCCTGTTTATGTGGTCGTTCCTCGTTTTGTAATGGCAAAGTGCTTGTTGCCCTCAACTTTTCACGGGTTTTCTTCCCGACCCTTCGCCGCCCAAGTGGGAAGGCTGGCGATTTTGCTGACCGTCTTTCCTCCCTTCGTGGCCCTGTGGGGTGTTCCGCGTAGGCTCCCCCCCAATCGAAGTTTCGCGCCTCTGTCATCTGTGTTTTGAACTGGGGAGCTTCTTTGCATGATGGCCATGACTCCTTCTTTTTTTCCCCTTCGCAGCCATTCCCCTTTTAACCCAGCTCTTGAATAAACCCGTTCAGTGCGGGTGCTTGGCAGTTTTTCTTCTTTGGCCGACAACCTTACCGAGGTTAATTCGCCTCCCGGCACTTCCCCCCCCCCCTTGCAAACAGTACCCCCCCTACCTTTTCTCTGCTACGGCTTTGAGGAAAGGTGGTCAGATAGCTCCCTTCCGTAGGGGGACCCCGTTTTCCCCGATGGCGTTCGGCCTCCAGTCTCGCTGTCCCCTGTTGCCCCCGAGTGTGAAGGACCGGTTCAGGAGGAGAACCGTCTGTCCCAAGAGATTTGTTAAGAGTCTTTTCCCTGTTGGCGATTAAGGTTCAATCGTCCCGGTGTCTTTCCCACCAAATCGATGGCCCCCTTTTTTCCCCACGGGGTACCGGCGAACAAGCCAAAGCTGTTCCCCGGGGGGGGACCTCTACTTTTCCAACCTCGTCCAGCTTCTAGCAGGGAGTTGACCCAGGCGTTGGGTTGAAGACGCGCTTTCTACGGATTTCCCGAGCTTCTTCAATGTGTTTTTTCATTTAGGACGTGTTGCGCCCGACCGAGTGAAAGCCTCTCGCGAACCTTTTTCCCGTTTTCTGTGCCGTCTAACGGGGTCACTGTGGCGCTCGTGTGTTGAGGGTTCCCACGTCTTCAGTCGGCGGGGCGGGCCGTGGCTTCGTGGCCTTGTCTCTGCGACTTGTCGGTTTCTTGCTGTTCGTTCTGGCCCGTCCGAGATTTTTCCCATTGGTTACCGGCAGTTTTTGATTTTTTCCTCGGGCTCGGATCGGCCTTCTCTTTCCACCGGGTTTTTAGCTGTCCTCTTTTTATTAGACGGCGTTTTGCATCCGCTTTCACGAGCTCCTGCGTCCTTCCTTGGAGCCTTTTCTGGAGACTTTCTTCCTTCTTTCGCGGTTTGAAGCCCTTCCCCGCGCATCGACCCTCCACCTCCGTGGCCTATCGCGGACCGGACTTCTCCGCCTGGGATCCGGGACTCAACCCCTTTCTCTTTCCCCCGAACACTCGATGTTTTTCCTGTCATTGCGCTTCAAGCCCAGTTGACGGCCATATTCCGCCGGACCGTGGCTCCCTGAGGACTTCCCTCTTCCCGGGCGGTTGTTGGGTGCCTCTGCCGCGATCAAGTTGGTTTCATTCTTCGGCGGATGGGGCTGCCGTTGTGTGTCCCGCGTAGTGCGCCTGCCAGTAGGAAGCGAGTCTTCTCCGTTATTCTCCATAATCTTACGGTAGGCTTCGGAAGTGGTGGCAGTCGTTTCTGTGTTCGCACGCGTTTTTTGCCAGCGTTTTAAAAGCCTGACATCTCCCTTCGTGAGAAGTTTTTCCAAGAAGTTTTTGATGAGTCTACGTGCATCTGCAAAATTTGCTTTCTCTCTGTAAACCAACTCCCTGTCATCTACCCGTGAAGACTGAGGGCGGTACCCTCGTTTGCCCCAAGAGTGTTGGACAGGCCCCCCTGACTTGGGATGTTCAGTTTTTTTTTAGAAGAGTCGGGTGCGGACCTGTTGTTGTTCCATTGTCCGGCCCCTTTCCCTTTGGTTTGTTGTGGCATTTATGCAGGGATGCTCCCCTGTTTCGGGCGAGGTATCGGGGTCTTTTCCTCTCTGGATGATTTTCTAATATTCGGACCTTTTTCTCAGCCCCTAGGCGGGACGTTGGAACAAGTTTGGTCGCCTTTTTCTACGCGCTCCTGCGCCTCAGATTGTTTAAAGGATGTCATCTTAACATTTTTTTCCTCTTTATTTTCCGAGGTCGGAAAGGTTAGTTAGGCGTTGTCCCTCTGGTGCTCCTTTTCAGATCATATTTATTTAGTAGTGTGGTCAAACGCTCCCGTAATTCCCCCCCTTTTTCCCTCTCCTTTTTTTTTCGCGCCGGCAGTTGCTTTTTTACGCGGGTTGTAAATGTCTGCCCTACTTCGAGGCAGCCTTTTACCCGGAGTGCTTTCTCTGTGCTGGATCAGGCCCCTTTTCTACAAGCCTCGCTTTTTTCGCTCATTGGAGGGGTATTTTGTTGTTGCTTTTAGTAGTGACGCCACTGACGCAGGGTTAATTGAGGTTTCAGTCGTTGGTTTTCTGGGTTGAGGGGGCGATGGGTCGACTTAGTTTTCCCCCCTTTGTTCCGATCACCGTCCCCACTTTCTTTGGAAGTTGCTGTTTTAAAACTGATCACCCGGGCGTTCCGACCGCCTCCAAGGCGTGATGGTTTTTTTTCCCCCAAAACGTTTGCCAGCGTTTTTGTTTTCAATTCCGACCCGATCTGCCATGAAGGGCCGTCGTGTTCTTATGAATTTATTGGATGTGTAACCCCCTCCTCCTTGAGGGCTTTGGGAGAGGAGACCCCCGTTCTCTGCTGCCTCAGCCCTGCGGGGGGCGGGGTCCCCGCCGGTGGTCGGCAGCGTACGACCCCGACCGGATCTCCTTTTCCGTCGTACCGATTTCTTTGCTGTTTTTTGAGTGATTCGGAACCGGTCTGACGGAAAGTTCTTCTCGCCTGACGGTCCCTTTCTCCTTGCGGCCCTTTTTTTCCAAGACTTAAATGCATCTCTCCTCCTTCCCTTTTGTTTTGTTGTTTTCCGTAGAGATCTCGGACGGTGAACGGGTCTGATTTTTTTGCGGGTAGCCAAAGTGCGCGTTTACGAAGCCCCCGTGGCGGCCCCCCTGCTTGGCAGTTGCGGTGGTCGCGTTGCTAAGAAAGTTACAAATCCGAAGATGGGTGCGGGTCTACCAAGGCGCCCTCCGGCCAGGTCTTCACTCAGATTTAATTTTCCCCCATCCGAGGACCAACCCCTTCCAAAGAGAAGGGGCTTTGTGGCGCGGCGGCTTTTCGGAGCTGGTACGATTTGTTCCTGAGGCAGCGCTTTTCGGAGTAGCGTGACTCCTCCTTCCCGCCACAAGTTTGAAGTTTCTATGAACCCCGCCCTGCCACGTGTTGAAGAGAGATTCCCCCGAGAGTTTGCGTACACACGATTTTGGGCGCTTTTCACGCACAATCGTTTTTCGGTTTATCGTTCTGTGAATTGGTAGCATCTGTTACTTTCCCCTTTGTGGAACCGATCGTCGGGCCCTCCTGGGCAAGTAGCTTCAAGCTTACCCAATAGCCCCCCGACCCGTGAAGACTCCAACCTTACACGCTCGAGTCGCTTCGCAATCCCACTCGGCGCCAAACCTATTCGCGCCGCCACCCCTTTTTTTTTTTTCGGTTCTGTAGGAAATGGCAGATCCAGAAACCCCCTTGATTAGTTTTTTCAGAGTTCGTTAGAGGGATCAGGACCAGGTCTACCATCTACACCAGGTCAGTTTCACAATTCAAGTAGGACACAACACCTTAACGCCGAGACCGCGCTTTTTTCGCTTAGGTACCCTCTCGCGCCCTAGGATCCAGCTTTTCCCCCCCAGCCTCTTCTACCATTTTTAAGTTTTCCCACCTCTATTGCGTGGCCCCTCCCCCCCTGCAGTTTGATAAAATCTAGTGGACGACTGGGATTTATTTCAGCCGGTTGGTTTAGAGCCTCATTTTCACCAATTCCCTGAGGGCGGTCTCATGAGCGCCTGGTTTTAACTTCAGGGATCCCGCAGTTTTTTATGTTCCTTTACCAGAAGGTAGAAACAGATAATTTATATCTTGGCGACTCCCCAGAGTTCAGCAGAGATTTCGGTTCCAGGCGTGTTGAACTTAGGCACAAGAAAAACCCCGAAGACCAACGGGCATTGCACAAACCCTTGATAACCACCCTCAGGTGGGTTTGATTCCAGCTTCACAAGTCAAGGCAAATGCGTCCGGTGACTTCTTCCCCCCAACGATTAAGCGGGGGCACCCAATCGTGTTTGATTAGATTTCTATGCTGGCCCTGTGTTTTCTCGAAAGCATCGTTGTGAGAATTTCGCAGTGCCTAGGTCCCTCAAACCCAGCTGGCCCGTTCCCAACTTCCCTACGGCCTGTGTTTAGTATTCGGACGTTTCTTTTTTCTCCAGGAGTCAACATTTCCCATCATTCCCGTGAAGCCACCTCGTAGCCTCCACGCTCATGGCTCTTTTTCCACCAAAACTCGGGCTTTTTTTTTTTGAGCCAAATTTTGCCTGTTTTTGCAACAGCCGCATTTGGACCAGAAGCTGCCTTCCTGGAAGATTTCACCCCCCCCCCCCCCCCATCATGAGGGAGGATTTTCCTGGCCCTCGACACTTTGAGCCACCGTATACCCGCCGTCGCGGGCGGCTGCAGCCCTCCAGGCCCTGTCCGAGTGTAGGGTTGTCCTTCCTCTTTTTGCGCGGGGGTGAACGCGTACCTTTTTCCGCGACTAGGAGAGTGTTGACCAGCGCTTTTCGTGCTTACCCAGGGTAGTCGCGATGGGAGTTTTTTTTCTCTCTCGAAACAGACGTCCTCCGCTTTTCTTTATCAGAAGGGCTTTTTTTATTGTAGTCAAGTTTTTTTTTTTAATTTTTGGCAGTGATGCGGGAAGTCGGGATGCAAAGACCCCCCCCTTTCGTTTTTTTTTCTAAAGCTGGACCAACAGGCCCTTTTTCGTTTGCCGTTCTCACTCCCTGAGGAACGAGAACTACTGAGGGGCCGCCCCCCTTGCCCCATCCACTCTTTCGGTCCACTCCCCAGGGGTCAGGATTGAACCTTTTTGTGACGTACCAAGCCGCAGGTCCAAACGACGGCACTCCGTCCCCTCCTCCCAGCTTGTTCGCCCAACTCCCCCGATCTTTGCAAACACGCGGCTTGTGGATATTCGGGTTGCCCTTCTTGTCTTTGAGATTCTTCTTTGTTCATTGTCTCTTTCTGGCTTTTACAGTGAAATGGGACCGTGGAAAAGGCCTGTAGTTGCGCGGGGGCGAGATTCAGTGCCCGTCTGATTAAACACTTCCCCCCTCAGGAAGGGCCCGTCTTCCAAGCTTTTTATAAGATTTTTTTTTCCACAACCGAAGCGTTTGGCTTGTGAGACGGTTTAGCGTTGAACACCGTTGACCCCCCCTTCCTGCGGATTTTCTGTTTTTTTTTTTTTTCAGTTTCTTTATGATGACGGCGCTCGGGCCCGTGTCAGCGTGGACCAGACGCATGAAGGTGTTCTTCTCCGCCGCCCTTCCACGTCCTTCCCCCAGTGACCCTGCTTGCAGATGAGGTTCGCCGAGCGCCTCTTGGCACGGTCGTTGCTGTAAAGTGCAGGGGGTTTTTTTCTGTTCTCCCCGCGTTTCTGTTTTGATCTGTCTCGGATTCAAAGGGATTTTTGGGACAAGTTGAATAGGGGGGAGTTTTATTCGTTTTACCGGTGATGGTATCGAGTCGCTTCCTCCTCTCCTTGGTAGTGGTTGGTAGTGGTCCCTTCTCCTCTCCCCATTTTAGCTAGAGCTCTTTGAGGCTTGATTTTTCTCCATTGGTCGGTGAGGGATGGACGAGAACGGAAAAAACCCCAAAGAGGTCCCAACATGAGCGTTCCACTTTGGGAGGGCAACCCGCAGAAGAGACCTCCCCCTTGCCTTTTTGGCACACATTCTTTTTGCGGACTAATTGTTTTCAATAGTAGTCTTCTTCCTCCTGACCCCAAAGTTTGGCAGACAATATTGAGACTTCTACGTTTCCCCCCTTTTACACACCGCGAAGAAGGGCAAAGGTAGTTTCGTTTCGATTTGGCCCCTCATTTACTCGGAATTGGTTTTCCTCACGAGGCCCAAGACCTGGAACGTATTGCAAGGGCTTTTTTTTTTTTTTCCGAGGTCAAGGAAGGGGGGCGCCTACAAGGTTGAGTCAGCCCCCTTTCCCCCCGGAAGTTCGAATTTTGGCGTGAAGAGATTTTTTTTTCGACGCAGTCAAATTTAGCGACGGGAGTTTGGGACCTTTAAGTGTCCTTGTGGGTCGGTGGACGACGGCCCCCCGAGGTGTTCCCCTTTGAGTCTTTCACCCTCTTTTCTCTACGGTCACCGGTCCCGTGTCCAGATTTTCGGGTGCGAAGCGCTCGGGGTCCCCTCCCTGCTAGAAGTTCTTTCTTCGCCTAAAACCAACCAACGGCAGGACACATGGCGAGAAACCGCCCCCGAGACCTCCCTCCCCTTCCCATCTTCCCATCCTCTCCTCTTTTCTCCCCCCCCACCCTACCCCCCCCACCATCCCCCGCTCCCCACCCCCTCCCCACCCCCCTTGGGGCGCGTTGAAGATAGACCCCCTTCTTTTTTGATTCCCCTTGGGGGACGTCGGTGAGATCCCGTCTCGCCACTCTTTTTGCGCAGGGGGGTTCTTCCTTCGTACTGGAGCATTGTGTTTTTTTCTCCCCCTGACCTTCCGAGGAAACGACGTGTCGTGAATTCCACCAGTTGCTTTTCTTTTTGACGTCTGCATGAAGGTTCCCGCGAATAGCGCATCTCGGGTTTCGGCAAGGATGGCTGTAATGTGTGTGTGGCGTTTGCAAGGACTTGCTTATCCCGGGAGCCCCCCTGTGTTATATGACGCGTAACTTTTCAAACCTTGAACCAGAGTTCTTGTGCTTATCCGTCCGAGGCAGAGGTTTCCCCGTTCAGATGCGGAAAGAATGCGACCCACCCCCCCCCCTTGCTACCTCAACCTTTGGCATTACCCACAGCAGTACCCCCCTGCCCCCAAACGACTTTCCTCTTCTAGCGACTTTTTATAAGCGATTTTCGCGTGTTCCGACTAATGTACCGATTTTCCCTATTGTTCTCGCTCCCCCGCTTAGATAGATGGTCCAATTTCTTCTCCAACAGCTGTGTTCGGGCAGTTTGGGGGGCAAGGGGGGATGGCCGGAATGTGGTCTCCCTTTTTTTTCTTTCGCACAGTGACTCCTCCCGTTATCGCAGGCAGGATAGACAAACGTTCACGTTTCAACGTTACAATTCTCCTTGCTGGGCCCACCCTTTATGTTGGGTGGGCCTTTTTTTAATTTAGTTGGAAAACCTTATTCCAGTGTTTTTTCTACGGGGAAGATTCCTTCCCCCCCCGTTTTTTCCCAAGCCACAAGCGACTTTTATACCCGGGTTCTCCCGGCCAGATGGGTTTTTTTCCTTTCTTTTTAGCGACCCCTCCCCCTTACAACCCGGAACCCGCGAAGACCAGGACTTCGCGAAAAACCCTGGTGAACAGAATACGACCACTATTCCGCTTCACTCTTGGGGGTGTTTTGCGATCACTGGGGCGTCGAACTCGGTTTTTTTGCCGTCGCGGTTCTTTTTTGCGATTGCCGTTTTTAGTGGGTGGGTCTTTTGCTACTCTGAGTGTTGGGCGAATGGTCCTTGCGGCGCGTGATGGGTTTGAAATGGCTTGGCCCCCGCCGGTTTATGGCTTTTTTCGTGGCGTTTGAGACCCCGAGACCAACCCCCCCAGTTATGCCTGTCAATAGTCCACCCCTCCCAGAACACCCCCTCTTTTGTCTGTCTTTAATCCGACGACTTCCTGCGTCCCTCCTCCGTGAGAATAGGGTTGCCCCTGCTTCTTTTGTTTGAGCTTTTTTGAGCTGAGAGGTGATATCGGTCAAGCGACTTCTGGTTGACCCCCTTCCCCCCCGATTTACTATAGTGTTTGCGCAGGAAGTAGTTCAGAGTTCAGTCTTTTTTCCTCGACCCGATTTCTATTTTGGCCCTAAATTTGAGGTCTTTTAGGGCCTTCTTTCGACACCCAGTTTTCCCGGTCACCCCGGTTTTTTTTGTTTCTGACGGTGTTCTAGTTGCGGTTCTGGGTGGGGGTGGGGTGTGGACGTTGGTTCCAGGGTTGAGCCCCCGCGGCACCCCCCCCTCTTGTCGTGGGTTTCTTCCCGACGAAAGCGCGCCCTTATTTTTGATTTTATGTTGTTTTGCTTCCTGAGTTCGCCGTCTGGGCCGTTTGTTTTTGACTGAAATGGGTTTTTGAAGCCGGAGATGCCCCCCTGTCAGGGTTTTTTTTTTTTGCCAGAGGCGAGGGCCCCTCTTTTTCGGTTTTTTTTTTCCCTTGGTTTTTTTGGGTCGAGCCAAGCTCGCGACGCATGAGCCTCAACAGGCCGGCTCAACTTCCGTTGTTTTTTTCCCCTGTTTTCGAATTTCTGCGGTGTTGAGAACCCTCTCTCTGAGTTGAAGACATCTCCCCTCCCCCTTCAGTACATTTTCGCGGGCCCTTCTCCCTTTCCCTTATCCCCCAGGGAAACACCCGGGACCGGCCCCCGTTTCATTTGCCGGCCCCCTTTTGATGGAGCCCTGTATTAGGCGGTTTGCGTTATTTTTCTGTTGCCACTGGTGAAGGCCTTTGGTTTGTTTCTGGCCGCGGCGGCTTCAAGTGCTTTCCTTTATCAGCGGTATCTCGGACTTTTTGGGCGTATCGAATATTTCACCGGATTCCCCCCTCCACTCTTCAATGGCATATGCTAGGAGTATTTTTCTCGACGGCGCTCTGTTTTTGATTGGGGCCTAGGTACGAGTTTCCTAGTCCCCCCCTTTTTTGAATAACCGATTATCCCGAGAGGGTGTTCTTTCTGTCGGCACAGGCGCCCCATTTAAACTTTTTTAAGTAGTCCGGGCTGTTCACCGTAGCATAGTGAATTCTTCGTTGAAGCTGATCCTAATTTTTTTTTTCCCCTCACTGTCCCTGGATTCAATGGTTTGAGGACTGATGAACCACTCTGTTATTTGCTTTAGGTCACTATTTTCCAGTAGAGATGCCTGCCGCGGGACCGGACCGCGATCTTCGACCTTAACCCCTGTTGAATAACAGCCGAGATTGGTATGTTCTTCATCAGTTTGCGCCTTGAGCAGTTCCCAGTCTTGACGTCACACTTATTTTCGTTGAAAGGTTACGGTCGTGGGTCTTGTTTTCGGAGTTTTCTTTGGAAAAAGGTTTACGCATCCCCTTGGCGCCAGGCGACCTTCGAGTTTGGTTTCACAGGCTCGCCTATGAGCCCCCAGGGAACCCTGCGGAACTCGGATTGCGACAAGCGCCCCCGTGAGTACCAGTACCAAGGCCTTTGTAATCTCTCGACACTTCGGCCAGATTACCTTAAGCGGTTTTATCAGCCTTTCCTGTTTCGTGTTTCGAGCGGGCTCCTTCAGAACACGGGAGTTGGGTGACCGGAGCCCAATCGGCTCTCGTGGAGCGGTACCCACTACCCCGTCTGAAGGGTTTTGTTTTGGGGGCTTTTCACCTTTTTCGAAGGTGGTCGGTTCTCTGGATGCCTCCTCTTGGCCGGCTACATTGAAGGCATCCACGCTTCTGAGGTGCTGATTAGCCAAACTGCCTCACAACCCTTCGAAGTGCTTTCCATCGCATGGGTTCGCGTTTGCGTCTCAGCCCTTAAATTGCCTTTTTTTTTTTTGAAGCTCCCTCTTTTTTTTCCCTTTGTTTTTTTTTGAGAGGATTACACAGTGATGATTTTTATTTTTCTTTTTTTTTGTTTTTTGCGAAAGGAATGCACACGTCGGATGACGGAAATCCAAGAGGCGCGGACGCCCGGTCGTCGTGTGCGTGCCCTGTGTTTTTTTTTTCGTTGGTTTGCACGAAGTCCACCATAGATCGTTTTTTCTCCGGCCCCCCACAGGCTCACCGTCGAAGAGGGATCGGGTGCGGCTTCTTATGATAAGTTTCGCTTTCAGAAAAAAAGGACCACAGCAAAGTCAGTTGTTTGCTTCCCCCGACGCGCGGAATTTGCCTGTTGGGTTGCCCAAAGAGGCCGTTCTCTGGGACGTGAATGTTTTTGAATATACCTCGTTACCCCAAGAACGATTTTTCTTGATTTATAAAACCTTCCGGAATCGTTTTTCTTGTCCCTTCGATCTCTTTACCCTGGTTTGCTGTTGTGTTACCTTAAAGTGTGTGTGGCACTAAGAGTTGTTATCCTTGCGGCGGGTTAGCCTCGCACCGGAGAAAACGCTTCATCACCGCTCTGTTTGCGTTTTGTACTGGGCCTCGACGTCCCCATTTTTTTTTTTTGCACCCAGAAGCGCTCACCACCCTTCCAAGCCTCGCGCTACGCCCCCATACTCCGCGCAACCGTGACTCCCCCAAGACAAAGCGGCGGAGTGTTTTTTTTTTTGCCTGTCACTGGTCGAATACCAATTTTTACATCTTTAATATGGGTGTTGAGTCTAGATCCTCACCGCGGCCTTTGCGTTAATCTAACCTCGGGTTCACTTGAATGTGGTTTCAACACCTTCAGTAAGCAGGGGGACGTTGATTCGGGAAAGCGGCTGAGCTATACGTAGTCTCCTACTAGCGCACGACTTCATTTATTTCCCCAGCGGCGTCCCCTGGGTAAGGAAGGGTAGGCGAACCCCCCCCCCGTTTTGAGGTCCACTAAATAGACCGATGGGGCCTGAGTGGACTTATCCGCCCCTTCTTTGCCCTAATTCTCGTCAACAGGGCAAGCAGGTGCCCGCGTCGTGAGAGGCGTGGTTTGTCTCCCCTGAAGCCCTTAGCTGGGTGAGCCCATGTGTTTCGACCTTCGAGTCCGCCCCTTTGCGACGAACCTTTACCCCAGCTTCGTTTCATGTCTTCCGAGCCGCGCAAGTGCACAACGTCCCCACCACACCGTCCCCCCCTCGGGACAGTTGCAAAGTTGTCCATGCTCCACAGGCCCTCCCGACAACAGCTGGTTCGCGTTAACCAAACTTGTCCACATTGGCGCCTTGGGGTACCCCTGCTTCCCGAGTGTCCTTTGAAACTCGTTCGAGGAATCCGGATTGTACGATGCGGTCGGGATTTCCTCCGTCATTCAAGTTGAGAGGTCGAGATTACCCCCGCGAACCCTACCATGTTTAACAGTTCTTTCCGTTGCAATTCCGAAGTTCGCACGTGGGCTGTGTGCGAACCTAGCCCGACTCCTGACTTTAAGGAGTTCAGGCCCGCCTTGAACGCCCCCAGGCCCCACCTCCTCCCTTTGACGAAAAGACAGAGAACGTTCTGCCCCTTCCATTTCCTTTTAAGCCAGGGATAACTCCCCTTCGGCCAAACGGCATTCAATTACACGAAGTCCGCATAAGTAGGGGACGCTTTTTCTATTTTAGTACGGATTCACCCCAATCCGGGCTCCGTGCCCTCCCTCCCCAACAGTTGCAACCGGTCTAATCTCAATACAGTTTCCCTACACTGGTAGTTTGCTTGCGCCGTTCCTTAAATCTAGAAGTTTTTTTGGCGGTGTCAGATACTTTAAGTCTCTCTTCCAACCGCCCAAGAGTACATCAACCTCAAGGGTCCGCCCCTCTAAAAGTCGCTAGTTCCTTTTTTCAGTTACCGGGGGAGAGATTATGTGTCTTACTTACTCCGGATCAAAACCAACAAAAGTCATTTGGATAGTTATTTTCCTCCTGGCCCTTTCGGATGTCCCCCCCTGCCGGAGGGGTCCAGTCTGCAAGGGGTGTACCCAAACTGTCGGGTGCGGTCTAAAAGTCCTTGACCAGTGGTGGACTTTTTCTTCGAAAGGGCTAGAGGAAGGGCCCTCCCAACTCAAAGCCATTCCCTTGGTGGGGGGGGGGTTTTTTTCCCCCCCGAAACTTCATCCAAAGCGCCTCGTTTTCATGCCAGTCCTTCAAGACACCCGTTCAGAGACCGTTTCCAGTTCCACAGCAATCGGCCTCAACAGCTCCCTTTCACTCCGTTGTTTCAGGCAAACAGGATTCGAACCACCTCCCCGTTCATCTCGGTTTTTTACTAGTGTTTGGCCTTCTTAGGAGATGTCTTTCCTTTAGTAGAGTAGGTCGCATGTTCCGACATGACCCACAAGGATCCCATGATCTTGACTTGGGCATCAGTAAATATCTTCGGCTGAACGGATCTTGTACATCCTTGTTTCAAGGCTCATTTTTGGGAATTAGTTCCCCAAGGATCGAGTTTCCACCACCGCCTCGTGGGGTTTTGTTTTTTTAGGAGGTTGTTGTTAACGTTTGGGGCATCTCGAGGTTTCCTTTTCGTTTGCCCTTCACCTTTTTCTTTGAAATCGCCTGGAACCCCCCCCTGACCCACCCTTCTTTTTTTCTTTACACATGGCAGGGATTTTCAGCCCCTTTTTTTTCTTCCCTCTTTAAAGGTTTTCTGAGGCACTTTTGGTTTCTGACAAATTCCTGTCTCTCGAGCACCTATTGCACGGCGTTTTTTTTTTGACCACCGTTCCTCTGTATTAGAGATTCTCTTTTCCTTACGTCGTCTCTTTTGTCAAAGGGTCCGTTTTTTTTTTTTGTTTTTAAGTACTTTTCCGTGTAAAATTTTTCTTTTTTTTCTGGATTTCGAAGTAATCGACACTTGTTACGTTTTCTATGTTTGGTCGGACTCTAATTACCGAAGCCCTCCCCCCCCCCCATTTTCTTCCTCTTCTTTTTGAGGCGCGATTTATTAATTTCCGTTTATTAAAGTTCTCGTCATGGCCAATGGTGTTTCTCAACCGTTCGAGAAGGAGCAGATTACACTTTTCCCCCAATTAACAGGAGGACCGTGATCGGCTTAGTCTGACCTCGATTCGGCTATATGACGGTGGCCCACTGCCCATTTCCTGCGGAGGACCTTTTTTTCCATTCAACCACGGGCCCGGTCCCAACTTCTTTTCTCCTGTTGATTCCCTCCTTTTTACCATCGGAATGGTAGGACCCCCCCTAGACCCCCCCCCCTGCGTCTTTGACGAGAATTCTACCTCTCCTCTTCCCCAAGTTCTTCACCCTCCTCTACTCTAGCGGAAACAAAGTCCCCCCCTGTTGCACTTGGGCCTTCCTTGTTTCTCGCCCTCTGATGTGTCCCTTTTTCCAACGTTGAAAGTTCTTTCTTTCCTTCAGACGATCTTTGGGTTTTTTGCCTCTGCAAGCGTTTTTGGACTTTGACTCTTCCTTTTCCTCATACTTTTTTTTGATCTCTGGAACAGGACCTCGCTATCCTTTCCCCACCCCCAAGGTCGGATTTTCTCCCTTTCCCCCCCCCTTTTCCCCCCCCTGATAAGTGCTCACCTTTAGGGGGGACCTGACCTGCGCCCCTTTTTCACAATTTGGTTGGGGAAGGTCCTTCCTTTTTTTTCTTCGCGGCATGGTTCCTTCCCGGAGCTTTTGTCCGGTTTAGTCATTTCCCCCTTCTTTCAAGGAAATTTCGGCCCTTTGACTCACAGCAGGTATATAACACCCTTTTCCTGGGAGGCTTTTGTTCCCTGGCCGCCCCTCTCTTCCCTTTTTTGCAGAGGTCATATTTTTCAGCGAGGGTGAGAGTAGATCGTCGCATGTGTTTGCTGAGGCGTCCCTCTTTTCGCTCGTCAGCTACAACATGGGTCCTCCTTCCTTTTTCCTCCCACACCCCCCTCCCTTTAAACCAGAACTCCTAAGAGGGGTTCTTTTCGCCTGCGGAAGGAGGACAGGTTCCCAACCTCCCCTTCATTTTAACCTGGGCTCCCCCCCCCCTCCATAATAAACCCCTTCCCTTCCAGTCTCCTATTCATCTCGGGTCTCCCGGAGATATGATTGATTCCTCCATAGCCGTTCCCTTTTTTCTACCCCCCGTTGAACTGGCTTTAAGAAATAATTTTAAGATCTTGCTTGAGATGTCCTTACCTTCTTCCAATTATTAGAATCGTTGGGTCCTTCAACGGGGTCTTTTCATCAGGAGTCCCTCCAGGATTTACTATCGGTCCCTGGTAATACTGCATTATTTTCCCCCCCCACCTGGCTCCCTCCCACGTAAAAGACCCGTGCGCACCCGCACCCGGGTGGGGACCTCTACCAGGCTGAACCTCCCCTAAACATCCTCTGCTCTCCTTTCTTTTATTCCCCTTGGAGAAGGTTCCATTAACTCCCCCCACTGTGAACCTGCGGCCCGGCTTTCCTTTTTCCTTTTTATTGTCGGACGTTGTTTTGGCGGCGGTTCTTCCCTTCAGAAATGAAATTGGATCTTGAGAAGAACCCCTGGTTTTCTTTCAAGACGAAGAATCCAGGAACTTCTGACGCAGATTTTTGTCAGGTTTTCTTTTTCTCTTTTTGAAAACAACGTTGGCCTTTCTGGAGTTTAACTTCGTGGGAATTCGTGGCCGAGTTTCTTTCTTAGAGTCATTCCCTTTTCGCCTGATGGTTGCTTTCTTTTGTTGATTGGACATTCTTTCTTCTTCCTCGTGAGCGAGGGATCGCTCTCCTCCCCAACCCAGGCTTGTCATGTAAAGAGAAATCACCCTTTTTCCTTCTTTTAGATTCACCTCCCTCTTTCTCTTTTTTTAATTGATTTTTTTTCTTTTTTTTTCCCTGTTGAACCCGATGGCCTTCTTTTACTGGGAGAAGTGTAGTTCTTCCCCCATATCGTCCGTTTTCACTTTTTTCGTGGACGTCCCTTCTGGTTTTCCGATTCTCGTGACGCGTAGTACATCCCTCTTTCTCCCCCCCCCCTCTTCCCCCCCTGACTTTCCCACGGTTTTCCCCCCCGATTAGAATGGCCTCCTCTGTGAGAAGCTTCAAAAGTGTGGGGCTTACGAGATTTCTAACTACTTTTCGTCAGTGGTAGAGGTTTTTTATCTAACTTCTGGAATTGGGTGTATATCCTAGTCAGAGAAAGGGGGTCCGCTCTTTTTTTTTTTTTCTCCTCCGTACTATGGGTTTTCCTTTTTTTTTTTCCTCGTGAGTTTATTTTGCACATACATTTGGACGCCGAGCCTGACCGCCGAGTTACGACGTTTTTTTTCCCCTTGAATAAGAGTGTATTTGTCTTCTCTTTTTTATTGGGTTCCCCATTGATTGTAGGGATGCACTGTTTCAGGCCCCACTTTGGAGACCCCCGCACACCGAGTTTCCTTTGATTCTTTGCCGGGGGTGACCCTTTGTTGGGCCCCGAAGATGTATGTCTCGAGGGGCTTCGACCCCCCCCCGTTCTCTGATTAGATGGATTTCCCTTCTCCTGCCTTACGAAATCCCCTCGCGGGTTTTTCCCCAATTTTTTTCCCTGGTTGGACATCGTGGGAAATAGAGACATTTTCCTTTTTTTTTTCTGCCTCTATTTACCGGTCTGTTGATTTTTCCTGTTGCTTGTCCTTTCCCTTTTGAAGGGTTGGGTGTTTCTTTCCTTGACAATTGCTCGGTAACCCCTTCGGGAGCCGTCTTGTTCTTTTTTTCGTCGACATTTCTTTGGAGTTCTCCCTGATGATTAGACTGCTTATCCCCCCCCTACCTCCTTTTCCTTCCCCCCTGCATATTTTTTTTTCGAGTTCACTGCTTCTGACGCGTGTCATGCCCCCCGATCTGTTCGCTAAAAGGCTCATGAAGTTAGAATGAGGGTGGTTATAGATTTCTTGTCCACTTTGCCCCGGAACGTTGACGATGGTTTGACTCCCTAGGTAGCGGTCATTTTGACTAGGGAATCGTGGTTGATTCTCGACGGCTCCCCTCCCCCCGGCTCCCTATTTTTCATGTTTTTCCGTCTCCTTGGGTTTGCTGAAGAGGTTTGGTTAGATGAGAGAGGGGCCATGCATTTTTTCTTAGTCTCCTGAATTGTTCCGTGGAGCTAGATTGTTCTTTTTCCCGCCCCGTCCCAGCCAGTCCTGCTTTGTAGGGGATGTTGTAGAGTTTTTTTTCTTCCAGCCCTTTCTTGGAGCCCCCTTCCTTTAAGACTTTTTTTTTTTTTTAGTCGGGTTTGTCCCCGCTTTTTAGGTCGGGCCCCCTGTACGGTCATTAAGGGCCCGGATCAAGGAGCACCGTTTTTAGCGAACATTGTTTTTCCAATTCACCCCACTCTTAACCTTCGGATCTCGATAATCTCTCTCTTACCCAGTTCCCACCGTAATAGTTGGAATAGTATTACTTCCCCCTAGCAGCATTTTTCTTGTTAGGCTGGTCCTTCTTTGGCTTTTTCTTTCTGCGGTCCTATACGATACCCCCGTGGTAGTCGGCCTAAACCCAGGGTCGGAGCGGGCCCCCCCCCTCCCTACCAATTTTGGAGGGTCTCGCGTTCCTTACGCGATACTTTTTTTTTTTTTTTAACCCCGCCACGCCCGCCGCTTTTTCCTTCTCAGCCTGATTTGGTCCCCCCTGCTTTTGCCTTCTCTCAGAACGACCCAAACCGATTATCCTTCTGGCCGGACCCCTTCCCCTTTTTTCTGAAGATTGTCGATCCCGTAACGTCCCCCTTCACCCATTAAGACATCTTCGGACATTTTTTAGTCCCTCCTGAGAATTTGTTTGGGTTGTGAGAGTCGAGTGGCAACAGTGTGTAGGGAAGTAGGATGTTTTTGGGAAACCTGCTGGAGCCCCGTCCACGCGGGGCATACGGGCGCGTGTTGGGTGTTGTCGCCCGTTGCCATCGCTACATTGCTCTTTCGGTGATCGCGTCTTGTGGGGTGGCCGCGGAGGGCCGGGCTTTGCTCCCCCGCCCTCCCTACCAAATTTTTTTGGACTTTAAAACGAAACCTCGAGTCCCGGTGGATAGGTTCCTGAAGTAGGGGTTGCGACTTTAAAGGCCTTTAGCTTCATTCCGCTTTCCCACTCCCTGCGTGACCCACTTTTCAGTAGGATGATCTACCCCACAGCCGGGTTCTTGCGCTGTTCTCCAGTAGCGACACTTCCGGGAGGCCGTGTACCCCATAATTGGAGTTTTTTTTTGTTCTCCGAACCGCGTGTTCTCAGTTTTTTTTACGTGGTTCTCCCCATCGTTATGAAAATGTTTCCGCACCACCGATGCGCGGTTGCCCTTTAACAGTCTTGCCTTAAACTGTGACAATTCGTCTCCAAAAGCCTCCTCGATAAACTCCCCCCCTTGACCCTTTTTACGTCATTGAGCAAATA
>Ga0179591_1243222_pt1 | contig 17916 bp, 30 predicted proteins | sample CZOMad2_1_08_16f_FD_182891 | JGI IMG/M metagenome (GOLD analysis project Ga0179591, IMG submission 182891) | Vadose zone soil fungal communities from Angelo Coast Range Reserve, California, USA - CZOMad2_1_08_16fungal (PacBio error correction) | ecosystem: Environmental > Terrestrial > Soil >... | reverse complement strand
AAAGCTAGGGCGATTTTTTTTTTTCCTTTCTCCTAGGTTTTTATTCTTTCCGGTAACGATGGAAGGTAGGCGTGACATGAACCGCCTCCTACCCGTCGCCCCCCCCATGAAGTATAAGTCGTCTGGTCTGCCCTTTTTTTTCCCCGCACCACAACCACGCTCCCAGAAAGTCTCCCCCTCCTTCTAGTTTCCAGAACTATGAACGGAGTCAACGCGGTCTGATTTCCTCTCATTTTTTTTCCACATAGTAAGTGTCCGAGAACGAATAGTCTGCCTTTGATCCCCCCCTTCATGTAAGATTTCCATTTAAACTTGCCTCTTCCCCCCCTCATAACTTATGAACGTCTGTCTCTTTTTTCCTTTTTTCACTTCACCCAACGACCCGCTGCGCCTTTCACTCCTCCTTTTCTTCCTAGTTCAACCCAGGTTCAACCTTGTCGGATACTCCCCGTCTGTGCCTTCCAGTTTTCTCCCCTTCAGTCTTCGTCCTGTTATGGCACATTCTCTGTCTCCATTTTTAGGCAATTCTTCCGACAACCGCCCTTCATACCCCCTGTCCATATAAGGCACCAACTGCCTTCATCTTTTTTTTCACTATGTTTTCCCATACCCAACACCTTACCGGTCTTTTCCCTCAAAATTGAGCTTACAGTCCCGCATTACACCCCTTTTCCCCTTCCTAATCGATTTTGTTCTGACCCCCTTTCCCCTGATTCACCCCGATTTCTACACCATCAAGGGTCTCTCAACCTTGGCATTCCTGAGGCCTTGGGACCAACCCTTTCTCCCAAGGATGCCCCCTCCCCCCCCTTCATTAATTTACTGTGTAACTCTCTCTTCGTAAATTTTTTAGTTACCTTAAAAAATATACTCCCCCTCATCTTTCGGCGATTGCCGTTCAACTTAGTGCACCCTTTCCTCGCCTTTCCAATAACAAGTTTTCCAATCCCCCCTTTTTTTCCACCCTGCCCTGCATCGGAATGATCGGCAGGCCTCTTTTTTTTTTTTGTTTCCCTTTTCTAAAATGATCCAGGCCCGTATAGTAGATGGCAGTCTAAATCCCTTTCTCTTTTACACCAATGTGTCGAGGAGCACTCTCCCATAGTTTGTTCTTCCACTTCTTTTTTTGCGGCTGCCCACTTGCCCATTCCTCCTTGCGAAAGACCTCCGCCCCTTCCCAAATATTGTCCCTTCCTCTTTCCCGTTTTTTGTGCGGACGCTCTCTTTTTTGGTCCATTACCGGTGGAAGGCATAGAGTCCGTTGTGTTCAAACGCACCCGCAGCGGCCGAGTGTCTACCCCCCAACTTCTGTGAAGCCATGAGAAGTGATTTGATGTCTCACATTGCGTAAACCGTACCGCCCATCTTTTTCAAACCTCCCCAGAGTGTGGCACTAAGACCGGCCAAGGGTTTTTCCCCCACACTTCTTAGCTTCCCGCGTAGAGGATGTCTTTGCTGATTCGTTTTCACTCCCACCTTCCAAAGGAGGTCTTTATTCACTTTTTCCTCCTTGTTCCCCCCCCACAAAACTAAATCGTCGCTTGCCCCCCCCGTCGAGAATCCGATGCTTCAACTTTTCTTATGTTTGGTCCCCCCCCGATTTTGTTCTTTTGGTTCTCCATCCGGTATCAGACTTTTTTTTCCTTGCTATAGCAAGTTAAGTCCGATCTTTCTACTAATCTCGTGGTCAAAAAAGCCTAAACCCAGCGACAATGCCCACCACCCAAAGATGTATCCACGCCCCGTAGCTGAAATTTATTCTCCCTTCCTTCCCGGAAGATTGTACCCCGCTATATCCCCGGCGGTGCTAGTGAGTTGTCCCATAGGCACCCAGAGGCGTTCACTCTTTGTCGGTTTCCTTTTTGTCTAATTTTGAGCCCCTCTTTTTTTCCCGTTGGTTTGTGCATTTTTCAATTTATTGTCTGACCAGACCAGTTACTATCTCTTATCGCCGCTAACTGGAATCAGGTCGCCCAAATTGTACCCGCTTCATTCCCCGTGTTTTCCTTCAAACTCTTTTTCGTTGCACCTCTTTTGATGTTCGCGATAATTAGTCAACATATCTTTTGGTTTTGTCGCTGTTTTCTTTCCTTGGCCATGCCTCTCGATTTGAACTCCCCCTTCTCTGGTTTCGTCATGTCTTCCTTTGAACTGTTTTTTCTTCCCCCTCCTTTTTTTTTTAGTTCTGCCCTTCCCTCGCTTTCTATCACCCCCCTTGCTTTTTTACGTAAGGATGACCTGTAACTGCCAAGAAGCGTCCGTATGAAAACCCCCTGCGCTTACTGCCCGTACCGTATACCTTTTTCGCGTGCACTATTTCTTTTTCCCCCCACCCCTTCCGTCCCTTGTCCTGACGCTACCTTTCCCTCTCGTGTTGAAGTTCAATTACGAAAAATCCCCCTGAAACCCCCCCCTCTCCGATGGACAACGATTGCTGTCCGAAGTCCTACAATAACCGCTCCCTCTACTAAATAGCGTTCTTTTCTTCGTCTTTTTACAATGCCGCCATTAGACGTCCCTTAGCGGGACCCCAACACATCCGTTCTTCTCTCTCAGCCTTCTTGAGAAAGGTGTCCGTCACCTGTTTTCTTTTCCCCCCCCGAAAACACTACCCTCCTGGGAAGTTACCCTTAATTCTCGTATTTTTTTACCCCCAAAGAAAGTTCTTTAACCGACGACTAGTGCTTCCCCCCTGTTGCATTGTAGGATGCATCCCCTTTCCACTTTTTGCTTTCTTAGATAATAACGTCGTCGCTAGTTGATGTGGTACTTGGATGTAGCGGCTGGAAGCTTGGTTTGTAATAGTGTAGTCTAACCCTCCCCAGTTTAGAATACGGTTTTCTCCTCCCCCTTTTTCTCTTTCATTCTTTCTCTCCTCCTTTGTTTGTCTCTGATCTCTTTTTATTTTCAACAATGATGGAGGAGACGACAGGTATTAGACCCCTGTGGTATTTTTAGACTCCCCTCTTTCTTAAACCTCCTCTTTCGAGCCCTCCCCTTTTTTCACTCATATCCTCCCTAATTAATTCTAGATCCATTTCCAAATTGTAGTGAATGAATCCCACCCTCCCCCACCCACCACCCCCCCTCCATTTGCCTCTTTTTTTTTTCCCGCTTTTCTTTCCAGGCTTGCTTTTGACCTCCCCCACCCCCTCCCCTTTTGCTTTCCTTACTTTCACCTGCCCTTAACATGTTTCCTCCCAAGCCCCTACAGTTCTGTACACACCCCGGTTACTTCCTTTCTTCTGATTTAGATATCCCCGCTGGGGTGTTATGTTGACGTTTATCGTTTCGATTCAGTCATTTTTTCGAGATAACCTTTTTCCCACTTTGCTACCCCAAGGGAGTCGTTCTTTATGCCCTTCTGTCCCAGCCAGACCCCTTGCCAGATGTTCTTTCTTCTCTTCACTGGACCCCCCTTTCCTTTTCTCCCCCCCGGTCTCGTCTGAACGTGACGGCCCTGTTTTTTTTGACCAAGAAGATTTCCCGCCCCTACGGTACTGGCCGTCTCTTCCCGGTTTTTCAGGTCACGCTTCTGCGTTCATTGTCCCTAGTACGTCACCTTTCCCTTAGGTTTATAGTCACCCCCCCCTTGGGTTGGGTTTAATATACCCCTAAAAACTCGTTTGATCGAACCTTTCCCCATTTTCGTCCCATTCGTTCGGCCAAGATGCTGCTTTTTCCCTTCGATCTATCAAAATCGCTGTTTTCCTTCCTTTCCAGATGAAGACCGCGACAGCCCTCCAGAAGATGTTTCACTGGTCAGCTCCTCCCAACCCCGTCTCCCTTTTTTCGAAAACCTTTTGCAGTACCCCGTTTGGGAAATCGCGGTGTCCTTTGCGACCTGACTTCCAGTAGCGCCCTGGTCCGGATCTCTTCCCTTGTTGGTAAGACAGGACATTTTTCCCAAGCATGAACCCCCCATCCTGGAAACATTAAAACTTCGCCCCACGCCGCCACTTCTTTCTTTTCCCTACCGTTTTTTCCTGATTGTTTAACGCCCTTCTTTCACGGTCCTTTCTGACTCTCCTTTTGACAAGCGTCGTTTGGTCTTCTTCGGAAATTTCGCGACGGCGTCACTTTTTGTTTTGCTATTCTCGTTGTTTTTCTCTTTTTGTACCCTTTCCTGCAATTATCTCTTTCTTCCCCCTTCCCCGATCAATTCAAGAAACCCGTCTGTCTCCAGTTTCGTCGCCCCCCAACCCGGCAGACCACCTCTTTTTTTGGCCCCCCGCCTCCCTATTCTCTCCTGTCCGTCCAAGCCTCGGATTTGGGGGCCACCCCGTGTTTGCATCGACGATTTATTTTTTTTCAATTCTGCCGCTCTCTACTCTTTCCTTGACTATGGACTTTTTCGTTTCCCTTTCCCTCTACGCCTACAGATTGAGGGCTAATTCTTCTTTTCCTCCACCCTTGTTGGTCGTCTGGGCCTCTCAACTTTTTTTTCGTTTTGAAACAGATTGTTGACTTTTACTTCTTTTCTCCCGACATATTACCGCCACTCCCATGCATGGGAAAGTCGCGGGTTGTCGTTACTTCGCCTCGTTTTGGCTTACCACCCCCCGGCCTTCCTTGAACGCCTTTTGCCCTTAATGGCAAAAATCTTTGTCAAGAACTGAGATAATCCCATGCTTTTCAAGGCGTCATTCTTCCCTCTTTTGGCCAGTTTTTTTCCCTCCCCGCACTGGCAAGGAGGATCCCAAACTCTTTTTCTATTTTCGCCGCAGGCACAGTTTTTTCAACGCTTTTCCCCCTTTCAGGGGAGGTCATCTCCCCTCTCAGGGACTGTGCCGTATCTCCCTGCCCCACCCCTGACCGACACTCGCTTCTTACATTCTCTTCCGGTCCTTTTTTCCGCCTTTAAGGTATTTGATTTCAAAGGGTATTTTCATCGAGGAAGGTCTCTTTTCACCGGTCCCTCTTCTATCTGCTTGTCGGTTCCTTTGTAAGGTTCTGTCCTTCCCACATTTCTTCCGTCCTCGATTTCCCTTCTTCTCCATATTCTGATGTGTGCCGGCATTTTCACTTTTTCATTTTTGTTTTCCAATTCGCTGCTCATCACCTTTGCAACATGTCTGCCTTCCTGAATTGTCCTTCTTTTCTTTGTTAGTTCCCCTCTTTTTAATATTTTTTTTTTCTCCACCCCCCATCGAGTTTATGTGATGGTTTGTAATTTTTACCTTACTGGACGTTTCTTTAACCCCCCCCTTGAGGTGTCTTCCCTTCTTCTGACAGAAAAGCTCTCCCAGTTTTGAGCCTCCTTTTTTTCTTTTCTTCCCGTGCGTTTGTCGCAGCCGGGTCGCCTCCCTAAAACTGGTCTTTCAGCGAGCTTTTAGAACTCCGCTGACGTTTTCTCCCCTGTTTTACTCAACCCAACCAACCCCTCCCTTTCTTTTCTGCCCGACCCAAAGTCCCTGGTTTTGCTGGTTTTGGTCTTTCCTTTCTGTCCGGGACCGCTATCGGTCTCCTTTTTCTTTTTTCCAAAAACAGCGTAATCCAAAATAGGACAGCTGACGTTTCTTAGATCTGTTTGCTTCTTCTTGTTCGTATGTCCCCCTGCTACTCCCCCTCCCCTTACCTTTCTTTCTCTGACAATAATCTTTTTCCGTTTTTGCTCTCCTTTAGTCTCTGTCACGCGTTCTTCCTGTCAATAATTTTCCCCTCTCGCGTTTTTGATTGGTCTTTTTCTTAGGTGTTTTTTTTTGTTGCTTTGTTTCACCCTTTAAGAAGTCGCCTGTCCCCCCCTTTTCCCCTCCCTTTTTGGTTGGCGTTTTACCTTTCACGCCTACCGGTCCCGTCCTTCCCTCTTGACCTTTGTAGATATAATAGAAAAAATCGCCCTAGCGTTTCTCTCCTCATTTTTTTTTTCTACATATACGCTATTTCGATGTTAGAGTAGTTTTTATTTGACCTCTGCTTTCCCCCCCCTTTTTCCGGTAAGATTGAATTTCTGGCGTGACCTCCTCGCAGCCCCCAAATGGTCGACACCACTGCTGCGCTTCTTTTAGGATGCCGTTTGAAAGAACAAAAAACACCGATGCCCTCCAATCACCTTCCCCTATATTTCCTAACCCACCGTATGGTATCCCCCTGGGCCCTCTTCGATCTGAAGAAGAAGTCACCCTGTATTCTTTCTAAAGCCTAGGCTGGCTTTTTTTATAAACTCAGTCCCCCCCCCCCAGTTCAACGGCGTCATCAGATAAATCTGTTCTGTCAGCGGGCGATGTTATCTCTCCGGTTTTTTCACCCTCCCACGCTCCCGATTCGCACTGTAACCTACTAAATTCTGTTCCTCCCCCTAGCCCGACCCAAAACCAGGTTCCCCTTTTTCCCATACCTTTTACATTAGGTTTGTTGAGTCCAGTGGCGTCCCCTTCGGCGGCCTTACCCCTCTTTTCCTCGTGAAACTTTCGTCCCCCATGCTGCCTAAACAGAAAGGACGCCCTTCGCTATCAGGATCACAACTTTTCCCGCCTTCTTCCCCTTCATCCGTGAAAGAAAAACCTCCCCTTTCCCGCAAAATTTTTCCCAGTTCCCTTTCCAACCCCTGTACACCTTCCTCCTCTATTTTTTTTGCAGCCCCCCACTGTCGTCTTTTTCCCCCTTCTTTTTACTTCCACTATAACTTGGACATTAAGAATTTGGCTTGCCCCGCTCCCCTCTTTTGACAAAAATTAGCCCCCCTTGTTGGCTTCATAAACCCCCTCTCCTTTCTCTTTTCCCTGTATAAAGATGATTCTCTTTTTGTTCCCCCCTTTCATAGCCACTTAACCTCCTCCCTCCACGCCCCTCCCTGATTCGTTAAATATTAGGATTCCTTATCTTTTTTCCCCACGTTTTTCCCCTCCACCCCATTGCGTCCCGACCGCATCCTTCTTCTTTTCGGGCCCTGCTGAGTTTCGGAAGGTTTGCTTTATACTCTCTTTCCTTCCATTCGTAGATGCCAGTCTCAACCTTACATCTTTCCCCCTCGTCAAAACCTTTTTCCTGCGGCGACGCGAACCGATCGTTTTTCTCGTCCGTACTTTTAAGGTCGTTGGCCCAACTTTCCCCCCCCTACCTCCCTTTCCGCCCAAATCGTTCCCCCCTTTACTGCCGTAAGGGATGCTTCGCTCCCCTTTCCCCTTTCTTTTCATAGAGGACGTTGGTTGTTCCCCGCCCGCCTATTCGTACTTTCTTTACACCACCCTTCAATCCTCTCCTTCTTTGCGATTTGCCCTGTAAATTCGCGCCCACAGTCCGCCCGCTGTGTCAAACGGACATTGTTGCCCTACGCCCCGCCTTTTTTGTTCTTCCACCCAAGTTTTGTTCTCCTTTCCCCCCATGCTTGGTCTCTTTCTGTAGAGGCTGCTTTCCTCAAAAGTCCCTCCTGGTCTGCTCTCTGCGGATGCCGACACAAAAACCTAATGTCTCTTTCCACCGCTCGTTAATACTGAGGCTTTCACCCTTCCTATGTCTATTTTTTTTTTTTTCTTGGGCCCATCTTTTTTGTGGGTCGAAAGGCTGTTCTCAGAGGTTTCTTTTTTTTTTAGATAGAATGAAGTCAGGAGACGGGGCTGCAATTTGCGATTGTCCTTTATCACCCCCCTCTCTCCTCCCCCCTCCCCAAACTAGTATCTAATTCTGCCCCCCCTTTTTCCCCTCATAAAGTGCCGACCACTTTCTTGGCCCAACCCTTTATCATCAGTTGATCGTTGGAGTTGCCCAAGGACCCCACCGAGGGCCTCTCAACGCTTCTTCGTGCGTGGGGCGTCCTTTTCGCTTCTTTTACATTGTTGGGGGCTTTTGATTCCCCTTTTCCCCTCCCCTGACTATCTCCGACTCGCCGCTAACTGGCCCCCTTTTTCAGACAACCTTGACCCAGGCGTACTTTTTCTCGGTCTGTACAAAATCTGTTTTTCGACCACAGCCTTTCTCTTTTTTTGTTCGCCGATCATTTCAAAATGTCTTTTCTTCTTTTGTTCTCCTTCTCCCTTTGCCATGCCCCCTCTCTAGTGGGATAGATCGCCCGCTTTTCTTATTTCATCCTTAAAATTTTGAACTGTTCTTTTTAGCAAGCGTTTTCGGTAGGTATTTCCCCCTCCGTCTTTAGAGTTCCACCCCGTTATGGTCAGCTGTAATTCCGGTCTCCCTTCCCCTTCCGAAGCCGTGACCGGATTAACACCCACTGAGTTCCCCTTCCCGTAACGTTAGGTTGCTGCATATACTTTCCCACACCTTTTTCACTTCCAGTCCTCTTCCCTGTCCTGCAGAGGGGCAGTTCCTTCCTCCCCCCCGACCGAATCCTCGGTCCCTCTTATCCTAGTCATAACGAACTCTCACTCCTTGATCCCGCGCGTTCCGTTTTTCTGCTCGATAACCCAATGCCTCCCCGTTTTCTTGGCAACCCCCCGCGTGATAGCTCCCAGCCTTAGTTACCCTTGCCATCCAAATGTTGTTTGGGTCGAAAACACTATAAGTTTTGTTAAAGGTATTTTTTTCTTTAAAAAGACTTTTGTCACCTCCGATGCTCTTTTCCTTTCTTTTTGAATTGTCGGTCTGCCCTCCTGCCCCCCCCCCCTTTTGCACTTAGGCTAGAATTTACAGTCTGGCTTCAGTTTGCCTCTTTGATCTTGCTGCCTTTTGCTGAAAGAGGCTGTTTTTACCTTTTGTAGTCGAATCCACAGGTTCGAATTTCGTCCGCCATTTCCTTTTTAGGTCCTCCTTTTTCCGCCTACTTCGTTTTTTTTTTTGGTGAGAGGACTCCCCCCCCTTCTTGAGTGCGCCTCCTTTTTTTCTACCTGGTTTTTAGTTTTTAGCCTAAACGATTTAGACACCCTCCTATTCTTTTTCGCTCCCACGTCCTCCCACCTTTCCTATTCTCACAGACTCATTCTAGAATAATTTACCACCTTTCAATTTTTTCCTTCGACAATGGCACCCTCCCCGGTGCCTCTCTCGCTTTGACTTTTTTTTTTTTTACGAAAACTACGAGAATTAATTGAACTGCCCTATTCCTTAGTGTTTCGACCAAGACAACTCATGTTTTCCTTTCCCCCCTGCCCCTATCTTATGCTAGAGATCCCGGATTTTTTTTTTCCTCCTCGACGGTATGGCGGCATTTTTATCGATCTGACCCGTCCAACAGCTAGGGATCATACTAACTTTAGTAGTTCGGGATGACTTTTCCGTCCCCGGATGGCTATATTGTCTTTCTTTTTCTTACATGGAACCCCCACGCCATTCCCACCTTTCTCTTCTTGTCATTACGTGCCTTCTTTTTTACCGCTCTTGTTTCCCCACCCCGGTACTGGAAGTAGCGAAGGGTTTTTACCCTGTCACGTTTGTGGAGTTCAGGTACCGCTTCCTGAACTCTTCCTCAGGGGTTTTTCCTACGCGACCCTTTTTCTTGGTCAAACCCCTACCCTCAAAACAGGCTGGATCCTTTTGGTCGCATCGTCTCTGGCCAGATGCCGCTTTTTCTCTCTTTTTCACCTCGCTCTTTCCGTCTGTCTGCTTCTTTCCCTCCCCTTGACCTGATGTTGACCTCCAGGAGCTTCCACACAGAGAGGCTGTTGTCGAAAAAATATTTTGCTTTACTCTTTTCGTGGCAATTACGCCGGTTTTTGTAAAATTTTTATGATCCATTTCTCGTCTAGGCCTTCGCTCATGGATGGTCAGAACCGGACATGCCCTTCCCCCCCCCGATGGTTCCAGATTCTCCCATTCTCCCCCCCCCCACTTAAAATTGCTTATCTTTAACGCCTCGGTTGGCCGCCTTGTTAAACTCAACTTAACGTCATGATCTTCTGGGTCCCCTTTAGGCTTCTTCCCCTTTACTGGACCCTTCCGACGGTTTTATATTCTTTTTTTTGCCGTTTCATTCGATTGGTTTATCTTTCTTTGGGTTACCCTATTCCCCTTTTCGCCCCCCGTCTCGGACTTAACCTCTCTTCAATTCCCAGAAACCGTTGATCTCTTTACGAGCACACTTCCTCACCAACAGTGGGACCCCGCCATCTCTTTTCTCGAGGTGCACCCAAGCATAGGATTTCTTGGAAACCCTTTTTTTCCCCCTTCCGTCTTTTTTTGGTCCATGTTCCCTTTCCGATGACCAATCTCCCCTCCTTCTGGTGAATTTGGCGTTGAACGCATCCCCCGACCGAAGCTACCCGAATGAGGTACGCATTTTTTGCCTCACCCCTTGCCGGGGCGTTTCGGTACCCCATTTTTTTTGAACGATGTCCCGGTTCCGGTTTCCGTGAATACCTTCCTCCTCCTTTCACTTTTTTTTAGGGAGGTCAGATTTTCCCCAGTATAGGGAGTTTTTGTCGTTTCCCCCAATTTCCCCTGTATGTTCGGTACTGCCAACATTCTCTTATTCATCCCTGTCTGATTTCCTTCAACTTTTCTTTCCCAAGGCGCTTTATTCCAGTGTTCTGGCCCCTTTCCCGCCGTCAATACAGGGACTGGACCTTTATCAACAACGTTTCCCTCTTTTCCTCCCTCATTGTCCACCTTTTTTCCCCCCCCCTCCCCCTCCCCTAAGGTTGCTAATGGCCATCTCAGATCGGTCCTTGCGACTTCTTTTTCACCTTCCCCTCTTTTTTTCCTGCCGATAAAATGCGATTGGTCGTTTAATCCCGTAATGTATTTGCTTTCCAAAAAGGGTATTGCGCGTTCCCATTTGTCCTCTCATCTTGCCCTTTCCCAGCTCCCTCCCTGCCTCTTTTGATTTTCATATTTGTCGTTCCAGATTTCCACAGAGCTCTGGATTTACACTCTCTCATCTCTGTGTTTATGCATTTTCACTTTTCTCCTTTTTTTCCCCCCCCAATTCTTAGGATAAGACCAAGCCCACCTCTTCGCTTATGGATATGTGGGAAAGTAAACTCCGGTTTTCAATCGCCCTTTTTCAGAACAACCACCCGAGATATGTTCCTGGTTCCCTTTTCCCTTCCCCGCCCTTCTTGTCGTTTACCTAACCCTTTTTCTTTTTCTTCCCTTTTGAAAGGAAAAGATTCTTCAGTTTGAGACTGTTTATGGCTACTGGCGTACGGGCTGTTTGTCGTCCAGCCGGTTGCTAAAATTTGTCTCCTCTCTGCTTTTTCCCTCCCCTTTCCCTCAGTCTTCCTTTATTCCCTGTCCCTCAACCCCCTCCCCCCCCCCGTCTTTCTGCCGCTGGTTCCCCTTTTTCTGCTATTTTTTGGCCTGAATGACGGTCGGGATTTTCTTTCATTGTTCCTTTTTTGCGGTGGAACCCCCGCGTCTCTCCCCCCCATCGCCGCGGACTTCCTTTTATGGAATCCTTCCCTTTTGTCTGATTTTTTTCTTGACATACTTTATCAAAAGCGGTATCTTCGGCACTTTCCTTTCTTCCTCTTCTCTTGTCTCCGACTCCCTGTCCGAGTGGACAAGTCAACCTTCCTCTCTTCTTGGTGTCTTTTTTGGTGTGCCCCTTTTGTTTTTTTTTCCAAACATTGTAGCGACGTCCGTTCGTCTTCATTTTGCTCCGTTTTTTTTCTGGCTCTTTCTATTTAACGCCGGTTACCCTTTTCCCTTCCCCGGATTTTTGACCTCGCGGTCGGTATACCCAACCCTTCCCCTCTCTTTTTCTCTTCTCCCTGTCTCCTCTCCGTTCGTTGTTTGTTGCGTTCTCTCCATTCTTTCTTTGATTCGTTCGTTTCCTCGAGTGCAAAATCCTGGCGTACCGCTTTTTCGTTCTTTTTCCTCTCCCGCTGCAGCCCCTCGCAAAATTAAATGAGCCCTTTTCCCCCTGTTGTCCCCCCAGCACAAAACCTCCCACGCAACTCCCTCTAACCACGGATCGTAAGAACCAACCTTTCTTGCCCTTTTCAACGTTCCTTGCGTTCTATGACGCCTTCGGCAAAATTAATTTGTCTCTCCCTAGCCGTCTTTTTTTTCTCCCAGGATGTCCGAGTCCCTTCCTCCCCCTTGTTGCTCCCTATACCCATTGAAAGTCCTCTTTTGTTCTTTTTCCTTTTTTCCCGTCCCAAAACCTCTCCCCTGCTGCGCCTCCCGTGAAGCCCCCCCCCAAATTCCGGCCCGCGCCGCAACCCACCAGGTTCAACCCTACCCTCCCTTCTTTTTTTGGGCCAGTGGACCCCTGTTTTTTCCCTTAGTTTTTTCCAAGTTCGTGTAGACCCTTTTCTAGACCCGGCGGCTCCCACTCACGGACGCAGGAGCCATTGTTTCCCTTTTTATTTCTCCGTGTTCCCTCCCACCCCAGATTTTCTTTTACCTCCCCTCCCCGTTCCCGCCGTCAAAAAACAACCCTCCCTTTCCCCTTCCCTTCTTTTTTTCGTCAAAAATGAGATTCACCCCTTTCCCCATATCCAGGCACAAATTCAGAATTTGCTTGCTTATCCGAGATTTACAATACAATTATACAAGTTACTTCCCCTCCACCCCAGAGGAATCTAGTTACCTTTTTTCCCCTTTTTTCGCTTTCTCTGTGGCAAATTCTAGCCCCTTCCCCCCCCCCTAACCGCCACCCCCCCCCCCGATGGCCAGAGACCCACACGCAGTTCCCACCTTCCTTCGTTGGCCCGTTAAATCTTTATTCTTCCTTTTTCCCCCCGTGTCTGTGTTCCAATCCAATACCCCTTCCTTGGTCGTTCCCTTTACCGCATCGGAATGTATCGTCAGGGATCTTTTTTGCCCTTTCTTTTCCTGCAGGTTCGTATCTTGAACCGTCCCCTCCCTGATCGATACCAAACGTGGCCCTGGAGTCCACTTCCCTCTCCCCTTTCTGCTCCTCTCCTTCCTTTATTCCTGCGGCAAGGCCCCTTCCCTCCTTCCCCAACTTTAAAATACTTTAATTTTCAGGGCTGTTTCCTCGAGCTTTTCCCCAATTCCCCGTCTTCATATCCGGACTGGTTTAAACGCCAGGCCTGGCGACGTGTATAAAACCCCCCCCTTCTCTTTTTTCCTTTGCCATGATGATGGCTGTACCTGTTTCTTTGCCACAGCACTCTTTTCCAAATAAAAGCTTTTATTCCCTACGCCCGTTTGGTTTCTTCCCAATGTCTTTCTTAATTTGGAGCTTTCTTTCCCCTCTTATTTCGTTCAACGACACCTTCCAATCTTTTTGTTCATATGAGGAAGAAATGACCAACCCCTCCACTCGTCGATGGGAAACGGTCCGATCCGTTGATTACCTTTCTCTTCTCCCGTGGCTGGTTTGCCCCAGATTGTCTTCTTTTTGTTGCCCCTCCCCTCTTTACGACGGGTTATGGATTTGTCTATCTTTAATAAGTAAGAGACGGGTCCCCCGAAAGCTTCTGTCGTTGAACCACGCTATACACCCTCTCCTACCCCACGCAACGAGTATCCAGCCCTTTTTTTCTCTCCATAATTAATCCCTTTCCTGCAACCTTCTGAGTGAAACAAAGATCTATCTGACCTTTGATGTTGATTTGCCCCCCATTCACCCGCTGGCTGCCCTCTACCTCTGTCTTGTCTTTTTTTTTGGCGTCCGTTTAGATCTGTTTCCATTTTTTTCTGCTGCCCATTTAAGGTCTGACAAGCCCAGTTATATCTCTCCTCAGTCAGATACTTTCTCATCCTTTTTCCGCCCCCAACTGACAACGGATTGCCCCCTCTTCTGTTCCTGTCCAAAATATTTTCCCCCGCAACCCCCTGGCTAGGTTGGCGAGTTCATTTCGTACCCCCTTTTCTGCGGCTGTCCCCCCCCCCCGGGTCTCCCCTCTCTTGCCTTCCCCTCCGCGCTTTCTAGATCTCCTCCTTGCCTTTTTCCGAACGAGCGATTTTTTCCCTTTTCGACAGCCGTTTTTCGGTTTTTATTTCTGGTTTTCCTATGTAAACCGTAGTTTTCCTCTTTGCTACTTTCCGGAACCGCCCCTGCCTCTGCCTTGCTCCACCCCTGCGCTCCTGCCGTCCTCCTTTTTGTCAACTATTGGTCAAACAACCTGCCTTCACTGCATTTCCGCGACTGTTAAGGTTCTCTTTTTCCTTTCAATTCTAACCTTTGACGACGCATAGGCCCGTTTGCGCCGTCCTTCCAAGAACACGACTACCCCCCCCCCCTTTTTTCTACCCCCGAGTTTGTTCTTTTTCCTCTCTCCTAGTCCCAGGCCGTCGTTCTGTCCCCCCCAAAACCCCCTCCTTTCTAGATATCAGCTTCCTCTCCCGGTTTGCATTCCACTTTTGTCTTGCCTGAAAACACTATTTCCATTACGGGCCGTTCCCCCGTAACCTGGTATTTTGTCGGTAAAAGCAATTCCTGCCCGCGAAGATATTCCCTGTATTTCCCATTTCCCGTTAGCCTCCCCCCCTTTACCCTTTTTTTTCCAATTAGGCTAGTCCCCCTTTCTTTTTAGATCCTGATTGGAGACGTGTGCTTGCTTGTTGTACCGCGGAGGTGGGATAACCTTTGTCCTTTCGTCACCACCTACCCGGTTAGCCTCTGGTTGATTTCGAAATAAGTTTTTTTAAATAGAGCCTCCCGCTTCTCCGCTGTTGTTGGGTTCTACGTTCGTCCCCCCCTTATTCGGAAGACTCCCCCTCTGAGCACCTTTTTCTTTTAAGACCTACAACCTACTGAAAACAGTCCCTTTACAGGCCCCCGTCGAAACTTCAAACTTGCCATTATAGACCTTCCTCCTTTCTAGCCCTCTGGGCAAACTTTTACTTCTTGACGCATAATCCAAGCAAAACAGTTGTATTTTCTTGCCCCATTCTTTGCTTTGTAAGTACCCCCCTTACTGAATTAATTTTCCCCCCTCCCTCCTTCCTAGTTTTTTAGACCCCCCATCCCCACTTTTTTTATTCACCCTGTCCTCCCTTTCTGCGTCATAGCTATCCCCCCTGCCGGTTTTTTTTTGCCGCTGCCTCCGGCTTCCTGGAGGCCATGTTCTGATCCCCCATACACGGAACCAGTTGGTGATCCTCCCTTGCTTCGTTAGGGCTGCTTCGGCAGCCCGCTTCCTTTGGTAGGTGTTATTCGTTACTGAACACCAAGCACTTAACCCCTCTCTTTTCCAAGTCCGTAGTTTTTGGACACGAATCTTTTTTTCCCCCCGGCACAGATGAATTTCCTTTCTAGGAGTAGCGCCTTTTGGTAATCCGGTCCCGTCTTTTTTCGTGCCAGTTCTCCCTACTAACCGAATCCCCTTGTTAAGGAGTGAAAGAGCGGGCGGGTTGTCAACTTCCCCCCCCTCCCCCGGATGTGATCGAAACAGTTCAAATTTTGCATCCTTGAGTTCATCTCGGGTCTTCTCTTATAAAATATCCCTTCTTGTTGGGTTGTTGGGGTGGGGGGTTTTGTTTGGGTGGGGGTGCCTTCCCGGTTGAGATCTCGCCCCCTGCCAAAGACTACCTCTTTTTTTCCGACCTGAGGAGCTCTCAACCCAAAAGAGCCAGGCTTGTTTCTCCGATTTCCGACCCCCGAGAGTGGCACCTTACGCCGGTGTGTAAATTTTGCGACCCCTTCTTCCCTTTTTCTCCTTCGAGATGAGGATATCTCTGGATTTTCATGACCTGGGAACATTTAAATGCCCCCCCCCAACGATGGAACCCCCGATCATAAAACCTTCTCCCCCCTCCTACACCCAGTTCTAGATTAGTACTACCTGGTTTTCATCTGTTCACCCCCAGATCACCGGTCAGTAGATTGTTACATTTTTTCAGGCACTGTACCGAAATTTTCTCCTGACTCGTGATCCTCTTTTGCGTTGAATTCCGCTTTTTATCTTCAGGGGGTCCTATGCAATGTAGACCCGTCTCGTCCAGAATTCAATTCATAAACGTATTATCCCTCCCCTTTTTCTGAGCCCCCGGAAGCACCCTTTGGTCCCCCTCCCCTCTCTCGCCGGTGAAAGAATCTTTTTATTTTTCCACGGTTTTAAATAGACGATTTATTGTCACTTTCCGCAGATGCACTATCTCCCTCCTTATGGACTTTTGGCTTTTGTAAAGCATAATAGAAAGCCTCCCCCTCTTTTTCTGTAGCATTTTTTGACGCAACATTGGAAGTGTTTCGTTGTCTTGGTACCCGCTTTTTCTTTGACAGTTTTTCTGTTCCCTGTTTACTCTAATTTACAGCCTCCTCGTTCAAGTGCCTTTGCGTCTATTTTTACCCTTTCTCCGGTTTTGGGGGCCCGTTTACAACAACTTGCCCTGTCTCTCTTCTTACATTCGAAACACGCTCGCTTGTCCTCTCCCTGATCTCTTCTTCCACTGTATTGAAGGCTTTATTCCTTCCTTTTTTTTTTGTTTTTCCCCAGTTTTAGCACCTTCCTATTTCCCCAGATTAACCCAATGATCTTCGCTTGTAGCGCAGGCCCATTGCCTTCCCCGATCCCCTTCGGGTTCGGATTCCCCATCTCCCTTTCTTCATGAGATCAGCCATTACCCCCTTGCTCCGATACATGCTCGTCGGTCTTTCCTCCCTAATGTTTGATTTTTTCTGTATTGCCAGCGAGGCAGTTAGCCTTCGATTACGGACTACGACGAACGCTTGTTTTCTCTTGCCGGTTTCCCCCCTAGAATTTGCCACAGAGCAATTCTCTTTCCCCAGTTTCCCGATAATCTCTTTTTTTCTTCATTCAATTTTTTGCGTAATTGTTGTCAAATTCGGTAAGCCCACGCAACTGCTGATGGTCCTTGATTTCTCTGTGTCTTTCAAAAGGTGGTTAATCGCATTTTTTCGTCAACCCAAACCCCGATTTCGTTCTTTTTCCTTTTTTTTTGGAACGCATTTGCGTTACCCCCCCCCCACTAAAACGTTTTGCTTTTTTTTTAACTGATGAACGAAACTTCCTGTAGCGATAGTTGATCCTTTCGGTCTGTGTTGTCAGCCGGTTCCCTTCCAATTGTTCTCTCTCTCTTTTTTTCCCCCTCAAGGCCGCCGACTACGTTATTATGTCCTCCCACCCCTGGTCTTTCATGAACGCCGGGAACTGTTTGTGCGGGCTGTGGCGGTTCTTTCGGGTGACAGGCATCCGTCTTTTTTTTCCCCTTGTTTTTTTGACCAACAAACCGAGGAGATCCCTCTCCCTGTTTAGGTTTTATCTTTTCCATCGGCCGTTTGGACATATTTCACCTGACACCTTTTTCTCACCCTCCTTCCATTCGTTTTCGTGAAACTTCCTTCTTTGCCCTTCCCCTCTCCCTCTCTTCTCTTTCCCGCGTTGGACCTACTCCAGTTTCCTCTAGCGTTTTCTCTGCTTGGCGTCGGTTGTTTTGCGCTGTTCAACCTCCGCTCTTGCCGTTCGTCCTTTTGCACCTTTTTTCCCTTCGTCTACCCCACCTGCCCTACGGTCACAACTTTTCCCTTCCCCTCTTTTACGATGTCTCTCCGACCCCCCTCCCCTATTTAAGTCTCTTTTAATCCCGTTGTTTGTGTTGAGATTATAACTTGTCTCTTTTTTGAGTTTTGCTGTCACACATTCCTTTCCGGTCATTGCCGTGGCCTTTCCTCTCCCCGCCGAAGGGTCCACCTTTTTCGCACCTTTTTGCTCCCTTCGCGGCTTTCCCGTTTTTCCCTTCAAAAAACACCGACGCCCCGCAGGTCCCCCGCTTTTCCCCCTCCCCTTCTCTGCGTGACCCCGTGGCAGTAAGACTTATATTGGATGGTCCAAATAGTAATGGTCTTGCACTCCAGCCTTTTTTTATTTTTTTACAAAGTATGTTCCGCTTGCCATCTACCCCTTCCCCTCTAACCTTCTCCCTGAACTTCCTTTTTTCCCCGATTGCTGATGTCCTCTGTTTTCCACGCCAAAATCGATGATCTAACGCATTTCAGCCTCTCTCCCGCACACCCCCTTCCCCTTTCTTGACCCATAAAAGAAAGTCTTTTTTTTTTCTTTTCCCTTGGATCACGTAACTCGCGTGGTCTGAAAGGCCTAGTCAAAGTTTCTTAACGCAAGGATGATCCCACCCGTACTGGACGCA
>Ga0179591_1388366_pt1 | contig 17920 bp, 24 predicted proteins | sample CZOMad2_1_08_16f_FD_182891 | JGI IMG/M metagenome (GOLD analysis project Ga0179591, IMG submission 182891) | Vadose zone soil fungal communities from Angelo Coast Range Reserve, California, USA - CZOMad2_1_08_16fungal (PacBio error correction) | ecosystem: Environmental > Terrestrial > Soil >... | reverse complement strand
AGACACGCTGAAAGCACACCGAAGACCGCAGCTGGACTGGAACTCGGCCACCCGCCGTAGGGGACTCGTAGTGGATGCCGGCTGAACGTGAGCAACACCCAGGAGTCGGCCGTCGGGGCGCCGGAGCGCTTCTCGATGCGGTCTTTTTTAGAAACGGGCGAGCGCGACGACGAGCTCGGCGAACAGCTCCTGCTCGGCGACGATAAAGTAGGGGTGCCGTGAAGATATCAGACATCACCGTAAGGACGCCGCTCATGGATCTCCTCGATGGTCATCCGAAGACGTCGCGAGCGCCCGTTAGCGCGCAAAGTAACGGTTGATCGAGCGTCGAGATGATGGCCCATCCAATGGCGGACGTGTCGGACGATGACGTTCGAACACCAGCCTGGGCCTATGGAGGAAAGCACAACATGAGCGGGAGGCTAGGACACGCGCAGGAGGCACCATGCGCGGTATGGCGTCCGGCGGCCGGAGGGTCGATGCGGGCCATCACCAACACGGTAACCCCGGGGAGAAGCGCCAACGGTCAACGCGACGCGCCTCGGGGCGGTCGGGCGGGAGTTCGGTTGTCGACGACGCGCCGAGATTCTCAAAAACACCGAAATCGAGGCCCGTTTTGTTTCGAACGGGGGGGTTCGCGGGCTCAAGGCGGGACGGCGCCGTGCACGAGGAGCACGCGGCGGCGAACGGGCGTGCTCAAGATGTTGCGAGACGTCGTCGCACTTGAGGCGCGATTTCCACGCGAGGGCCGAATCCGCCTTAACTCGCGCTCGGCGCGACCTTCGTGAGGAGTCGCGGGCCGCGCCGGAGGCTCCACTCCGTGGCCGCGGTAGAAAAAGCCACCGCTCCTCTCACCCGTCGTCCGACGGCGCGACGATTTGAAATGAAAGGGTTGCCCTCGCGCGCACGCGAAAAACGTCCGAGCGGGGATCGCGGCGGGGGCGAACGGGGCCTCAGCGTCTTCGGGCGCGGGCTCGGGCGCGCACGACCATGTCGCGCAAGACAGCGACGGTGGAGGGTGAGATTGTCGAGGGCGCGAGCGCCGAGTCAGCTCGGCGAGCAACGCAGTCGAGCTTGCGCGCGTATTTCGTCTCGGGATCCGTCCCCGCGGTGCGCGCCCCGTACGGGCGGAGCGAAGAGTGTCGGAGCGACACGCGGGCGCGCGCGCGCACAGGATCGCGCAGAGCTCCTGACGGTGCGCCCGAGCAGCCCGTCGAGCGTGACGAGATCCGGGCTGAGGCTGACGGAGATTTCGAATGGCCGAGAATGGCGATGGTGCCACGTTGCCGGGCGGCAGGGGTACAGCAGTGGCCGGCTCGAGCACGACGCGTCGAACGACGCGACGTTCGGGCGGGGCCAAGGGCGTGCCGTCGTCGAGGCGCGCGAGCGGGCGTCGATCCCCGTGGTCCTCCAGCAGGGACGCCCCCTCGGGATTCGAGGAAGATCCCTCGGTGGGCGCGACGACACTCGCGCGCGGGAGAACCGCCCGATTCGTCCCGACAGCTGAAGGCGAAGACGTGGTCGCTTGTCGGCGCCGTGCGACCGAGAAGCGCACCCGGCGTCGTTCGAGGCGTAGAGGCTTCGCGAAAGCGCGCCCCACGGGCAGCCCGAGCTCCCGCGGAACTCGTTCCGCGAACGGCGACCAGCCGCGGCTCGTTCGAGACGTTCGCGCCGATCGTGAACCCCGCCATGAAAAGCAGCACGCTTGTCGGGCAGGTGGAAGTGCCCGTCTCGAACCGGAAGCACTGCGCCGTCCGTTCGTCGCCGCCGTCAGATCGCTGACGCCCTCGAAGGTCTTCCGGTCTCGACGTCGGTAGAGACCCGCGAAAAGCTCGGGGGCCACGGGGATGTGGAGAGGGACGACGTCCCAGAAACGCGGAGAGGGTGCCTGGCGCGAGCTTCCGAGGTGAGCTGCAGCTCCGAACATCGACGAAAAGTAGCCGGGTGCCTAGGGGACGGAGTTGCATCTCGCGGCCGGCCAGATGCCCGCGGAGCCCGAAGGCCCCGAAAGAACCGCCCGGGCGAGGCCCCAGGAGCGCCGCCGCGAAGCCCGCACGTGGCGCCGAAGGACGCGATTCGCCCAGCGCGGGGCCGAATCGGTCGGCGACCCCCGACGACGGGCGCCGAGAGGGGCGTGCCGCCCATGGCCGTCGCGAGGAGGATGGACGACGGACGCGGCCCCCCCACATGGCCGGCTAGGTCGAGAGCTGCACGCGCATCGCGCGTCGCGGCCTCGCAACAGCCGGGCTCATCCACCCACGCTAGCCCTAGCTCGTCCCACGTGACACCAGCTGCCAGCGCGATCCCGCTGTCGACGTAGAGCGCCCAGTGGTGAGACGACTCAGCCCCTTGAGCAGCCAGCCCGTGCACCGAATCAGAAGAGCTCCGCGGAAGGACTGAGAGACCCTCTCGCTCGGAGAGAAGAAGCCGGTGCGTCTGTCTGTCCCACTATTTCTTGAACGGGGGCCGGAGAGTGTTGAGCTTGTTCATGTGGAAACCTCAGCTTCTATGTCTGCGTTTGGACCGCATGGGCCACGTGCACCGGTTAATCCGCCCGGCAACAGTCGTGAAGATTTCGCATGGGCGTTTGTCCCTCCGTAGGGGCTGCTGGCTTGCCCTACGTCGGTATCCGTGCTTTGGGAGTGTCAATTTGCCAGTTTATTAACCCTCATACTCAAGTTTCTTTTTTTTAAAAAAAAACTTACAGCCCCACCACCCCCCAAGACGATCAGCAGGGAGGGAAGAGGCCACCAATGATGCGTGCAAAGGAGCTCAAAATCAATCACAGTTAAGGTCGTAAACTACGTTGTTTTGTTATCATCTGCTTATGAGGGTGGAGATGCTGTGCAGGTATCTCATCGGACGGGTACTCGGGCAGGGGTTAGTTACACACAAGTAGAGGCTGTTGAGGTGAGCGCTAGCTTTTGAGATGGTGGGCGTCTCGTCGTGCTTCATCCAATGTTTTCCTTTTGGCCCTACATGTTTGCACTGGCGCGCCGCTGCGTTCTCACTAGCGTTAAAAATAATCATTTTTTATTCCTTGGCCATCAGTGTCCGATAGGTACATCGCTCACATCGGGCAGGAGCCGCCCCATGCCAATGAGAGGGCCTTGAGGGTATAATTCTACATGTAACGTGAATGAAGTAGAGGGGTACAAAGGAGGGAGACAACAGAGCCATATATGAACCTTAGCGTATGGCTGCTTGTTCGGCTTCTTTTCCGGATCTCTCATTCGCCGTCTTTTCCTTCCCCTTTTCTTGGCTACAGCACCCCTCCTCTTCAAGCTCAGCGCTCCGAGTGTCGCCTGGTTATCAACCAGCGCATGTAGACGCGATAACTGCTCGTAAAAGGCCGCTAAGATACACGACGAGCAACGCATCATTAGAGTGCTTGCAAAGTGTAGTGAGTGTTCCGGATCGGATAGGTCAGGCAGCCGATTGAGCGCTGTAATGGAGGAAGTAGACGATTATGTGATGAAGGCCGTCGGTCCCTTCGAACGTCGAGAAGGTTAGCGCTTGGATCTCGTTCAGGCCGCGAAGAAAGACCGCGCAGCGACGACAGCTGTGCCCTCCGAACGAGCGTTCGAGAGGGTCGTTGTCGTGAGTCTTTATGTCGCGAGAGGTGCTCACGCCGATCTCTTCTGCCTCTCCGCCCTCATGGCCGATGGCGCCGCATGAGGAATTCTTTACGGTTTCGTGCATCCTATGGGGTGAGTTGAGCGTACGAGGGGGGGGCGCAGTAGACACCAATGAGATAAAAAGACATTCTCCGTGCAAACAACGACCTCTTTAATCTCTTCCACTGCAAAGTAGCATCCGTTGATATGCCGAACCCGTTGTGGTCGCACATCGACAATTACATTAAAGGCCGAGCGATATTACCGATTGATAGTTCCATTGATCTTTAGATCGGAAGCCCGCAGTTTCGGGCCCTGGTGGTACCACCCAATATGCGTTCGCGTGCTGCATCGAAGCGGAACGACGGCTGACATATCAAGGAACTCGAAACGAAGGGGGATTCAAAAAGCGCATTACAACGAAACCGTTGACCTTCTTGAAACATATCAAACCATCCCCTCTACGTTCTTTCATCCTTTAGTTTTGTGGTCAAGGAACCCATGTCTTGGATCCTTGTCGTCCTCCTCAAACGGATAAATCCGAAACGGGATTGCAACGTTAACGACTTGCCGTTTCCTTGCCGGAGCGCACGCCAACGACGCGTTTTGACGAGGCCGCGCGCAAACGCTTCGGGTGTGAGTCCGTTAACGGAGAGCAGGGAACCAGGGACAAGTTGGGTTGTACCACTGTTAGTTATAGTTTTTGCGTCAGAGACCGTTACCTGAAAGGAGGGATTTGTGTGCGCACCCGACCGTCGTGCAGAAAAGAGCTGTAGCGGCTTCGGGCAATCAGAAATCAGTTTTTTTTCTTCAGGTGCCTTCTGTTGGCCTCACCCATGCTCTGTCGTGTTGCGACCCTTTATGAATGCGTAAAAGTGGTGCAAGATGAAAGATGAGGATGAGAGGCATTACGCGTCCTTTCTTTCGGTAGATTTGTCAGCATCTCCTTTCCATTTTTTTGTACATCTAAACTACATATACATCTCAGTCGGTATTACGATCCTTGTCCCCACTGCCAGGGGGAATTGAGAGCACCTTGGGTGTCGATTCTACCGAATTCACCTCGACACGGTATTTGAGCTACGTAACGATGGACGAACACCGATGGGTGCATTGCACTCAGGGCATCTTGCGTCGTTCCGTAGCGCCACCCCACTATAACAATCATCAATGTCTGGCTTGAATGACGAAGAAAGTGACCACTGACCTATGTTATCACCAACGTATACCATGTTAGCAGGTGTTATAGTTGTTAACAAGTGTCCCCTATGTGTAGAACAGCGACTCCGTTAGAGCGTCTCAGGTTCGCGGATCATTTCAAGCCAGCTACTTACAAGAACCTCGAATGCCTTGAACATATCTGCCTTTTCTTGCAAAGACAGTGGCGCGTAGCGCTCTCGGTTGGGAGGTAGTTGCCAGTTTGTTGTACTCGCCATATACATGTCCCCCTTTTCTCGGCAATGTTGCCCGACACCACGCCTCTCGCCTTTCAATTCATCATAGTTTCTGGTTGGGCGACTGACGCATGTATCTCGTCTCCCAGATTTTGCCACTTCAACGGCAGTGGAACGTGCTTTGTTGAGCATTCGCGCACAGCTCCTTTCGAATGGCTAGCGTCCAGAAGTCCTTCTTGAGTAGGTAATGCGCGTTCGGCCAAGATATCGAAGCGAAAGAGTTCGAGCTTCCGCGGAGATCTGCACCTTGCCACGAGCAGCGAGGGCGCGAAGCCGTGATTTCCGGCGATACACGAGCTTTCTCCGCGTCGCGGATGCACGACTCGTGATAAATGATACGAAGGATCGCCATGAAGCGCGCGGCATGGTAAAGCATTCATCTCTGGAAGTTCGTGTTTAAGACCTCAATTCACTTGCCGCGATTTCTGCAAACATGTACCAGCACCTCGAGGGACAAGAAGAAATCCCTCGACTTGAAAGCGGGTGTCTGCCTTAGGTGGGGCGCTGTCCCATCTTTCTTGTTGACTCCTCCATGCACCATGGTTCCGGATTGTCACAAGGCCGCTCCTCATCGTGATTTATCGCGTCAAGTTCGAGGCGATATAGTGTTACGAGGGCGCGCCTTACGCCTGGACATGTGGTCAGTGGGTCCGCGCAAGCCTCAGCAAATTCCTATACAGTTTAAGAAGCGGCGGCCCCACCGGAATCGCTCCGCTGGGTGGGGAGTATGTCGAGGAAGACAGGGAATGAACACCCTGTTTCCTTTGAGCCGGATGCGACGACGATGTTTCAAGACGCTGCCTGCCGCGGTACCTGACCACCCGAGGTGTACGCGGCCTGCTGGATCGGGGGCATCGGAGCTGGCCTCACGCAAACGTGCAGATGAAATCGGCCACCGACAACGGCCGCGACCTCATCACAAGCCATGGACGCGGAAGCAAACCGCGAGCGGGCAGACCCAGATCACCCAGGAGATCAGCGAAATCGTCGGTGGCGCAAAGCGCTCGCCGACGCCGCTAATAGCCCCACGAGGAAAGACGGAAAAGAGATGGACTGCCACATCCGAAAGTACTGCAAAGACGCAAAAGACCTCCGAACACCAACGCCGGGTGTTCGGATCACAGAAGTTCCGGTCGTTCGACGTCGATTTTCCGCGTGGTTCCGTTACCGGGAGCTGTTTAAACGCGCTGCACGCCGACATACGTTCGAGTCGTCAAGACAACACTCCACGTTGGAGGTGGGCGACAGCACCTCGGCGACAGATGGTGCGACTATCTCGATGCAGCCCACCGAAGGCCTGGGCGCGGCGTTGCAGGTCATCGACAACGGCAATCGATCTCGAGTGCCGGTACGGTGAGGGCGTCAAGGGCTACGTCTTCAACGCGCTGGGAAAGTGCCGGTAAAACGGGGTGGTCCGGAGAAGCCTTCGAGCACTGTCGATCAACCGCAAGCCGCAGGCTTCGAAGAATGGCGCCCCGACCGGCTGCTCGAGACGGCCTAAAGTCGGCGAACCCTACTGAACTCCGTATGGGCGTGGCGCAATCGCGCTGTTCGGTGGAGACGGGGTGGGCAAGACGGTGCTGATCCAGGAGATGATCAACCGAACGCCCGAAATTTCGGGGGCACTTCGGTTGTTCGCCGGGGTGGGGGAGCGCACAACGCGAGGGCAACGACCTGGGGGTCGAACTCAAGGAAGCCGACGTGCTCAAGGACACCGCGCTGGTATTCGGGCAGATGACGAGCCGCCCGGCACCCGTATGCGCGTCGGCTGTACGCGCTGAAAATGGAGGAGTGGTTCCGTGACGAGGCCGGCAGACGTGCGCTGTTCTCGACAAACATCTTCGGTTCACCCCAGGCCGGTTCGGAGGGTCGACGATGCTCGGCGGATGGCGTGCGGCGGTGGGTTACCAGCCACCCTGGCCGACGAATGGGGGAGCTGCAGGAGCGCATCACTCGACGCGCGGCCAAGTCGATACCTCGATGCAGGCCGTATACGTGCCGGCTGACGACTACACCACCCGGCAGCCGGGAACACGTTCGCCCACCTGGACCGCCACACGGAGCTGTCTCGTAATGGTTCTCTAAATGCCTCTTCCCGGCGTGGGACCCCCTGGGCGGTCGAGCTCGACCATCCTGGCCCCCATTGTTGTGGGTGGACGAGCACTACACGCGTGCACAGGAAAGTCATCCGAATCCTGCACGCTACACGGAACTTCAGGAATCCATCGCCATTTCGTATCGACGAGCTGTCCGAAGAGGACAAGCAGTTGAGTCAACAGCGAACGGCGAATCGGAGCGGTCTCTAGCAGACCATGATGGCGGCGAGCAGTTCACCGGCCAGCCCGGCTCGAGGTCCGGTGAAGGTGTGGAGGACCATCGAGGCATTCGACAAGGCTGAAAAAAGGCTGATTTTCGACCAAATACCCAGCAAGCAGTTCTTATTGATCGGTTTGGCATCGAAGAACACTGGACAAGAAAGCAGAGGGGCTTCCCCCCCCCCCCCCCCCCCCCGGCGAAAAAACTGGGTCAGAAAGTAACAGGTATCGGATATCGTCCGTTCACAAGAATTAAGCATTGTGGATTGGTGAGTCGTTTCCCCCCTTTCGAGAGAGATCAGGATTCCACGTTCGCGCGCCGAAAAGCCCTCGGCTTCTTGGCCAGGTCGTCGATTTGCCACGATCAAGAAAGGAACGCTTGTCGGGTAGGTGGTCGAAATCGCCTTGGTCAGCTTGTGATGCCTCGATGGTGATCCTTCAACCGGGACAGTCGAGGACGGGCTGGCGGTGAACTGCCTCGGCCGCCATCATGTCTGCGGAGAGGAACCGCTCGATGCGCCGGGCGCGGTTGACCAAAGCTTGTCCTCTTCGGGACAGCTCGTCGATTACGGATGGCGATGATGTCCTGAAGGTCGTGTAGCCTGCAGGAGTCGGAGACTTCCTGGTGCCACGCGGTATGTGCTCGTCACCCACAACACGGGGTCTTCCAGATGTCGGCGCGACGCCAGGGGGTAACGGCCGGAAGATGCCTTTAGAGAACACATTACGCAGCCCAGCTCCGTGGGCGTCCAGGTGGGCGAAACGTGGTCCCCGGCGCCGGGTCGGTGTAGTCGTAAGCCGGACGTAGACGGCCTGCATCGAGGTAATTCGACTGCCTCGCGTGAGGGGATGAGCCTGCAGCTCACCCATCTCGTCGGCCAGGGGTGGCTGGTAACCCACCGCCGACGGCATCCGGGCCGAGCAGCGTCGACACCTCCGAACGGCTGGGTGAAACCGGAAGATGTCGATGAACAAGCAGCAAGCACGTCCTGCCGGCCTCGTCACGAACCACCCGCCCTGTCAGCGCGGACAGCGCGACCGCATAAGGGTTGCGGGCGGCTCGTCATCTGCCCGAATACCAGCGCGTGTCCTGAGACACGTCGGCTTCTTGAGTTCGACCCAACAGGTCGTTTGCCCTCGCTGGTGAGCTCCCCCACCCCGGCGACACCGACTGTGCCACACTGAAATTTCGGGCGATGCGGTGATCATCTCCGGATCAGCACCGTCTTGCACACCCCGGCTCCACCGAACAGCGCGATCTTGCCGCACGCACATACGGACGTCAAGTAGGTCGACGAATTTGAGGCCGGGTCTCGAGCATCTCGGTGCGGGCTCCAGGTCTTCGAAGCGGCGGCTGCGGTGGAGCGACCAGGGCTCGAAGTCTTCTCCGTACCAACGGCTTGTCCAGGCACTTTCCCAGCGCGTGAAGGACGTCCTCGCCCTTGACGCCCTCACCGACCGGCACCGAGATCGAGTTGCCGGTGTTCGATGACCTCCAACGCCGCGCACCAGGCCAGTAGTGGGCTGCATCGAGATCGTGGCGCACAGGCTGTCGCCGAGGTGCTGAGCCACCTCAACGTGAGTGTTTTTTGAGCGACTCGAACTGGATGTCGGCGTGAAGCGCTGTTGAACAGACTCCGGAACGGACCACGCGGAAACTCAGACCGTCGACGACCGGACCGGTGATCCGAACCACACGGCCGTTGGTGTCGGAGTCTTGGCGGGCTTTGGCAGTATTCGGAGTGGCGGCAAGTCATCAGTAATACTCTTTTCATTCCTCGTGGGCTCTAGCGCCGTCGGAGAGCGCATTGCGCCACCGACGATTTCGCTGATCTCCGGGGTGATTGGGCCTGCGCTCGCGGTTGCTTCCAGCGTCAGGGCTTGATGAGGTCGTCGCGTTGTCGGTGACGATTTCAATCGCACGTTCCTGGCGTGAGCCAGCTCCGATGCCGCCGATTCCAGCCAGCGCCGCGTAAACCGGGTGGTAAGGTTACCGCGGCAGCAGCGACTTCGAAACAGCGTGTCGCCATCCGGCTCAACGGAAGTAACAGGGTGTGCAGGTCCTGGTCTTCCTCGAATTACTCCACCACAGCGGAGCGATTCCGGTGGGGCCGCCGCTTATTTAAACGGTTATGGAAAGTTGCTGAGGTTGCGCGGACCCACGGACCACATGTCCAGGCGTAGGGCTGACCTCGAACCACTATATCGCCCTCGAACTTGAAGCGATAATAAAACGATGAGGAGCGGGCCGTGTGAAAGACGGAACCATTTGGCAATGGAGGAGGTAACAAGAAGATGCGACAGCCCCACATTTAAGGCAGACACCCGCTTTAAGTCGAGGGATTCTTCTTGTCCCTCGAGTTGCGGTTACATGTTGGAGAATCGCGCAAAGTCGAATTGAGGTCTAACACGACGTCCAGAGATGAAGGCGTTTACCATGCACGAGCGAGTATGGCGATACTTCGTATTCATTTATCTACAGGTCGTGCATCCGCGACGCGGAGAAAGAAGAAGAAAGAAGAAAGCTCGTGTAGTCGCGAGGAAATCGACGGCTTCGAGCCTGCTGCGCGTGCAGGGGTGCAGATTATCCGAGGAAAGCTCCGAACTCTTCGCTTCGAATCTTGGCCGACGCGCATTACTGCTCAAGAAGAATGTGGACGCTAACCCATCGAAAGGAAGCTGTTTGCGCGAAGGCTCAGAAAAAGCAAGTTACACGGCCGTTGCCGTGAAACATCTGGAGACGAGATACATGCGCAGTCGACCCACAACCAGAAACCTATGGAGGAAGTGAAGGCGAGAGGGCGTGGTTTCGGTTCAACATTGCCGAGAAAAGGGGGGACATGTATATGGCGGGGAGTACACAATAATGGCAACTCACTCCTAACCGAATAAGCGGCGACGCGCACACTGTCTTTTGCAAGAAAAGGCAAGATATGTCAGGCATTCGGGTTCTGTAAGTAGCTGGCTGAATGATCGCAAACGGAGACGCTTAACGGAGCGATGTTCTAGCACATAGGGGACACTTTTACACCTGCGAAAATGGGCATAAGTTTGTGATAACAGCGGTCAGTGGATCCTTTTCGTCATCAAAAGCCAGGACAGTTGATGATCGTGTTATAGGTGGTGGCGCTAAGGAAGAAGGCAAGATGACGGAGTGCAATGCAACATCGGTGTGGTTCGGGCCCTCGTTTTACGGTAGCTCAAATACGCGTGCGGGAATTCGAGGAGATAGCGACACACAAGGTGCTCTCAATTTCCCCATGGACAGTGGGGGGACAAGGAGCGTAAAATACGGATGAAGGATATATGTAGTGGAGATGTACCAAAAAAATGGAAAGGAGATGCGATAAATCTACCTAAAAGATAAGGAGCGTATGCTTAATACCTCATCTTATCTTGCACAAACTTCTGTACTCATTCATGGTCGCAAAAACGACAGAGCAGGGTAGTGAGTCCAACTCAATGCACCTGAGAAAAAACTGAGTTTCTGATTGCCCGAAAGCTAACGCTCTTTCTGCAACGAAGGTCGGTGCGCCCACACAAACACCCTCCTTTCAGAACGGTTCTGACAAACTATAAACATAACAGTGGTAACACAATTGTCCTGCTCTCCGGACGGAACATAACGCGACGAAGCGTTGCGCGAGGCTCTTCAAAACGAGTCGTTTGGAGTGCTGATCGGCCAGGACAACAGGCAAGTCGATTATTAAAGTGCAAACTCGTTCGGGTTACGTTTGAGGAGGACGAACAAGGATGCCAAGACAGGTTCCTTGACACATTACGTAGGGGGATGTTTGATATGTTCAAGAAGGTCAACGGTTTCGTTGTATGCGCTCTGGGGATACCCCTTAGTTTCGAGTCTTGATAGTCAGCCGTCGTTCTGCTTCGATGCAGCACGGGAAGCATGATTGGGTGGGACACACACAGGGCCCGAAACTGCGGGCCGTCCGATCTAGAGATCCAATGGGAACTATTCAAGCGGGTATATCGCTCGGCCTTGTATGGTCATTGTCGATGTGCGAACACAACGGTACGGCATGCCAACGGAGGACCTGACTTTGCAGTGAAGAGATTAAAGAATGTACGTGTGTGCACTGAGAATTGTTCTTTTTATCTCATGGTGTCTAAACTGCGCCCACCCTCGTACGCATAAACATACACCCATAGGATGGCCCAGAACACGGCTAAAGATTCCCCATGCGCTCATCGGCCCATCGAGGCGGAAGGGCAGAAGAGATCGGCGTTGACACCTCTTGCGCGGACATATAAAAGACTCGCCTGTGACAACAGACCCCGCGACGCGAAGTCTCGGTAGCAGCTGTCGTCGATGGCGCGGTCGTTCTTCGCGCCTGACCGAGATCCAGCGCTACTGTCTCGACGTCTCGAAGGGCACGAAGCCCGGAATCACCAGATAGTCTGCTTACCTCCAGGACCGCTACAATCTGCTGCCTGACCTATACGATACGGCCCTCACTACAGGCTTGCAAGCAGCTCTAATGATGCGTTGTCGTCGTGTAGCTTAGCGGCCTTTTACGAGCAGTTATCGCGTCATGCGCTGTTGATAACAGGGCGACAATCGGACGCGCTGGCGTGAAGAGGGAGGGCGGTAAGAGGAAAGGGGAAAGGAAAAGAGGCGGAGGGAGATAAGGAGAAAGAGGCGACAAAGCAGCCAGACGCTAAGGGTTATAGGGCTCTTTGCATCCCCTCCTTTTTACCCCAATCTAGCTTCACGTTACAATGTAGATTATAAACCCTTCAATCTGCTCGCATGGCATGGGAGGCTCCTGCCCCGCTGTGGCAGATGTACCGATCGGACACTGATGGCCCAAGGAGAAAAAATGATTTAGTTTTAACGCTAGTGCGAACAGCAGCGGCGAGCAGTGCACATGGTAGGCCAAATGAATGAAACAGGATGAGAACGCAGAGACGCCCAAACCTAGCAAAAGCTACGCTCAACGCTCAACAGCCATTCTACTTGTGTGTAACGAACCCCTGGACCGAGTTAACCGTCCGATGAGTACCTGCACAGCAGGCAACCTCATAAGCAAGAGGATAACAAAACAACGGTAAGTTCGGAACAGAAATGGGATTGATTTGAGCCCTTTGCACGTTCATTGGTGGCCTCTTCCCACTCCATGTGATCGTCTTGGGGGGTGGTGGGGCATGCTGTTAAGGTTTTTTTAAAAAAAGGAAAACTTGAGTATGAGGGTATAAACTGGCAACTTGACACATACATAAGCACGAGACCGCCGTAGACGCAAGCCAAGCAGCCACAGACAGGCCGAAACGACCACACGAAAATCTTCAGAGTGTGCCGGGCGGATTAACGGTGCACGGGCCCATGCGGGCCCAAACGAACATAAGTAAGCTAGAGGGTCCACATGAACAAGCTCGAACACTCTCCGGCCCCGGTGGCAAGGAATCATGTCGGGACAGACAGGACGCACCGGCCTTTCTTCTCTCCGAGCGAGGGGTCTTCATCCTTCAGTGAGGCTCTTCTAGTGCTGGTGCACGGCTGTCTGCCTCAGAGGGGCTGAGAGTTCCCAATGGGCCTCTACGTTCGACAGCGGGGATCGCGCTGGCAGCTGGTGTCACGTTGGACGAGCTAGGGCTAGCGTGGGTGGGAGAGGCCGCGGCTGTTGTTGCGAGGCGCGAACGCGACGATGCGCGTGCAGCTAGCGACCGAGCCGCCATGGCGGGGGCGCGTCGTCGCCATCCTCCTCTCGAAGGCCATGGGCGGCACCGCCCCTGGCGGCGCCCGTCGGCGGGTGGGTCGCCGGCGATTCGGCCCGCGCTGGGCTGATCGGCGTAGGCCGCCACGGCGGGCTTTCGCGGCGCGCTCATGGACCTCGCCACTGGGTGGGTCTTTAGGGGCCTTCGGGCTCCGCGAGGGGCATCGGCCGGCCGCGAGCGCGAGATGCAACTCCGCACTCGGCACACGGCTACGTTTAGTCGATGTCGGAGCTGCAGGTATTTCCCTTTTTCGGGAAGATCGCGACAGGGCACCTTCTTCGCGATTCGGGAGCGTCGTCCGCTTCCACATAACCAGGGCCCCGGAGCGCTTCGCGGGGCTTAGACGTCGAGACCTGGAAGACCTTCGAGGGCTCGTCAGCGATCTGAAGGCGGCGACGACGGACGGCGCGGGCGTCAAAGGTGAGACGGGCATCCTGCCCGAAACAAGGGGCGTGCTGTCATGGCGGGGTTCACGATTTGCGCGAACGTCTCGAACGCGCCGGGCTGGCGCCGTTCCTTGAACGAGTTCCGCAGGGAGGTCGGGCTCTGCCCGTGGGCGCGGCGTTCGCGAAGCTCTACGCCTCGAACGACGGCGGAGGCTTCTCGGTTCAACGCCGACAAGCAAAACGTCTTCGTCCTTAAAGCTGGCGGGACAGGAAGCTCGGTGGCGGTTTTCTCCGCGCGACGGTCGTCGTCGAGCCCACCGAGGGGAGATCGTCCTCGATCCGAGGCGCGTCCTGCTGGACCAGCGGGGATCGACGCAGTCGCGCGCCCTCGACGAGGCACAGCCGTGGCCCCGCCGACGTCGAGTCGTGCGACTCGGTCGTGAGAGAGCCGGGACAACTGCTGTTTGTACCCGCCGCCCGGCACGTAGCACCTCGCCCAAAACGCTCTCGGACAATTCGATCGCCGTCAGACTCATGCCGGAGCGAGCGCACGCAGCCGAGCTGCTCGGGCGCCACACGTCTGCAAGGAGCTCTGAGCGAGCTGGGCGGCGCGCGCCCGCGTGTCGCGCCGAAATCTTCGCGCCGCCGGACGGACGGCAGCGACCGCGGGACGTCACCTGAGCGATTCGCGCGCAAGCTCGACGCCGGGCGCAGGCTGACGCGTGCGCTCGCGCACTCGGACAAGCGCCCCTACCGTGGTTGGCTGCGCGACCCACTCGGCGGCGCCCGAGCCCCGCGCCGAAGACGCTGAGGCCCGGTCGCACCGCCGCGATTTCACGCTCGACGGTTTTCGCGCGCGGCGAGGCACCTTTCATTTCATCGTCGCGCCGTCGGACGACGGGGGAGAGGAGCGGTTGCTTTTCTACCGCAGGCACGGCGTGGGCATCCCGGGAAGCGGGCCCGCGAGAGCTCCTCACGAAGGTCGGCGGCGCGCGACGAGTCAAGGCGGAGTCGGCCCTCGCGTGGGATCGCCGCCCTCAAAGTTCGACGACGTCCGAACATCTTGAGCACCCTCGTCGCCGCCGGCGTGCTTCCGCGGTTGCAGCCGCAGCCGCCGTGAAGCCATCCGAGACCCCTGTGCGAAAAACGCCTCGATTCGGCTGTTTGAGAATCTCGGCGCGTCGACCCGTACTCCCGCCCGACCGCCCGCGAGGAGCGTCGGGTTGGACTTGCGCTCCCCGGGGTTACCGTGTTTGGATGGCCGAATTCGGACCACGCCGGCTCCGCGGACGGCCAGGACGCTGGGCCCTCCGCGCGGCCGCCGCCGAGGGTGAGGGCCGCCGAGACTCCAGGGCGTGGTTCGACGTTCCTCGTCGACACGTCCCCGCATTGGAGGCATCATCTCGACGCTCGAAGAACCGGTACAGTGCTCGCGAACCGGGCGCTCGCGGACGTCTCGGGATGACATAGAGGAGATCCTGAGCGGCGATTCCTGACGTGATGGCGCAGCAGACGCTCACCACCCCGACGAGATCGTCGCCGCGCAGGAGCTGTCGCCGAAGCCGTCGTCGGCGCTCGCCCGTTCATACCGTCACGAGAAGCGCAAGCGGCGCCCCGACGGCACGACGCGCTGGGTGTGCTCACGTTCAGCCGGCATCCCGACGAGACCTCGACGGCGGGCGAAGGTCAAGGCCCTTGCGGTTCGCGGGCTCCAGCTCGTCGACCATTCACCGAGCAGAAGTCCATGCAGATAGCTGGCACCGACGCGAGGCGGGAGATTCCGCCACGCGGCAGAGATCGACGGCATCGGCCGGCTCGCCGCCGGCATCGCGCAGCGGACTTAAAACAACCTGTCCACCATCAGTGCATCGGGCAAGCCGATGGTCCCTGCGGGGAGTTCGCCCACAAGTGAACGCCCGCGGCGCAGGCCGCCGACATCGAAGGAGGCGACTGGAGCGATATCCTCGGAGTCTCGCGGCGAGCGGCGAGCCTCCCGGCGCAGGGTGCTCGCGCACGGGCGGCGCGGGGGGGGGCGCATCACGCTGACGACGTTCGTGCCTGTAGGAGGCCCGGCGCGATGCTCCAGCCGTATGCTGGGCTCCACGATCGGGGACACGTCCCACGTCGAGCAGTCGCTGAACGAGCAGGACGATCCTCCGGACAGGGTCAGGTGAGGCCAGGTTCGTCATGAACCTGGTCCTGAACGCGCGCGACGCATGGCCGCGTGGGGGCACATTTCAAGCTCGCGACCCGCGGACCATCGTCGTCCCCGAGGGGGAAGAGAAAGGCGCGATCACTGGTACCGCTCGTCGGACAAGGTTCGGCGTGGGTTTTATGCTCCAGGAGGGTCACCGCCTGTTTGGGACAAGGATCGGAAGGACTGGATCCGGCATAGACCATGGGCGCGTTCGTCTGCCACGGCGACCGGATCACAGAGCATCTTCGTCGCCAACAAGGGAGCTTACTCAAGACCTCGAGCGACGGCGCCGTGCCAACAGTCCGCGCAGCAGATTCCCGACGGCTGAGCGGCGCCATCCCCCGAGGTCGCTCGCCACGAGGGTCGAGCGGCCGGCCGTTCAGGGATGGGGCGGGGATCCGGCCGAGCGCAACCGAGACGCCGAGCCCTGGGCGAGTGCAGGGTGTAGAGGTAGTGCGCCGAGGCGAGGTCCCGATTTCGATTGCCGAGCGACTTGAACAGCGTGATGTCGCCGGCCCCGCGCCGGCCGGGCGAAAGGCCGGCGCAGGTCGCCGAGCTCGCCGGGATGTGGTCTCGCCGATTCGCGCCTTCGCCGCGGGCGAAACAGGAGTAGCCGGACTCGTTGAGCGTCGCCTCCTTTGCGGTCGACGACGAGCCGCGCGCGGGCGACCGCGGCGGTTTGTCGAGATCGAGGGGAGAGGCGAAAGCACGCGCAGACCGCGGTGAAGTGGGCGCACGGGGCGAGCAAGGCGCCTCGAGGACCGGCTATCGGGCGCGGTGTGGTTGCAGATCAGGTCGGCGCCCAATCGTACCGAGGAGAGCGACGGTCGGCATGACCCGACCGGGCACCGGGCTATCGGACGGCGAACCGCTGGCGTTGCCGACGGTGCGGATAAAAACACGGACACGCAGGAGCGTGGGAGGCGCCGCTGGCGCGCAAGCGGCGAGGTGGGTACGGGCCTGGACGCGAGCAAGGATGGCGAGGTCGACACGAGTCGTGCACGACGACAGCAGGAGGGGGTAGAGACCCCGCTGACGCCCGACGGGTTAAGGATCCGCGCGGTGATGGCTGCGGGAGTCCATGATCGCCAGCGGGGAGGGCGCCGTACAGGGTGTCGAACAGAATAACGACGCCCTGGTGAGGAGTCGTAGCCGGCGGCGTGGTTGACCGGGAGGAAGATTGCTCACGACCTTGAAGACCCGAGGTTTCCCACCCCCGCTCGATTGCTCGAGGAAGACAGGCATCAGGCCGAATTTCATGCACGGTGCGATAGGGCATCCACACCACCGAGCGCAGGCGGGAGCAACGCGCCGCCTGGCTGGTGGCGCGCAGCGCGTCGGCCATGACCTCGAGGCACGCCTCCATGGTGAGCAGGCGAGGGGTGACATCGGTGTGGGACAGACGGGAGTTCATAGGCACCGCAAGTGCGCGAGGGCGCGTTAGGATCGAAGTTACAACCGGACCACGATGGCGACGGCCGGCTGCCGGCGGCAGCCTACCTTGACGGCGACAGGGGAGGGCGGTCGCGCGGCGACCGAGCCCTCGACCGTAGAGCTTGGAGCGGGTCCTCAGCAGCACATCGCATCGATGATCTCGGCCTCGGTCACCACGACAAGTCGTCGACCGCCCTCGCGCGCGACTTTCGCGGCTGCAGCCGCCGACGAACGGCGGGTAATCCGTCGGCGCAGGGTGTCGGGGCGCGGGCCGGACCGGCTTGCCGGCGGCGAGCAGACGGGACCAGGCGGGGCCGTCGGCGAGCTCGACCGCGACGACCCGGACCCGGGGCGCGATGCGCATTGATCGTCCGAGGCGCGCAGCCGAGCAGGCGCCGCCGCCCCGACCGGGACGATACACGCTCGGCGGGCGAGTCCTCGAGGATCTCAAGGCCGACCGTGCGGCGCAGGCGAGGCAAGGTGGCCGTCGTCGAACGGATGGATGAAGGTCAGGCCGCGCTCTCGCTCTACCTCGCGCAGCCGGTCGACAACGAGTGGCGCGGTCGTAGTGCAGCACGATCCGGCGCCGTACCCGAGGAACGCGTAGCTCTTGGAGCGCGGCGCGGCGGTCGCATCACCACGACGCACGGCGCGGCGACGTGGCGCGCCGCACGCCACGCCTGCGCGTGGTGCCCGACGACACCGTGACCAGCCGCGCGCACCGGTCGGCGGACGGAGACGACAGGACTTGTGGAGCGAGCTACCGGCGCGCTTAGCTCTCTTT
>Ga0179591_1301609_pt1 | contig 17920 bp, 25 predicted proteins | sample CZOMad2_1_08_16f_FD_182891 | JGI IMG/M metagenome (GOLD analysis project Ga0179591, IMG submission 182891) | Vadose zone soil fungal communities from Angelo Coast Range Reserve, California, USA - CZOMad2_1_08_16fungal (PacBio error correction) | ecosystem: Environmental > Terrestrial > Soil >... | reverse complement strand
TTGAGAGGGACCTGTTACACATTTTTCCCCTCTTCTCCCCCTTCCCCTTTACCCCTTAATAGTACCCCCTTGCTAGCCCTAAAAATTAGCTCCGCTAATGTTAATTGATTTGCTTTATTTTTCTCTATTTGCAAAAATACCGCCTCTTCTTAGCGAGTAGAATCATCCCGCCCCCCCCTTCCCACTGCCGTGTATTCTTCCTCTTGTCTTCATGGTTTCCATTTATTAGTGCGGAGCACGCCAAAGCAAAACCTTCCCATACTGAGTTGTACCCCCTTAGACCCGGGGATTAGTTCGGACTTGTCGCGGGGAAACTGCCTCTTTCCCCCCCTCCCTGACTGATCCTTGTATCACACTTCCGGGAGGGCGTTTGACCCATAGCTAGACCCTGAATATTTTACCTTGTCTGATTAGAGCCCTGCCTCCTTTGCCCTGTGATACCGGACCATATGAAAAAACTCCGCGTCTCTCCTCCCTCCTCATACTTTAACCCGGAATAGATTATGAGGAATGACTTAGACCTCCTAGAGATTATTGGATTTATATACAAAGGTTCTGCTGACGCATTGAAGGGGGGACAGATTGCCTTCGGCTTCCCTTTTTTTGTTTTTCTTTTGAAGGAATACCTTACGGTTCCCGACACTAGTCCTTCCATCCGAGCGGTACCTTGGCAGCCACGACCCTGGCCTCGCTCGAGTTCGAGCCCGCCTTCCTCTTTCCCCTCCCCCTCTTCCCCGAGACCAATTTGTTGATCCTCTCGAAAGTTTGGGAATTTAGCTTTTTTTTTCCCTGTTTGTTTGCTTTCGAAAATCCGACCCCCGCGTTCTCCACTCGAAACGAACGGCCCCCCTCCCCCTCCCCTGCATGGAGTGATTTGAAGCGCCGAAACACCGATACGGCTCGAGGCCTCCTCCTCGTCACCTCCACCTTTTTGACTCCCGCACCGTGCGCGTTTCCGCCTCAATTTCTTTTGTAGATTCTTTACCAGCAATGACCCTCATTTAATTCGCCTGAGAAGATAAGAAAGATGACCCCCCCTTCTCCTCCCAGGATCGCGGCCCGCCCTTCGTCTGGTCCATCGTTATTTCGTCGCAGCCCAATGCAGGCGACTTCGGATATTTATTCCAGGAGTGGAGGAGAGTTTTTTTTCTCCCCTTCGACTGAGAGGAAGAGGATGGAGCAGTTGCCTATCTTTTCTGTGGATAGTGAGTTTTTTATAGACGACTAGCCTTCTTCCTCCCGCGAAGCTTCGAAACCCCTGTGTCGCGCTCCTTCTTTTCTTTCTTAGATGCACTCTTGAAAAAGATTCCAGTGTAGCCCCATTTTACCGATGTGCGTTTTCCACCACCCAATTGTTTGGGGGGGGGTTGTGGGTTGTTTTTCTGGGCGCTTCTAGAGCGCGTGAAATAGGATGGGAGACCTTCCACTTCCCCTGCCTCGTTCCCCTTCCCCCCCGTATGACGCCGCCCAGAAGGCAGGTCAATTTGCCGTGTCTATTAAAGAAGATTATTTTTTTGATGAACCTGCGCGGTGCATCTCACTGATCAATGTGCTGACCGGCGGGGCAACAAGGGTCTTTTGGGTTCCCCCTCTTTGGATAGTAGATGACAATGCTCCTTCCTGAGTATGAGCGGCCATGGTTCCCCTTCTCGTCGCGTCGTGGTCTGCTCCGAGGATTCTAATAGGCCGTGATAGATGTGAGTGCGGTTTGAAAAATTAACTTGTTTTTTACTTCTCTGTTAGGTTTTGTATTGTTCCGCCAATCACCGGTTTTGTGGGTACGCCACAAGGACAGTCATAGTTTGATGCTATGATCTTTCCTGCTCTCTTTCTCTTTGCCCCCCCCCCTTCTCTTTTCGAAATAGACCTTTTTCCCTTTGCAGTATTTTTAGAGGAGAAGTCCCTTTAGTTTGGGGCCGGTGATTTTCATTTTCATAATTTTTTCCCCCCGCGTTGGGGCTCGCCAAATTTTGAAATATTAGGCGCGATCTGTAGTGGTTCAACAAATTGTACTTATTTCACTCCTCACCTATCGTTTCAGATCTTCTTCTTCCAGAGCTAAGCCCTCTTTCTTTTTCGCTCCGTTTTAGCCTTTCTCGCGTACTTGTTCGGAGTGCCGCCCTTTTTTCTTCCCTTGGTCCCCCTCTAAAAGAGATAAATGGAATTTTTTTGTTCCTCCACACCATCACTCTGGATTTTGGCTTTGCCTAGATAGGCCCCCCTACCTTTTCTTTCTATAGTAAAGCCTATTCTTACTCACGTTTCCTATTCGCGATAGTTTTGCTAAGGGAAGTGACTTGTTCTCTCTTCGGCATCTAAACCCAGTCCCAAATGAATGGATTACCCTCCCCTATTATCCCCATCCGAGTTGTTGGTCTCTTCTCCATAGGTGACCCGGTTTCTAGGTTTTGCGGGTTTTGGGTGGCCCTATCTTCTTTATAACTCCTCCTGCCAGTCCTTCTTGGAGCATCAGTTCCATCCCCTTCATGGCTCCAGTCCTTTTGTCCCCTCCCCAACCCCAGGATTTTAGGGTCGGGGTTATGGGTTTTCTACAACTGATTTTCCCTGCAGACTGTTTTTTTCACCCCCCCCTTAATCTTTTTTCCGCACCAACTCCCCCAATACCCTAAATCGTGTTGTTTTCGAGAGTTCTCTACTTCGGGCCTTCTCTTTTAATTCCCCCCCTATATTTAATTGAAAGAAGTCCCCCCTAGATTTTCTTCTCCCCCTTCGGTTAGGTATATTTTTTTTAGTCCTGTCCCGACCATCATCAGCTCAATTCAGCCTCCTTTTTTCCCATCTCTTCGCTTCCCATAACGGAAGAGAACTCCTTTTTCTTGTCTCATTTATTAGTTTGAGGCCGCTTTCCCTCGATAGCACATTCCTGCATCACCCCCGCTCCCTTTTCTTCCCGTCCTCCCCCTTTTCCAACATGATGGAAGATCTGGGTTCCTCCCTCCCTCCTTCCTAAGTAATTCCTTCCCGCCCTTTTTCAGAATCTCCGACCCCTAACCTCTCCCTACATTTTCCCGTATATAGAAACAAGATACCTTCAAACCCCTTCCACTTCTCCCTTTCCTTTTTGGTCGAACGGTCCATGATTGTCCAACGGGGCGAATCTATTCGTCATTTACTTTCCATATCTCATACCTTGACCATACCCCCTCCTCAGCTTTCATATAACAGCTAATTTATTAGTCATCCCTCACCTTCTCCCTTCTTCTTATATTAGTCCCAAGAAAAGTTAACCCCCTTCTTTGTGACTGACTTTCTTGTGGATTCAATAGGTCTCGGTTTTTTTCTCTTTTTCTCTGCGCGGCTTTTCCGTCAGGAGTTCCTTCGTCCCTCTTTTTCTTTCCTCCTTGATCTCTGGAGGACTTTGGCTAGGGGTGATAGTCATTACCATTTCTCCCTTAAGTTTGTCCCGTCATCCTTTTTAGAGTCGTTGACCCTTTTTGCAGCGCTAACTTTGGGCTCGGTCTTCCTTCCCTGAGACGGAGCAGAACTTCAATGTTTGTTTTTCCTCTATCTTGAAAGAGAACTCGGGCATTTTTTGAAGTCGCTCTCCCTCTCCCCTTCTTTACTTCTAGGAGAGGTTTTTTTAGGATCCAATTGCCTTCCCTATTGATGTTTTTAGTACTTACCCCCCTCCTTATTAGTCCTGCCTGATTCCTTCTTTCTTTGCCCGGTTTCTCGTTATTCTTCTCGCGGTATCTTTCGGTCATTTTATTTGTTTTTTTCTCCTCTTATCCCTCCAGGTTCGATCTAATACGGCAATATGAAGGGTCCTTCTTCCTCCCTCCCCGCTCGCGACTTGAACACCACCGAATCTTTCCTCTGTTTGCCTTACTTCCCCCTATGACGGCCGCTCCCTTTTTTGGTTCGGGCGTCGATTTTGGAGTTTCTTCCGTTGTAAGGGCCCAATAATTTCCTTAATAGGTCCTCCTCTCCGATCTTTGAGGTATCTTTTCCTTTGGCGAGTTACGGGTTTGCTCTCGTCTCTCCATAAAGTTTTCTTTTTTCTCTCGTTTTTTCAAGATTCACTCTATGATCCGCCCTGTTCAAAGAGAAAAGTTACCTGTACGACCCAGCTCTTTCCCCCTGAACGGCCTTTCCTTGGTGTTGTGATTTCTTTCCCTCTCTCCCTTGACAAGTTTCGTCGATTTCTGATTCTGGAAAGTTCTTCCCCAAGCTCTCCAACCTTTTTTGTTTTCCAGCCAGTGATATCACCTATCCTTTTCCCCTCCCCTCAAGTTGGGGGTTTGTCTAGATATCTCCGTTTCTCCCAGAGGTTTGCTCCTTTTTTTCCTAAAAGCGTCCCACTTTCCCCATCTACTTATTCCCCTTTTTCGTTTTCACACTTACCAAACACCCACAATAACCCAGGACCATCTTTCTTTTCGTCTTGTACTTCCCTTTTGTATCCAGCGTTCCTTTTTTTGAACTAGAGAAGATAGTTGACTCAGATTTCCAAAAGGCTCGCTAAACCCTACCTTTTATCCGTACGAAGTTTTTCTTTCTTTTCCCCTCCCTCTCACCACCCGGCCAGCTCACGGTCTCGGCGCTCTCTCCGAGTTTCCCCCTCTTTTTTTTCTCTGACAAATTAACAAACGTCTCCAGTCATAACTGCACCCTTTAGAAAGCCCCTAAACCCCATTTTCCATGTCGTCGACCTTCTCTTTCCCTCAGTTCGCTTTTCTTTTCCACATTCGCGCTATTTTGCTTAAATCCTTTCCCCTTTCCTTCTTTTCTTACCCTTCCCTAGAGAATGAACCTTCTAATTCCCCTCCACCCAAATGAAAGCCGAAATACCTTGCATCAGACGAATCCACTCTTCCCACTTCAAGGGTCGATAAATAGCTCATGTTACGCGCGATGAACCCCATACTCTACTTCCCCTTCCCTGAAAAAACCTACCTCATCTAATTGACCCACTTCCTTTTTCCCAGTTCTTGTGACGTCTTTTCTCAGATATCCGTATTCTACTTTCTCCCTCCTATATGAGTTCAACAACCGTTTTCTAGTTAGGAGACGCTCGCCTATGCCTCCAATTCTTCCTGACAGTATGTCTTTCCCTCCTCTCACGTTCTGCCCCCCCCCCCCCCCCTTTAAGAAAATGCCTTCTCATCCTTCTCACCCCCCTTCTCCGATCGAGTTCGCATCTTTCGCGGGACCCAGCCTTCCTCTTTCTGGCTCCAAAAGTGCCTCCGATAGATGACGACCCCCTCACTTCGTACACAAGAATTTGTAGTTTGATTGCCTCCTCGGCAGACACGCCCATTCGAGTTTTCTGGCTGACTCGACTTGAGCGTTTTGATTCTGGTTTTTTTTTTTTTTTTTTTCTTTTTTTTTGCACATTGCTCGGTTTTCTTTTTCCTTATGGTATGTCCCCATGGAAGAATGTATCTTCCCTCCCTTTTACCTAATATGTCTCTTCTCCCAATTCTTTTTTCTAATGTTCCCCTTTAGGGCTCTACCCTTCTCTTATCTTCGTTATGAACTTAGGAGAGTTAAGATTCCTACTTTGATTCTCCCGCTTTCTTCTAAACATAGTTCCTAGTTTCTGGTTGTTTTATTAGCTCCCCGTGAGAGGTTTCCCTCAAGGGCATTCCCGCTAGTCCCTCGTCCCGAGCCCCTCCTTTTCTCCATGTCTACACCTCCCCCTTCTCTGTGTATTTATAAATTGGACACCCCTTCTTTCTTACTGAGAGGTTTCCTGACAAATTCTCCCCCCCAAAACCTTCTCCTTTTCACGTATCTTTCTTCCTCACGCAGATCGTCTCGAGAAAGCTTTGTGGTCCTTGTTCCCCACCCCAAACTTAACCCTTTAGTCTAAGAGCTTCCCTCCACCTGAGAGAAAAATGAGGTCTCCTTCCCCAATTGTGGTAGTTTTGTTTTTTTGAGGAAATCATCCCCTTTTTTCAATTTCGCGTTCAGTCGGTCTTTTATCCCCCCCACCCCACCCCGAAATTTAAATTCATTTGGAGGAAACTCAGACTGCTCCCATATTGACCCCTTTCTCCCTCCCTTCGATCGTTGCTCGGTAGATAAAATCTTGGACCCCCCCAGAAAAACAGAAACTCCCCTATGAATCCCTACCGCTTATGGTCCTCTTTTTCTCCCTTATCTTTTCCAGGATTGTTGGACTCTTTTATCTCCCCTCTCCAGCCCTCGTGATCACGTACTCCTTCATGCTCGATACTCAAACTCCCTCCGACCCCCCTGATTCACTCTTTATTCCTCTTCCTCCCTCACGTCCTTGGTGACTCCGATCCTCTGTTCCCTTAGATAGCCACAAGAAGAGTCTGGAGGTTTAAAAGACCCCCTTCCCTACGCTTTGGTGTCTTTTCCGTTTCAACCCATTTCTTCAATCCTTCCCACTTTTACGACTTTAAAATCTCGGAAAGAGATGTCCAAACTACCCTTCCGTAGCCTTCTACCCCTCCTCTTGCCTCCCCCTCCTCTAATGATTCATCCCTTGTTGACCTCATACCCTTCCTCCCTTTCGGAGACTTTATACCGGGGTAACACGCCTCTCCCACAACTTCTAGGTCCTCCTTACTTCGAGCCTCTTCCCCCCTCAACACCACTCCCATTTCCTTCGAAGTCTCCCTAATTCCCACTTTTTATTAAGGTTTTCCCAAATCACAACCTCCCTCTTCGTCTACGTACCCCTTCTGAAGACCACTCCTTCTTTTCCCTTTTCCATTGAGGACCCCACCCCACCACCAGGGGTTGGTGTATTGTAGGTCGCCATCACCAACCCCCTCCTTCATGAATTTTCCCTCCCCCCCATTACCCTTTTTCTCAGCCTCTCACATCCATACCCCGGCTGGGGAGCATCTGCTCAATCCTCCGGTCGGCCGCCTCTCCCACTACCGCGACTTTTCCGTTGACGCTCCTTCGAAGATTTGCTACGACTTTTCCAGTCATCTATCCCCCCTCTTCCCCCCCCCCTCTTCTCCCTGAAGTTTTTCCCCTCTCTTTCCTTTTTTTTTAGCTATCAATCCTCCTTCTTCCCACCCCCACATTAAAAGGATCTCTTTTCCCAAAGCAGAACTTTCGCTCTCTTCTTCTTTCTCTAGTCGCCCGACGTGAGGTGACCCCGCTCCTCTTACAAAGGTCCCCATTCCCGAGTGTTGTCAGAAAGCATTCCCCTTTCTCGAAATATCAAAGCTTTTCCTCTGAATGTTTTTATCACTAATACAATCCTTGTCCGTATCCTTTTTTGTAGGCCCTCTTTAGCAAGCGTTGACCAGTCCCTTCCCCTTCTCCCCCAGATCCCCTCTAAACCAACAGTTCTTCCCCCTTCTCCCCGCTGGAAGAGCTTGCGCCTCTTTTTTTCTTCAAACTATAAAGAAACATGTCCCATTTTTCCCCAATTGTAATGCCTACTCGCTCCCGTTAGATGACTCCAACCCCAACCTATTTCTCCCCCTCCTGATTGAGCCATATTTCCTTGCTTTTTCTCCTCCCTTTATTATCCGGAGTTTTCTCCTTGACGATTTTTTTCCTTTCTTCATTACATGAGTGTCCTGCGTGGATTATTATACCAAGCGATTTTCATGAGTGGCACTTGGTCACGCCCTCTGCCAACCCCCCTTTGATTTCTCCCCCTTCTTCTCATGTTACCCTGCCCTCTGAATCGGTATCGCCGATTACTATCTTTGTGTCGGCGGCCATTTCCCATAAATGGACTGGTGTGGGTCCTTCTCAACCTTTCTATTTTGTACAAGATCATCTCCCCTTATTTTTCGGGGGACCTGCACCCCACTTTCCTCTCCTTTCAAAACTGGCTCCCCTTGACTAAATTGAGTCGGTCTCTCCCCCGGGACCGATCTCCTTTATAGCCTTATCGACCTTCTCCATTTCGAGGCTCCAAGTTTCGCTCGAAATCTTTCCTTCTATTTCTAGGCAAGAAGTTTCTTTAAGTCCCCCAATAAAAACAAAATGACTTCATCTTTGCCCAATAACAAGGTTTTTCCCGCTCCGCGCCCTTGTATGATAACGACCCACCCTCTTTTCTCGTTCTTTTTCTCCCCCTTTGACATTCCTTCCCTGAAAGAAGCGCCCTGATTTTTCTCTTCAGTATTACCCCTATCTTTTCTCTTATTTGTTTACCCCCATATGGTCTTTTGTATCCATTGGGCACTCCCCCTATTCTCTTATAGACTCCCCCAAGTGAACCCTTAGGTAGAGAGTCTGTTGCCCCCTCCTCCTTTTCCCTTTGGTAGCCCTTATAGTTTTTCTCGTCGGTCTTCTGCCTCCTCCCCTTCCTCACTTTTTATATTTTGACCACCAAGAAGGAATGTACCTCCTAGGTGCCCTTAGTGGCCCTAAGACATCCCCCCTCCTTCCCTCAAAAAGACGCCGTGCTTTCCATAGAAACCTACATACTCCCTCTTTTTCAGGATGATCAGCTCCCGACTAGAAGAATGATTTCTCTTTGAAATCTTCCCACTACTTCCCCCGAGGCTTACGCCCTAGCGAATGCTGCTTTTTCTTCTCTCCTTCCCCCGAAGCTCAGTTCCCTGGAAGTTGTCCTCCTCTCTGTCGTGTTTGAAACTTTCCTCCCCCTCCTCCTCTCACTGTTCCTCCTCCCCTTTTTTGTTTTTTTTTCTATATATACTCTATTTGAACCATTGTTTCTTCCCCCAAATAAAGGCCCATCGAGTTCCCTTCCCGGTAAAACTGCTTTATCTTTTCTCTTGCTACGCCCCTCCCTACAATTCTCGAATCTCCCTTCGTAATAGGTATCGTACTTCTTTTTTTTTTTCGGTCCCAAAAGAACTATTCTTATTCGGATTCTCTTCTCTACCCCGACTTGACCCAGGAGTTATCCCCCGCTTTTCCCCCCTATGTTAATATTCTCATTTGGTTGTGTCTCTTTTTCTTTCTCGTTTCTTGGGAAAAGCAACCCCTCACAAAAAACCCTCCTATTCACCATGACGTTGTAAACCTAGTCCACTCCTCTTTCTTGCTTTCTTTTTGAATACCCACTCCCCAACTCCTCACGTATTTTCCAGGTGATACAACTTTCCTTTAGGTAGGAACCCCCTCCTCTCTCCCCTCAATAACTTTTTTCTCCTTTTTTCGGCTCTTCTCTCCATTCCCCTAGCTCTTTGTCAAAATGGAATACGTTTCCATATTTTCTTCTTTTTTACCCACAAGAAGATATCTCTTACGAGATAATAACCCTCGGCAGGATGATCCCTGAAGGCGAACCTAGTCAGTCCTTCAATTTTCGGTTGCGTTTATATACCCTTGACTTCTCATTTTGACCGTTGACCATTAACTCTTTTTGCTCTCTTCCGGACCCGGGTGGGGGTGGTCTCTCAAAAAATTCTTCCTCCCACCTCCTTGAATTTAAGACCCTTGCTTCTCTGAGACCCCTTCCTCTCAATATGGCCCCCTTTAGCTATTCTAATTCTACCGATATTGCTTTCCCCATCTCCATTTCGTGCGAGAAAGTTTGTAACGTTTCTCTTTTCCCGGTTTTTTTGAACTTTAAAATCAAAACTCCTCTTCTCGAGTCCACCCTAACAGGCTAAGCACAGAAAGGATTTTGTGTATTGCTAAGAGAGAAACCCCCCAGCTCCTTCTCCTCGGTCTATCTTCCTCTGCACCGCCCTGACTCCTTGGATCAGGCCCCTTTTCTCTCTGCTTCGCCATCCAAAGAAGGACCTCTCCCCATTTTTTGAATCCCCCTTTCCCACCTTGTCCCTTCCCTTGTCATTTTTCTGATATTACCCCTCAAGAATGAACATCCACTTATAATCACATTCTCTCTCTCATCCCCTGTGTCTCCCCTCGCTTTTATAGGATAGAATAGCCCCCTTCCCTTTTCGGATGTCATCATTCTTTTTCCCTTTAACTTTTCTTATAGATTATCTCCATTCTCAGTTCGCTTCAGAGTCTCTCCACCTACTTCCTTCTTTTGGTTGATTCTTCTTCGGATGATCCTAACTCCTCCGGTCTGCCTCTTTTCCCCAGTTTATCCTCCTCCATGATCTTTTTCCTAGCTGAAACCCTTTTATGTCGGAATTACTTTCCTCTTAAACAGTTTACCCGTGTTCTTCTCCCCTTTTTCTGGTTAAGGATGACTATTCTTTTTAGACAAAAAGTCGTTTTGTCAAAGGCCTGCACTGACTTTTTACTCTTGAAAATAATCTTTTCCTACTTCTCAACCTTCACTCCCCCGCAGAGATCGCCCCAGTTCCTGTCTTGTAAAGTCCAAGAATACTCATTGGAATCTTTTTCTTGTAAGTAAGCGTATTCTTCTCGACGTCCTCTTTTTCTTTTTCTAACGACCACAGATGTCTACTCTCCCCTTGTCCTCTATTATAGGTAAACCTTGGTCTATCATCATTAGTTCCTTCTCCGGCCCCTTCCTCGAGTTACTCGTGTTTCTCTCTCCTATATGACTCCTATTGATTTTCAATCCCCTTCCCCAATCCTATTCTTCTTTTCTGATGAGGCTCCCATTTCCCTTGTTTCGGGATTCTCTTTCTTCATTTTGTTGGGTGTGAGCAGCCCTGAACAACCTTCCCTTGGTGTCTGTTGGTTCCCTCCCTCCCTTTTTTTACTTCCTATTTTTATTTGCCCCTCTAGCTTTTTCCGGATATATAGATTTTAATTTTATACCCTTCTCTTTGAAACTTGGAATTTGACTTCATGGTTTATCTTGAGCGGAACTTTCCTTCTGTTTCTTCGTTTTCTCTTAATTATGACCTGCAAGAGCAGTTTCCCTGTTTTCTCTATTTTTGAACTTATTCCTGGATGAGCAGACGCTTTTTTTTCCCAACCTTTTTGTTTTTCCGAGTATAATCCTCGAGATTTATTTCTTCCAGTCTCGGAGAGCGTAAGCGTCGTTTTTCTCGTTCCCTCTAGTTCTCTCACTGGTATTTCCTCATTTCACTCAATGTTGTTTCGCAAGGCCTCCGAAACGATCAGGTTTAACTTCTAACTCTTTTAGTTGTACTCCCCCACCTCCACCCTGAGTCCCGTCTATCTTAGAAGTTGACCAGAGATCCCTGTCTCAACCCACCCCGAATTTTTTCTCTCTCTTATAGTAACTCCTTTTCCTCCGCCCTTTTGATCTTTTGACCGTGCTCGACTCCCCGGAATGTGATACCATTCCGGATATACTACTTTTCACTATCACCTTTCCCCCCAACTCCTGAACTCTCCCACGAGAACACCCTAGAGAACTAGTCCAGCTCTGTATGTCCTATTTGTTCCCCTTTTTTTAGTTTTTTTTCCGGTTTAAAACTTTTTTGCTTCCTCCCCCTCCGATCTACACGATCTCTTTGCGTTCACTCAGTTACACCTCTGCCGCCCCTTCTCCTTGTCTCCAAATTTCTTGTAGGGTTCTTTGTGGATTAACCCTCCTGTTGAAATCCCCTCCTTCCCCTCACTTGACGCCGCAAACCGAAAACAAATGGTTCACTAATTTACATCTTTTTCTCTGTAGTAGTCAGAGTTCCTCTCTCCCATGTTTTACTTTTTTTGATCCCCCCCCCTCCCTTTTACGGAACGAGCATTCTTTTTTCTTCTCCAACCTCTGTCTTCTCTTTGTTCGTTAGCATCTTTTTTTCGCCCCCCGCATTATACATTTTCCTCCCTCTGGCAGATTGATGCTCCAGAATTCAGTCCTTGTTAGGTTTCTTTTATCTTTGACCTTCGATTCCTCCTTTATCCACCAATTAGTTGCCTTACACACAGTCCCTTTTGTTTCAGAACCCCTCACCCCGCTTTGACGCTTTTGGTACTCAATCAAAGCTTCATAACTTCCAGTCCTTCCCCTTAGCCTCTTTTCTCCCCGCCCCCCCCTCCGCCACCATTTCCTTCTCTTCTTTTGAACCCTACCGTAAAACCATTCAAGAACTCGTGAATTGGTCCCCGCCTTTTTCTCTTCTTCTTGACACCTTTTCTGAATCCTCCTCTTAACCGCTCATCCTTATAAAAATCCTCCTCCTCATGATCCCCTTACCTTTTTAGACTTCTCCCCGAAAAACCTTGGAATTCTTCCCCTTCTCAAGCCACTGACCCAGTCGTTGTTCGATTTCTTCCCCTCCCTTTTCCCTTATTTTCAAAGTGTTCTAAGAAGGAGAGCTTGTTTTTTTATCTGTAAGGAGGCCAGATATACTCACTTCGGACTTCTCTCGTCTATGCCTGGCACATGAACTTTGAGGTACCCCCTTTTTCCGACTCCTTTACGATTGTTACCCTAGAAGACTCCCTAAGCTCTTTTTAATGATAAATTTCTTCTCCCTTAGCCTACTACCGTGTGTTTTCATCTAGTGAAAGCGACCTTCCCTTCCTTCCTCTCAGATCCTCAAAAGGCTTCCAAAGGAATTTGCCTTTCTCCTTTCGTTGTTGGTCGGATCAGTGGAAGGCTTCGTAGTTCCGCGCGTAAGAAGGCCATTTTTTTCTCCTGGGCATTTCTTCTTGAGTCTTCTATTTCTCTGGTCTTTCTTGGCTTATTTCTTTTTTTTTCTAAGTTCAAGGGAATGCCTAGCTCCCTCAACGTGCCATAGATTTTTCTGCTTGTTCGAGACAACTTCTCGCCCCGTTTACCACCCCCTCCTTCTTGCTCTCCCTTCCTCCACTATCCTACTTCTCAGATGATCCGAGACAGTTATTGGGTTAGTCGTCCGATGTGCTGTGTGTTCGAAGTTGTAATTGGCGAATCCTTTTTTTCTCCCGTCCCCCCCTCGGAGCCTGAAGAGAAAGACCGAGTGCTGATGGTATTTTTTAGAGGACTTTTTTTCTTTCTTCTTCAGGTAAACTTTTTCGCGGCTCCGCTGTTGAAGCTTACCACGATATGAGCGCCCCGCTACACCGATACATTTCCCTCAACCCCGTCTCAGATACGGACCCCCTTTTTGGTTCTTATTATTTCGATAGATCTTTGTGCAGTAGTATGATTTTCTTCTTTACATCTGTAGGACCACAGCGAGCCCAACGGGGCAGACACTTTCATCTTCCTTCTCTTTTTCCCCCCCCCCCCCCATACAGTTTTTTGTCTCTGCTTTAGTCACGTGATGCAATGGTGTTTCTCTTTTTCCTCCAATTTTACTTTACCTCCATCGAACGTAAGATGCCCGCTCGATCGGAAGCAAGAACACTCACCCCTGCCAACTTTCAAGTCTCCCCTTGTTCTCCCCCGCTAGGTACGAGTTCGAGCCCCTCCCTCTTTCCTCAAGAGATTAACCCCCTTCTCTCGAAACTTTTTTGGAAAGTTTCCTTACTCATTTCCACACTTTTCATCTTCACAGCCCCTTCGGCTAGTTCTCTTGATCCGATCTTCCATCTAATACCCCCTTCCTTACCTACCACTTAGAAGAAAAAGACAATCCCCCCTTTCCTGACCCTTTCAATCCCCCAATAAATTTTTGCGTTAGTATCGCCTTATGCCCCCTACGATCGAATTATTTGTTTACGGTAGAGACCGACTCCTCCCCCTAAATCTTTCCCCTGAGCGGAAGGTCACCTCTAGAGAATGACATGACAGAGTCGTCCCAAACAAAAGAAGCCTAAAGACAAGGATTATCAGACTACCGCTCAATCAACGGCGCTCGAACTCGAAGGGCTGCTACGCACGATCCGACTACCCTTTTTTCCCTTCTGGCCTCTTTAAGAACCCCCCTTAAGAGAATTGAAACGGACTTGTGCCTTTGGCCCCTTTTCTCCGTAGCTTCTCCGTCTGCCGACCCCGTTTTGCAAGATATGCGTCTTTTCAAAAACCACGGGTCGGTCCTTTCTGCCCTGCGAGGACTGAGAATTCCCCCCCCCCTGCTAGAGATTGATCGTCACAGACCCGAACAGAGTCTACCAAATCTGCCCATGTTTAATGAAATCCCCGTTTCAGGCCTCCGAGCGGTAGCACCCTATATTTCGCCTCCTTCTATCAGGCCTCCTCCTACCGTTTCGAAACCCCCTTTTTGCAGTCCGATGACGCAACCAGAAACGCCAGACTGGGGTCGTGGCTTGCACTTATTTACTTCCTCACTCTAGGGGTCTGGTTGATAGCCATCTAGCGTTTATTATGCTGCTGATTTTTTTCGGGTTCCGTCACGGAGAGACTGAAACCTTTTCGACCGATCTTCTTCTCCCGGTTCCAACATATGAGACCGGTGCTCCCACCCCTAATTGTGATTGTTTCCCTTTAGCTCTTCTCCGACGGAAGTTTTGTGGATTGTTTTTCTTCCCCGTTCCCAGGTAAAATTCTTAGAAGTACCGGACGAGGCCTTATCTAAGCTTCTCCCTTCCTCCACAGCCTTCCATATGTTCCTGTGATCGAGTTTGCACTTGTGAGCTTTGTCCCTTGCCCACTGGGACTGTTTCTAGATAGAGGGCCCCATCAGGCACCCATCATACTGCACACGAACCTTCGGGCCGCTGTCCCAATCTGTCCTACTTCAGGAGGTCCTTTTCTTGCTCGTGTCTCCCCTTCTAAACCCCCCCCCCCCACATATTACACCATTTGCGACGAAAATGAATTTCGCTTTCCGTCACCGTATGTGGAGCAAACCCGACACACATTATCATCTCCCCCCCCGTAATTCTCTCCCTCTCTCGGCCGTAACATTTTTTAGGGTGTGAGGACCAGTATACGATTTTTCATCGGACTTTCAGTCGGTTAATCCACCCATTAACGTTTTTTCTACGCATTTGGGGACACGCGCCGTCCCCTTATGAAGATTCCCTCCCCGCTTTTTCCTTTTCAGGAGATAATATGGCAACAACCACACTCAAAACCTATTCCCCCCCCTTCAACGATGCCCGAAGTGCGCGACTCTCTCTCGGGCGCCTAGATTTACAGGATGGATTGTCCCCTTGTTCTCTTCAATCGACTCCCTCCGTGAACCCGGCCATAGGATTCTTTCCCGTACTAACCGCACGTGATCAACGTTCTATCCCTCCGTCTTTTTGGTCCGTCTCCGACGGTTTGATCTCCCCCCTCCTGTTATGTTTGGCATGACGCATTCCCTTTATGGGGCGGGCTCCCCCCGGGGCGATTTCAGGTTTTCTACACCATTCTTCCCTTCCAAGCTCGGATAAACTGGCCCTTGCCCGGAGCTTGAAAAAGTCGTCGCGCGTCAAGCCTCTCCTATCCTCCCCCTTAGACTGTCGTTCTCGCTTTCTCCTCATCGCGCTCCCGTAAAGGGCCCCCTCCCCCCGTATCAAAAAACAGTAGATTCAGACTAATTAGCTCACCAAGCTCCCCACCTCCCCAATTAAAGTTCCTTCGCCAGCCCGACGGCAAGGTCACCATGTCGAAGGCGGCACTATCGATCCGTGGCAACCCTCCTTCCCTCCCCCTCGTCCTCCTCCTTCCTGGCCCCCCCCACAAAAAGTGAGGTGTCATGGGCCGTTCAGCACATCAACACCCCCCGCGAACGCGCATCCTCACCCCAAGTTCAGTTCGTTCTATTTGAACATCCTATCTTTTTTGGGAGCATTTTCGGACTCGGCGGTGCGCATTTCCGCACTGACCCTCTGCCGTTCGCTCGACGCACGATCTGCATCTCTTCCTTCCAGACGCGTACTAGCCCCCATCTGTGCGCCATCCTCCTGTCCCCTGCATGATTAGTCGCTGCGCGCTGGATGACGCGCTGTAGACCTCTAAAGCCCGCCTGTTGTCCCGATCTTCCGCATCGCGATTTTTCTATGCGTTGCGTGTCATGCCGGTCCTTCGCGCGCGGCACTGCGGGCGTGCAAGAGACTCAAATCGCATGGGTGAGGTAGGACAAAAGGCCAGACAACGCTGGCACCCATTCCGCCCTTACCACTGATGTTATTGTCCAATCTTCCATGGGCGAAGACCTCTTACAGCCTTCTCAGAGTGCATTTCCTTACTCAAGCCTATTCGCTTCCAACACGGGTGGCTGTCCAGGTACAATTCCTGGTCTACTTGTTTCCAGTCCTCTCACCTCTTCGAGTGTAAACAGTAGACCCTCTTACCCAAGCTCGAGACTGCGGCCTGAGCCCCCCTTTTCTGCCCACAGGTGAAAGCCTAACGTAAGATCATTGCGCAGTCACCTTTGACCCAAATATTTCTTCATGTTACGGAACATGTCACCCAGAACGACCATGGAAAACGTAACCGACGAGCTTGGTGAGACAATAGTCTCAACGTTAAAGTGAGAGGCGCGTACCCCATGCACGTGAAGACAAGAGATTGTCGTGTGAAGTCAGGGGAACAGTACAAGATCGAGACCGAATGCCGAGAACGGGTGAGGAGCACTCTAGCAGGACCCGGCGATTCTCCGCATGACGGTTGATCAGGTCTCCTTGCTGTGGAACTAAGAAAAAAGGCTAAGGAAAGGTTCTTGCGCTTTCTCAGGGACACCCATCATCAATGAAGTCTCTTCTCGTCGAATTACTTCGTTTCCTTGCGTAGTGATGGTTCTTTGGTCGCACGACAGCACCACAGATAGCCGGGGTGTTGCCGCGGATATTAGAATAATATGGAAAGAGGAGAACGATCTCGCGGACCGCCTAGAACGCAATTGGCGTGAGAAGGAGTAACTTATACGGTCTAGTCACCGTCTCCCTTGCCCACAAGTCTTATCAGCGCGGTTATTATAGAAGAGCGGATAGGTATCCTCCCCCCAGATATCATATGGGGCGTACGTGTTTGGGTAGTCTTCCCCTATCGATTGAAACCAAGCGAAATAGAGAACTCGATAAGACCATGTTATTGGAGCCGGTATATATGAGAGCACTAGTGACCAGAGATCCCCTGCGAGCTGGGCCCCGGATATGGGGGAGTATATGTCAAGTCCGCAATACGGAGCGGCTAATGGACCCAGGTAGAAAAGAAGCATATAGCCCTTTCAATCGACTCAGACCGCAGGGCCGCAAACGACAGAAGGGGCGCAGCATAAATCTCTCCCTGTGGCCCTGCACCCCCTCTGGTGAGATAGTATCAACTTTCCTCAAACGGCGGCTACCCTAGACACCCAATGTGGTGGTGTGTCGCCAGCAGTAGAGGGGGAATAATCGTAGAGTTAGGTGCCTGCCCACGGCGAAAAATAAAGGAGTCCAGAGCGACGGGCCTGTTTATCCGTACGCGTGTCCAGAGAACCCAGGAAGCGGAGGGGGAGGAGCCACAGAGGACAACGGCACAAGTAGTGAATAGCAGCTGCCTCTTTCCTGGTCGAGCGTAAAATCAATTTGTAGATAGTATCTGGACCGACACGCGGCAGGGTTAAAGTGGAGGGAAGGCAAAAACCCTCCCACCACCACACACCAGAGGAGGGTCAAAGCAAACAAATGTTTATCAAGCGAACAGATCACGCCGATTTCTCCCATCCGTCACGTAATTGCGGCGCCGCATTGCTCTTCCCCCTCCCCTCTTTAGCCGTATTTTCCCTTGGAATCTTCCATGGAGAAGAATATTTCTTGCTGTTCTGATATTTTTCAATTTGAGCTGCTTGTCGTTTTTGTTTACCCCTTTTCCCGGCGGCCACCAACGAGTCTGGATAGAAGTTCACAAACCTTTCCCCCAGTTTTCTCGAGTGACCTTTCTTCCTCAATAACGTCCTGTTTGCTCACTTCTCTTCATTTTTTTCGGTGCTTCACGAACGATTAGAGCTCTAGTTTCGCTGTTTCCAACCGCCGGCCTTTACTCTTCTGTTTCTTTTTCTGGCCCCTCCGATCCCCTCCTTCACTAACCCAATGTAGACCCTATTGAAACGATTCATTTACTACCCCTTGTTCTTTTTGCTTGATCGACTCTCTCTTTTTTTGAAGAAGAGTGGCTATCGCTTAGCCTTCCCCCCCCCCCCATTTCTTTCTCTGAATCCTTTCTCGGACATTAGAGACTTTAGGCTCATCTCACTATAAGTCTAAGTCCATGGACGGTTTCTCGATCGTGATTTCAAGGGGTTTTTTTTTTTCCCCCCCGACT
>Ga0179591_1348788_pt1 | contig 17921 bp, 25 predicted proteins | sample CZOMad2_1_08_16f_FD_182891 | JGI IMG/M metagenome (GOLD analysis project Ga0179591, IMG submission 182891) | Vadose zone soil fungal communities from Angelo Coast Range Reserve, California, USA - CZOMad2_1_08_16fungal (PacBio error correction) | ecosystem: Environmental > Terrestrial > Soil >... | reverse complement strand
GTGACTTCCTAGGAGTAACTTTGCCCCGTTCAAATTTCTCTTTCCTCGCAGATGAACCCTTTTATTTCTAAAAAATTCTCCAGCAGCGCTTTTATGGCCCCACTGTCGGGGATTCAGTCTCCACTTCCCAATTTCTCTTGAACCCCCAACTCAATTAATATTTTCCTTTGTCGCAGGTCCCCGGTCGATATGGACCGTATGCTTTTTTTTTAGACGTGAGTAACCCTTCCCGCAAGGCTTTTTTTTTAGCCTGCTGCCCACCACGGAGCTTTCAATCCTCTTGTTTGGCCGACCCGCCGACAGCGAAATCACCCCTTTTCACCTTTCCCGCCGGCCCAGCCTTCTCTTTCACTCCGCTTTCGAGTGCGCACAGACGCCTACTATGTCCTCCTTGGATCCCAACCATGGCGTCCCTTTTGGAAAACTCGACCTCGCTTGTGCCTCAACGGTCTATTGCAGTCCAAGAATAGCGCATTTCTCTGAGCCGCGCCGGGTCGATGTTCGTTTTCGGGTAGTGGCACTCACTTCTTCTTAGGTGACCCCTCTCCTTCCTTTGGCGAAAGGGGATCATTTCTGGCGAGGGTCCGTAACGACGTGTCCTTTGGCCCCCGGGAACATCATAGGTTCTTCCCCTCTGATCATAAGTCCTTCTTCCTAAACACGCTAATTTTGTGGCAGCTCAATTTCTCCCTCCAACTGCTTAACAGAATTTGGTCGGGCCTGCCTTTTTCTGTCCGTCTGATTCCTTTTGGTGTTGTAATTTTCCTTTTTGGCTTGTTCGTTTTTGAAAGGCTTTCCGCTTATCACCTTACTACCCCATAAAACAGACCTTTTCTGTTTTCGTCATTCGTAGGTTCGTTCATTAAGCTCGACTTTGTCAAGGAGGTTAATAGTCCGTTTTTCCCTTCCCTTGATGAAGTATTCGTGAGATCCTTTCCAGTCGAAAAGTGGTCTTGCTACACCAGTTAGCAAACTCCTCCTTCCTCCGCAGTTTCCATTGGCCCCCCCTCTTAAAGACCTTAATCAGTCCTTTTTTACGTTTCCATTATAGGGAGGGCCTCAATTTGCCCACCCCCAACTGGCCTTTCGCGAAACACGGCGTAACGTCCCTCACATTTGGAGTTTTGTCCCTCTTTTCAGGTCACGTCATTTTTGTCCCCGTCGGACGGCGATTCGCAGTCCCCGCATATTGCTTTTAAGGCCCGTATAACCGGTTCTCATAAAAGCAACACCCCCTATTCGCGTGTCCCCGAGAGGCTTTCGAAGATGACCTTCCTTTTTTCAAACCTCATCCCTCTTGGTGAAGTGATTCTGGTTCTTTTGTAGTCACCTCACGTCTCCCCCTCTCTGTATACCCCCCTATCTCTCCCCCAAGAGTTGCCAACAAACCTTTCTTCAGCTCTGCGTTCAGAACAGTGGACTCTCCTTAGATCTTTTTTTTGCCAATTCCTCCTCGCGTGGGCTCTCTTTTTGTGTCTATCCCCCCCCTTGTCCACAACCCTCTTCCCAATTTTGCAAATAAATCCTTTTCTCTCCCCTCAACAAAATCTTTCTCCTGAAAAATCTTCATCAGAACTTTCTTTGCCGGAATCTCAGTTGCCTCTGTTTCTTTTCGGCGTGTGAATGCTGCGAATTTTATTAGGTCCCCCCCCTGGAAAGGGTTAAACTTGTTCCCGCACTTTTTTCTCCTCCCCGAGAAAAAGATACTGTTTCCCTCGCAGTTTGCTCCTCTCCCCTATAAAAAGGAATAGGCCCTTTCCGAAATGCCCTTCCCTGATCCCCTGAAGAAAAAGACTCTTTTTCTTTCCAACCTCGCTGTAAAAAACCTCCCCCCTTTACAAACAATATATCCGCCGAAGTTTTATGGATCACTTTCCCCAACTCCTCCCTTGTCTGGCTCTTGCTAACAGCTTCCAGAGGGCCTACCTTCTTTTTCAGATAGGACTCCTTCTGAATTTAACCCTTGTCCCATTTACACCCTTCGGGGTTGTGGCGGGTAATCTCATGCTCTTCCTTTGCGAATGGTCTTTCCTTCCCCTTGGACTTTGCTTTCTTCGCGTTGTTTGGGTCCTCCCGAGACGGACCACTAGCGTAGACCTTCTTTAGAATCTGACTTCCCCTTTTCATTTATTCTAAACGCATACTCTTTCCCCCCTGCTCAAGCAGGCAAGCCTTCCTTCCTCGTGTGAATCCCCTTCCACCTTTGATCTTTTTTTCTAAACATAACATCCCTCCTGCCGCGTTTAACTCCTCCACTGATCCTTTTCCGATATCGCACCCCCCAGTAACCCCCTTCCCCCGACTTCTGCTCCTGGAGAGGAATGCCTTCCTATAGGTACTCTCACTCGTTCATTTTTGATGTTACGGATTTATTTCCCCCAAGAGACGGCCATTCATTTGAAGACCTCCCCCCTTCTTAAGATTGGCGAAGGCTGCCATCTCGCTGTAGTGTCGTCCTGTTGAAGTCCCCCTTCTATACATCGATGGCTTTCTTTAATCGACCCCCCCCTCGAGCCCCCTCCTTTTTCGATCACACTGAATCTTTTCTTGCTTCCCGTCGATGCCCTTTTCTTTCCGTATCGATCTCCTTCTCCCGCTTTCTGGGAACCCCCCCACGACTAGAGAAGCTTGCTCCGCCCCCCCCCCCCCTCAATCGTCTTGATGAACTCCCTTTGTCTCCCCATTTTTCCCCCCTCGGTGGTAATCAAACTTACACTTTCTTCACTTGTTTTGCCACCTGGATGCTTTCTTCTTTTCCCGTACGTTTCGGCGCTCCCGCAACCTCAAAATCCTTTTGTCGGCGCCCATCACAATCATTATCCCTTTTGTCGCCCCTTGGCTTTTTTGGATGCATGCGTCTCCAAAAGCCCTCTTCTAGTTCTTCTCCCCTTTGCCTAATCCTTCCTTCCCCAATAGTCTTACCTCTTCGGCAGGAATTGGTCGCCCCCCCCCTCGCATTCTCCTCCTCCTCCTGAAACGAAGATGGTGCCTTCTTGATGGAAAGCACTCCTGGAGGACGCCTGGTTCTTTTTCTTGCTTCGCGGGCCCTCCCACGGATTTTTTCCTCCCAAGAAAGCCACCAGTTGGGTCAGACCCAAAAACAACCCTTTTCCCCTGATGGACAACATGAGTCAAATTTCCTTTCTCCCAAAGCTATAGATTTTCCAAAGACGTTTTTTTTCAGAGCAGTCACCTCTATGAGTCTTTTTTCCTTTCCCCCCATCCCGCCGATTTTCTCTCCAAGTATTCAGGTCATCTCCTTTTCACCTTCTTCCCCCTGCAATTTTTAATTCCCTCCTTCTTTTTCTCTTTTTTTGGATGTGTTCTAGGATCTCTTAAGACCCGTCGACTGTCAGCCCCTTTAAAAATTAGACCCCCTCTCCTTCTGATTAAACTCGGATGTCCTTTCCCCCCTGTGAGGTCTTCAAATCCTTCAACAACCGTCCAGGCTCCCCCTTACACCCCTCCCCCTCCAATTATAAGGGCAGCTGACCCTTTTTCTCTACCATACTGCCCCTTTTAAATAGAATTTTTTTTCCCCTAATCCTCAGAAGTCCACATATAGGGGAAATGTTTTACCTCTTGTTGCGATATCCCTAATTCCTTTGCCGTTTGCCAGCGCCTTATGTGGCCTCGTATCAGATAACTTCCCCCCTAAATGAATTCTTCCCCGACTTCACAAGGACGTTCCGTCGTTAGGAGAGTATGCGTTCCGGCGTGTAGTCCTGACCCTGCGGCGTCATTTCTCTCGTCCCTCTTATGGACCCCCATGTTGCCTTCTTTTTTTGATGGACCAAAGCAAACTCTCCCCACCAGAAGCCTTTTTCTTGCTATTATTCTTCAGACACTTTTTTCGAAAGAGCTCTCACACAACCCCCCGAATTTACGTCAAAGCCGCTTTCCCCTCCCCTCAAGGCGTTACTTCAGATTAATTCTCGATGCCTCTATGTGATTGCTTTTGTCATATTGAGAAAGATTCCCTTTATTCGATTATACCTCCTTCTTCGGAAGCTTTAGTGGTTGGTGGTTCAGCTAATTTTCGCCATTCGTCTTTTTTTTTATGAGCCCCCTATTTTGCACTTGTTTTTCCGTATTTGCGACCCCCTTCCGGTTGATTTAGAGCCGCCTGCCAGTTTTTAGAGTGAACAGGTATCTTTTTTTACTCTTCACTTTCCAGATTTTTCCCCTCTTCCCGACAAAATTTAATTTTACTCCTTCCTTCAGATTAGTAAAAGACGGACCCAAGATTATTGTTTTACTCCCCTATAAACCCTTCGACCGTTTCCCGTATGTTTCGGAATTTCGATGTTTTTTCTTCTCCACACGTTTCAATTCTCCCCCCCTGGGGGAAACTCCCTAAGATTAAAAGTTTGTTTGCCCGTTTCTATGAAATCGTTACTATTAGCCCCTTTCTTCCCTCGAATAGTCGAGACACCCCTTCCCGCTTGATCTTTTTTTAGACCTCTTCTTTTCGTTATTGGTTGCATCGATATAGTGTTATAAATGGATATTCGGTGCAGCCTTCCCTACCCCCCGCCTTTTTCTTTTTACCTCCCCGTGTTTTGACAATTTTCCCTTAACGATACCAAAATAGAACCCCCCTCCCTGAAAGCGTATTTCTTTTGTTTTTTCTGGGGAAATAAGAAGGTCCGATGACTCGTACCCCCTTTAATTGGGTCCGGAGAGCCTTTTTTCTTTTTTCGACGTGACATGCATGTAAGCTTTATTCGTTCGCTGTTCCCCCTAACAAGTGCCCTCATTCCCCGTTAAGCAGGTTGCGCCTCTCCCATCTTGTTTTTTTTCTGTTGTTGCACCTCTGAAAAACAAGAAGCCGCCGCTCCTTTCTTCAATTCGTTGAAGCCTTCCGTTTTTAAGGTAGTTTTCTCTTCATCGGTAATCATTGTGTCTCACAATCCACAATGGATTTCCCCCATTTGCGAATTCGCCACTCCCCCCCCCTAAAGATAGCCCTTTCACTGCACACCCTTTCCCCGGCCCCTCCGATTTCCTCATTACGACCAATCCATTCTCTCTTTTCCCCGCACCTTCCCCCTGAAAAATTTTTTTCCCCCCCACGTACTCGTCGGGTTCTCCTTACGAGTTTAGCTTTTTTGACTCCGCGTTCTCCTTTCCTCACGCAGGGCGTTCACCCAACAAAAACAACCCCTGAGAACTTTTTCCCCAGTGAAGACCGAGCCATTTTTTTCCTCTGTGCCGACCGGTTCCCATCTTCCACATTCTTCCTTTTTTTAGTGCAAATCGGACTTCTTTTTTCCCCTCGAAAGCCTTCTGCCGGGGTTGCTGTCTCGCCAAAGTTATTCACTTTTCTGCCGCCTACTCAGTCCCCAGTTTTTCTCTCGCGGGCAACTCTTTGGATCATGTCAATAATGGAAACTCGCCCATTAATAGCTGCCCCGTCTTCTACACCATTCGCGGCCTTTCTCCTCAGGTATCAGCCCTCGCGGGGGGCCTTCCCTTGGTGTTCCCCCTGAGTTAGGAAAATCCTTTTGGCGTTTCTGATGCAATACTCTTCATCCCCGCTTTTTGCGCAAACTCTCCCCGAAAATGCCCGGACAAGTTCAACGGCGGCGTCGGGCAAGGTTCTTGGTATTTACCCCCCTGTGACTTTCCCCTTTCTGAGGCAATGGACTTATTCTTTCTCGATAAGACCTCCGGCTTCCTCAGACGCTTGCGGCCCCTCTCCATTTTCTGTGGTTTTCCCAACCCTTGAACCGCTACCCTTTGTAATAGCGTCTTCCGCGAACCAATCACGAAAGTACAAAATCTCTTTTGCGTCCCCTCTACGGTCGGCAGCTGCCGCCCATCCGTGTCTCCAGCGCTGGATTAATCCCTTTTCGATGGATCCGGTGGGCAGCCTCTTTGAAAAAATGATCGACGGCTTCTTCGCCTGCGTCCTTTCACAATCTCCTTCCCTTTTTTTTCTTTTGAAATGACGCATGAAATAATGGTTCGTCTTTGGTCCAAACCTCCTCCAACGTGTCGTGATTTCGACTTCTCCGGATTAGCAGCGTTTTTCTTCCACGGGTCGGCGTGTTTCTCACCGTCCCTCTTCCCCCCCAAATCAATTAATATTTTCCTTCTTTTCACATTTCGAAGTGAGTGTTTTTTCTTCCAAGTTTCTGCTTTTTTTCCTTCTCTTCGCCGGTGGTACCCCATTCCCCCCCTGCCATTTCCACCCACGTCGCCCTTAAATCCTGTTTTTTTTCCTGGCGCCTAATGCCCTTATCACATGTTTTTTCGCCGTAACCCTTTCCCCTGCCGGACGACCCTTTGAAAAAAATGGAATTCTGATTGCCGCCCGTTTTTTCTCGATGAAATCTCTTCCTCCCCGAACACAACCTCTCCCTCCGACCTAAATTTCTCCTGCGATTGGCATCAAGGATTCTCTTTCTTCCCCTTAGGACCGTTTAAGCCGACGACGAGGTCTCTTCCTCGAAGATGGCGATTTTTTCCGTACCTCTCCTCTCAAAGTATGCTATTTCCCCCCCAGAAGATAGGGCGTTTGTGCATCGAGTGAGGGACTTCTCCTCCATACCCGTGAGTAATAAAGTGGCGATCTTCCCCTAGGCATGATCCGCTTCGTTATAATAAGTAAGATTGCACCTCCCACCTTGCTCTTGGTGGCTCTTCCAATTATCGGTCACCCCTTTTCCTTTGCTATAGGTATTCAAATGTTTCCCTTCCTTCTTTCGCCCTGTCCTATGATAGCTTTTCACGTAGTAGTCTCTTAAACTTGTAAAGATTCCCTGTGAAAGCTTCCTTTATTAAACGAGGGAGCCCTCGTATACACCCCATCCCTGAAGAGCTTTCTTGAACTTTAGTAGTGCGAAAACCATCTCTAATGGATTGTAGTTTCGTTAATAGTCCGGTTTTGCCCCATGGGCACAAGTCTCTCCCCTGTAGATATTCTTTTTTTTTTTTTTTTTTCTCAATCCCCGTTGTAGGGAGGCACCTACCTTTATTTTGCCACAAATGATACCTCGCCGACCTTACTTCGGGAAAAACCAAATCTTCAAACGAGTCACACTATTTATCGGGTTGCAGGGCCCCCTTAAATGGATAGTAGATTCTCTTCGTTTTAAACGGAAGATTGACATTCCCCCCTTCTTTGCCCTTATCAAGTTCTTTCCATGGACCCCCCGTCGGGTTTGCTTTTCGCCAGTCACCCTTTTTTCCCTTTCTCTTGGTCTCCTTTTATAACCTTCTTCTTCCCACCAAAGACCTTCCTTTCCCTCCGAAGAGGTTTATTTTTTTCGGACCGGACAGCCTTTCCGGTTCTTCCTCTTTTTTTAGTCGTCACCTTCACGTTTCCCCCTGGGAAAGGACCCCCCCCCCTGCGCAACCCTCTTGCCCCCTTTTCTCAAGCGCTGAATCGAGTATCATCCAGTTTTCGAAGAATTTGTATAGACGTATGCCTCTCCCCTCATTAAGCCTTTTCTTGGTCACGATTCCCTCTCTTCAAAAACAAAAAAGTGACTCCCCCATTTTTGACTTCCCCATACCTCCAGCAAAAACCCTCTTGTCCCCTCTATCTAGGAACTTAACGGTCTCGTCCCTTTTATAGTGACGATTTGCATTGGCTTACGTTCCTCCTGCTGCCTTTTTTTTTTTTCTCGGTTAACACTTTTTCTGTTCCTCGTGTTAACAAAAATCCCCGCATTGTTTTTTCCAAAGATATGTTAACTCGTATATTCAGTTGTCAACCCCTTTGGACTTTCTCATAGTTCCCAGATGATGACCCTAAGTGCTTTCATGCGGAGGACCACCTTCCTTTCCAAGCAAACCAATTACCCCCATTCTCGCGATTTTTTCTAAGGATACATTCCCTCCCCCCCCCCCCATAAAGATTCTTTTCAAGATGTGATTTCCCCCCTTCGGGCAGGATTTCATTTCTGACATTAATAGCATAGGTTACTCACAGCCTAACCTTTCCGCGCTTCTGCGGAATTCTTTTTTCTCCCCTTGATCTGCGAAAACCTTTTTCGTGTTATTTAAGCCATCTCCTCCTTCTTATTCTCTCGTCCCCCCCCCTTGAAGGGCCCTTTTCATAAAGAGACGGTCTCTTCCTTCCGCCATTTCTTCAAATACCGCCTACCCTCCCCTCTAAGAAAGCGGGATCCAACCTCCTAGAGCGTTTTTCACTTTTGACCCCTTTTCCTTTTAGAAAAACTTATCCTCTTTCTTTCTAACATCCCTTTTTCATCCAGCCCCTTTCCCTCTCACGGAAGGTCAGATATCGCACCACCGCCCGTACGCCTCCTCTGTTTTTTTTTTTTTTTTCTTTCTTCTGACTTTGAATGAGCTAACTAGATATCTACTCCAATATGTTACTTCTTTAAGGGTTGGGGCTTCCTCTAAGAGTTAAGAAGCCCGTGTTTCCTTTTGGACCTCCTTTTCGATTCACTCTTCTAAGCTTTTTCGTAGTTTTGTCTTCTTCCTTTTTCACCCCTGTGGATCCCTCGATGGTTTCCCCTTTTCGAGACACATAAAAACATTCGAGCCTCGCCTAGATTCCCCTTCCCACATTTCGCTTTTTCAAGTAGATGATATCTTAATTTCTTCCCCCCTCCTTTGAAAATCATAAGAAACGATCTATCTGACTGCCGCTTAGTTTCCACGCCCCTTTTTATAAAGATTTATATAGAGTTTGATCAATAAATCTTCTGTCCTCATTGTCAACAACCCCCCTTCTGAAAGAGGTTCCTTTTTTCTTTTTCAATTGGAGGCTTTCTTGTTCGTCCTTTTTAGGCAGTTTTCCCATCATCAACCTCCTTTCCTCCCCGGAGATTGCAAGACAATCCTTTTCTTAGTTGTCGCCTTGATATTCGCGTCTTCCTCCTATCCTGCCGCCACCCCCCCCCTCGAGTATCTCTCTCTTTTTCCTCTTTTTTGAGAGATCACTCGGCTTTAACTTTTGACCTTGATATCTGCGCCCCCTCCCCCCAGGGAATCAAGGCTTCTCCTCTTTTTCGCCGAGTGATGGCACCTTTTCCGCTGACTCTTTCCTCGCGCTCGCAGAAACGGTTTTTGCAGCAAGATTTTGAAAAAAACCCTTTTCTTTGATTACAAAATGTCTTTCTGCATCTTTCATTCTACAAAGCTATATCTTTCCCTTTCCCGACGATTTTGGTCCTTTTGCCGTCAAAAGATTATCGAGTCTTTTATCCTTCCATCGCCGATTTCTTTCGCAGATACTTGAAATTTATCCTTTTCCCCCTGGGATACATGTCCCTTTTTATTTTATGCGCAGTCTAAGGTTTGGATGTTCTTCAAAAAAAAATGTCTCCCCTCGGATACAGCGAACCCCCTTGTTACACAATTAGCTCTTATAATAATTAGACCCCTTTTTTCCACTTGAGGTCTTAAATCCCCCTCCCCCTTTTTAAATCCTCTTCCCCCTTCCCCAGGAGGTGGAACAAACACCCCTTTCGGGCCCGTGACCGACTCCCTCTTGATGTTACCCCTCGTCGAATAAAGAACTTTCCTCTTCACCACCTTCTCAGGAAAATCCTCCTATCGACTTCTCTCTTTGAGCGGATGAAAAGCTTTTTTATGTTTAGATTCAATTTTTTTCCCCTTTTAAATGAATTGCCGTAAGATTGATGAGTTGAAGCCTCTTAGCTTATGAGTTCCCCCAGAGAATGAACTTTTCTGATTATAGAGTATATTTATTCAAATTTTCTTTGGATCCCCCCAACTCCGTCCCCCACCTCAAAGTACACCTTACAGCCCTATCTCCCTAAGGTTTTAGAAGCTCCCTCGTCCGCCCCCCCCGCATGAGTCCTTTTTTGTCAAGGCAGTTAAGTACCTCTTCCGGCCTAGATGACAAGGCCACTTTCGATGAGTTTTTGTTCCCTCAATCTTGCGACCCTCTTTTTGGCGGATTCCTGATAAGTCTTCGTGGTGGTAAATTTTGTTGAGTTGAGGGTTCTTTTAATGGTCTCTTTTCTTTTTCTGAGATTTTCCTCTTTTATGCGCCTTGAAGGTTTTTTCTATGCAAGATGAAAGACTTTGTGACCTTTTTTTCTATTGGAAGCCTCCTCTGGGCATTGTTACTTTTCCTTACACAGTGGCCTTGGAAGAATTAGTACACGCTTTTTCTTCAATCCCGAGGATCTTCAAAATCTCCCCCCCCACCCCCTCCCCAATTAAACCCCCCCCCCCCCCCCAACTGTTTTTTTTTAAGTCATTGTTTCTAGATTTTAAGATGTTTTTGCTGCTACCCCCACTGATCCTCCCCACTTCCTCAGAAGCTTCCTTTGTGGTGGACAAGTTTTTCCCCGACGACACCCGAGTAGACCGTTTTTTCCTCGGCACGCGAGACAAGATTCCTTCCCTGCTCGCTTTTCCTGACATTTTCTGAGACAATTTTTCTGGATCGTTATTTGGTTCCCCTGTCTCTAGGGTTATACATGTTTTTCTTACGTGAGTGACGAAGCTCTCGACTCGTATATTGCTTCCTTCTGTACGGTTTGCCCCTTCCAAAAATATAACCCTTCCCCCCACCTGAAGCGACCGTCCCTTTTTTTGAACTGGGGAAATACGCCGGTTACTTTTTGCATCCGGGCTTCCCCTATTACGAATAGGGTGACTCCGAACGTGCCCTGGCACTCTTTCTCCCACCCACCACCCCACCCCCCTCTTTCGTAGCGGGGAATGCCCCCACTCCCCTTACATTCATGTAAATTTCTTTCTTTTCTCTAATAAGGCCCTTCTCCTTGGCAATTGCCCTGCCCTCTCTTTTTTCCCCCCCTACCTTCTCCTCTCCTAGGAATTAGTTTTTTTTTTCAGTAAGGTAGTCTCCTATCTCTTTCTCATTGTGCTTCTTTTTGCCTCACGACAATCTCCACTATATAAAAGATAGCAAGACCCTTTTATGTCCGACTGCATGCTTTCCACCCCTTTTCTCCTGGACAAGGCTACCCTTTCCATTCCATTCTCTTCCTTTCCCAAAAAGAATACCAAATTCTTTGGCCCTGGTACGACTGACCTCGTCCCTAGTTTTCCCGCGGAATATCTTTGAAACGCTTGGCACTCCTTTAAATTTACGCCCCCCCAAACACAACTTCTCTCATCACACGTCCGTTCAGTACGACCCCCTCCAGTCTGGGCAGCTTTTTTTGATCATGTTCCTACCTTAACCCCCCCCAAGCAGTTCTCTTTCGCCTGGGACTAGGTCTTACGCAGGGACCCTCTCCCGGAATGGTCTTCTCCTTCGGACAAAATCTTCCTTTATTCTTCTTCATAAATCTCAGTAACAGTTCGGCCCCTTCTGCTTCCCTATAACAGAATTTGTGATTACTGTCAAACTTCGCCCACACTCCCGTCGCGTCTTCCCCATTATGGACGGAATAAGGTCCCTCCCCCCCCCACTTCGAATAAGTGATTTTTTTCGAGTTTCCCTGATTTCTTCCCCAGTTTGTTAGGGCAATCTATTAAGCGCTCCTCACAAATCCCTTCCCGGCAAAAGTTTGGCACTCCGGCTTTCCAGGTTCAAGGTACCAAACATGTGCCACTTTCCTTTTTATGCGCCAATTTAATCATTCCTTTTTCACTCCATTTGAGCTTTCCTTCCTCAGCGAACGATTCTTTCTCCGTGATGCCCCCTTTGCGAAACCTCATACGCGGTAATCTCTTTTAACTCAAAATTTTCTTCAAAAGATTCATTCTTTTTGTTTAAGATTAAAGGTACGTTTTTCGACTCCAGAAAAGTGTTTCTCCCCGAGTTGACTTTCTGATAACCTCTGATAATGAAAAGGTGGTCCTCTCTGAATGTTTCCTTTTGAACGCTTTTATTCTTGATTTAACATATCTATTTTTCTCTACTCCTTTTGGTCTGATCCTCTTCTCATGACGCCTGTTTTAGATCAACTTTCCCACATTAGAGATTCCAGGATTTTCTCCCCCTGCAAACCTTCTCTTTACCCCCCCCCTTAAGTTTTTTTAGAGCCCTTTTGAGTGCGCTTCAGTTACCCTTGAACCAACCACAAAACACCCCCCTTCCTCTTGTCTTTCGTCGCACCTTTTCCCCGCAGGCTTTTTTTTCGGTCGATATGACCTTTCCTATGTTTCGAAAGTTTTGCGCAATGCCGCCCTTTTTCCCCCTGACGAACGCGAACACAAACCTTTTTTTGTATAGCATCCATCTCTTCATGTTGCTCACTGAAACCTTTTACCCCCTGTGTCCCACGTTTCCCCTTGCCGCCGTTGCCAAACTTGTTTTTCTGGGTTTTTCGTTTTCCTTCCCACTTTTCTCCGAGCCGAATTTCCCCCCACACTTGATTGTTCCAACTCGGCACCCTTCGCCTTTTCACGGATGAGAGTGGGGCTGTTTCTCGTCCCCGAACCCCCTGTCTTAGCGAAGTAGATGTCCCTTGCAACTTTCGAGGGATTGGCTTCTTCCCCTTTTTCTGTTACCTTTTTCTTTTCGAATGGGAGTCGGGGCCTCGCTAGCTTTCGTCAGAAGAAATCCCTTTCCTAAATTGTTTCTCCCCGCAGCAGGTATCCGCTTTTTTGAGTCCTTCGCTTTTACCTCACTGACTGGATCTTTTTTCCTTGCACTTGAATGTCAAAAGCGGCCAAGGCCTCTCCAATGGTCGGCATGACTTTAGCCCCCTTCGCGAAGAGGTTTGGTTTGTCGTCCTTTTCTAAGGATTCGTCCACACGTTCTTTTCCTGCGATCACCGATTTTTTCTACCAAATCCAAACGACTCTTTTTCCTTCCTTGTTGTTTCCCAGCGAGTTTTCTCTTTGTTACGGATTTCCTGTTTTGAAAGTCACCCTCCCATACCATGTCGATCTTTCCTTTAATAGTTGGCCCACCGTCGCAACTTTTGTTTCCCTTAAAGTTTAAATTGTTCGCCCCTTTCCCCGCTTCATCCTCGAAGACCCCCCTTGGGCAAAATCCTTTCATTTCATATAGTCATCGCCTTCGTGTTCATTTTTTTTTTTTCCCCCCAAATCCTTCGTAGATCGGCCATCTCTGAACTTCGGGCACTTGTTGTTTTTTCGAGATCAAGGTCAGCGTCCTTTCCGTTTTTACGGCGACGTCTTTCGGAATATTGTTTTTTTCCCGATAACAGGGGTCTTATTTCCCCCTTTTTATCAACTCTCCTTCGGCGTTCTCTTCCGTTCTCTTTGGAGCCGTGACATTCGGACGGCAACCCCGTACCTGTAAGTTTCCTTTGCAGTTGCTCGGAGGGCGTTTTTCCCCTGAGGGACAACAGCAGTCCGACCCCCCCGTGTTTTCCCCGTGTGATGTCCCTCTTTTGATGTTTCCTAGATTGTCTAATAGCCGAAATCGAAGGCTTTTTCCCTTTTTATCTTTTTCGCGATGGCCTAGCGCTTTCCTTTTTTCCTCTGTGTCTTTTCACTTCCCTCCCCACCAAACGTTTCCTTTTTCCAAATTTTGCCCAGTCTTTCTCCGCAAAAACATTTCGATATATCGAAACAATGGACTCCCCTTTATCTGAACAATTTCCCTAGGCAAGTTCCCCCCCTGTTCCTCCCCGGAGTGTACGAATGCTGCCGCATTTTTCTTTTCCCATTTGTAGGTTTGTGGTCAACCCCCCCCCTTCGGCATTGCTGCTTCCACCTTCAGTGAACAATTTAGTTTCTCTGGCTTTTCCCTCCCTCAACCGGAATAGGAACTTTTTCCTCAAACCAAATCCTTTTTCGCAGAAAAACGCCTCTTCGGACTCTTAAATCCCCCCCCGCAACCTTTCCCCCTTATAAGACAGAAGAGGGCGTTTTTCAGGATTACATTCTCTTTGTCGCACTATTCAACGCGAAACTCATCTCTAGGTGGCTTTTACTAGAATATCTCCCTCCCTCCCATTACACAGAGAGTCTTGTCTTTTGTGGTGTTGGTGGCGTTCATTATTGCTTGCGCGACCCGTCTGTTCTTCTTGTCCCCATCGACGATTTTTTTCCTCTTTCTTGCTTAGCGTTTCCATTCAACGCGAACTTCCCCCCCCCGCGTCATCAAGAGACGCTAGAAGACTCCTTCTTCTGGTCCTTTCCAAAAGCAGTACCTTTAACGAGGCCTTACTTGTGAAGTCGTTTTTTTGATCCTAAACCTTTATCGGCTCGCTGATCTCAACCCCTCACCATTTTTCCTCCCCCGTTCCCCCTTCTTCCCTCAAGGAAGAGTCAGATATCGCCACTCGTTCACAAGTAAAGCATTTCTGAGGATTCTTTATTGACTTATGGAATTGGCTAAACTCATGCCTTTCTAGACCCCAAATAGCTTTTTCCGGACCCCTTCTTTTGCATTAAGAGTTAAGACGCTTTTCCTTCCTCTTGCTCCCTCAAATTTTACCTTATGATATCGCCGTCTTTCTTTTTTTTACTTTTAACACATGTTGAGTCTGAATATCTCGATCTGCCTTTATCCCCCCTCCCTCCCAAACTCTCTTCCCTTTCTTCGACAGAAAGACTCCCCAATTCAGTGAGCCCCTTCAGTATCGATCTTCTTTCTCGGTATGGGAACCATCATCAGACCCCCCCCTCTAAGATTTACAGCTTTTTCCCCACGAACTTTTTTTTTTTTCTCTCGGCGACAAATCTATAGATTTTGTCTCCCTTTCCCTTTCCCTTTGCCAGTAATCAGTGTAACTTCCTTTCACGTTGTTTTTGTTCCCAACCTTTCGTGTCGGAACAATCGTCCTTCTCTAGCTGGGACTCCCTTCTCCAATTGTTCGCCTTCCCCCTCCCCCCCCCCTTTTCTAACATCTGAGTTTTTCTTAGATTGTCATGCGAGCTATCCTTCCCTACGCCTTAAAGCCGAGTATCTCTCTCTTTTTCTCCGTTGTTGTGTTTTCTCTACGCGTGGCATGAACCTTCTTCCGAAGACTCAAGGAGGGGACAACGTCATCTTCGAATTTCTTTTCCAGCGCCGACGAAACTTCTTCTTCGACGCTCTCTAACCCTTTTTTGGTGCGAACAAGAAAGCATACCACTTTTGGTTTCCCCCCCCCAAAAGTTTTAATGTCAGTCCCCCCTTCTCCATTGCAGATTCCTTCCCTTCCCCCCTTTGTTAAGAATAGTTATCAACGAGGCTTTCTCCTCCGCGGAAGTAAACCTAATAAACGGCCGATTTTCCCTTTTCCCTCCCCAGGAAAGTCTTCGGTCATCGACTTCCAACGTCAGGCAATCTTCTGCGCTTTCCCCCCTTCTGTTTGGAGTGTTTAGGATACCCTTTTTTCCCTCCCACCCATCGAGGAATTAAGCCGCTTTAAAAATTAGAACCTCCACTTCGCTTTATAAGCCTTAGCAATCGGATTCCTTCACATTGTCTTAACGATTCCCCCTTCTTCCCGCACAAGAACTCCCCCTCCCTTTTTCACGCTGAACGATTTGATTCCCCATCTTCTTCTCGCTTCCTTTACATCTCTCCTCCTTTTTTCAGAAGCAACCCATACCTTCCTTACTGTGACCTAGTGTGCGACCCTCCTATAATTTTCATTCTTTTTTTATCACCTCCCGCGGTTGGACTCTTTTTCTTCTCAGCGAGCAGAAAATTTTTTTTCAATTCATTCTCACCTCTCTTGCCTGACTTTACTTCTGGAGAGTATGGAGTTTAGGCTCTCCAATTTGAAACTCGTAATGATTCTTTCCCTTTTTTTTTTCTGACGCTGAAATTTGATGGTCCCCCACAGCCCAAGCAAAGTCATCGTGATGCAAAGACTTTTTCGAAGGTTTTCGCAGCGCCCATCCTCCCCCCCCCCCCCCCCCCACCCGCCTTCCATGTTTTCAATTTCTTTTTCATTAATGCATAGAGACACCCCCCCCCCTTCGCCTCTTTCTGCTTTTTTTCCCCCCTCAATTTTTCCTCCCTTGAGAGAATTCTTCCCTTTCTCCTGATCTTTTTTTTTCTTCTGTTGTCCGTTTGTGGGGGAAGAGCCTTTGTCTCCCTCCCTTTTCTTCCGCACTGCATTTTTGTCCCTCTCTTTTGGCAGATCTTTGCCATAATTCCGGTTGATTTTCTCATCTGCGATGACACCGTGTCCCCTTTCCCTTTGGAAGAAGCAATGCGTTTTTTTCCCCTTTAACCCGAGTTAATACCCGACGACTCGGCGGCAGCATTAGTACCGCCGGATTCAATCTCACTGCCTCCGTTTCATAAAATCCGGAGTCTTTCCGTTACGGAATTCCTCTATCAAGATGTTTTTTTCTTTTTCTCCACAACGACTTATTGCCACCTTGGGCACGTTTGTGGACACTTCTTCTTTCCTTACGACACCGAAGTCTTCGGCGGAAAGCGCTAGTCATCTTTTTTCAATGACAGCCCCCCTTTTTCACGGGCTGCGACCTCTCCAGAGCTGTATAACAATCTTGGCTCTATAGGGTTATTACATGGTTTCCCTTCAGTCAGTGAGGTTTTTTCCCCCCTACGTCCTCCTTCTATTGACGTACTGATGTACGGTTTCCTCCTGAATTCGGATTTCCCCCCCCCTCGATTCCTTCTCTCAAGGATTTCTTTTTTTCCTTTGGAAATTCCCCTCTGGCCTAGCCGGTACAATCTAGCGGGTGACGGCCCCTCCTCCGACGTGTCTTTTCCTCCCTTTTCCTCAATGAAGCTGAACTGGAGTCCCCCCTTTTGAGGACCCTTCCCCGGTAAAAGCTTTTCCTGGGTGAGAGATCTACAGCCAGTTGTCTGAGCTGGCCAATTGCCTCCCCTCTTCGAAAACAAACGACCTCTCCCCCCATATCCTAGTTGAATATTTCCCAATTTAAGTAAAGGTTTTTTCGATTCCGTTCATTCTTTTTTTTTTTTTTTTTTTTTTTTTTTTTTTATGCCCCAACTGGGAAGTGCTCCCTCCTTTTGAGACTGAGAAAAATATAACCTGCTATTTGCTCCCCCCTTGATGTCCCCTCCTTCCATGGAATTTACACCCCCTTTTTTCTTCCCTCAGGGTTCCCCCCCCCTTCTCCAATCCAGCTCCTGATTTGACACGCTTTTCCCTCAATACTGCCCAACTTCCTTTTGGATTTGTTCCCCCCTACGAGTTTTCTTTTTCCTACGCTTCATCAAAACGCCTGGCCTCCCGCCTCCCCTTTCCTGCACACAACCCCCCCATCCTCCCACGTTGTGCGAACCCCCCCCAAAAAGGAAGGCCCTTTTCAATACAGCCTCCTATGTGGACTGATACATTAAAGTTTCCCCCCCCAAGACCAGTTTTTAGTGCCCCCTTCTTGATACAGCTACTCTCAGGATACTTTTGAATTTTCTCGAAAAATAGGCCCGGTCCTTCTCTGATTCCTCCTCCGCCCTCCCTGAAAGAAGTCCCCCTCCTCTCGGACGGAACCCAAAGGAATGTGTCCATTTCCTGGCCACTCCCCCGCCATTCCTCGAACCCTTCTCTCTAAAAATGTCGCGTTTTTTCTTACAATAAGGTCAGACACCCTCGCCACCCCCGGCACCCCCCCCTCGGGGATCTTTTCCAAACCTCCTTTAGGAAAGGCAAGGTGTGGCGTGCAATTCTTGCAACTCTTAACACGTTCTCCCCAACCTCCAATTTCAGCCAAGGAACCTTCCCCACGGCTCCTTTTTCCTTTTTCAGAAGTGGTTTTTATCACATGTGTAACCTTTAGGACCGGCGCTCTAGGAATTTTCTTTCTCGAAATGAGAAGGGCGCGGCCGCCAGGGAGCCTTCCCCTTTTGGAGGTAGTTATTGGGTTTACCAACTGCTACGTGTCAGCATATTTTTCCTTGATTTCTGGGACTTGAAAGCCTTCCCACATGTGCCTCTCTCCTAACAAAGTATGAGTTGGGTTTGTCAATCGCAGGGTTTCTCCGACGACCTTTTTTCCCCCGCGCCTCCTCCTTAGAGAAGTTCTTCCTGCCACGGTGGGACCGGCTCCGGTTACCATTCCGGTCAAGTATTTCTCCATTTCAC
>Ga0179591_1279713_pt1 | contig 17925 bp, 19 predicted proteins | sample CZOMad2_1_08_16f_FD_182891 | JGI IMG/M metagenome (GOLD analysis project Ga0179591, IMG submission 182891) | Vadose zone soil fungal communities from Angelo Coast Range Reserve, California, USA - CZOMad2_1_08_16fungal (PacBio error correction) | ecosystem: Environmental > Terrestrial > Soil >... | reverse complement strand
CTTTAACCCTTCTTTTTTCTGGCTCTCTCCCCCTGTTAGGTGCGCAAGGAATGTCTTTTGGAAAGACCCCCAGCTGAGTCGTCTTTTCCTGTATTCCGGACGATTCCTGTGTCGAGGTTGATTTGTAGGGGCTAGAGCCCTTTTTGAGCAGAGGTTTTGGCAAGTGTCTTGATTGAAAGACCCCCTCACTTCTCTGTCGCCACGGCCCAGTAATACTTTGTCCCTCCTACCCCCCCCTCCGTCAAACGTCACAAATCCTTATTGTTTGACCTCTAGAATACCCTCCTTAAGAGTTCCCCCGCAATGAGGAGGTCATGATAAACTTCCCCCCTTTCCTTTCTCGTATAAAAGATCTTCCCCCCCCGAAAGAAATTTCGGCCCCATTTTCTATTAGTACTGGTGGAAAGCGCTTCCTCCGAGAGGTTTCATTTTTCCCCCCATAAGCGAGGTCCGCCTAGCCCTCCTTCGATAATAGAAGATGCAATTTTTCCCTTCCTTTTTTTGCATCTTTATGAAGTTTCCCACCTCGGGCTTTTTTTTTCCTTCCTCCCCCCAACTCAGACTGGACTGCAAAGAAGTCGGACACCTCTGTGCCCTTAAGTAGAATTTAACCTTCCGTATGAAACTCCCTCCAGAAAAAACCCCCTCCCCCCTCCAAATTGCTTGTACTAGGTCCTCCCGTGTGAGGAAGACGGAATTGCCTCTCCGACATTCCCCATTCTTCCTCAAAAGCGCACCCCTTTTCTAGAAGTCAAGCCGTCCCACGCTCGCGGTACGGCTGCGGCCGCGTTCTACCTTTTACCCCAGTCTTTTCCTGCGAATATGGTTTTGGACCCCAGCTCTGGATCCGAAGATCTTTTCTCCCCTTGGAGTGTCCCCCCAGGCTCCCGCGTTTTCTCCTTTCGCCAGGAATAGTGACTTGCTCTGACCGAGTTTCAATCAATTCCGTTGCCCCTTCTTGTAGTAAGCCTCGCGAAGTGAGTACCCCCGGTTGAAGACTTTTTTCTTTCAACCAATGGTCGAGCATCCCCCGTCCCCCTGAAATTCTCCGTCCCCCCTTTCCGCAGAGATTTCTCCCCCCGCTTAGTCCTAGATACGTCTCACCCCCCCACCTGGAACATAGCTACGAGGCCCGCCAGGTTGTTTCTTGGCGTCCCAACCTTTTCGCGTAGGCCTTCTTTTCCTTTCGGCACTGACGCAGTAGCGTCCCCCCGTTCCCTCTCTATCGTTCAGTCTCTTTTTGTTGTTTTTTTTTTTTTTTTTTTTTTTCCAGAGATATGCACCTTCTTTACTACTTGTTTCCAACGCCTTTCTTGTTGGAAGTACTTTACCCACGACTAGAATTTTGGTCACGAAATTCCCCCCCAAAGCTGGTGCCGATTATAACCTTCCCCCTTGGTCCCCCAAGAAAAGGTGGTTGTCTCCGCTATACCCAGCACGCGGCTGCGGTCCTTTGACGGCTTGCCCCACTTTCTTTTTAATGCCGGTTTCTCGACCATGTTTTTTCTCCCCCCCCCCATGGCAAAGTATTAAATTTTCAGTCCGATCCTTCGATCTGCCTCTCTTTTATGCCCCCCCCTTTTTTTCCAACGTTATTGAAATTGTTTAGAGAGAAGCAGTCTATTTTTTAACTTCTTTCTTGGATAAGGTCAGCGTGCTTTGAGACCCAACTCCCTTTTACTCCCACAGAGCTTTTTCTTTTTCAACAAGTAGCTTTTACATGGTCCTAAAGACTGGTCTTTACTCTAGTCGTCCTTTACCTCCTTTCCCGGAAAATAGTTTTTTTGGTCTCTTAGTGTATTCATACGGAGACCCCCTTTTCCCCCCCCCCCATCTGCGATTCATGCCCCCTTTGGACGTCGCTAATGACCGGAACCTCTACCCCTTCGGGATTTTGTTTTTTTTTCAACAATTCAACCCCCAGGGAAGGTTCTACTCTTTTTTCCTTTCCTTTTCAGGATTTCCCTCAAATTGCTCTTTTACGAGGTTTCGTCAGTAGGAGTGTTTTCAGAAAGCCCCAATATTCTTCAGGATCCTTCAGCCGAAGTGCCCCCCCCCTTTAGGCAATTATCGTCAATGTCCCAATCCCAATGTTTCCTAGAGTTTTGAGTTCGCCTCGCTAATTGCAATGAAACCCCCTCTACCGCTATCGCTCCCATCGCTCGACTCCCCCCCCCAAAGTACGATCTGACAGTTTTCCTTTTTGTGTGTAACTCTAGCGGAACTCAACTGGCTCTTTCTCTTTGATTCCTGCAGACACTCAATTTTGAGTGTATCCCAGAGGAAGCTTGGAGTCAGCTTCCTTCCAACAAGAAGATGATTTTGTCAGCTCATGGAGGTTTGTTACCCAGTTTGACTTTTCCCCCGCGGAATTCCTCTATTCATTTTATACGTTCCCCTTTCAGACTTGCAAGGTTTTCCCAGAACGCCACTGAAGACCAGGCCGGAGATACTTCTCCCCTCCCAGCCCTTATGCAGAAACCCCTGCGACCCTCTCTAGTGACGGTATCGATTAAGTCCCTAGCAGTTGTTTCGTCTGACGGCCCTCCAAAGGATTCAGGCCCGGCACGTCAGATTCCCCCCCCAACATACCGTTTTCTGGTTCATCCAGCACAGCCCTTTTTGAACCAACTTTTACGTTAAAGGCAGGATATCCCTTTCCCCTTGAAAGAAAGACCAACTGCGCCCCCAGTATGATAGAGGGCTTTCAACCGAACCCAAGCCACGAAGGTGAAGGAATAGCGGGTTCCTACGGGGGAGGAGAGTAGGACCGAGGAAAGCAATCACCAAAAACACTCGCAATACACCCGTGCCAATTTTCTATAAATGAGTACATCCTCTCGGTTAATTCTGAAAGGGTCGTGTTTCACTACAGGTTTCCGGGAGATACAACACCCCAAAAACCGCTTATCTTTGAGAGCTCGGTCCTCGTTATTCCGCCACCAGCCTGAAACCCGTCCTTCGTCGGGCCGCGCAATTCACTTTCGATGCGAGGACTAGGTCAATTCGCTAACGCTTTTTTCTCTAAGGTGCCGACTTTTTGATTGGCTTCCTCGCCCACTATATTAACTTTTTTTTCCCAGGGGCACACTTTTAGCGTCAAATGCCCCCTCTTTTCGGTAGGACAAAAAGAATTTCCCGCCCTTGCGCTAAGTTATTTTCCGCCTCCCTCCCCTCAGACTGAGCACTTTTTTTCCATTCCCCCCCTGGCTTGCGCCCCAATCTTCAATCAACCATTACATGGAGACCATAATTAAAGAACGAATACCTGGTTACCATAAGCCCCAAAACCCAGTTCAAAGGGGTGGTCGAGGCACCCCCCTTCTTTCCCAAACCATTCGATATATATATTTTTTCCCCCCCAGAAGTGGGGTTTGAGTCACCCGGGTTTCCCCCCCTCCACGACTAGATAAACCCTTCAAATTTGTCCTTCAAGGGGTTCAAGTTTTACAGTATTTTTCCGATAAGTGTTCACAATCGGGCCGTTCTTTTTTCTTTCCTTCCTCCAAAGCACCCATACCTTTCTCTGGAATCTTCTTAAAGGGATCTAACGCCTGAGTGGTCCTTTTTTCTCTCTTTTTCCCAGAAAAATCCTTTCATTAGACTTGTACCGCTTCTTCCCGGGAGCCAGTTTCCCTTCCCCTTTTTTCTTCCCAGAATCGCGTAATAGATCTCCATTGTTCCAGAATAGAATCCCACGCAGTTGCCCTTTCCTTCTTCCCGTGGGAGACAGAGGTTTTTTCGGAGGATTTCTTCTAATAGAGCAGCCCCTTTTTGTTGCAATCCTTCTTTTACCCCTTCCTTCACTTCTTCGAGGGCCCCTTCGTAAGCCAAATTTCCCTCATAGTGTGCTTTTTCCCCCCTTTGGTTGCTCAAGATGTCGCCTCCCCCTCCCCTTCTGACTCCCCCCACCACCCCCTCTCTCCCCCTTCCCTGCTTTGAGCTGTTCTCTCTTAGCATCCTTCGGGGGTCTATACGAAAATGATCGTACTTCCTTTATCGAGCCAAGGCCTTTTGGTCCCAGTCGAGCTTTGGGATTTCAGCCCCCCTCAAAGAATAGTTTTTCTCTATTCTATGAAAAAGGAGTCCGGTTCCCCAGTACCGCCCCATGACAAGATTGAGCTGCCCGATGTAGTCTTTCTTTTTGGTTGTCCCTTTTCTTTCCCCCTCGGGAGAGAAGATTTCCGAGTATCCTCCTCCTCTTTTTTGTTAGTATTGATGTCCCTATCTAATGAACGATTTAAGGTTTCCCTCCAATGAAGACATCCCTTTCCCCAACAAGATCCAACTGTAAACATATTTTTGTTTTGAAAGAAGTTTAGAGACAAGCGTACTCCGGTGCCTGAGAACCCTCCCCAAATTAGTATTTCCTCCCCCCCCCCCCTCTCCGCTCCGTTGATTTTCCAAATCTCTTGTACCCCCCCCCTTTTTTTGACCGCCCGATGAGGTAGTTCTTCGGTCTTCTTTCCGGAGAAATCTCGGAACCTGTGTTTTTCCTGTTGACCCCCCACCGAGGCTTTCTCCCTCTATTACTTTTTTCTTTGTTATCATCGCTGCAGGCAACTGTGGCTCCCTTGACATATTGGCCTTTCAATAAGTAGGGATTGTCAAATCCCTCCCCCTCATACTGGACTCACACCCCCCTTCTTCTTTCTTTTCTTTTTCTACTTTCCCTTTTGGTGGACCCCTAAAGAATCCCGATTCTTTGACCCAGTCCTCTAAATGGAATTTGAAAGTCCCCCCCAAACCCCAGAAAGTCGGTATTGCGCACCTTTTCTGGTAGGAGTCTTCTCCCAGACGGCAGCGTGGCTTTTCTGCGAAGAACTTGCAATATTCATTCCATCCGAGACCTGGTCAAGGCTTGACCCTCTTTTTGGACGGTTTTTAGGCCTCGAGGCCCTTGTAGGAGACATTTGGCACCGCCAGCGATTCTCAGAAAGATTGGAGATCTTCTCTTTGTTAAAGGATTTAGCAAATCATCCGTTGCGCCCCAACTACTTTCTCTAAGATATTTTTCCCCCCCCCCCCCCCCTACGTTTTCCCGCGGTCTCCCTTTTTTCACCCCTAAGGTCCCCTCTCGAGATCCAGGCCACAAGGCCCCCCTGCACATGGTGATCCCCCCCCCCCAAAGTCGAGCCCCTCCGGCTTCCCCCCCCAAATAGAAGCTTCAAACAGTCAGCCCTCCTACTTCTTGAATGACCTTGTGATCTTACGAGGCCTGGTTGGCTGTAAAATAGATTTACCTCCGGCACCCCCCTTTCGAGTTGTATTGGCTTTCCCCCCCCTTAGAGTAAGTGAAATAGGGTCCTTTTTAGACCCTTCAAGACATTCCCCCTTTTCCCCCGTCTTCCTCATATCTTCATCTCGTTTTTTGTTGTAATGACTTAATACGGCTTCTTTGAGTACCCCCGCATGAAACCGTTTCCCGACTTTCCCCCTTTGGACCCTAAGTCCCCAAAACGCTTTTCTATCCCATCTATTTGACATCCAAGGTGGGTTTGTTACTCAGTTTCCCTCCTGCAAATGCGTCCCTTTTCAACTGATTTACAATGCGGCGTTGCTTTTACCCTTTTTTGAGTTCCCCTTAAACAATCTTTCCCCTCCTTTTTTCCCTTTCCCTCGTGACTTATTTTCCCTGATAAAGGGCAAACTCCCATTGAATTGCGACTTCAGTTCCCCCCTTAATATTTGGAGCAAAAAGGTCCTCCCTTTTCCCCTTTTTGATCCCCAAATCATCATAAGCTCTCCAAGAGCTTTTTTCTTCTAGCGTGCCCTATGGCGCAGCCTCTTTTTTTAGTTAATCTAGAGGAACACTTCCTCCTTGGCCCCCCCAATAGTTGGAGTCCTTCGAATTCTTATCGTTCTTTCCTCTTCTTTGTCTGGTTTGACGGCGGCGCATCTATCAAGATTTCCCTTTTGATACCCTCCTAAGGTTTTCGTTTCCCTTTTCCCCGCCTTTTATTATTGTTTTATGTTTACCGTTCCATTTCCCATACGGACTGTTCCTAAGTCTCCCATGATTAAGAAATGGATCTCTTTTTCCCTTCTTCAGTAGGAGTTTAACTTTCTCCCCCCCCCCAAGCAATAATTTTCCTTTTAAGGCCCCCCATATTTACCCCTCCCCCCCGTTATAAACAATTTATGAGGTATCACAAGTCCAAGAGGTCGGTAGACTAGAGATAAGTTGTCCCCTCCCCCCCTGTCCGAGGGCCTCGCATACCCTTCCTCTTTTTCCGTCCCACCCAGTCAGAATTCTCCCTACATCCTTTCGGGATTTTTTGTGACCGACGTTTCACCCCCCCTTCGGAGGGATTTTTCTTTCTATGCCGAAATAAGGTTTCTTCATGGTGCGGTCCCCCTTTCCTCTTGGATAGGATAAAATTTCCCCTGTACCTGGTGAAGCTTCAGGATGTTGCTTCTTAACCGTAGCTCGCCCCCCCAATCTTTCCCTTTCCCTCTTCGGAGCGCTTGTTTCTATTCCCCTTCCAAGAAAGCTAAGCACCTCTCCCCACCACTGCGCGCTTTACGGAACCGGGCCGCAACAGACCCTCGTGACAGGGAAAAATCATCAGCATTTTTTCCTCTTCTTTTACGTTGCATTGTGCGTCCCCCTTTTACTAATACGTCCTTCCAAACCTAATTTTTCACTTTTCGATCTTCCCTCTCCAAATTTGAGGGAGGCCTCCCTGCTGTATCGTCACTTCTTTTCCCCCCCCCCTTTTTTTTTCTCTCGCGGAGACGTTACTGTACAGACGGTAATTTTGAGTATTTTCGAAGAGGCGCCTAACCCGTCATGAATGGAGGCTCACTCTCCCCCTGGGAGGTAGCGGATTCCCCCTTGAATCTTCAGTTCCCCACCCCCTGTTAATCACATCGCTCCCTTCCCCCCTGCTTAAGCCTGGCTGACCCTAGACGGACGGTTCCTGAGTTTTCCCCATAAAGGGCGATTTCCACCCCCCCCCTTTTAGGCGTCGCCCCTTTTTCTCGACGCCAATAAGTCCCCCAATTCGTCTCCTTCTTTTTCGTCCTTCCCACTGGCGGAATAGGTTTTTCGAGTCCCCCCTTGATGACAGGAGATTCCCTTGGACAGACTTGTGGCCGTTCCCCTCTATTAAAAGCCAGGGGATTCCCCAGTTAGCGGACAATCCCCCAAGTATTCCTTTGGACCCTCCTCTTTTTTGCAGATGAAAAGTTTACCACTTTTTCCCTTTCATTACATGCCCGACTGCATTTTTTTCCCGGGTGTGAGCAATAGCCCCAACTTCAACAAGGCCCCCCTAGGTCCCGACCCCTCGCTTCCCCTTTCCTCTACCTTAAATTTTTTTTCTCAAGTCAAAACCCTCCCCTTTATCGGTTAATTTGGGACAACAAATTCTCCCTTCCTCCTCAGTTTTGTTTTTCTCTTTCTTTCCTGGCCCAGTCCTTTCCCGCCCCCATATCTCCCCCCAAAATTCCCCTATTTTGCCTGGCGTCCCTTTTCTTCCTCAGGAGTCGTTCATGCATGATAAGTGGTTTCCCTCTTGGTTAGATCGAAACTTCCCAAATCCCGGATCGTTTGACCTTCCTCCCTGAGTCCTTTCAAGTTGTCATCTTTTCCTCTTTATACCCTCCCCCTCTTGAATGTTAATGACCCCCCCCTTTCTTCCCTAGTGACCTCTTTGTACTCTTCCCAACCAGAAGATTTTTCCCGCCGTCAAGCGTCCTCCTTTTAGCTCTCCCGTCCAGTGCTTCTTTTATGAACGCTGAGTTTTCTCTCCTTTTTTCTTGATAAGGAGTATGGCATTCCCCCCTCAAGCGAGATTTCATCACTTTTTCCCCCCCCGCATTGTAGTGGAAACCTTCTTTACTCTGTGGTCAGCCTTTCGTCTAGAACCTTGCAGACTGACTTCTTTTTCCCCTGTGGTTTGGATGAACTTGTCCTGTTACCCGTTCATCACCCCCTCATCTGCCCTTGACTAATGATTTGTGTGTCGGTTTTCTCGTAAAGCCACAATACCCCGGCCCCTGGTCTCTTCCCTCTAGTATTCCGAGCTTAAATCTTTCTCCCTTTTGGGTCATGGTCGTTTTTATGCTAAGGGATCCCCATCCCCCCCTCAACTGCCCCCTTTTCGTGATCTGAAAACATTCGGACTAAGTAATTTTGAATTAAGGAACATTTCCCCCTCTTCTAGTAATGCCCCTTCTATTCCTTACGAGGATACTTCCTGTGTCGCCCTTTGTAGCAATCGTTGCTTCAGAGCTGTTTCCCTTTTTTAGCTTGCTTGAAGAGTTTGGCCCCCCCTTGACTACCAAGCCCTAAACTCACTTTTTTTTTTCCCTAATACTGTGAAGACCTACCCTTTTTTTCCGTACCCCTTCTGTTGTTGAACTCCTTTGAGAAGCCCTCAAGCTATCTTTCCCCTTCTATTCCGCCCCTTCGTGAGGGCAGGCCTCATATCTTGACCAACGAGATCACCCCCCAAAAAAACAGAACAACCTTCTTCCGATTCCCCTCTTCTATGTTTCATCAGCGACTTCCCGAGCCCGTCCCTTGAACATGGTTTCCTTAAACTGTCTCTTCTTTTTTTTACTCCTTAGACCTCAGTTTATTTCGGGAGAGAATTTCGCTCCTCCCCTTGTACCTGGACTGGCCCTCATCTTCCCCGGCCTCAATCCCTCGGTGTGTTATAGTTAAACCCTTCCTTTTCTTCCCCCTTTCCGGCCTCAAATCTCCCCCCCCTTCCATTCCCCTTTAGTTTGCCCCGTAAGTCCCTCCTTAACGGAAAGATTGAACCTTCCCACTTATTACCCAACTCCAACCCTTTTTCCTTCGTTTTTATGGTATCGCCTCCCTTCCTTCTCAGTGTAAGGAAGAGAAGATTCTCCAGGCCCCCGGCTGATCAGGCCCCCTCTCCCCCCCCCCACTCCGACAATAAAGATACCTGAGAGGAGCCCCCAATTTTTTTCGGGACTTTTCGCATGAATAGTGGAGTACAGGGAACCCATCTCTTAGTAAAGAGGTCCCGCACCTGAATTCATTTTCTTATTAATCTCCGGGGGGGTTGGGTCGGCGTTTGTTGGGGGTGGTTGGGGAGGGGGGGCTTGGGGCTCGCTTTTTGTGGGGGGGGGTGGGGGGGTTCTTTGGGGGGGGGGTTTCGTGTTTGGTGGGGGTTGGGGTGGCAAAAACAAAAAACCCCAAAAAAAAACAATTTTTGTGGGGGGGGGGTGGGTGTTTCTTTTTTGGGGGGGGGCGGGGGGGGGGTTGCGGGGCTGGGGGGGGGGGGGTTCGGGCGGGGGTCCTGGGGGGGGGGGGGGGACCCGTGGGGTTTGGGTTTTTTTCTTTTTTTGGGGGGCGTTGGGGGGCGGGGGGGGGGGCGGGGGGGTTGGTTTTTTTGTGTGGGGGGAGCGGTTGGGGGGGGGGGGGGTTTTTTTTTTTTTTTTTTGGGGGGGGTTGGGGGGGGGGGGGGGGGGGGGGGGGGTTTTGGGTGGGGTGTTTGGGTTGGGGGGTGTTTTTAACCACCCCTTCGGCTTTAGTGGTCTCCCGGATACCAAGAGTTTGATGAATTTCGCCACCATAGGAATATTCCATATCTAGGAGAGCGCCCCCCCCAAAGTCGGTTCTCTTTGCCCCCCATAGACAATTTCAAGAATCCGTAAGTCTCCCCACCCGGCTTTGACCCACGTTGACATGTGGCTTTTCAAACCCCTTTTTTTTTTGGTGTTTTTTTTTTTTTTGTTTGTTCCGTTCCTTCCTCCAAAATAGAATTTCTCACGGTCACGTCCCTGTTCGCACCTTTTGCTTGGACGTTCCCTCCCTTTAAAACCACAACTTGATGTAACCGAGCTCCCCTCGTACCGCTTTTGTTTTTCTTCCTTCGTAAAAGTTCGGTCTTTGCAATATTTCTCCCTGAAGACCGCAGTCAGTCCCGTAGTACGAGTTTCCCCTCTCTTTCCCCCTTTGGTTGTTGTGAGTGACTCGATTAACCGGTTTTTTTTTTTTTTTTTTTTTTTTTCCCCCCTCTTCCCTCCCCCTTTTCGTCATGACAACGAAGTGAAAAATGACCCACTGGAACATACACCCTGCGTGACGATTTATACCCTTTTCCCCAGACCAAGTTTCCCTTTCCTCCCTCCAGATAAGCAATGAGACTGAGGGAGAATATAAATATATGTTGTCCCCTTTCCTCCTTCTCAATTTTTTTGATATAAACGAAGGGGTCCCCTGGATAATTCCGTCCTCCCCCCCCCCCCCCCTATTTTAAAGGAGGCCCCCCTTTTTGGACTTGAATTGAAGTTCTCTCAGTTTATCGTCCCCCCCATATTGGCGTAACCTGTAATCCTCTTCCATGGATCCCCCCCTAATACCTTAACTCCCCCCCCCCCCTCTCTCGTGGATCTTTCCTTCGCTTTCGGTGTCCCCCCCGGAGCCGACATCACTTGGCAGTTCTTCTTCCTCTCCCCTCTTCTGACCCAAGTGAGAAGGCATTGTCTAGTGGTCTTCTTAGGTGTTACTGTTCTTTCTCAAGAAATACCTTTTTTTCTACACCGAAAGTAGATGTACAGCGCCCCCATCACAGCTTTCGTTCGGAATTTGTTTTGTTTGCCTTTTTTAATTCAATTACTCTAGGTTAACCCGTCTCGATTTAAGAGCTCCTCTACCGTCACCTTGGAGGAGTTTGCCCGTTATTACCCCCCCCCTACGTATTGCCTTCACTGAATCTTTCGGAAGCCACTTACCCAATGCTGTGCTTCCGTAGCGAAATTAAAAGAGCTAAGTAAATAGAGGCATATTTATCGGTCGACAGACTTTTCCTTTAATTTTCAAACCATGTTTCTAGGAATACCCCGGTCCCATCGATCTCTCCCCCCTTTACGAATCGGACCTCCCAGGGTCTGTTCACCCCTGAGGACCCCCCTTTCCGTGTGAGAGTTTAGGTCCTCCCCCAGGTTCCCGTTCGCCGGTGATACAAGCGGTAAATTGTCCCCTACTGGAGGTAAGAAGCTTTTTTCTTTTTTTGTGACGGGGTCGCGGTCTTCACCCTAGCTTGCCGTCCCCTCTCATTAAGGGAGCTTCATATTTCCTCCAGTTCAACTGCAAGAGCTCTCAGTACGAGCTCAAAGATTCGAGCCCGTGACCTCGGAACCCCCTTTTTCTTTTCTCAAAGATAAGCCCTTTCCTCGAGATGCTTTGTTCCCTTTTCCCCCTTCCCCTGGCGCAAAAAGCCACCGCCCTTTCCAAGCGCCGAAAAGTTGCTTTCTTCCTCCCTGAGCCTTTCTTTCCCCAATGACCCTTTCTCAGACTTTTCCCGAGAGGAGTTAGACGATCCCTTTTTCCCAGAATAGACTTCCCCCTTATTGGCGTAAGTATATGCACTCGGTCTCCCCCTCCCCCTATATGTGTCCGCAGATTCTTGTATTGTGTTTTTAAGTCTCTTTCAGATGGACCTACCAATTAATCACACCCCTTGACTGCTTGTTAATCCCTCCCTTCTTCAGTAGTCTCCGAGTTGCCTCCCAGAAAACCAAAGATATTCTACCCATATTCTTTCCTTAAGACCGACCCCCCCTCCCCTATCGTCTTTCGAGGAAGGAGCCTCCCTGCGGCTCTAGGAGCGTACCCTTCCCGCTGGACTTTCTGCTGCTTGGTCCCATTCTTCCCGCCGACAATAAGCTTGTCTCCTTTGATAGAAAGGCGTTTTTTTTCCCCTCCCTGAGTTCGGTAGTTACCCCCCCATAAGAGAGTCCCCCGTGCAGCTCCCCCCCTTCCCCTTTATTCATTTTATTACGAATCGGGCTGTCCCCTGTAGCTCCAACCCCCCCCCCCAGAGGTAGCTCCACCCTTCCCTTCCCGAATCTGTAAAACCTTTTTCTTCCTTCTCCCGGAAAAAACCCCATTCCCCGTTTGATTTTTCTTCCCTGGCAGGGCTGGGCCACCATTTTCCGAGTCCTCCTCAACGGTGTGGTTTTTGCTCCTTTGTTTGGAACCCCTTCCTCCCCTGAGAAACCCCCTGTTGAACTGATGGTTTTCCTTCGCAGCGGATTCCGTTTTTGAAAGTTTCTTTCTTTTTTCCTTTCTCTAAGTGTCGCCTCTGTTGGAAGGTTTCTTTAGATTCCCCGAACAAGTTTCCCCAATCCGCCTTTTCCCTTAGAGCGGAACTTTTTTCTAACCTTATTCGGGCTTTTTTTTCCTCTCTTTCCTACACCTTGTTTCATTTTCCTCTATACCTTCGCCTGCCAAAGCCGTTTGGAATATTTTGTCGGAATACGTCCCCTCAAGGAGTCCAGGTCCTCCCTCCTCTTTCTCGACGAATTGGACGCCTTCCGATCTCTCGCCTCCTGAGATTTCTTACCTTTTTTCGGCATTCACCCACCCCTTTTTCTTTCTCCCCATCGTTTTTTGTTGCCCCCCCTCGTCCCCTTTTTGAGGGCAACTGACCTTTTTTCCACCTAGAGCTGGTCAGTCCTTTTTCTTCGAATTTCTGTGATTCCGTTTTTTTTCTGAAGAGATCCCCCTTTTCTTAATCCCCCTAGACAGAAACCTCAACTCTGTCCGCACACAACCCTTCAAAAAGTCTCTTTTTCCTCTGGATTATCATAATGAAGCACCCCCCCCCATCCCTTTCGGGGCTATTCGGTACCCCCTCATTTTCGGCATTATCCCCTGAGAACGGGTGTCCTTTCGAACCATCACCCAACCTTCGAGTGAGATAGTGAAAGTGAGGTGAGGTTTCTCCTTGTACTTCTTGGAAGGGAAGGCCCCCCTGCCCTTTTAGATAGCCTCCGGATTATCCTATTTCTTCAGGACCCCTCCTGGATCTTGTAGCTTTTTAGTAAAGATTCTCTGAAGCTGTTAGAGCCTCCTTCTTCCTCCTTTCTGACTTCCCAGTGGTTCTGCCATATGAAAATTATACCTGACATCTCTGAAGATAAGTACTAAGTTAGAATCTCTTTCCCCCCCCTTGAAGGACCCCGTACAAATTTCTTTTCACCGCAAGTTTTCTCCAGATCCCCGTACTCAGTTTCGACCACAACAAAATGAGTCGCTTAAGGCCTCCAATATCATCCCTAGGAAGCGAGTAAAAGACTGGAAAACACAAAAAAACTCCCCGGGTAGGCGTTCAAGGGATCCTTTGTATTTTACGACTCCCCTTCGATCTCTAATTATAGTCCCCCCGGTGTAACTTTTCTTTTTTCAAATTCGTTCGGAGCCCCATATATACTTTCTACAGTCCAGTCCTTTTCGCAGCACTCCCCGTGTAAGGACTAATCTGTCCATACTTTTGTTTTGTCCCTTAAACAAATGTCTCCCTTTTTCGAGATTAATATAAATTAGGAAATCTTTCTTCCCGGCTCAAGTCCTTCGTGAACCCCATTGCCCAAGCTTCCCTGTAACATGAAGTCCGAATTCTGGTCTACTAATAGACCTTTTCTTTTTTTTTTCCTTTTTGACCGGCAGCTTTTGCTCTTCTTTTAGCCGCCATTTTCACGAATTTCCACATCTCCCCTCCCCCCCCCCCCGGACCGGCAAGACGGCGCCCCCAGGGAAGGTCAGGCTCGCAGTACTTTTCCACCAGTCTGTCTGCGCCCCCCTTTTGGGGAACCCCCCCTTCCCTGGTATAAGAAGCTTTCCTGTATCGAGATTCTTTTAGTCCTAGCCCCCCTTTTCTTTTTGCCCGTTGCGACCCCCCCGGTAATAGTGACTCGAGGAGTCTCCTCCCCATGTTGTCCTAAGATAGAACCCAGATTAAGGCATCCCAGTAATACTTAAACCCAATTCTCTTGTCGACCCCCTGTTTTCCATAAACACCTCCCCCCCGCCTTCCATTGAAAAAACTTCCCCTTTCCCCCTTTTTCGAAGTCCTCCTAGACTTAGTGAATGATGTTACGAGGCCGCTCCCCACACCCAACTTTTTCTGGTACCCTCTCTGTACTGAAGCGTTCTACGTGCTTCCCCCAAATTTCTCTTCAGTTTTGCCCCACTAGGGTCCATTTTTCAAACTTGACCTATGACACTCCTTTGAGCATGATCTTCACTCTCAGTTGTTTTTTCTTGTTGAGCTCGCTTGACTGCTTCCTCTTAACTCAGTTCTCGTTTGAGAATTGCCCACTAGTTTTCCCGTTTATTCCTCACACTGGTTTTTGTAAACGGAACCACTTTGAAGATCTCCCTCTTCCCCAGAAGGTGGGGTTTTTCTACCCCCCTTTTAGTTCAAGACCCCCGGTGCAACTGAGGGAACCGGCCTTTGCTAAAGTCTATTTTGGCCATGACTTCCTCCGCCGGTTGGCACCCCCAATGGAAACTCCCTTCCGGGTTTGTTCCTTTACTTCCTTCGCTGCCTTACTCTTTTTCGACTTTTCTCCGGTTCCGTTCATTGCCTTTGCTTCCCTTGTATATTACTTTCTAGTTAAAGTCATCAACGCCTTTTAACCTCCTTTTGACCCAATCTTCCGGCTCTAAAGAGTCTTATTATCCTTTTTTATTTCTGACCCCTATGGCCGAACTTGAATTTTTGTGCAAGCCCCTTCTCGTCTTCCATCATTCAATTCCCCCTTTTGGCGTGTCGGTTCTTTCTTCTTCTGGTTTCTTCTTTCTTTCGTTAAATCCCAGCTGCCGATGCTTCCCTCAGTTCTTCGATGACGTTTCCCTTCCTATTCGCGGTTTTTTTTTCGGTTTTCATCCAAGTTCCCTTATCGCCGGTTAAGTAGGACGTCGTTCAACGAATTGATCTGTAAGCTCTCTTTTTGCCCGTCTGTTTGTGAATTTAAAACCCCCCCACCCTCCCCCTGAAGTTTTCAAATCTTGATGTAAACAACTCTGACGGCGAACCTTTTTTTTCATTATAGAACTTCGCCTAAATCCCTCGAGGTAGAGGAGTTCTCCGGGTAATGACCAAGTAAGAGATATCCTTTTCGGATCGACTTCTCTTTCCAACTTCCTCACCCTCAATCAATCGGTTCTTTCCTGTTGGTCCCAATCGGCTCAACCTGGAGTTTTTGAGTTGTTTCTTCCCTCCCTAGGGGTCTTTTGCCTTGCAGGTAAAGGAGTTCGGATAAACTGCGTTACCAGAAGGTTCCGTGGAAGGCGGTTTTTTTCTCCCCCTTTTTCTCCCTATCCATGAAGTTCATAGTTAATTGAGTAATCTTGGCAATCCCCAAGAAATTTTCGAGCACTACTCCTTTAAAATTCGCGCTTTTTCCCCCAAAGGAGACCCCCACTTGGGAAGTCCACCCCCGAGCAAATCCTTTCGCCCTGGCAGCAACCTAAAGCAATTTCCCTCTTTCTCACGCTACATAAGTTTTCTTAGGCCCTAAGTTCCCCCCTTGTGACCCACCCCATCTTTTTCCTCCGGAAGCCTCTAATTGACCGCTAGCACCTACCCAAGGTTTGTGGGAAGGATTTCCTTGACAACCGACAAGACTTTTTCATTCCTTCCTAATAGGCTGGGCTTGAGTCCTCTGACCTCCATCCAAAAAAATTTTCCCCCAAGATTCGACACTTTTTTACGAATTTCCGTATTGTTTTGACCCCCGCTCGGTTTGACCGTGTCAATGTTTTCCCTCGGTTGCCCAAACACCTTCGAGACCCCTCTGTATGAATGGCCTAATCATCAATCCATCTCTTCCCGGCGAGAGAAGGCCCGAGCTTCAAAGGAGCGGTTTTGAAGAGGTAGGATGAATGTCCCTTTGGTGCCGGCCCCCACCTTCCCCCCTCCTTTTTCTCCGGGGCTCCAGGTGAAATGAAAGGATGGTGCGTGTGAACAGAAAGCCACCCTTTTTCCTCCCCTCATTGACAGTGATCTCCCCCCCACTGATATCTTTCGGATTCCCTTTTTTGGCATTCGCCTCCCCAATGACCGTGGGCGGTTTCCTTTTCTCCAAGGAGCGCATCCCTGTTTCCCCCTCGATCCTTCTTGCAAAAAATCATCGGGGATTGTGGATAGCTTGCGTCCGTTCCCTGATGGTAATTATTTTTTAAACGTGTTGTTCTCCTTCTCCTTAGAATGTTTTCCCTCCCCCCCCTTACCGCCATCGATCCATCCCATTCCCAAATGAGTGGGACCTTTGATAATTGGGTGACGTTTTACATTGTTCATTGAAGAATTGTTTCTCCCCTTCTGTTTGAAGGTTTGGGTTGCAACCTCCCACGTTCAATCCATGCTTTTTTTCGTGACTTTTCGATCGACATGGGTTCCAGTCGCGGGTATCTTTTTTTGCTTTTTCCGAACACATCCTTGCATTTTTTTTCCCGTTAGCCCCATTGCTCCAGATTGACATATTTTCTTAGACCAGCAGACGTTTTACGACTAATCCCTGTCTCATCTCCATTTTCCTCTCATCGACCAATGCCCGAATGATTGAGATTTGGATTTGCTTTCCTTTTTAAATAGCTAGAATAATTTTTTTTCAAATCTCCTTGTGTTTGCCCCTATGACCGGTCACCCGATTTCTGGTTTTTCCTCCCTTCTTCTTCCCATGCAGAATATTTTCTTTCAAGGGTGGGATGAAGATTCCCCTCTTCTTTTATCCCCAAAACTGCCTTCACATTAATGCTTTTGTCTTTTTGCGTAGTACTTGACGCCAACCTTTTTTCTTTCTCGTCCAGATAGTCTCTCCGTCCTTTTTGAGCACTTAATTAGAGACTTTAGGGCTTCTTAACTCAAATCCCAGGTCTTTTTCTTTCCAAAGTGTTCGTTTTCTCCCCCAATTGGAAGGACCCCCTTTACAATGCCTCCTTTCTCGTTCTGGCCGATGTATTAGGACGAAGGTCTCTTGTCCGAGGTTTTCCCTCTTTTTTAAGCTTAGAGAGTATCTTGCGACGCCTTCCCTCCTCCCAAAGTGTCTTGTTTGCCTTCCCCTCCCCTGAAAGATGTCTGAAATACGGTGTCTCCCAGCGAAAAAACTCCCACCATATCTGTTTTTCCCCTCCCCTGACCCGAAATTTCCCCGCGGGACCTTCTCCTCCTCCAAATTGATCGTTGAACCAAACTACGCGACTTTGAGTAACCGCTCTTTCAACCACCCCACCTTCCCCGTGGGGTAGTATTCATGGTCCATAGACTTGAAGATCGGAGCCCCTTTTGACAGGGTCTTTTCTTCTTTTCCCTTGCAAACTCCTCTCTCCCTTTTTCAGGTATGATGGAGATTTTTGCCGCCATTTGTTTTCAATTGCTTTGCCATCTTGCGGCCCCCCTTAGGGCTTTCCTCCCCCCCCATGAGGACCGAAACTGCTCTCATGAGAGCCCACCTTCCCATTTGGACTTTCTTTTTCTCTTCTAAGTAGGCACTTCGGCCCGCGACAATTTCATTTGCCTTCAAACACCAGACCTCCCTCCCCCGGGACGGTTTCTGTTCTCCTGTAATAGAACGGTCGCTTTTTCCTTAGCTTCCATCTTGATTGCGCCTCCAGGCAACGCCCCCGAGAAATCTTGGCACTTTCCCTCCTTTTTCACCGAGGGGCCGGGACTTCTTCGTTTTTTTTCTTTACTTCACCAGTTTTTCCCTTGCTCCCTGTGGCTCCAGAGACTGATCCCCACAGTAGCGTATTCTTTGTTGGTCTACATTAACCAGCTTTCTTTTTGCGCAACTTCTAATTCCCTTACCTCTCGGATGATTCTTTAACCCCTCCCCCGGGCCCTCCTTCTAATGAAAGTGAAACCTCTCCGGAGGGGTCCATTCCCCAGGATTCCCTTTCCAGTGTTTCTAGCAACCATGGTTTTTTCCTCTTTACTTCCCAAAATAGATCTCACTTGCTCCTCCTCCTCTTTCGCATTCCCCGATTCAGTAGACCAACACAAAAGGCTTAAATTGTTATCAGATTGAACCATCTTTCCCTTTTTTGTTCTGGAGCTTCCCCCCACATTTGTAGTGTCCTTATGGACTTAATCAGTAGGTTTCCACTTCTAAGAGTATATATATATTTTAATACATCCCCTTTTTGTCTAGAGC
>Ga0179591_1262817_pt1 | contig 17926 bp, 12 predicted proteins | sample CZOMad2_1_08_16f_FD_182891 | JGI IMG/M metagenome (GOLD analysis project Ga0179591, IMG submission 182891) | Vadose zone soil fungal communities from Angelo Coast Range Reserve, California, USA - CZOMad2_1_08_16fungal (PacBio error correction) | ecosystem: Environmental > Terrestrial > Soil >... | reverse complement strand
TCCGAAGCGCGTCGTCCGTCGCATAGTTGCCGACGACAGATTTTTCTAGCCGGAGTGATAGATCTTGAGTTTTTTAGTTAAGCTGTCGATCCTTTCTCCGGTTCTTCCCTTATATCTTCTCTACGGCGGTAAGATCTCTTTGACGAGATATCCTCTCGCGTTGTCGCCCTTATTTCCTTACGATGTTTTTTGCAGGATTCAGTTCTTTCTCTTCACAGTCCTCTCTTTCTTTTTCTTGCCTGTCCAGTTGGTTTTCTTTCTCTCGTCGTAAATTTTATGGGGCAGCTGCTGAAGTCAGCGGGCCCTCCCCGTAATTTTGTCCAGTGTAGCTCCCGGTGGTGTTTTATTCACATCCTAAACTTTCCGAAGTCACGATTACAGTCCGTCCTCTTCCTATTCTTTTCCTTTATACACATTCATTTAAGTTACCAATGAAAGCTAGAATGGGATTCCCTAGGCGGCTCAATTTTTTCTATATTCCCAGTCATCGGCGGCATTGCGTTTCTCCTTTTACTGTTGGAGAGGAATTCGAACTTTTTTCACTTTGCATCGCATTCCTCTTCAAAATGGGATTGTTTCGCCCGCCCGCCGGACATTTTCCTAGGTTTGATTATCCTGCGCTCTACCCCCTCTTTCCTTCTCCCCCCCTGTCTTTCCCGATGAATGTTTCGACTATAGTTGCGTTGAGACGGGGTCACCCTCCGAAATAGGATTGGCTTTTGGCCGGTTTTTTTTTTTCTTCAAGTTCGTACGTCGCTGCGAGTCTCTCCTATCCTCTTCTGTCCCATTGTTTTTGAAAGCCATTCACTCCTTCCGAGTGGGGAAATCTTTCAGTACATCCCCTGTCGCGTGTGATTGGATCTCGAAACTCCTCCTTTTTTTGTAACTTGCATGGATACTCCCCGTATATCTCTAGTTATTTGGTCTATCCCTACGGGTTTATCTGCGGAAGACTTGAATGAGATCCCGGTTAACCCGTCCTTCCTTCTCGTTCTCTCTCTTCTGCGCCCTTCTTGAAGTTTTTTCGCGATAGAACCTCTCTTATCCCCATGTCCCTTAGGAAATAGACTCCATTCTCTCCTTCATCCGCTCGAGGGGTTTTTTTGACCGATTACACGATAGGCTTCTTTTGGTTCCTCCTTCGCTTAGTCGGGCTTCAAACAAATGCGGTCTCTTCCACGGATTGACTCTCGCCTCTTAACCTGGTCGTCCCATCTGGTAGCTTCATCCCGGTCAGGAACTCTTAACGTCAACTAGACATGCCACTCTCTTTCCTTGTTCTTATTGAGAATTTCTGAGGGCTCCTGTCGCTTCCCTTCTTTTTTTTAGTTCTCGTAGATGCTTTGATACCCCTCAGTCTCATTACACTTACGTCGAGCTCTCTTTTTGTGGTCTCTTTTCCCCTCTTTTGCTCGTCCGCGAGTGAGGAGTTGGCACTATTTCTCCGGATGGCCCCCCTTCTTTCCCTGATTTTTCGGAGATTAGTAGTTTGCTCCGGGTCTGGGCTCGTTAGTTTTTTCCAAGTCTTGTACCTTTGGCGTCCTGTGCCGGCTCCTCTTTATACCTTCTTTTTTTCTCCCCTTTTTCGATTAATCCGCGCGGTCCTAGAGAGGGAGTACCGTATTCGCGCTCCCTGAATTTCAAACTGTTTCTCCGTCTCCGCATCGTGTTGATCAATCGTCCCTTTTCTGAGTCCGGTTACCATCTCTCCCCTAGATAAGCGGAGCTGTCACTCCTACTGCCCTCTCTCGTTTTTTGCGTGGTGGCTCCAGTTCGACGTCGAAGCTCGACCATTGCTTTCTGTCTTTGTCATCCCTTCGCGAGAACCCTTTATCCCTCTCTCGATCTTTCCTCTCGCTTTCATTTGAGTTGAAGAGGGTCGAGGATAACGAACTGATCCTCCTCTCCAGCGCTTTTCGACGGGGGAACCAAAACCATTCTCCCGAATTTTTCACGTACGATTTCGTCCGGGGGGGCCTGCTTTCCCCCCTCTTGTCTCAGCTTCTGCGTATAGATCCCCGCACATTCCGACGGCCCCATAGTCACTGATTATCAATGTCGCAAGACGCTCCTCAGGTTTAGTTACCGGCGGGCATCCTTCTTAGTATATTCCTTTTCTTTACGTAAGCTCTAGAAGGCTTCCCTGGGATATTTTCAACCACTTTCCGTGTTTCTTGTTGTAGAGAGCTCCCGAGTTTCCTTGGTATTCTCTCTTCTCGTGGACATAGCCCGGAATATCGACCTCCCTCGGCTCCTCACTGAAAGAACTACTGCTTCACATGAATTGCAGGTAGAGATCCGATCCCCCGCGAGATATTTGAGTATTTTCACCTCAATGCTTTTCCGCCTTCCCCCTCAAAATCTTCCTCAGCTCTGTTGGCGATCCCCTTTTGGAGGCCCCCTTCATTGATCCTCGCGCACATTTTTGATCCTTAGCTACCTCGCCCCCTGCTACATCCTTTTCGCTTTTCTCCCTTTTTTATCACGACTAGAAGAGCTCAAGGCGAGTTCATTTCGAGAAATGGACGAACCCGTATGACTCGTGCTTTGCATGTGGAGGATGAGCCCCGCTGAGTTTTTTTTTTTTTTCCCGGTGAACCTCTTCTCACGGCTTTTGATTCCTTTCTCTCAGCATGACCGAGGATCATTCGTGCATGAGACTTCTTTCCCGGGGAAGTCGAACCTTTTTTTTCAGTTCTTTTTCGTTTAGACCCCTGGTACACGCAAGTTTGACTTTCCTTTCGTGAGGAATGTTAGGAGACTTGCTGCTGCGCCGGTTGCGCCTTCACTCGGGCGGCTGTACAAGGACGCACCGCCTCCTCGTTACTCCTACCGTTCACCCTCCTGCCAGAAGAAGACAGAACAGGGATTCTCTGGAAATAGAAGACGCCTTCAGTCCACCTCAAACTTTAGGACATTGTGGCCCCACGTTCTTTTATAAACTCATCTACTTTGTGCTGAAGCCCCTTTCCCACAGATGAAGTAGTGGATCTTTCCCCGGTGTGTCCCTTCTCGACGACGCGGCTGCCGTAGCACCCTTTTCCACTCACCAGAACTCAAGAGGTTTTCTTAGGTCCAAGTGTTTTCTACCTTTTTCGCCGGAACGGCCTCACGTGCCCCAAAGGGTATCTTCTCTCAGTTGGCGAGTCGTCGTCTTTCAATCATTTTTTCCTGGAGCCGCCTTCCCTCACCAAAATACTGTAACCCAACAGATAGACGCTTTGTCGCTTCCTGACGCATCCTCTCCTTTTTCGCCCTCTCAGCCTGATGTGTTTCCTGCCTCGCCTGAAAGTTGGTAGTCTAGAGGATCAGGGCCTGGTGCATCTTCTCATGGCGTATGGCGCCTTCTCGAGGCCCATCTCCATGAGAAGAGTGATTCTCTTTTCTCCCTCAGATATAATATAATTTTTTTTGCCGCCCTACCGAACTCATTATCCTAGATTCTCTTCCCACTTTTCTTCCTAGTCCGTCTAGTGTCCGACTCCGCCTGGTCCCGATGTTAAAGAGAGGCTCTGTGTCGCCCCGAACTTCCGCCGATCCCTGTTTCTTTCAGCTATCGTGCCCATGTAAGGTCGTTGTAGTGGTTTAAGTGTTCGATACTGTGCATCTTCTTCATTATTCCTACCCCTCCTTTCAGGAAAGTCCCGTAAACCGAGCCATCGGTTCAGGAGGTCGAGACCGGGCCCTGCAGTTTTTCCATAGTCGCTTCGGCCCTCTGTCCCTTTTTTCCTCATTGTTCGTCGGTGAGGTTTTTGACCATCGTTCCCGGACCTCTTTCCTCCGGACTTTTATGTTTTATCTTCCATTTTATCCTCACTTCGATGTCTACGCATTTCTTTCGGTCTTCGGACGACGATCAGGCGTCCGGAAGACTTCCTCTGTCATTTCGATGCATCCTTCTCACGTTCTCTTTTTCCGCCCTCGGAACGTCACTGGTCTGTCTCTTGTTTTCTCTTGGATTTCTTTTTTCCACGATTATAGAGAGGCTCTTAACCCGAGTTCGTCACGTGACTGTTCGGTACTTTTTTTTTTTTGATACACCCCCCTCCCCCTCGCCCGTCATCTCAGGAAACCGTTGACCGTTGTTTCGTATCCTTTCTCCGACCTAATTTGACGTCTTTTTCCTTTTCCCCCTTTCTTCTCCCTTTCTACTTCCCCCGCGGACCGTAGAGATAACTGAGTTGGGTATCCGGGTCATAAATCTTACCGACCGCCCCAGATATATCTTCTTTTTTTTTCCGTCAGGTCGATAGAGGTCTCTAGATATCTAACCCTTTCTGTCTGAGCAGATCGACGATCATAGTTCAAGAACCTGGATCGGTGGGCTTTTTTTATTGACTATCCGAGGCACGCAATTCAGTCATCTGCCCTTCTGGCTATCTCTTTTTTAGATTCGTTTTTTTCCGCGCCTTTTGGAAGACGGATATCTTATTTCACGTTTTTGGTGTTTCTTTGAGATCGGCTCGTGACCTTTTCTGACCCCTCGAGCGTTCGTTTTTCACGCTTAGTGCAGCCCTAGATTGCCGCTGCCCTTTCTTCCTTCCCGACTTTCTCTACTCCTCCCCTCCCCTGAAAGTGACACTTCTCCTTCTTCTCGCGCGTTTAAGTCTAGGGTGACAGCGAAGCCTAGATTTTTTGTGAAGGATTTCTGTTGTCTTCCTCGTTCCCCTTCTTTTGCTCCGGATTGTCGAGGTCAGTTTCTTGTCGTCGCCTTCGGGCTCGTTGGTTTTCCAGAGCTCGTCCTGTAGGTAGGTCTCTCTTGACATGGCTTTTTGCCGTTCTCGCCCCGGCGTTTTTTGTTTCTTACTCCTCCCAGTAACTCACGCTTTCCAGTAGACACGCCTTCTCCTTACTCGTTTCGCAACCAATTCAGTCAATCCGGTCGAAAACTCGCAATCTGACCGGACGTCCAACTGGCATTGCCTTCAACGTCCTCTTCTAGCCTGCTTCTTGCGCCGGGTACCATTCCCTTGGTCCCTCCCTCCTCCGTTAATCTAAAACTGCCGTCTTCCTTTCCTAGATCGCTCGCCGCGGAGTCCCCCTTGTACGAGGAGTTTTAGTCCCAGTTGTCTACCAGATGTAACTTTATTTGTGTACCACCCTTGCGGTGGTCTTTGATCGACTTTTTTTGATATGGTGCTCCCTCTGAGCCCCTCCAATGACGTCGCTCGGGATGAACACCCGGGCCAGCCACTGTTTGTGACGCTCGTTATTTTCTTCTTTTTCCTGATCTATAGTTACTGCTCCTTTCTTTCTTTGTCGTAACTCTACTGACCTGGTGGTGGCCCGACGCTTTGATAACTTGTATGTTGTGTGCTCTGGATAGTGATCGTCCGCTTTCTTCCCGGTCCTCTGCGGCTTCTTTTCCCCCTCCTTCATATTCTCCGCTGCTAAAGTTGACCAACGTGAGTATCGGGGACGCCACTTGATTTCTCCTTCAACTGAGTAGCTAGCAAGTTTCGCTGCGCCTCGGTCAGTCTCCTTTTTTTTGACCATCCTTTCCAACACAGGCTACCTCTTTCCTTCATCTACCCTTTTAATAACGACCATCTTCTCTCCGCCATAATCCTTGTGATTCGGTACTTCGTCCTCGCTTTCAAATATCGGCTAGTGTTTTTCTTCCATTCTGATTCTTTCTTGATCTTTTCCTCTAACCCCAAATTAAGTTGCTCCACTTTCGCTTCAATTCCACTTTCTTTGGACCCTTGGTGCCTCCCATTTTTGCATAGGGATCACGGCACTCCTTCTTGAAACCGTCCCTCCGTTATTTTGTGGGCCGAGTTTTTTGCGCGTGAATCCGCGTTGGGTTATGATCCTTGTCCGCGACTTATGTACCTGAGACACCCACTAACCGCCACGACGCGATTTTCTTGCCCGCTGTAGGGCGTCATATCCCCTTTTCTTTTTTCTTATCAACTTTAAAATTTCCCAAGACGTCCGAGCTTGGTGCAGGCTAAAGTTTGCCTCCCCTGGTCTGAGGACTTTCGGGCTGTGGGTAAGTAGTTTCGTAATCTGGAGCTCATTTTTTTTTATTTCCAATGTGCCTCTCGCAGCAAGCACACTATCTCGCTCCTCATCTTTTCCGGTTCTCAGAGGGTGACCCAGTCCGAAGACTTTTCCTTCTTGCCACCCGTGTAGAAATTCCCCCTGCATAGCGTAACTGCTCCTATCAAGTGCCCTTGAGCGTGCGGATTTTTCCTCTCTCCTTTTAAGCTTTTCACTTTTTTTCCCCCTAGTTTTCTCAAAACGACAAGCCAGCAGGGTCGATCGGGGTTGCTCTGACGAAGATTCCTCAGCTCGACCGATCGGTCCAGAGGTTCCTGATCCTTCACTTGCCCGATCGTTCCCCCTCTTTTCTTTGATTCTCATCCCCTTCCCATTTTCTGCTTCGATCAGAGCGCCGTACGATGGTCGTCCTCCTCGACCCCCGTAGTCGATAGAACCTTTCTTGGTTTTTCCGTCTGGCCAGCATTTGCTTCCCGACTCCCCCTGATACTATCGCCGTCCGACGACTCATTGACTCCGCGCTTCTCACAAGGGACATTTTTGATTCGCTGTACTACTCACTTCTTCTTCTCACTCTTCAGTTTTAACTCATGATTTCGGGTCTTGGAAGTAATCGAGATCGTTACTCGGCTCATGATGGATCTTTCTTTCATCATTCCTTACGTTTTTTTTTGTTTTATCTTTCTCGTTCCAGTCCCTTTCTTCTTCTTACGATCCTCGATGTCCCTTCCCACAACTCCTCTCTACTCGAAAAGCATTCGGCCCGCCAGCCCTCCCCAGTTCTCTCCTAGAATTATGTTGGGCATGTTATTCCATCCGCAGCTGGCCCTTGCTCTCCTGATATTCCTCCTAGATATTCATGATTTGAGGAGCCCCTTGCCCACATTTCCGACATCGTCGTCCCTCCTATGCTCTTTAGTTTTCTTAAAGAGAGGAGGTCTTTCTTTTCTGTGATCCGAATGACAAGATGGCTTTTCTGCCCCCCCTCTTTTCTGCCTCTCGGCTTCCTTTTCTCATAACTTTAGAAGCCTCTGGACCGACGGAGTTTTCAGCGTCTGCTTTTGACGAAACCAGACATCGCTTCGTCCATGTGTTTTACCTCAAGCTTAGTTCCGTCTTCCTTGGGTTCCAGCTTCGATTCTTATTTCCCTTTGCTAAAGGTAGTCGCAAAGCCCAGGAGGTGCGGATAGTTGGATTGTTTCTTTTTTTTCTTTGTCTCCTTATTCTTTTGATGGTACCACTCTCCTTCCTTCTTTTGATTCTGATAGGAGATGATGCGAGCAGGGTACAGGTCCATAGGTTTCTACGGAACAAAGGATCGCGCGAGTTTGCGTGACTCCCTGATCATTTCTCCCCTCCGCAGGCCCTTTCTTAGGTTCTTCTCCTCCTGAACATAAGACAAGGTCGGCTTCCTTTTTTCGTACATTGACCGAGTTGCTAATCACTCATTTCTGTCTTTCCGGGCTCCCAAAGCCCTGATCGAGTCGAACTTTTTTTGGTTCGGTTGAAGCTATGACGGTTGTGTACTAGAAGCTAGAGAGAGATTCTTCACACGTCGTTAATCTCTCGCATTAGTTAAACCCATGAACATATAACAGAATCCCGTAGAGTAGTGAATGTAGCTTTGTCCCTGTTTTTCCTCCTTTGCTTGACAAGCGCCATACGGGGCACCAAGTGGTTCAGTCCTCTATTTCTGAGAGTCCTTTCCTCTTTTTTTCTTCTTCTCTTCCTCGGCCTCCTTCGCCCTTAGGTCCTGCTAGGCGATGTGGTTCTCACTATGTAAGACGAACCCTTTCCTCGATCTCCGTTGCGTGAAGTTTTTCTTTCTCCTCCCCGAAGGTCTCCTCTCTTATATCTTTGGCCTAGACCGGTGAAAACTTTTTTGCCCAAGATTTTAGATCAGAGACTTCCTCTGACTTTTTCTCCCTTCCCGCTAACCGCTCCTTTTTGGATGTCCTCCCCGGACACTCATGCCCTGAGATTAGTGATGATATGCACCTGAGATTAGTCCTCCCTCTGTTACCGAATCCTATCCTGCTTTCTTTTAGTTTTCTTCGAAACTCCCCCTTTCCCTCCGATCATCTGATGGAGGACTAGTTGTTTAAAAAAACGAGTTCTTTTTGATTTCGTGGTTTAGAAAGTGTCTATCGCGCGTCTTTGACATTCTTAGTCCTCTTTCCTCTTGATTCCCTTATATCAGTCAAGGAAAAATAAGAGTGCGGGTCCTAGGTATCCTCCTTGATACTACGAGATCCCCCGTCTGACTTTTGACCAAATGGGTCAGTTTTCCCCTTTTTATTCCTGGATTCCTATTAACGCTGAAAGGGAGTGCTGGAGACCTTCGCTGACTCCCCTGAAATTTGATCAGGAACTGCCCGAACCCCTCCTCTCCTGGGTTCCGGACCGTCTTCAGGGCTACCCTCGCCGACCTGACGGAGAGATTCTCCCTAAGCCACGCCGGCTCTTTTTTTAGGCGGTCGTGTCCCAACTTTTATCCTTGGAACGCGAAGGTACTACGATTATCTCTCGGAGCCTTCCCTTTCCTCTCTTCGTTAGGAATTCTGTACTCGGATCGTGATACAAATCCTGGGCGGAACGTTCAATGGAAACAAGTCTCTTTGGTCTTGGCGAGCAGTTTCTTTTCTCCTTGTTCACGAGTTTCCCCCTCTCGCTCCCCTCTTCCCCTCCCGCTCCACGTCATGGATGAAAATAGACGAGACTTCTCGGGCCCTTATTCCCCCTTCCTGACAAAAGTTCGATCTTTTTTTTGATATCTCGCTTGTCTTTTATTTCTTCAAACTCTCTCTGGACGCCATAATAGTCAGCAGCTCCCTGCGTAAGTTTTTGAGATGAGACCTGTAGCGTCCGACATGAAGCGAAATCGGCCGCAACTGCCTTTTTCTTTTTTTCTTCGGCTTTTTCGTAGACCGCGCCCTCGGTCTCCAGCTCTTTCTTTTTCATAATCTGGTCGAAGATTGGCTCCCTTCGCGGCTACAAACCTTACTTGAGAAGTCATATTTTTAGAAGCCGTGAAGCTCATCGTGCCTCGATCGGCGACGATCTCTTCTTGTTTCACCTTTTCGGTCGGAAACTCTTTTCTTCAGGTCCTGTCGGTTCCTGCCGATCTCGTCCACCGCCCGATTTCGATTGTGGAGTGGTAGACGGGCAAGATAGGTAGCCAGTCGATCCGCTTCGTGCGAGTATTGAGGACGGTCCATTTGCGATTTTCTCTTGCTTCCGGATTTCCTTTCTCTTCCTCTTTTTTCCTCTTTTAATTTTTGAATCGACAGAAACAGTCGCCTGTTCGCGGACGGGCGTTTTGTAGTCTTCCGAAACAGACTTCGCTCACGTCGTGTTTGATCCTTGTCTTTCCTTCTCTTCTTATAATCGTTGCCCCCCCCCTTTCCTAAATGATACTTGCATCCAAGACGGAAGTTCCATTGTCGGAGCCTTCAATCCGTGATCTGCCTCTCTCGGCTTCATTGTCGGCGACACCTTAGGGCTTCGCCCGAACTCATCTTTCTGCTGTTTCACACTTGGGCAGCGTTTTTTAGCTCCCTTGACCCTCATCGCCGCTTCCCATTTTCAAGGCTTGACCCGGCTCCCCGCAGGTCGCGAATCCCCCCTGCGGTTTCTGAAGATTGAAGCTCCAATTCCGCAGGCCGTTTCCATTCTCCTTCTTGACCGGAATGAAGCACTAGGACGGTTTGCTCCAGCATTTGACATCACTTCCCTAGCGCGGTGATGTCGCCGATCAGCTCTTCCTTCTTGACCATCACCATACTCGATCGTTGGTGGCCACGTATCGCGATTCACTTCCTGGATACATTGTGATGCTCTTTTTTTTCCTTAGACTACCAGTGCTCGGAGTAAGATGACTGGTACTTTTCCATCCTCTTGTAAAAGATGCCATCCATCCCTCTCCTCGGAGTTTCTCTAGACTCACGTGCAGCTTATATCTTCCCCCTTCTTTCTTTCAGCCGGATCTTTAATTCCGAACAGGCGCCGGATTCCATGAATGTCAAATGAGAACCAGACGCCCCCCCCCCCCCCCCCCCCCCAAATCTACATCCCGGTCGGAGTTTCAATCGCCCCCTTCTTCCTGATCCTCGACGAGAGATTCTATTGCTTGCCCTTCTTCTCCACAGATTTTTTTTTTTTTTGCTTTCCGAATCTCGTTTCTCTTCATTTACATAGAAAAAAGGTCTTGAAAACCTGATATAGACCCCCACCTTGAGGAAGATGACCTTGTCCCGCCTCTTGTTCCACTCCCCCCCCTTATGTCTTCACAGAATACGTTCACGGATGATTAGTTATTGGCACGGTCTCTTTTTTTACAGACTTGTCTGTTAACCAGTGCCCTTCTCTCGCTGAGCACACCTCATGTGATATTAAGACCCGTTACGTTCGATCGCTTTTTGATGGTTAACGAGGGAGGCGTTTCCTCCTTCAGCTGGGAGTGAGGCAGAAACATCGTTTCCGAAACCGATGTTTCCCCATTCCCTCCCGCTCTGGGCGGCTCGTTGATTTCGTTTTTTTTTCCCCTGGATGAGACCGATTTCCTCACTTGAGTAATCCCCGGCGATTTGGGTCTTGTTGCGGAGGAATTTTCCAGCCGGCGCAGGGCAAGAGCTTTCTCTACTCCTATCCTCACTCCTCTCGAGGTCATCTCTTTTTCTTCTCCATCGTTAGCATTCCTCGACCGCACCCGTTTTTTGGGCGAGCTTCCTCTCGTTCATTTCTGAATAATCAATTCCCTAGATTCGCGACGGTCCTTTCGTCCGCTATACCCTCCTTTGCCCTCAGCTCGGATCTCAATTTCCTTCCGTTTATGTTCGTTTGGTCGGCGTCGCGATGTCATATGACATTGAGCTTGGCTGGGCCCCCGTAGAGCGTCCCACATCAACCGCCGCGTTTCTTTTCGTGTTGAGCGCATCCCCTTCAACGTTCCTTTTAAACTCAGAAGTAGACCCTCCGCGCTGTAGTCCCCCTTCTTCTATGGAAGACTCTAGGTTTTTTTTTTCCCTTATTTTTTTTCATCTCCTGGCTCTCTATTCTTCGTACGAATGACAGAGCAAGGCCCATCCGTTCAGGAGGGTTCATTAGCTAGACGGCATGCATTGCGCCTCTAAGGTATCTAGGGAAAAGGCGCGTCCGGGCTTTGTCCGTTCTTAGTCTATTAAACATACCGTTTCCTCCTACGTTGTAGATTAGAACCGCGATGAGGTATATCTTCTACGGTACCCCACCTTGGATCCCTTCTACCAGAATTCCTTTCCAGTCCCCCTACCGTTAAGCACGGCTCCATGCTCTCACTTCCTGGTCTGTTTCTTTTCCTCTCTCCCTTGCGTCAGCGTTCTTCCTTTCTTCTCTATATATATTTAGGGAGATAACAGTTTTTCGACCGTCCCCAGCTCGAACCCGTAGTAATGACCGACCTCTTTATTCTTTGCTTCTGCGAATCGGGCTACGTTCCGTGCGATCTTTTTTCATTCAGATGGGCATTGCGCTCCTCGCAATCTCTTCCCTCCCAGGAGGCTAGGTGATAAATGTCCGATTTATGCCTGAGAGGGGTCCCTTGCTAAGGCTACCCCCCCCCTTACAGAAAAGACCACCGCTCTTCGGGCATGGTTTCAGGCTTTCTTGGCCCCGAGAGGATTGGTCTCTTCAGGTTTTCCTCAATTTTACGTCTCTGCCAAGCTCAAGGCACGCGGATGTTCTCATTCCCGCCTGGCGCTAGCGGCCAGGACCCCCCTGGTGTCGCCTTTCTCCTTTCGTGATCATCTCGAGATCTTTCGTAGGCGCTCTCGTGTTTTTATGATGCCCGTTGGTTCATGTAGAAACTCCGAATGTAGGCGCTCCTTCTTCACTTCTTTTCTGCCCATTCCTGCGCCGCGCATGCCCTTTTTAGTGGCATACCGAAGAGAAGTCCAGCTCGTTCTCATTGCTTGGTTTCCGAGAATGGAGACGATCTCGAAATCATCTCCAGTCGTTGCTGTCCCTCCTTTATTCACCTTCCCCAACCTCCGATCGAGAGTTTCGTGGCCATGTTTTCTACGGGTTTTTTCTAGTTGTCTATCCTCGGTAAAACGTCCGCCGATTCAGAAAATCAGGCCACGCGACCCTTCCCTCCTATCTCCTCCGCCTATCAATCAGAAAGTGGAGGTTGCCGTGACTGCTACCGGGCTTTCCTTTCCCTCTGAGGTGCAACCCCGGGTCTCTTCCCAGCTGTCCTTAGAGATTTATAGAATTTTTTTTAGGGGCTCAGCCGCATTTCCCAATCAAGTGTCACGCCCAGTTTACCCTTGTTCTCTCTGTCGATCCTGGCTACACGATCCCTAGCTCCTTCTTTGCTCTATAGCCGGAGATGAGAAGCGAAACACCTGATTTTCCGATTGTCGAGCGGCGCATTTCCCTTCTTTCTTTTGTTCTCCCTTAATATTTGCTCAGACTATCACTCATGAATAGGGGTTGTCGCTAAAGTGGGTCAGGCCCCAGATGTGCGAGACTCTTGTCTTCCTGGAGATATAGGGGATAGGCGATACCTGAAAGAGTTCCTTTCTGAGGAGTGTGTCGCCGCCGACAATCCTATTCTCCATTTTGCCGTGGGACCATCTGTACCCCCCCTAGTTGTCTAGTCTTGCCTTCCTCTCGCGCGCGCACTTCGCGCACCTTCTCTGTTTTCTTCGAAGGGTCACGTAACGTCTGTGAGCCTTCCTTTCGCGTACGGATTAGGTTGTTTGTCCTTTTCCTTCCCTCTTCCCCCGCCCTTGGTGGTTCACTTTGAAATTCTTTTTTTAGCGCACTAGGTTCCGATAATGGTCAAAGGCTCGCTGGGCCGCTTCGCGGAGGGATCATGTCTCACACCAATCCACTGTTTCTCCATCCTCCGATGAACAGAAAGATGAGTTCTTCGCTGACTAGTACGTCGCAAGGACGAATCAGCGATGCTGAGTCAGGTATACCGTATTGAAGGCTTTCAAGTTGGTCAAGTCAGTTTGTTCTCTGAGAAGTTCTACTTCTTGTCTAATTGCTTTTCCCTCCGTCTTAGAGCTTCGCATGAAACCTCCCTTTCTTTATTTCCGACTGTCACGTTTTCTGTATTATTATTGACCCCGCCGTTCTGAAAGTAGGAATTTCAAAGCACTCTGTGGTATTTTGGTCCCCAGGACCTTCTCCGACTTGCCTGAGCTTTCCCCTCCCTCTCTCATTGATACGAAGCTCTCACGCCAATTTTCTCTACCCTCTAATTTGAGGGCGCCCGAGCTTTCCCCGTTGGCAGCCACACCTTGAGATAGTGGTTCTCCATAAGTAGGACATGAGGTATAGGTATGTCCGGCCCCTTTTCACCCTCCGCTCTCAGCTCATCTCTTTCTCTTTTTTCCGCGATTTTTTGATCTTGATCTGTCGCGGATCGCCCTCCATCAGTGCAATCCGGTTTCGGAGGTTTGTTTGACGTGGTGAGTGAGACGTTTCGCCGCATTGCTTTGTTGCGCCAGGTTCTTATCTCTCCTCCCTACTTTCTTTTTCTATAGTCGATCGTTCCCCCCATGGCGAGGGAGACGCCCCCTTTAAAGCGAGTCCTTAGTTCGTTTTGACCCGTGTCTGGCGATGCCCCATCTTACTACTCTAGCCGCCGCCTTCGCTTGTCTCTTTCTGACTATGGAGCTTTCGCCGCTTTTTAGCCTTATAGGGTTTCCTTCTCGACATAGCCGTCCCCCCTATTTCGTTTTGACCCGCGATGCCCTAAGAGTTGACAGCTCGGCCCTGTAACCTTTTCTCGCGGTCTTTGCATGTCCCTTGGGAGAGGATTGGATCTTGATCCAGATGAGGAGGCGGGTGAGCTCGTCTTCTTGAGCCGGTCATTGGCTCGCCTAAGCCCCCTCTTCCTTTTCCATTAATTTGGAGTTTGTAGCCGAATCAGACCGTTGACGATACATCCGTACGCACTTTGACTTTTAAGGGCTCTCAATGTTTCACTCCCAAGTCTTTCACTTCGTCCCTGATGAACAATCCTTTTCCAACTGTTTGGAAGTCTCCGTGACCTGTTTCGTAGCCTCTTCTGCCTGTGTGCTCGTCGGTTTCGGAAGGCCTTCTCCATATTCTTTTCAAGTACCTTTTCAGGTTCGAGTGAAATAGAACGGCCCTGGCTACCCTTGCGAGATTCATTCTTTGCTATAAGATTCTAATGACCTTGTGTCTGCATTCCGGTCTCCTCTCCTTTTACTCCAGCCTATAAGAAGAACTTTCGGCCGTCTCTCCACTATTCCGGGACTGATGACGTTTATCCTTCGCTGAAGAGGAAAGAGCGCGGAGTGATAGAGCTGCCACGTCGCACCCCCCTTCAATCCTCTCTTCCATGAAATGATTTTTTTTCCTATTTAATCACCAGCCAGTCTTCTGGATAGGGGCGAAACATAGCCGCTCGGTGACACGGTTTAGTGGATGATATGCCGCACCCTTTTCCCTCTTTCTATTTCTGCCCCCTCGTCTTCTTTTAGCAAGGACTTCAGATATGCAACCCCCCCTCTCTCTTCTTTTGCTTGCGCCCTAGGTAAGAGAAAGACTGCCTCACCCACCGGTGAAGATACATTTAACGTTTCCGGACTGTTTGACCTACTCCTCCCTATCTTAGCGTCTAGAAAGTGAGACAACACGATCTTTCTTTTCTCTTACCGCCATCCTGTCTTCTTTTTCCTTTTTCTGGCGTCTCGAACCAAATGTATGACCTTATTTCCCTTGCATTGTTTTAACCGAGGGGATTGGTTCCTCCTCTGGGTGCTTCCCGCCCGGTAGGTGCGAAATCCCTGACAATTAGACAAAAGTCTCTACGTTATGATATCTGTTTCTCGTGTCTCCTCTTTGATTGAAAATGTTCCTTTCACTGTCATCTTAGAGAGATACCGTGCTTCTTCAAATAAGACGTCCCTTTCCTCCCTGTTTGTTTCGACGGGCTCCTCCTCACTCCTTTTGAGATGACGTTTCGTCTCCCTCGTCACAATTCCCTTGACTGGACCCCTCTCCTTGGATGGCGCGTGATGTAGTCCCCCTCGTTAGAGGGCATTCTTCCATCGGTCGCTCACCTTCGTTGTTGTGTTTCCTATTTTTCTTTGTCTTGCGAAGCAGCCTCTTTGCGACTGCAATCTCCTCTCCTCTCGCTTTCATTAGCGCTGTGAGTACCAGTTTACTCACTGGCGACCCCACTTGGTTGAAAATTTCCGCGTACCTCCTCGCGTCCATCCTCTTCATTCATTCTTGTCTTTGAGCTTTGCGGAGATCCTCTGGCAGCTTACTAGCCCTCTCGGTGGCTCCGACTCTTATGCCTGGAATTAGTCGGCGTATCTTTATCTACGCTTTAATCTCGCTTTTTTCCCCCCTCCTTTTTTCCCTCCTTCTTCGAGTCCCGGATCAACCCTTTCGCTCTTCCCTTTAGTTAGCCAAGACCACCTGGCCCTAGTTAATGCGCGACGAAACGGATCGCCCCGTTAGCCTCCGCTGTCCGAAAACCAATAACTAGCCGTTGTCCCGCCTTTCGTCCTTTTTTGTTCGGCCCTCCCGAGTAGATTTTCGGTCGTCGCTTTAAGCCTCGTTGACACCCGGGCCTCTTCCTTCGGGAAGCAGCATATCGCAAGGAGTCTCGTACAGCCGTTCTTCGTCTCGGCCATGCTGGGAGAGGTCCGGGTTAGTATCTCATTCCTGGATACGGCGGATCTTCCTTTCCCTTCCCTCCGTTGTGTTTTTCTATTCTCAGCGTGCTCTTCTCTTATCGTCTGAGTTCCCTTCCACCGCCGGGACTACTTCTTACCCCCCCTATGAGCCAGATCCCATACATGAGCGTTCTCTCCCTTCCGCTACCTGATGTAACATCTTCACGCGGCTTGATCCTATATGATCGTACTTTTTGTCTACCGCGATTGTGATGTCACTTCATATGCTTTGCAAGACTGCCCCCCTCTCAATCTTCTCCTTCAGCCTTTTCGTCTTCTTTTTGTCGTACCATCGAGGCGTACGTATTCGCTACGGCAAGACGCTTCTTGCCCTTGGGTTTTTTTTCACCATCAATTTCGATGACGATAGGATGTGTCCTCCGCCGTCTCCTTTTTCTGATATACAGTCGCAGCTTCTCTGTCTTCGCCCCCAACTCTTTAAATAGCTTAGGGAATTTGGGACCCCATTTTTCCTCGAAGGTGAGATCGCCCTTTGCTTTCCTTCTCTCCCCCATCTCCCTTGCACGATGATGTCGCTTCGAGTCAGTGGCGCTTTCTTCTTTCCTTTTTGCGAATTTCAGGTTCTCTCATTCGTTCTATTTCCACGCGTCTAAGCGAAAGGAGCTTTAGTATTCTCCTGGGCTTCTTTATGCTCTTTCTGCCACCTGTCAAACCCCCCCGGAAGACGGAACCTTCTGGCGCCTGCGACCGTGAATTTTCTCAGCGCATGACCTTTAATTGTTTTCCCGCTCAGTAGAAGCCCGCTGGTTCCTCCTTCTTTTGGGGGACCCTCCGGATTAAATTCTTTGTGTCCTCACACTCATTTCCATTTAGCCCATCACGGTTGTCCCCCTCCCTCAAAACAAGCCCGCGTATGAGTCTCTTCTTTTTTTCTCTTGCGTTTTTTCCAGTCTGTACGATCTAATGTGACCACGGGCTTTTGCTTTAAGCTCCCCGGCTCCCTTCTCTCCCAGTCAGAAAGTAGAGTTTTCCCTCCTTTTTTGCCTTTTTTTCTCATGACAGGTCGCTTCTCAACGATTTCACGGCTTCAAATTTTCTTGGCGGATGTGTTTTTCCTCTTTTCATTTTTTCGGGACGCCGCCACACCTTAATACGCTGATCCACCCTCTACGATTTTTTTTCTCCTTGCGTCAGCGGCTCGACCGATAATACGATAGCTAGTCCGTTCGAGCGAGGGGAGCCCCTGAAATTCTCCTCTTTTCTCAAGTTTCGTTATTTTCAGGAATGGGTCCTTTTAGGGCTATATCTCCTCCTTCCGCTGTCGGAGCGAATTCTGTTGACTAATCGATTTGGACCGCGACCCGCTCTTGGCGATATCTACAATCTGGAGTAACCGCTCCTTATCTCGTTTCGACTTCTTTCCCCTATCGCAGCTTTCCGAATTGCGTTGGTCTCCTCCGCAGAAACATAGCCCCTTCTTATCCCTATCCAAGGTGATGTCCAGACTCGATACCCCCCCTATTTCCTTAGTTCTTAGGTGTTTCTGGTCTAGCTTTTCGATAGAACTCCCTCTATTCCCTCCTTCGAATGTGATAGGAAGCTCACATCTATTCTTCTGGTTCAGGCCGGTTAGCTCCCGTTTCTTCTCGTACATTAGGAAATAGGAAGACCCTCCTTTTTTTCATTCTCTACCAACTCTTGTAGAGAAGAGGGTACCCCAGAACCGTAGACCTCTGGATTTGCGACTATCAGCCCCATTGCTTTTGTCATAATCTCCGCTCACACAGTTCCTCTTTGCTTTAATTCCAGACGATCATTTTCCCGTCCCCGCCCAGAAGCAGGGATTAATTCATTTCATGCAGCTCCCAATGGAACGGAGGTCTTCTCCTTTTCTTTCCCCTTTTTGGAACGTGAAGTGGGTTCTACGATCCTTCTTTCTGGAGACATTGACCTTCACGTCTTCCTTCTGTTCGTCACGATTTCCTTCCTGGATTTTCGTGAATAACAACCCACCTGCCTTCGCTCCCCATCTTTAACAAGTCCCTCTTGTATTGCGAGTCCACTTCCCAGCCCCATGACGCCTTCCTCTTCTGCCTCCAGAGGTCTAGACATCAATTCAGAGCAAGGCTCTACCCTACTTATCCTTTCTCTTGCTACCTCTTTCTGTGTTGTTGCCGCCACCGCTCCGCCGGTCGCATACGGCGTCTTTCTCTTATCTTCTCTTTCGGATCTGAACGCTCCGTGAAAGAAGG
>Ga0179591_1287909_pt1 | contig 17927 bp, 14 predicted proteins | sample CZOMad2_1_08_16f_FD_182891 | JGI IMG/M metagenome (GOLD analysis project Ga0179591, IMG submission 182891) | Vadose zone soil fungal communities from Angelo Coast Range Reserve, California, USA - CZOMad2_1_08_16fungal (PacBio error correction) | ecosystem: Environmental > Terrestrial > Soil >... | reverse complement strand
TTTTCTTCTCTTTTTTGACTGCCCGACCCCATCGCCCAGTTTTTTCGTTTAGACTCCCTCCCTTTTGCGCATTATTGCCTGAATAGTTCCGTCTCGGTTCATCGAAGGCGAACACCGGAGGAGACCCTGGCAGAGCTGTCGCGCTCCCGCCTTTCTATCTGAACCCCTCCTGGCTAAACAGGCCAAGGAGTTGAGAAGTCGCAAACTTCTCCTCCCCTCAGGCGGGCAGATCGGTCTGTGTCGGCTCTTTCCTGCTTACATTCGCCCGACTTGTCCGTTACTTAGTCTCCTCTTAACAGGAGCGGGGGAGAAGCCTCCTTTTTCTTTTCCCCATAAGAAATTCGAATCGTGTCGCGCCGGTCCTTTGGTGCTCGTACGATAGGCGTCATTCAAGCAGGTTCGTTTACTCCTCCTTCTTTTCAGAGTAGGTGAGGAAGTTGAAAAAGACTTCCTGCTGCCTCCTTAACCTTTTCCCGTGATCCTTCGGGTCCAGTCCGATCCGATTTCCTTTCGAAAACAACCGGATAGCCGTTCTCTCCATGAAGTGGAAACAATCAGTTTAAGGATCTCCCTTCTTTTTTTCCTATGGGTCTACGTCGACCCTTTCCCACCTCCCGTGTGTTGTCTCCCGTGCCGAAGATCCAGGAGGGCGCTTGATTTCTTTCTCTATGGTCCTCTTTCACTTTTTAGAGGCATTTCTTTCTTCCTCCTTTAAGCCTTCCCTTTTTTGGCACGTCACTGCTCGTAACCCTTCCTAAGTTTACTTCCAACATCACCCTTGACCTAATGGTTTCTCCTCCAGTTACTACCGTAGAGATTGTAAGATGATACCTTTTTTCCTTGCCCCTTCCCTTTTCGCCTCCTCAAAAACTGTTCCTCGTTTTTCTTACGAGCGAGTCTAATCGATATGCCCTCCTCCCCCTCGTAAGTGTCCTCAGGTTTCCTCTGTATTAACCTACTCCAGATTGTTGTTGAATTATCTATCGACCTCGAGTCTCCCACATTCATCGGGCCGTTCCGCTCGTACCCCGCCCGAACTTCTCATTTCTTTTACGTGGGCTTTTTCCGCGCTTTTCACCAGATCTCATCTTAAGTAAGATGTACGAGTGGATCTGGTTTTTTTCTCTCCCAGTACCCCCTAGACTCCCCCGATCCTTCTCTCGGTTTCTGACAACCGGCCGAAACGAAGGCACCACCTCTCCGGTTTCCGACCTTTCTTTTCCCCGGACCTTCTCTCTCCACCTCCCCGCGAATAAGAGAGCTTTAGAAGCCTCTCCCCCCTCTTTTCGATGGCTTCCCAGTTTCCCCGGTTTCTTTTTGTCATGATTCGCGATGACGTTCCTTGCCAGCCTAGGCGTTTCTCCCTCCTCCTCTCCCTCCCACGAATTCCTGGTCGGAGAAAAAGGCGTTTGATTAGTTCTCTTCTGTCTCCCTCTGGTCTTCGTTTTCGATCAAATTTGTGGCCGCTTTTTGTTCCTCGTACCGCAAGTCCGATTTGCTACACGCCCCACCCCTCTGACCTTCCCCGCAAAAAGCGAGGGCTAGTTACGGAGAAGAAGTCTGTTCTTTTTAGTTACTTCCCTTTTTTTTTTTATCCTTTCTACTTCGTGTGTTGAGCGAGCTTATGCGTTACAACGGCTCGTAGGCAGAGAAACCCTGCCTTTTGTTTAGTGGCAGTTGTTGCGTTTCTGATTGTCTTGTCCTCTTCCCAGTAGAGGGGTACTTCCTGACCATCTCAATCCCAGCCGAATCGTTCAGTGAGAGTCTTTTGCCTCCCTTGCGTGAGACAATCATCTAGCCTTGTGCGACTGCCAGTACGCTCGTTCCCTTCCTCGATCCTCGAATTTTCGCCGAGGTAGGAAATCGATAAGTCATAGAGTAATCATGAAAAATTACCCTTTTTGAGTTTCGGTTTGTACTAGGTGACCCGGAGACTTCCCTTATCCCCGCTCTGGTACGGTTCCGCTTACGATGGAGTTAGATTCTTGTTCCTTGTTTTGATGAGAACCGGAAATTAGTTGAATGCAGTTCTGGGAATTTGGTTTGTCAGACTCCACTCTCGTGCATGCGGACTACGGCTCCGAGCTCGTCACAGTAGCCCCCCCTTCCAGCTAAGGCTCTCGAATCAGGTTATTCCCTGAACAGGTGAAGACCCCACTTTACCTCTCGTCAGGAGTCGATTTCGGAAGCCTGTACGTGACAGCGATGCCCCCACTGATCCATGTGAGCTACCCGTTTAGTTTAGGGGTCTAGAAGTGCCTCTTTTCCGTTGATGGAGTCTGTACGACCAACTCATTCGACCGCGGTGAGTATGTCCCACTCGTCTTCGTCCTTTTCACTCGTTTTCTTCGCCCGCCTTCAAACTTGTGGAGATTTTCCACCCAGTATACGGTTTTTTAACATTCGCCTTTTTCAGAGCTTCTGTTTTTATCCCCCACCCATTTGTTATCCAAACCCCCCCCCCCCCCCCCTTCGCATAGGGGAGTGTGATTTTGAGCTTAATCATGACGAGTGAAATATAGGGAATAAGGCTTGGTCCCCTTTGACCAGTTCGAGACCCTCATTGCTTCTTTTTGGCCGCCTCAGTTGGCATCGACACTACAAATAATCGTTCATGCAAGATAGCATAGTACCCTTTCTTTTCCATTTTCTGTTGAACATTTTACTACCCCGATGCGTCATTCTCCGTGGAATAGGGGCCTGGATTTGCTAGTGCGATTTTCTCGTTTCTATGCCTCGCGTACCCGTACCCCTCTCCCCGATTCGAACTGCCCGCGATCTCAGTTTTTTTCGTTCTCCCCCTGTCGGGGACCTCCTCTAGGAGTGTACGTAACACATGCCTCCCGAAGAAGAGACCGAGGCGTTTCCCTCCAATGGCTTTCCGGCTCCAGCAAGACCCTCCAGTTTCCCCGGCGTCCACTCCTTGACGAAGTTTTTATTTCCGGTTTATTTCTTTCCTCTGATTATCTCTACTACGCTTCTCGCCCTTATCGCCGTCTCCCCGAGATACTCTGTATCTAATTCTTCCCGATTTTTTTGTCCGGCAGTTGGACGGTTAGCCCCGCTGGGTACGGACGATTCATGTGAGCCGGGCCACGGTTGTTCCTGCTTATGGCCCATAAAGCAGCCGATAATTCCTTCGGCTCTTTTCTTTTTGCCTTTCTAGGGAACAACCGATTACGTCCTCTCCGTGTTTGAAGTGGCCAGACCGTCCTTCTACGACACTTTGCGGTTATCCTTTAGCTCCACGGAACCCATCGTTGTAGGTCTTAGTCTCGGGGGGTTTCTAAATCGAGACCGCCCATATATCACACCTTTCTTCCCCCAAGACAGCTGCGTTTGGTCCATGACTTTGCTTTATTACCGGGAGAATGCGCAGCCTGCCCACCCAGTAGATGAGGTGCTTTGATAACCAGCTCCCCTTTCCAACCGGTCGCTTCTTTTCTTCTCGATGAGGGCTCCCATCCTGCCCTGCGCTCCCTCTCACGCTTCGCTTCGGGCCGTTGATTCTCTCCGATCAAAATGGCGGCGGAAACGAGGGATCCACATGAAAAGGACGGTCTCGTCTTTCTTTTCTTAGTGAGTTCTTTTTATTGCCGTTCCTGCCTTGGCGTCGTGAGTCCCCCTCTTTATTTTCCATGCTTAAGCTCGACAAATCTCTCTCTCCTCCGTTGTTGTGTGTGAGTTCGAGTTTTTCTCGCGTACAAGCCCGGTGACTCTTAGCACTTCGCTGCGTGAAGACTCTGCAGGAAATTTCCCCTTCCTTCCCTTCAGGCGGTGCGGGGAGTCGAGATCTCCTAGTGGCCTCCCGGTTCCGCCGGTCTTTGAGATAATGCCGCTCGCTGCTACTCTTGCTGCCTTCTCGGCGAGAGATTTCTTCGAGCTTCAGAAATGAACCCGATAGAAAGTTGTGATGCCGATCTTGTGTTTTCTGACCCTGCACGGTAGTCATACCGCCTCGCCTGCTTCCTTTTGACGAGTGGCGGCTTCGTACGGTGTTCCGATTTTTCTTCGCCTAAGTTGCTCTGTCCCAAACCGCACAGAGAAGACGGCGACAAACTACCCCCCTAGTTTTTTGAGTTGTTATTTGAACCAATCGTCCCCTCTGGTCGGGACTCTGCTTGGCTGCTGACCTTCTCAAACCACGCTCTTTAAGTGGAAGTATGGTGTTTCGAGAACCGTTTTCCTGTAAAGAGGCATCGGAAGGTCTGCGTTTTCCGTGATGTGCCCGAAAACGACTGGCCAGGCCTATTGTTGTTCTTTTTTTTTACAGAGATAGTCTAAACGTGGAGGGGAGATTCTCCCCCCTTTCGACTTAGCGCCCCGCCCCCCTTAGGGCTGCTCTGTCTTTAGTCGTGGAAGTTCTGAGGACGTCTTCTGCTTTTCCTCGCGCGATATCATGAGAAGTGCTCCAGTGAAAGACTTTCCTTCCCCCTCGAACTCGTCTGTCGCTCGAATGAATTAGGACTTGAGTGTGTTCAGGATCGGATGAAGAAGCAGCGGAAGGGTTTTCCTTGATGTGTATTTTTGACTACATATGCGATGTAACCCCTCTCCCAACTTTAGTTTAAGAAGTACAGTTCACTGATCCCGACTCTCCCTTTGATCGGCTCCCACCTTCGGACCCTCTTTTTGTCATCTATCCCCCTCGTTCCGTCTCTGCGACATCTGTTACGTTGACTCGTTTCCCAGCCAGCTTTTTCTAAATCGGTTCTTCGCTTTGCGGTTCCTTGCCTTCAGCTCGGGCCCTCTCCCGGGCGATTGGATACGCGCTGCCCGCAGTCCGGAGTTTACCCCTTTACGATGGACTGTCCACACTACGATGGAAATAGTTCCTTTCATTATTCTCTCCCACATACCCACCTGGTTATTCTTCGACATGGAGGCTAAGACCGCTCCTAATCAGTGCTCCACAGCTTATAAAGTGCTACAACTTTACTGTTCTTGCTCCCCCCCTGGACCAGCTCCCATTCGATGCTTCCTATTCTTGTCCGCCGCTAGGCAGGGAATCACGTTTAGTACTTTTGACCGTCTTTTGTGCCCCCTATACTCACGATGTTGCCCTTGGAAACGTCGGTCCCTACGTGGCTAGATCAAAATGAGCAGTTTGGCATCTCGCTACTTCTTCTGGCCGTTCGCCGTACTTCCCGCGCACTTTTTCTTTTACTTTTCTTCCCCCTTTCCGGGGACCCGCTCGGAAGAGGTACGTTTTCTTTCCTGCTCTACGACGCCCCCTTCCTAGAATGAAGTGGAGGGCTGAAAAAACCGTCCCCCTCCAGTCCCCCTGCCCCCCACTTACTCCATGTGCAGATTCCCTGAATAACGACCAGGCTCTCCCGCTGCGCCTACCCGCTTCGCCGATATCATTACCTTCCCCTCTGTGCTCAGACTCACCTGTCCCAGGGTGGCGTGTCCGTTGGCACATGCGAGAGGCGTTACCCCCTGGATGTCTTTTTTTTTGGTCTTCCTTCAGCCTTGACCCCCCCCGGAAGCTTCTGGCAGGCCCAAGGCGCCTACGATTAGTGCGTGCCGTTATGTATCATTGGCTTCCGGTAGAAAGATATCCAGCATTCCGAGTGTTATTCCCCCCCCCCTGTCAGGTCATACTCCATCCCAGCTGTCCCTGCGGCACCTGCCTGATAAATTTTTTTTTTTACGTTGAGTCTTTTCGCCCCCTGAATGCTTACTTACTTCTTATATATTTCACCTCCAAGTTGTGTTTTTTATTCGTATGAATCCTCCCTTTCCGGCGACCTCGACCGGATGCCTCTTTCGGTGTTTTGCCTCTCCTGCTCTTGCTTGCGTGTCGTGAAGCGGACGTGCTTTCCCTTCAGTACCCACGCCTTCGCCGAAACTCTCTTGCGGCGAGCCAATCCTCATCTTCTCTCCTCTTTTTTCCCTCACTAATTACCTTGTTTGTCGCTGCCAGTTCGTGCGGCCTCGAGCGAGAAGGATACAAGACTCGGTTCCATCCGCGGACCTTCCTCTTCCCTCATGAACAGGAAATCCTCGGACAGTGTCGGGTAGGAGGAGCGTTACATCTTCTCGGTGAATCTCAGTTCCTCTGGAGTAGCTTCCTGGCGTGTCTGGTGACTGTTTGCATTCTTACTTTTCCGCAGTTTTTTCCGGTGGTGTAAGCCCACGAGATTTCTCTCTAAGTTTTCTCTTCCCTTTCCCTCTTCCGAGCCACCTACTCTGATCTCTTCTATAGGCGTCGGCTGGAAACGCGGTGACCCCCCTTTTAAGACCCTCCTTTCTGGCGTTTGTTGCTGCAAGCACAGGATGCTCCTTTATCGCGACTGCCCAAATGCTCCTTTTCTTCCTTTTTTTGGGGATCGTAATCCACCTCTTGTAGTATATTCACCGACGCAGTGCATTCGACTTCGCGGTGAGTATGCTCCTCCTCTGCTTCATTTGAATCCAGAGATAGATTAGTAGATTTCACATGGTTGTTCTTTTTTGCTCTTGAGCTCTACGGTGTCAATGGAGGCATATTTGACGCGTCTCTTAGATTTACATTTGGATCAATGTTGACCTTGCGCGCAACAAGTTTTCCTCTTTTTTCGTGTCTTGGTCTTCTACGTTCTTCTGTTCGCGGTGAACTCTCCCGTCGTGGTCTCCGTTCCCCTTTCTGATAAGAATAGAGAGACCGAGGGTTTCTTATATTTTTTTCGAGACTCACCTATTTTTCGTAACTGCCGGCAAGTCGACGTCTCCTCCAGATGCTTTCCTTTCCTCTTGGGCTTCCAAGAGGAGAAGGAGTCGTCCCGTCTTAGAAGGGACTCCCGACTTCGTCTGACGTCAGGTCTAGGGTTCGGTGTTGGAAAAGGAAGAACTTCTTCTTCGCAAATCACCCGGCTCTTTTCGAACCCGGAAGACCGCCTTTAGTCTCAAGTTTTTCATTGAACAGCCGATCTTGCCGAGCACAGTCCTTCTGAAAGTTCGATGTCCGTAGATCTTTCCTTGACTTCTGCGCTGACGAATAGTTGCCGCGACCTTCAACGTAGGCCCGTCGCAAACTGACTTCAACGATCCGCCTGCACCAAAGAAGCGCGCTATCGATAAACTTCTCCTTGTTGGTCGGTCCCCCCGCCCCCCCCTTTTCCCCCTTTCCAATCGCTTTAGAAAAAGTAGGTGTTTCTATCCCCCCGTCCCCACGATGAGACGCTGAACCACTCCTTCCTTTCTCCTTTCCCTCCCATTTCTTTTAGTTAGAAGTTTGCGATCTACTTCAAATCGCCTCTTTGTTGGCTTGCGCGGCCCACGGCTCTTCCTTTACACCACTCTTGGTGAATCTTTCCCCGTCGACACTAGTTAACCCTTCACCCCCCCTTTTAGTTAATTCCTTCTCGTGGCGTCTTTCTTGATCCCGCACATTCTTCCCCCCTAAGCTTCCACGCGTGGAAAAGGACACAATCAGACTCCCCTTCTCTTCTTTTTATGGTCCTGCCCCCCGTCTCCTCCTCCGGTGTCACCCGCACAACGGTCGCGTTTTTTCCTCTTCTCTGCTCTTTGGTTCCGCCCACTAAGCGCCCGTACTATCAGCGAGTCCACGCGTTCCCTTTTTTTCATTCCCGACATCCCCAGGCCAACGCGGACACTTTTCGATCTAGTTCTCCCCGGAACGATTTTACTGTGCGTGCCTCATATGATCGTTCGGAGTAGTGGCCCTTGTTCCGTTTGAGACCGAGTCAGTTCCATTCCCCCCTTCCCGTGCTTTCTATGACCACTCTATATATTTCCCTCATTTGTTGTTGTTGCTGGACTATGAGCCTGAGCGTCCTGAAGGCACGCAAATTAGAGGGAATAATTATTAAATGGGGCCAGGGGGGGTTTTCCCTTCTTTTCCTCTCACTGACAGGAAGGATTTTCGCCCACTTGTGAAGGTGGTAGATCGATGCCTCCCTTTGCAGCACGGTGCCGCTTTAGAACTTGTAGCTCTCCTCGTCCTCCTTTCCGCTTGATCGCTCATGAAGCTGTTAGCTTGATGGGAGAGATTATCAGATCCCCTTTTCCTTTTTGACAGTGTGTTATGTCCAAAGCCCCCTGCCTCTGACTTTTTTCCGCGCATCCGCCGCCAGGGCGTCCCGTCGCCTTGTACTTCTTTCCATTGTCACGAGTGGAGTACCATTTTAAAGAGTGGGCTCGCTCTTTTTTTTATGTTATCGCAGAATTCTTTCCTCCACGCGGGTCGTGAGTCGGCAACTAGTTCCCTTCGTGGTCGTTCTTGAAGCTCGTGGCTATGAAAGTCCCCCCCTTAGAGTAAGTCTCATCGACCGGTGAACGACCCTTTTCTGAGATCCAGGCCGATTTCTTCCCTACCTTTATGTGCTTATGCTCGACCCACGAATGGCCCACTCCACCGTAGATATTCTTCCCCCCCGTTCTCTCTTTTTCCCCCTAGGCAGGGGTTATGGCCTCTTCGGGCAGATAGACAGTCGTGTTAGCGCGTTTTTCTCGAGTCTTCGGACCCTTCGTTCGATCCAAAGAGAGCATCAGACTGCCCCCGACGCGGAGTCGGGTCCCCCCCTCCGTCCCTTCATTTGAGGTGCTTCGTCTGATCTCGGTCCCTGGACTGGTTTTAGAAGCCCGATCTCTGGTCCTCCGCTTTCGCCGACGACACGTGAGCGAGACTGTACCCCGCTGGCCACCCCTGGTATATCGCTAGAGGACGTACTAGAGCTGCGATGTGTAGTCTTCCCGGCTCGTCCCGAATATCCCTAGACCTTTTCCGAGCCGGGATTTAGACGTTTGCCGGCCCCCTCCCTTGTTCTCCGAGACATCAGTGAGCCTTCATTGTTCTTTTCTGATTTTTAGCCGAAGCATTGGCCCCGATACCTATGCTGCCGCGTGGACAGTACGATGCACGACTATTTCCCGCGTTTCCCGCGCATCTTCCTCTTCCCAAACCTACACTGAAGAATTTGTATCTCCACTCCCCCCCCCGTGAGAAGAGTCCAGAATCTCGTTTTCAGTTTTTTTCCGTGGAACACGGAGGTCATCAGAGCCAGACCCCCTTACACCCTTTTCGTGCGAAGAGAGGCGTATCTTACTCGCGATTCCTTTAACCGTAGCAAGGTTCTTCCTTCCGCCCCCTTAAACACGACTTGACTGAAAACTTGCTCTTACCTCCCTGTCTATACCCCTGAGAAGTCGCCCGTTTTCCTTCTTGCTTCCTCAGCGCGCGACTCCGAAGTTCTTCGACTCTTCTTCACGCGTTCCAATGCCCATCTCCGAGATCGTACTTTTTACTAGGCTCGTTTCCGACTCCCGACGAGACAGTATTTTTCTGCGTGGAGGTCTGCCCACCTTCCCAAGTAGGGCAGTTAATCATGAAATTAGTTTCTCCGACGCCGCTTCTCCTACCGCGCGCGATTACGCCGCTTCCTGAAGCTGATTATCCTACCCGAAAAGTCATCAGGACGTCGTGCTTGTTCATGATTCACCAGACCTCTCGTTTTCCTTGTGCCGCGAGTTACTCCTGCCTCGAGGCGACAAAACACGCTTAGAATGGAAGGAGAGGATTCGAGGAGGGAGTGCAGATCGGAATGTTCAGAAGAACCATACGTTCTGAGTCTTTTTTTTTTCCGGGTTACGTTCAGTTCAGCTGTCCTTTCCGCACCCGCACCTATGAGCTTCCATGCTGCCTCCCTTCCCATGCTCTCTTAGAAGAGATGTGAGCAAGATTGCTCTGTACCCTTCACTATTTTCCCCTTGTTTGAGCAGATGCATGTCAAAAACAGGCCGCTGCCGCTAACAGCTCGTCGGCCGAGAAAGTCCCTGTACGTTCGCCCCCGCATTTTAAGACGAGGTCCTGGAGGGATGTCGGGTCCTTCAGTGTTGACAAAAACAACCCCCCACACCCCCCCCCCAACCCCACCCCCCCCCAACCCCCCCCCCCCCACCCCAACAAACCAACACCCCCCCCCCCCGCCAAAACACCCTTCTACTTCTGTCCTGAACATCCCTTTTTATCCAGAAACTTCTTCGAGCTCTGCGAGCAAGCTCAATCGGCGATCCTAACACGGCCTTGTTCGCCTGCCTCTCTGTCGGCATCGACAAGCAGCTGACTGGCTGCCCTTCCCTCGTTTTAAACGTACTCTTCCCTCATGAAAAGGCAAAGGGTCCCAGGTTGGTTGAGAACTCCTCTTCCCCTTTCTCTTACGGCGTCTCTCGTATTCGGCGCCGGGGCAGCGAGCGCATGGTAGGTTATGAAGGATAGGGCCATTATTTCTGGTTCCTCCCCCCATACTGGTTTAGGCCGGTTCCCCCCTTCCCCCACGCGATTTGCATATCGTTATAGTCGGTTGATTATGCCTTCCGACTCGACAGATTAAGGATATAGGCGTAGTTCTGACTTCCAATCCCTTAAGCCCCCTAGAATTTTCTTAAGGTAGAGGGATTTGTTAGCTGCTGAATCCCCCTTCTGCGGTATCCCCCATGGCCTTGAGTGCCCTAGATTTCTTTTCTCCTGACGGTCCATTAACGAAATTAGCTTTCCCCCGACACAGCACGGTAGCCCTCTCCTGACTGAGTATTGAACTGCTGCTGTCCGTGAATCCGCTCCGTACGCCTAGAGGAAAATTTGGCGTCGGGCTTTCTTTTCCGACACAACTTTCTCCGGTTTCTCTACAATGAGATTCTTGAGCACCTTCTTTCTTTTCTTTCGCCCGGTTCCATGTCCCTCAGGTTAGTCTTCTGGTAGTTATTTGTGCTTTTACGAGGAACGTTCCTTCGCGGTGCCCGCACTAAGGTATGTTATAGGAAGGTTCGTTCACTTCCTTGTCCTCTGATCTAACTTTCGCGGCAAATCTTTCATCCCGGCGCACATGCAATTTTCTATATCGGGTCCCAGGTCGAAAAAAAGGGAGGTTCCGGACGTCAGATCCTGTCTCCTTCCTGGTTCCTTCCGAGGTCCTATGCTTCTCGACGCGTCTTTGTTTTTGGAAGAAGGAAACCTGCAGCTCTCCTCTTGTTCATTTCTGTAATCTAAGGGTTGAATTTTTTTTTTGTTTTCAACACCTCGAAGCGGGCCAAGCCGAACCAGCCGTTTTTAGTACCCCCTTCCCTAGTACGGTTTCGGACTCCGCTTATTGCGTTAAGCTCAACCTCAGTCGTCGCGAGTTACCCCGAAGACAGTTCTATAGGTTCTGATTATGAGATTCCCTTCTCTCTTGTCCGCGCCGAGTCCGTTAGCTCGCCAACTGATCGATCTTTCTCCTTTAGATTTCCTCCCCAGAAAGTTGGTTCTCGCCCTACAAGCCAGGACCCGCCTTGTTCTTCCTTTTCAGTCGGTTTTACCGATTTCCCATCACCTCTACGCGCCGTATCGGCCTTTAGCGGTGCCGTCCCCGCGTTCGATGAGTCATTTCCCTTTCCATCTTTTCTTGCTAACCACGCGCCTCCCCGCGGGGAGTTTTTTTGCCTCTTTTCTCCCCCCGACGAACCCCCGGTTAGTGTTAAGGAAGTTGCGTTTTTTTCTTCTGAAGTGCTAGCCCACCCCTCTGAACACACATAATATGCCCTAGTGTCAGCCGTCCCCAGGCGACTTTTTCCTCTTCGCTGCTCCAGCGCGCCACCTTTTTGTCCGACTCCGGTCAACACCGTTTCCTTCTCCGGTTCCGTTTTATAGAAGAAGGAAGCACCCATCAGAATCCCCTTCAATGGTTCGCCGCTAGGGCCGGCGCGCTCCCTGCCCAGGCGGCACGGTCCACTGATGTCGCCTCCCCGCTCACCGGCCCCTATGCTCGAAAGTCGCGCTAGTTGTGCGATATGGTTCTCAGTATTCCTTCTTTCTACCCGACTCCCTTTTCGACCATCCTTTCCTTCCTCTTGTGGGTTGAGAGGGTCGAGCTTACAACCCCTCCTACCCCCTGGCCCCTATTTATCATCCGTTCAAGACAGGAGACCAGCCCGCCCCGGAGAACGATCCCTTGAGCTTGACGGGCCAACACGAGTGCTTCGGTTTCGAGAGGAGAGATCATCGGCGGTTGTGTTGTCTCTCTAGAATTTACGAGCGAGAGGATGGGGAGCTAGAGCCCTCTGTACCCCCGTTTTAACGGTGGTTGTTCCCCAAGAGAACGCTACGGTGGAGCTGTCGAATCCGCCGCGATCTTCTTCCCCCCTCTGCATTTTCCTCTCCCTTTTCCCCCCTTGTGTCAGGTCTGTGAGTTCGAAGCAATTCGGGTCCCCGGTTCTTCTTTCAGACGACTCCCACGAGGGGTTTTTTCTTCTTTGGGTACCTATGCGTGGGTCTTTTACTCTTCCTTTGCTGCCAAGCTGCCAAACCGCGGCAGAGGACTTCCTTTCGTGACGCCCGCCCGAGGAGCCTTCGGACTCGCGTCGTTTCAGTTTTATGGTGCTGTCGGCTCGACCCCTGGCAGTGCTACCCCCTTCGCTTTCTGGCGACCGATTATGGTGAGCGCTTCTTTCGGCGGTCCCATCGTGACCGCGGGCGGACTTCTTCCCTCCGTTCGTCCTTTTTTCCCAGCGTAGACAGAGCCCTCTCCCTGGGCGACTCCCAGCCTACCGTCCCCGTATCCGGCGACTCGTTGGCTTTCCGGATGGAGGTGCTCTCTGGGTGCAGTTATTGCTCCCGACGGCCGCTCTTACGGGTTATAACTTGCGGTTTAGTGTTGGACCGACCTAATGCACTTTTTTTTACCCGCGCCACCGTTCTATCGCGAGCAGGATCAGAGCCGCTGCTACGTCTTCTTCTCACGCCCCCGTCGTCCCTTATATAGAAATGCGGACACCGCCTTCCTTATTTTTTTTATGGGAGGAGGGCAGTCGCCGTGCCCACGTGTCTCCCGAGGACGACGTCTGACTCATGGCATGGGCGCGATGATGGTCTCCCGAGAGCAGGCCGCAGAGGATTTCCCCCTCTTTCGCAGTCCTCTCACCTTCCGATTGTCCCCCCCTTTTCTCTTAGAGCCCCTAGCCTCCCTTGCCTCCCCCACAACATGCGCTGCGTTCGCGCCCCTTGCGACATGTCTCTGGATAGCGCTACTCTCCCTCGTGTCAAGAGCTCCAGTGGCCTACCTTGAGAAGGTTTTGTTCTTAAAGTCTCAAGACTACCCCTGTTTCATGCGTATCCCATTTTTTTCCAGGATGTTCGCTGTGAATCACGCTTTCGTCGAAGGTGCTTGCCCTTACGGTGTTACCTATAAAAACCGAGGTTTTACAATTCTCCATCCGTTCGCTCAATTTCATTCGTCTCGACCGCTCTCCCGCCAGTAAAGGGAGTGTCTTAGATGGGCTTCACGCTACTCCCGGGTCCACCAATTACTTTCTTTACCCCTCCCCCCGAGATGTATAGGTTCCGAGCTCACCGACTCTCCTTCGATCGCATGATCGGTGGGATGACCCCCCCGGCCGAAACCGTCTTTGACACCTACGTCCCGTGCGACCCGGCATAAAAGAAAGGACGTCTTTCGGCGCCCCCTTCTTCGATTTCCTTTCTGAGCGCTCCGCCCCCGACCCGTCCTCCTTTTCTCGGTCCTGGAATGATGACGCGGACGCCGCGGACTTTCCCTCCCGAGGGAGGCTTCTCTAATGGACTCGGTTGGCCGCACCACGCCGGCGTACTTTGCTGTGCCACTTTCTGTCCGATGGATTGCTCGCGCCCATGGAGCCTCTCTCTAGCTGAAAGTGGCCTCTTTTTCCTTCTTACCCGAGGGCCGTCCGTCCAGGAAGGATATCCCCTTCCCAGCTGCCCTTCTTACACCTGCGCTGTGACTTCCCTACGAGCTGTTCTCCGGCCTCTCCATGCCTTCCTCCTCCGTTTTGTGTTGTCTCTCTTTCTTTCCAGCCCGTGACGGAGAAAAGATTCGTTTCGAGACCCTTCCCCTGTATGCAGGTGTCCCCCCGCTTTCAGGGCTTCTCTGAAGGTCCGCCCCCCCGTTAGGGCAGGAAACGAGGTTACCCTCAAAAGCGTATTCGCGACTTCTTTTGCGTTTTTTATCCATATGCGTCTCGCAAAGCCATCTCTTACCACTCCCTTGTCTGTCCCTTTAAGAATTAGTTTTTTCCCTCCTCGAGTTCCCCTTTTTCTCCTTTTTTTACATTCGGCGGAATTTTTTCAGCGGAACGTCATCCTCCTGCCCTGACAAGGTGATTAAGTTCGGTCGTTTTGCCCCCCTTTTTGAAGTTTCTGGAGTTCGTGTGAGAAGCGGCTTCTACGACTTCTTTTTTTTTGCGCCTGTTGTCGTTCCCTACTTCTGCACCGTCGTATTCCGCTAATGGTTGGTTGTTGGCCATCCACCCTCTCGCGTTCCGCCGGGATAGTAGGGTCGACCGAGCCCACTTGTACCTCTTGCTTTCGGTGCTTCTGCCCCCTTTCGCACCACGTCGAATCTCTTTCTGGGTCGCTCGGACCTTCCCCCTCTGACTGTCGATGGCGATGCCCCCCCTCTCCCCCCTCTTCTTTCCCCCCCTTCTAAGGTTTTCGAATAGACTTATTACCTTCCAGCCAAACTCGTTTCTCTCTTGGCGCAACCGCTTCCCCCCCCCATCCGGTGAGTGATGCGCGGCGTCGGGACTACTCTTTTTTCTTCCGCTCGGGCCGTGCGGGCTTCTTGTAGGCACCATTCTCGGGCGGGGTTCCTTCCCCCCCCTTTTTCTTTTTTTGCCTTTGTTCCCGCGCTTCTTCTTCCTTCTTTCGATACATCTCGCAGTTGCTCCTCCCCCCTTCCGCATAGGTTTGTCTTGTGCTTTTTTGGAAGAGGAATCTCATTCCTCTCGGGCAATCCTTCCTTGGTTTTCAAGGTCTTACTTGTCATGCATCGATCCTTCCTTTCTTACCAATCCTCAGCCCTGAAATGCGCTCCCCTCTTCTCCTCTGGTCGGACCACACCGGGAGGTTGGGGTTCATTATCCCCCCTTCTTTGTAACCCCCCTTTCTCGGTGCCTCGGCATGCTAGCGTCGACGTTTCGTGGGCGTCTCCACGAGCCCTTTCCCCGGATCGTTACTCCTTCTAGCGTCGTTGCTGTTGAAGGTCTTTCCCCAGCGTCACGGAGTCCCGGTACGACGTCGGTTTCGGAGAAGCTCAATCCAAAGAAGCGGCGCCCCTATTCCCGTCCCACTCAGGACAGACCGAAGCGCTGACTTTTTCTGCGCATGCTGTGATATCTTTGCCCCCGGCGGGCCCACTTTTTGCCGAAGTAGAGAAGTCCGAAAGCGCCTTGACCCCTGATAGTTCTGACCTCCCCCTTCGGTATATCTTTAATAAAATTGGCGGTCTCGCCCCCGTGAGGAAGATCGCGTAGCACGGGAAAGCTGGTTTTTTTCTGATTCGCCTCTAAACAACTTTAATATACAGATCCCTCTTTTTCCCAATGATCCCTTCGGGTCGTTAGGTCAACTTGCCCCCACCGAGACTCCTTATGACGAGGGTCTCGCAGCACTTGTCGCTGAAGTTCCCCCCCCCTTTGCCAGAGTCCCTTCAAAAGACCCCTTTTTTGTTCAGCCGTATCTCGGCGGGTATCCTTTCGCCCAGAAGTCTAAACTAGGACCCTAATCATGAAATGGGGACCCTTCAATACTTCGTCCCCGCATGCTCGACACCGTGGTTGATAGGTGTAGACCGAAGTTCCAACAACGGTTTTTTAGACGTGATGATAGAATTATTTCGCCCATAAAGCCCCTCTCTCCTTCCCCTCCTTTACCAACCTTTCGGGCGGAGAGCTCCCCTCCCAAGGCTTCCCCGCCAGGTAGACCGATCTCACCGGCCCCCCTTCCGCTCCTGATCTCGGCCAGAGTTGAAATTTGGCCCATATTTTGCGTCGTGCGGGACCTCTTGCCCTTGTCTAGCAACCTAATTTTCATACTCTTCTTTGTATGCGCTCTGGTCGCCAATACTTGAAGATGATCTTCTTGCATCTCCGTCTGTCTCCCCCGTCTCGGTCTCCCCTGAGGAAAGAGCTATCCCCCCCCCCCCCCAATTGTGAACGGTTTTTTGATGCTCTTTTACATAGTGGAACCCAGCCATTGGCGCAGGAGCGCTCCTAATCTGTGGAGTGCGAAGGTGATTTCCTCCTATGGTTTCCTTCCACAGCTTCCTAGAGTCCGGAAGACCAGTTGGGATCCTTTCCAAAGTTCCCCTACTTTTTTTCGCAGGACTCCCTTATCCCGTCGCCTGGTTTTTCCGCCATCTGCCCTCCTTCTTTTCTCCCCGAGTTGTGCCCTTAGGGAATTGGCAATAACAGCTGACTTCACTTCCTCCCCTACATTCGTTTCTGATGGCGCTCCTTGTCCCGCGGGGCGACTGCTCCTTTGTTCCCTGATTCCAACCCTCTCTGCCGTACTTGGTCCAATGAAAAAGGAGACAGGACCTAGGATATGCGAATTTTCTTTCTCCCTCCGTGCTGCAGTCGTCGCTCCGAACCCCCGACTTTCCCTTTTCTCCAAATGATTAGTCCTGCCCCTTAGGGGCCGAGACCGTAAAAAGGGTGAGGCTTATGAAGCTCCTTGGAATCCCCTGTCTGCGCGGGCGCGGCGCCGACGTCCCCACGGCCCCGAGGTCTCCGCATCTCATCTTTTCTTCCTCCCCTGACCGAATTTACCTTCCTGACCCCCTTCCCTTACGACTCGTGTTCCATGGAGGTGCCCCACTCGGCTTTGCAGGAAGCGGCTAGACGGAAGTACGCGTCCGTTTTCCCTGCGGCCGTTGATCCCTGAGGTCGAGGGAATGGTACACGTTAGCGTAAGCTGATGGAAGTCAACTACTTGTGAGTACGCACTCTCAAGAGACTTCCTTTCCCCGAAGCTTTCCCCCCGCGTCCGGATCCTGTGCATATGGTGAGTAGAAGTAGAATGAACAAGCCCTTTGTGTCTCCTAGGTCCAGACTCGTGTCTCTTTTTTCTGGCTCTTCCTCCCTCACGTGGCCTCTCGGTCGCTCGATGCGACCGCGACCGGCCGTCTTCTTTAACCCCTTACTGCAAATAGAGTTCAAAGCTCAGACGTTCCTTTTTCGTCAACAAACTATGCAGGCGACATGGAGACGAATACATAATACTAGAAGAGCGTCTCCTCGTCCCCCTTTTTCCTCACAAGGATCCTCTGGATCCTTCCCGCCTTCCCGGACGTTATGAGGCGTTTCCCGGGATTCTTCTGCCAACTAACTTCGAAGGTGCTGCTTCTTTTTCACTCACGATTCTACCCTATTGTGCAGTCAACCGGCCGATAGGCCCCACTTTGATCCCATTGCTTCTTTTCTCGCCGCTCTACCGCATTCTTTTCGCAGGACAACGCCCTCGAAGTTTTCATTCCTCTTTTCACCCCCTTGGCGAGTCTCACGAGCTCAATGTTCTCTGTCCTTCGTTTCCTTAGTTAACAGCCCGGTGTTTTGGTGGTTTTTTTGTGTGGGTGGTTTTTTTGTGGGTTTGTTTTTTTCTGGGGGGGTTTTTTTGTGTCATGCTTGTTTCTGCCCCACGCCCCAAACAAAAACCCCCACAAACCCAAAATCCCATAAAAAACCAAAAAAAAAACCAAACAAAAAACAAAAAACAAACAAAACAAAACACCAGGAAGAACCCCTCCGAAGGTGTCCTCCCCCCAGGTACCCAGATTTAAAGAACGTTAGGGAAAAGTCGGAGAGATATATTTCGATAATTTCTGGGCAGAGATGTCGGTCCCTTCCTCCCCTGGGAGCGAGGGGCATGATGATCTCTATGGTTCGAGGAGGATTTTCTCATTCTTCAGAAGTAATAGAGGCCGCACCCAATGAAGTTTTCGTCAAAGGGCCTTGCGTGACGCTCCCCCGAGGGAATGCTAGACTCTCGAAGACGTAGTTTCTTTGAAGGCCCCTTCCGGTACGTATGTAAGATTCCCTCCCCTTAACGGGCTCTACCCAGCCGAGTCTTAAAGAATGCTCGACGCTCCCTGATCCTTCCGCTCTACGACCCAGTCGCAGGCCTGAGGACTTTA
>Ga0179591_1156571_pt1 | contig 17935 bp, 18 predicted proteins | sample CZOMad2_1_08_16f_FD_182891 | JGI IMG/M metagenome (GOLD analysis project Ga0179591, IMG submission 182891) | Vadose zone soil fungal communities from Angelo Coast Range Reserve, California, USA - CZOMad2_1_08_16fungal (PacBio error correction) | ecosystem: Environmental > Terrestrial > Soil >... | reverse complement strand
CTTCTTCGCAACCACAGCTTGCAAGGGGCAAGTCTTCACGCAAATGATGCTGTGATGCGGCGTTCAGACGCTTCAGCGCTTTTTCCTTTGGCTCCTATCCTGCCATCCCCTCAGGCAACAGTAACCTAATGACCCCCCTTGAACCCCCAGAAATCCGGCCCCTCTGTAGAAAACCTCTCTCTCAAGCTCTTCGGGAACAGGTGGTGCCTCTTTTTTCGGCAAGGAGCCCTCCTGGCCTCCACCCAAGATATGATTTCATGATCGCCATTTTCCCCCCCTTTTTCCCCTTTCTATGTTCCTTCCCCGCCACTACCCAATCGTTGTCTCTCTTTTTTAAAGACGACCCTTTCAGACTCATTCCCCCCAGGATAAAGACTTTTACAGAAGAGCCCCCGCGGGCGTGGCCCAATGACGGTAGTACACTTGTTTTTCTTTCCTCTCCTCCCCTTCATCCCAGCCTCTCTAAATCGAGCCTAAACCGGGCAATTTGGAATTCCCCTCGCCTTTCTTCCTTCCTGTCTGCATCCCGTGAGCGTCAGACTTTTCTTACTCCCGACTCTGACCCGCTAAGAAAAGCTCCAGCTGAGCGTTAGTCTGTCCCCCTTCTCCCCTCCCTTCAACTTCCTTCTTTCGCGACCAAGTCGGGTGTGCCACACTGCCCCTTTCGTCCTCAACGTTTTATTTTCCCATCTGTCATTCTGCATGACCTTCCCAGTCTACACCCGTTTCCCGTCTCCCCGTTGACTCGTTGGACCGTGCTATTTTGGCCTGTTAAACTTTCCTCCTCCCATCACGGATTCCGACAAATTGCAGTTCCCCCCGTCCCAGTCCTCCCGCTTTCGCGATTTCCCCCCCGTTTGCAATCCTGAGAATAACCTAACTGTTTTTCTTCTTCCTACTTTCCCAACGTTAGGCCTCGAATAAATAAAGGGTCGGCACACGATTTGCTGGGCCTTTGGTAAGACAAGATGATGATGGGGGTTCTGACTAACATTGATCCCGACCTTCACTACTTTTCTTCCGTGCTTTCCCTCCCTGTGGACTCATTATTTTCTCTACCGGTCTGACGGGATGGATCGATTAACTCTTTGACACGATGTTTCACTATTCGAAAAGCATTCGTCTCTTCTTTCCTCCCCCCTCACACATTCCTTCAACATACTCCAAAAGCATGGGTTCTTTTGACCTCAAAGTACTGTTTTTCATTGATTTCCTTCTCTCGATCTGTTCCTTCTGCTTCGGGTCGGGACAAGGAGGAATAGGACCAGTTTCCTTTCCCTTCCTTCCCCCTCCCGCCGGCTATAAAGCGAGGCACCTTTTTGCAAGTCTTGTCATAGTTTCCGAGGAGGCAGAAAAACCCCCCCCCCCCACATGACATATTCGCCTAGCCCCTTTTTGTTATGCACACTCTTTCCCTGTTTTTCGGTCGGAGTCCCCTTTTGCTGCCGGAAATAGTTCGGCGCCACACTTTTCCCCCCGAAGGTCCTAACTTTTCACTCTGGCATTTTTTTCCAGGTCTTGAGTTGTCGCAGATTTTCTTGCTCTTTTTTTTTGTCCGGCTCATTTCCTCAAGCACCCGATTCGTACGTCGGCGACGTGGCTTCCTCCGTTTTGATACATTCCTTCAGGAGAGTTGCTATCCTAGACCCTCTCAACTGTTCCCGACGCCGTCCCTTCCCCCGTCTTTTCAGACCTGTGACCGGCTTTTCTTTGCACTTCGCGGACTCGCCCCGATTTCGCTTGCGTAATTTTTGGACGACGTCGGAAAACGTATTTTTAACCGACCTTCTTTTCCCACACGGCCGGGTGACTACCCATTATGTGTACCCACGCCCTTGTGCTGCGAAGAAAGGTGAGTGAGGGTCCGGGTGCTTTAGCTACGTTTTCACACGTCGCCAAGGTATAGCGACTCTTTTTCTCGGCGTTTCGACAAATTCCGACAAACTTGCGCCCCCCGAAGTAAACTGTCTCGTTTCTTAGCCTTTAGGCGATTCCCCCCCGCCTTTTTCTAACGCATTCCCTAATCAGTCCCACCCTCCTATTGAAATACCCACTCGTCGTACCCCCCGCTGCCGTCCACCGCCAAGGGACACCTAGTTCGTCCCGCCACCTCCCCGAAACGATTGGTAGTGCTAGTATACCTTGCACATTCCGCGCGGTCGTTTAATCACAGTGCTTGTGCCTTCCGGTCCTTAGTTTCAACTTTGGTGGTTCACTCCCTCTCCAACGGCGATGTTTCAACCCCCGGATGACACCTCCTACCTGAATCTTGCTTCTTCTACTTCGCCCCCCAGCACTCTTTCCCTCTGATTCTCGTGTCTCTTTGCCGCGTTACAACTTCGGCCGAAATCGTCGAACCCCGCCTTTTACTCCCTGGACAAGTTACCATGGTCTTCCCCAACCTTTCTTCCGAGCCCCCTTTCTTTTTCCGACCCCGCTTGAGCGCCTTACGTTAAAGTCCCCCTGTCCTCCCCCCCACCATTCCGAGCATGGATTCGATTTCACTTTTAAAGTGCGCTCAAATTAGCCTTTGATCCGGCCCCCACAATCACCCCTTGTCTGCTGATGATTTGAGCCAGCATTGAACTCTTCACCCCCCCTGCACAGGTCCCCCACCTTTCCAATTATATATGAACACATGGAAGCCTGATTCTTCTTCGAGGCCCCCTACCCCTATTTGTTGTGCCATCTGCCTATTCATCTCCAGGCTTTTTAATGCGGACAGTACACAGTATGAACTGGAGTTATCCCCCCTTTCAATCCCACCGCAGTAGAAATCCCCTGTTTTCCTGGGTCACCAGTTCCCCTTTTTGGATACACCCCCACCCGTATGTCCCAATTAGCTCCCCCTGAATCTCGGTTAACCCTGACACCAAAACCCCGAAACTCTTCGCGGCGGGTGGGTCTCTTATTCTGTCCTTCGCATATTGGTGTCTTGATTTCTTCTTCGCACAAGGTTCCCAAATTGTTCTTTTTCCGTTTGTTCGTTGGGAGCCTTCTTTTTTGACGGTTGACTTCTTTTTATCGGGGGGCGCTCCCCTTCAATTCGGGTGGCCAGGTTCAATCCATTTAGCTCCCCCCCCCCCACCTTTTAAACGAGTATTATCACCCCCAGGTTTTTACTCGTCACGTCTCTTCCGCATTACGCTGTTACAGAACGCCTTTAACATTCTCACTTTTTATGTTCGCACTTCTGTGCGATCTGATCAGTGTATGGTTTTTTTCTCTTCCCCTATTACAAACTGGTGTCCCCCCTTTTAATGGAAACCCAGTTGTTCGGATTCCACAACGCTGAGCATTAGTTTTAGCGGTGTTTTTTCCCCCCATTTCCCCCTTGCCTGAAGCCAATCCCTTCCCTTTATTGTCTAGTTTTCGACACGACGAAGAGTTCCATCACCTTGCGCGTGTCGGAAGGTTACCTCCTCCCCCGCCCGGGCCGTCACATCATCTAATGGCTCCATGACCCGGCCTTTTTTCAAGATCCCCCCCCCCCCCCCCCCACCTTTTTCCGCTGCCAATTAAAATTTTCCCTATGTTGGACCCGACAACCCGCTTCCCCAAGAACCGGTCCTCCCCACCACTGGTCCCCCCCGCAAACCTGGCGCGACCCGTTTGGGGCCTTCCTCCCGCACCACGACTGCCCCTATCAACAGGCCAGTCCCAACTCCCCCCACTTTTCGTCCTGCTCAGAAATTGTTGACCCCCCCCCCCCTCTTCTACCCAAAATACTGTCAATAACCTGGATGGAGCGTTCTGGCTATCACGTAACAACGGCCCTGATCGTAGATGGCAACCTTTCCGATCGATTGACCTGTCTTTTTGACTGGTACAAGACCTGCCTTCCCTTTTTTTTACGCGGAATTATCGGGCTACCCGGTGGCCAATCTTTTCCCTTTTAACTCCTCGTGTTGTTTTTTGAGCCTCTTCAAAAGTTCCCTCCCGAAATAACGACGTCAAAGTTATCTTCCCTTTCCTAAAACCCTCCCAGGAACCGATATATTACCTAAATATGTCCTCTATCTTCCTTCCCCTTTTCCGACAAGAGATAAAATAAGTGACGTTTTCATATTTCTTCCCCTCTTGTCAGTCCCCCAGTTTTCGATGCTTGTTCTTTGAAGACTGAGTTGGATTTTGTTACGGTTCGATCCTCTTTGCAGGTTGAGGGGGTAATTTTCGCCTTCTTGTCGAGTCGGTGGCTTTTGACCCGTTTTGGGGCTGGGCCTTTGGAGGGGGAATCTGTTTTTTTTTCCCCCCACTTTTTGTATTTTTTTTAAGTGGAAGGTCACTTTTTTTTCTTCTCGTAACCTTTCAGTGCGACATCATCTTGCTTGTAGTCGACCAGGGCGGTTTGAATGCGGGTTTTTTTAACGGCGTCACTCCTTTGTAGTCTTTACCCTCTTTTCCTCTCCCAAGATTTTTTGGCATTGCGGCCGCCTTGTTGATGTTGGTCACAGAGCCAGGACACAGAACACGACTCTCCATGGCTTGCATCCGAAGACGAGGTTCCTTCAGTTCAAAACTTGGCAACCGCTTGATCCTGAACTCTGTTTCCTCGCCCCGGTCCATCCCCCTTCTACTCGCCCACGGAATTGCGCAATAAAACATCTTGTTCACGTTTTCTTCCCTTGCCAAGGTCGGAAAATGCTGTGATTCGAGCTTTTCGCCTTAACTTTGATTCCACCCCCGATTTTTTTTTTCCTCCGACCCAGGGATTTGGTCTGTTGCCATACCGTGTTTGACTTTCGCCCCCCATTCCTGACGCCCGCCGCAAAACCTTTCTTCCTCCCTTCATCGTGAGATCACAATGGCTTCCCCTTGTAGAGTTTATCTTTCAAGGAGTTTTTGGCCTCGTTCCCCTGCCTATCGATTCAGAACCCTTGCCGGTTTCCCCCCCCGAAGGGGTTATAGTGTCACGTTTCTTTTCCCCCCCCCCCTGCTTTATGGCTTTCATCTCCGCCCTAATTTATTTCAACGCGTTTCCCCCCCCAAAAAGTGATGTTTTTTTCTGACACAAAGCAAGAAAGGGGATTTTATCCCCTTTTTTTATTTTCAAATGCGCGGGGGAGCACAGCCGCCCTTTCCGCGGTTATCTTTGCAATGGGCGGCTTTTAGTTTATTAACAATCTTGGCGCTTTTTACAAACGATGTGGGCGTTTTCCTCGACTAGTATCTTTTTCTTCCATTTTCCCTATAGGAATCACTTTGGTGTTGCGTAAACTCTCCCTGTTGAGTTTGGCCAGAGTCCTGGTTTCTAGTTCTCCCTGGCTCGACCCCCATCAGAATTACCACAGGAGTGTATTTTGCAATGCCCTGCGTCATTTTGATCTTGACCTCACACACAACGTTATTTCTGATCGTCTTTTCCCCAGGCATAGTTCTCAATTTTTTGTCTTAGCGACGTTTGTTTAACGTTAGATCGTCTTCCCAACCCCCCCGTTAATTGCGGAGAGATTCCTGGTGGGGGTTCAACGCGATCGGCGACAGAAGTTTCCTGTTTCTTTCCCCCTTGCCTTTTCTTTGTTTTTAGAGATCTGCTCACCGATTTAAGGCCCTACCGGGCGAGAGCGATACCACCACTGCCGTGATGGTGAAGATCTCTACGTACTGTAAGTCTCGTGTTCTCGGTTCCACCGTCCCTTGAAGGCTCGCTGCGGCCCCCCCCACCTACCTGATTCCCCGTTCTGATGAAGGTGATCCCCGTCACCTGGACCGTGTCCCTTCTGCCCGCGCTCTGCGACATCCTTCCCAAATCACGCGCTTTCCCTTCTTTGTAGTTTTGGTTACCTATAGTTGTCCGGTTGGCCTAACGTCCTGTTTTCTCGCAATCATGTGTATTTACGCTTGTTTCTTATTTGACGATTCGTTAGAATGAGGGAAGCCTATTTCGCGATATTCGGACGTCGAACGTGTCTTTCCCCCCTTTTTCTCCCATTTCTTCCGTCCATTTTTTTCGAACCTTTTGCTCCCCTTGACTCGGACCTTTTTTGAAATTTTCGACGGGTTACCCCAGAGCTAAAAAGGCTCCATTTCTGCGTCTGCATGAGGGCGACAAGACTAGCGATCCCGTAAGCCTTGTTTGCCGTGGGTTTCTCATCCGGTTGCCTCGCAATACTTCAACTCCCCCCCACCTCATGGCGGCGTGAGTACCCGCCCCCCTCAATTTTTTGAAAATACCTTTTTCTTGGCCACATGCCAGCCTGGCAGTTCGTCTTCGAACGTGGTCCCTCATTTTCGATGATCTGCTAATTCCCTCCGGCTGATAATTCTCCCCACGTTTTATTGCCACGACCGACGTCAGACTCGCTTTTTTAGGAAATGAGATGAGCTCTACACCCTTGTCTGTTTGCCTTCCCCGCCTCTTTCTGACATGCCTATTGCGAATTTTTCCCTTACCTTCTCTTCCGATGTTCTCCGCTGCGTAATAAGTCCTTTGCCTCCTACCTATGCCGCATTCTCGGCTTTCATTAGCCGTTTTCACCAAGTTTTTAGATTTTATCGTTTGACCCCCTCACGAACTCTGAAAGTGCATTTGCATCCTCTGATTTATTTTCGAGTTGGGCTACGCCCCTTTCTTGCTTCGCTTCGAACATCTTTCTTGACCCTCATCCTGAGCACCCTCCTCCCTCTCTAACTGCGTAAATGAAAACCTTAGTGGAGGGTATCCGTCATTTTTGGTCTCTTATTGACGTCTGGTTTTATCGATCCCTAACTCGAATTGAAGGATTTCCCCAGAGTTCCCCAATCTTTGGAACCTGTATGAGAGATAATTTTCATCCGGTCTGCCCTTGTAGACCAACCATTTTTCTACCTGGTCCCCGCCACGTCTCTTTTCTGAGGGAGGGTCCTCCTCCCTTTTAGGCGAAGGACCCCCCCTTTTCCCCCCTTGACTTTACCAGCTTCCAGCCCTCGTGTTCATTATTTGTTGTAGGATAGAAGTTACCTCATCTCTTTTTTCGATTAATTGAAACAAAGGTACTCGTTTTATTGCCCTTGGATTTTCTTGGTTTTTCCCTTCGACCAAGCCGTCTGCCCTTTCTGGTGGACTTGAATATTGTTTCGCCATCCGTCTGATAATGGTCTTTTTTTTCGCCGCCTGCCAAATCACTCGTTCGGCCGTTCCACTCGGTCAACTGTGGATTCGCTTGGCCAAGGTCGAGTCTTGTAAAGGTTCCTCCTGCCCCCATGAAGAGACTTCGTGCCGGACCTTCACGGTTTTCGGGCGCACTCCCTTCCTTTGCTCTCGCTCGGACGTTACGTAGAATGTGCCTGCATACGATTCTGAAGAGGGCTCGTGTTAGTTTTTATTTATAATTTTTGCTTTCCCTCCTTCTCCTTTCATGTCACGTTTTTTTCCCTCCTTTCCTTCCGCAATCCTCCCGCGGTACCTGGATTTCGGTCTATTGTTCTGAGAGGATGATGGTATATTTTCTTCCCCGTCCATCACTAACCCTTTGGGGTACGACTTCAAGTTTTTGTCTCACGCCGATGGTGTTTCGTTCCACTTCTTCCTGTTCTGGTATTGATCCTTTCAGCGTTTTCGTCCTTCCCTTTCCTCCACTTACCAGACCGTAGACTGCAACTTGCTGTGTCCTTGTTCGCTGGGAACAGAAACTTCCTGGACTGCTCCATTGCGATCAGTTCGTCACCCCAGAAGATCCTTGTTTGTGGGCGGCGGCGGAGAATTGCGCACCTATTCCCCACCTGCCAGACTTCTCGTTAATTGTAGCGTCTATAGAAGTTTTTCCCTCCCGCCTTCATTACTAGGTCCCAATTTGATTTACATGAGGGTTCTTTCTTGATTTTTTTGCCTGGTTATCCCCTGTATGAATTGCTTCCAGGGAAAAGTCCTGGACTCTTGCTTTGCTTTATTATGAGCAGCCATCACCGCGCTTTCTTTGCGGTCCGACTTGCCCTTGATCAGGGGTTAGATTCGTCTTTCACGCGACTCCCCGCTCTATAGATGTTACTCATCATTGTTGTTTTCGCGTGCAGCTCTTGTATATGTTGCATTCAGCCCCCCTCCCTCCCGCAAGGGTCACGTCGACCGCCAAATCTTTCGTTTTGAGCTTTTTCCGCCTACCCAGCCTCTTCCGGTTTAACTTTTGACGAGGCTTAATATAATGACTCCCCTTCTTAACAAATACGAGACACCCTCATGACATAAGCCTTTTGCCCCCGAATCGGCGATTTCGAAAACTGTCGCTCTTTCGTACCACTTCCCCCGTCTCTGCGGGGTGCAAGATGTTATGCAAACACCCCCACCCCCCCACCAAACCAAAACCCCCCCCACAAAATTACAGACGCCGCCGTTCCCCCTTCACACTGATCTTTTCTTTCTGCCTAGTTGTCGAATAAAGTACACGTCTATGGCGGTCCACGTCAAGCAAAACCAGTTTCTCCTGTCTTTTACGTGGCTACAGAAGAACACTTACTCTACTCCTTGACCGATAGAGGCAAAGTAATTTTTCCCTTTTTTTTTGTTTTGACTGTCTAACCACCGCTTAGTGAGACCACCCAGTGAACCGCTTTTTCATTCCCCCCATTTTTTTCCGGGAGCAGGACATGCCTCTCGACAATCGCTTACAAGGTCCCCGGTTTTCCACTTGCCGCAGTTCTTCTTCGTATGGCAATAAACGTGCGTTCCCTCCTGGATGCGCCCCCTTCTCCCGCTTGACCCGAACAAAGCCCCTCCCCTCTGTCGAGTTTCCGAGGAATCCTTGCTCCCCTCCCACGTAACCTTACTGTCTGAAAAAAAAGCGGTTTCGCCCCCCCCCCCTTTACGGTTTTTCTCACGGCTTCCCGTTTTTGCAGGATCCGAACTTCAAAGCACTACCCTTGAAGTCTACCCCCATAGAATCTTTTGGACCCGGGCCTCGCTCAGCATGTCCGCATACCCGTGCAGCGCTCAGACGGAGGGAAGAACATCAGGCCTGCCACCCGCAATCTCCCCCCGAACTCCCTCCTTTTTACACCCCTCACCGACACTCTGCATAAACCCCTCCCCTTGACATGGCGTACCCAATTTTATATAGCCCTCCCCCCCCCGTGAGGACCTTCGATTATAAAATAAAGATCCGGAACCAGAGGGCTGTGGCTGGTCACTTTGTCCCGGGATGAATGATCTTGCCCTTTCCCCCCTTCCTCCCCCCTGGATCGCCATGTCCCTACAGGTTTTTTAACTTATGGGAGAGTGTCCCGCCAGGTAAATACTTTTGTCTCTTCAAGGTCGACCGTGTCCCGCTCTTCTCTCCGACTTGAAAACTGGCAATTGCCACCTCCCCAGTCTCGTTTAGATCACCCGTCCTAAATAAGAGAACAGCCTGGTTCCCTTTCCCCCCCCCACGTCCGTTGTCCTTTCGCCCCTGGTAGAGAGCAGTCGGCTATCTGCATTCTCGATGACTTGATGAAGCGAATTTGTTGCCTTTTTTTCCGTTACACAATCCCCCCGTCTTTTCTCGCCCGCGTCGGCAAGACGCTGCGTCATTTGCCCGCTGAGTCAGTTTTACGGTAAATTTACGGCTCTACTGCCAATTAGGATATTCCGGCGCTTTTATCAGGGAAATGGTTTCTGCCAACCTTCCCTAATAGTCCGGTAAGAAACTTTTCTACAAGAGGAAGGTACCTGAGGTTTGGGACATACCATCCTTTTTTCGCTCTCGCCAATCCCTTCCGAACCAGCTTCTCTAAGTAGGAGATGGGCCTCCCTTTTCCCGAAATTCTGCCTCTATGAATGAGAAGATTTGCCCAGCCCACTTTTCTCGTCACAGTCCCCCGGATGGAGAATGTGCCTGACCTCCTATGTGCAAGTAGAGGAATAGCTCAATTCTCCTTTATGGGGCAGTAATTTTTGACCCCAGCCTCGAGGAACAGATCGCCTCCCCCCTGCCCATCCAAACACAGGCCGGCGTTCGCTCTTAGATCCGTTTCCCCCCAATCCCTCTTAGAGACCGCACGGATGAGTCTGAGGTGGTAGAGAGGGTCTCTTCCCCCCCCCCCGGAGGAGACATTGTTCTCTTCCGGTTAGCCAGCCCGTCCCCCTGCTGCACCCGCGGTCACCCCCTGAGATCCTACGTCCTCTTTCCATTCCGGTTCGCCAGAACGATCTCCCTCAGTCCAAACTCGATCTTCCCCTTATCCCCCCATTGAAGTATCAGGCAACGGTCCCCACATTCTGTCGTAATGAAACGCCAGCTCTCCCCCTTGATAGTTTTTACTGAGTTTTTGATACCGCCAATCGCAGGGGAAAATGTAATTCAAAGTGCCGTTGTCCTTCTCCGGTTTCCATTCGGTGTCAGGTAGTTTTTTTTCATCGAGCCGGCCAAGGGCGATGCCACCTTGGACACCCCCGCTTAAGACCACTGCTGGCGATTTCCCCCCAAACAAGTTTTCTCGACGACCTCTTATTCTGGCCGCGTTACATAGTTTGCCAGAAACTAGGCCCCCCAAACAAGTAGGTCAATGTTTTCGGACGACACTTCGTTCTGGTAGTAATTTTCACCCTCCCCCCCCGTTTTTTATTTGCCGCGCAAATCATTCGGGGGGCTACACCGCGACTCACCCCGTTAACGTCGATCTTCACCAGCCCGGCATGACGGGGACCGCAGGCCCATAACTTTTTCAGTTCTGCCCCCCCCCACGCACGATCATTCCCATCCCACGCCTGGCGGCATGGCGACCAGTCGACCCTTTTTCGTAACCACTTTCTCTGAAACCTGTAAAACCGTTCTTTTCTTTTTCACCCACTGTTAAATTTTCGTTTCCCCCCCTTCATGCATCCAGAGACTCGCAGGTGCCGGCACCCTCGGTTGTTGCAAGTGACTTCCCCTCCCCCCTTTTTCAACCGCCCAATACCGCCCCCCGCGGAAATGTCGGCGGTTCCCCCCACTTTTTTGTCACATCCCCTTTCCCCTACCGCATGGCGTGCGTTTCCACCAGTAACGTTTTGGCTAACAAACAAGAGAACTTCACTTTCTGTACTAGCCCTTCTTTTCCGACCCAAATACGACACAGCCCCTTCGGTGGTCCTTGCTTATGCTTCCTTCGCTTTCAGTGTCCGATGATTTCTATAGCCGCCAGGTTGCCGAATTGGTTGATCTCCTCTCAGTCTTTGGAGCCTTGTTTGCTGCGTGCCCTTCTGATAGGGGTGATGATCCCCTTCCCCAGGGAGGGGTCACAGTTTCATCCCGGTCGCGCCCCCCCGAAATCGTTCCCAATCCAAAGGGTTTTTTACCTGCGCCAATGCAATGTTTCCGCCTTTTCCCCCTTCTCTTGACTACCTTAACACATTTGTCTGTTTATGTTGCGCAAACGTGCGATCTCCTTTCTAGGGTTTCCTTCCGTGTTCCGCTGAACCCACTCTACGCCCCTGCTGTCACGGTGGCCCCTTTTAATGGCAGGTAACCGGCCCTGCTAAAAGTGAACTGCTCGCATTCTTTGGCTGTGGGCAGGATATTTCACCCCATTTCCCCATGTCCTAGCCCCAACGCCCCCCCATCTTCCTCTGCCCCATCCTCCGTTGACACTCTAACATTCTTCGTCGGTGTTGCACATCTTACCCATGAAGTGGCCCCGTACTACCCCCGGAGGTTAATTGCTATTCCCCGTCTTTTTCATTGCCAAAGTTCCCGATCCCCCTTAACCAGGAGCCTGTGGCCGAACCCAAAGATCTCCCCCGCACAATTCCCTGCCCCCCCTTTCTCCCCCGTTTTTGCCTAACGCGGCGTGTACGCCCGCACCTTGCCAAGCGGAGCACAAGGCCCCCGCCCCCCAATCCAACTCTTCGTCTGATCAGAAACGTTTTTTTGCCTTACCCTGACTTGAACAAAAAACCAGGCACGCTCACGTCTTTGCGCGCTGGCGATCAAAAAGTACGTAGCAGTATCTCTGCACACTTCATTACGCGGGAAGGTCATGGAAAGGCACAAGGCTTTCCGGTTGAGTGATCCGTAAGCGGAGGCCCGGGGGGGCAAGTTACTCTTTTCCTTCCCCTTTCTACTCCTTTGGTTTTTGTTGTATTTTTCATGATTTACAACGTTTTCCAGCCGGATAATTCCCTCTTAAAACATTGGTTTTTAATGGTCTCCTTAATCCCCCTCCCATGAAATCCTAAAATGTTTTCACTATAGACGAGCTCGTCCCGTTTTTTTACTTGATATCCCCAGCTCCACGTTGAGGGAAGTTTTTCTTCCTCTTCTTCAATTCCACAATTCTATGAAGAGTGAAGGACTTATCTGGTCTCATTTTGCCGGAAGGTTGTATTAAGATTGGTATGGTTTTCATTGAGACTCTCCTGAGCCCTCCTTTCCAGCCCAATTGTCTCGGGGGGTTTAGGGTCAAAAGTTGGTGGTTGGGCCTTTTCCGGGGGGAGTGAACATCTTTGTTCTCAACAGCTTTTAATCGAGCCTCACTTGGGCATCTTTGCACTCCCGTAATGTAACTCCTATGCTGTTGTTCGACCCCTTTTCGTGGGGTATGGTCCCAAACCTTGCATCCTCGAAGAAGTCCTTTTAGTAGTAAATTTTTTTTTTGGCTCGAAAAAGATTCATTGGAGGATGAACCCGGGTTGGTTACGTTGTTTTCCCCCAAAGAGACTTCCACCAGACAGACGAAGCATCTGCATTCCTGACAGAGCGGGAACCGCATTTTTGTATGTTCACCCTGGCCAGAATCGTGGTGATAGGATTGGACCAGGGGCGTGCCCCCCTCATTCTACGATCCCCGTCCTTTCTCCCCCATAAAATGTTCCTTCACTTGCGTTCGCCCTATCCAGAGTAACTTGCGGCCAATCCCCCCCAGCTTTTAGAGTACACCCGTCTTTACCCCCCCCCGCTTTTTCGTCGGTTGGGCTAGAAAGGGTTCTTTGAAAACTGACCCCTACAAGGGTTGTGAAGTTAGAGCAACAGTCAGACGTTCCCATTCCAGCCAAAACTATCTTCCCAACACCTTTCATCATGCTTTAAAAATGGCGGACCGTTGGTCGGACTAGCCCTCCCCGAATCGCCCTCTTAGAAGGAAAGCCCTCAGCCCCCCCCCCCACGAAGGGGAGAGTCCGTGTTTTCCTTGTCTTTTTTGTCGGTTACTCGGCATTGTTCCTATTGATCTTACTTCCACTTGTTTTACTTTCCCCCCCAATTTTGATTTGGCCTGCATCCTTCACAGACGTGCGTTCTCTTGCTTTGTTTCTTTAACGGGTTTGGTAGACGCCCTCCATTTTATCCGCTTTTTTCTGTTGCAATTGGAGTTTTTCTTGTTGGAAAACTAGTCTCTTCCCACAAGAGGTTTTTTAGTTTTCTCTTTACGAGTCTCTTATTCACTGAATTTCAATATATTCATTTTCTGTGGCCCATATAAGACCTGTTGGAGGAAGAGTCCGTTGCCGCCTCAATGGCCCGAATAAGATAAACTTCTTGTTTTGTGCCGGAGCTCAGGGAGCTACCTTTTTAACCCTTCGTCAGAGAGCCTACCCTTCATCGGCATTTGACTTGGTGTGACATCTCAGTCTTTACCGTGAGCCCTAGATATTGTCTCGGTTACCCAGACAAATGATTTAGGAGTCCCGGTTGTTGCCCAGCGGAGTCGAAAGGCATTCAATTTTTTTTAACCTTGCTACTATTGTTTCCTCGCTGAAAGATATTCCTGCGTGCACTTTTACCGAGATCTTCGATCCAAGCCTTTCTTCTTTCGAAATCGCCGAAGTGTGTCTTCGGGTATCTCCCCGGATTAACCCCATATCCCTGCCGCTATTCAGTCTTCTCCCCCACCCCCCCCTTCACTTACCAATGAAACAATATTTTTTCTTCCCCCCCTTCCCTGTTCTTCCCCCCAGGAGCAGAGAGATTTCTTTAAAATTAACTATTTGCCGTGTGTGCGACCCTTTTTCCTTCGACGACGGAACTTTGTTTTTTCTGAACTGTGATTTCACCTTCCGCTGTACTTCATTCATATTTTTGTTAGGACCGCACATGGCTCTTCGTCCTCGCCGTCCTCGAACTTGCCATGAGGGTGGCGCCTTTTTCTTTCCGGTAATTTGCTTTTGGCGAAACAATGCCCTCTAACTCGCGCCTCTACCTGTTTTTCTCCTCGGGACCCGCGATCCCCAACCTGCTGCCTCATCCAGATCGGACGCTTTAACACGAACTGCGCATAATAGCGTTAAGCTGAAATCCCCCGGCCGGTCTTTAATTTCGTTTAATCGTTGCGATTCGTCACACCATTACCAAATTTTCACTGTTCTTTTCCTTTAGAGAATTTCTCCTCCATTTCACATCTTCCCAGACTGGAGGACGGTCGAAACGTGGGACCGTTTCGATCTCGGCTCATGCTATGAATGAATTCTTAGATAACCGGGAGGAACGTCGCCTCGTATCCCTTTGCGTCTTGATGATGAACTGATATTTTTTGAGTTGGCCGCCCACATTGACCGCCCCTAATTTCCTTTTATACCCTGACTGAGTAAGGATTGGATTACTATACAGGGCGTGCCTTTTCCGAGGTCCTCCGAAAGGGACTGCACCTCCCTCATTCCCTCAGTAGTCTAAGGACACATGGAGCCTTACTTCTACTGAGGCACTCTTGCCCCATTTGTTTTACATTTTCATATCCCTCTGCTGCGCTGTTGAGAAGTTTTACCACCAAAACCCTCTGATTGACGCCCCTTATTGTCAGGTCCCCCTCTCTCTCTACGCGCGCTAGAACTGTAGTTTCCCCCATTCCCCCCCCAACCTGAAGTGAGGTGTCAGCCGGTAGGATGTGTAGCTGGTTATTATTTGAATTTTCACCATTGTCTTAGGGTTTTTCATCCTGATGAAAGCAAGGATGCCCTTTTCTACGAGTGCCCACCGCTTTTGCACCTTTGTCCCCCTACGTAGCTTGTTCAGGACGTGCCTCTCCTTGTTCTACTACCATTTCCGTTACCCTGCTTTCTCCCGCAATTAATAAAGCACTTTCCTATATGTCATTGGCGAAGTTTTGAGTCTTCCTTCACCTGCCCCCCCCATATTCTACCGGGAAATTCTTATTTACGACAGCACAGCACAGTGTAACCATCTTTTATTTATTCCTTCTGACCCGGCATTTCGTGGTACGTTTTTCCCTCTGACCCGCAAGGTAGGGTAGGTCCCCCCTGGGTTTTTGATGCGGGGTTGTTCATGCCTAATTCGTTCGCTTTGGGGGCAGGCGACCATATTTTTCTAGTTCTGTAGTACGTTTTTATGTCGCTTTGTGCCAAGCAGCCCGCGGCCCTTTCCGAGTTTAAAGGTACTTCGCGGGCACCTGTCGGCGTTGACTTGTTGCCCCTGTATGCGAGTCCCCAGCAGAATCTTGAGGAAACAGCCCAATTTTTTGCGCACACCCTCGCACTTTTTTCTTTCCTTCGCATCCTTACCTCTTCTTGATTGAGCAGGTTTTTCCTTTTTCCGATCGCGACGCGTGGAGGTCTTGGCTTTTCGTATTAGATGATGGATCCCCTTTTAGCATTTTCCCCCTGTCTGATCTTTGCTTTTTGATGAGAAGGCAGATCCTTCGCCTTCATTTTCACCACGGTTAAATGTGTCGCTTTTCGATTTGCGTCGATGGACGATTCTATTTAAGAGAACCCCCCTTTTTGGACGACAGCCCCTTTGTTGTTGTAACGTCCGCCTTCTCTTTGGTCGCATAAAGTCCTTGGGACGATTCTCCGGTTCCCCCGCTGCTCTCTCTTTTATTTTCTTTAAAGTACGATAAAGTAGTTTTTTCACCTTTCTTTTGACCTCTTGAAAGCATGGAACTTTTACTTTGAATGCGCCCTTCATGATCATTGCGACCCCAGCGACCTTGTGATTTCCTCACTTTGCGGCTACCTGTTCCCACTTCACCCCCCCCCCTTTCCGCGATCGTCCTTTTCGAGGATTTCCGGTTTTTTCATCGGTAAATTTTTTCTGTTTCCTTTCCTTTGTTCCTGTCTTTTTCTTTTTTTTGGGATTTTTTTTTATCCCTTTTTTCACGTAGACCTCCACAGGGAAACTGGGACTCGGCTTTCTGTTTTCCGCCTTCATCCCACCTTCTTCCGGTATAATTCCCCTTTTTTGTTCTTTCTTTTGACTGTCGACCCCGATTCGTTTTTCCTTTTTCTTCCTTTTGTTGTTGTTTTCCTGATTTCTTGCGTTCTGCATCGTTTCATGCAGGGGACAAGTTTCCACCTCTTCTTTTTCTTCCTGTTCCCTCGACCCAATACGCTTCCGGCTTTCTTCCTCGGCTTCAGATTTGAATCCCCTCCTGCCCCCTATTGCCCACCTCATTCACCACGAACTCCCCCCCGACCCGAGGCAGATTTCACCCCACCCTTTTTTCCAGGACCCTCTGCCCTTTCCCCCCCCCCTTTTGCAGATTTTCTTCCGAGACTCTCCGGCCCTCCCTTTATTCTTTTTCTTTTCGCCTTCTTATTTACCCGTCTGGCCATACAGGCCCCCCCCCACAATCATGTTAACTTGTCGTGGTCGACCTCCGAAACTTCCTCCTCTTTGTTCCAAAGCCTTGGAAACTTCTGATGATTAACTACCCTCTGATTCGAAAACAAGTTCCATGTGTCTTCCCCCCCACTGTTTGGATGGTTTTTTAATTGATCTCCAACGCCGACACAGCGCTCCGCATCCAGATTCCCTCTTTCCCCTTGATTTTTTTTTCTAGGTCTCGCATCCCCCCCCCTTCGACAGAAGGCCTCCAACTCCCTCCCTCTCCCCCAGAAGCCTCCCGCTCTCGTCTCCCCCTCCCGTTTTGCAACTGCTCACCCGTAAAAGCCTCTGGAACCCCCAATTCGCGTCCCACACCGCTTATCATAAAGGCTCTTCTTGCAGGAGCATCCCTACCCCTTTTCTTTCAAGACCTTTCCGCTACCGGGAAATATTTGTTTTGCCCTCTCTTCTGGCCAATCCAACGTGACGCCGCTATTCCTTCGGTTCCCCAATGATCATCCTCCCCCCAGACCATGCCGACAGATGAGTGATCTAACGCCACCTCCCCCTAGATTAACATGAGCTCTCCTCTCTCGCAAGGCCCCCTGTCTTCTCCAGCACTTCAAGTCGTCAGCACCCTTTGGATTCGGACGGTCAGTCTGGTACTCTGTGCCTGGCGAAACCTGTCTTCTGCCCTTCTACCCCGCCCCACTTCTTTTGACTTCCATAAATTACATTCATTTGTCTTCCTCCCCTGTCCTATTGTCAGCTAGCTCCTTGGACCTTTCTAGTTTTGGACTATCTCGGCCCCCGCCTAAGTTACTTATACTATCACCCAGTCCTTTCCCGAATTATTGAGGATGCCCATCCTCTTTTTATTTTGCCCGTTTCTAGCGGCGAGGTCCTCTTTCGCGAGTGTTGCCAAGCTTGATCCATCGCAATGTCCTTTGGGAGAGGCCCCATCCATACCGTTTTTCCACTCCTGAACTCCCTTTTTCACGTCTGCCCGTATGTTTTGAGTGAAGCCTAATCCCCTTCATTCTTCTCGATAGTCTCTTTCCTCTTACTCGTCTCCCACCCGGCCGTCTTTACCCCTCTGAATCGAAGGTTTCCAGTCCACCTCTGCAAGCATTTGCTTCGGGCTCACTGAGGAGGTTTGATATCAGTTGGCGAGATCGTTTTCCCTGTTCCCTACTCACTCTTATAAGTATGGATCACTGGGAGCCGGGTCGAATTAATTAAGCCTGAATGAGAACACCTTTCCAGACGAAATCGACCCCGTCGAGAATCACGCCGCCAGGAGGGAAGACGGCCTGGAAAGTTTCTCTTGTTTCCGTATCTGACCTTAGTACGAAATTATTGGAGAATTTTTGGCTACGTGTTTCAACCCTTCCTTCAGCCCCCCTCCCCCCACAGCCCGTTTATGTAGCTCTCGATCCTTCTGTGTCCACTCCTCTGCTTTCCGCCAAGTTCTGAGGCAGGTTTTCCCTTTTCGTTGTCCCCTGGAG
>Ga0179591_1232116_pt1 | contig 17937 bp, 26 predicted proteins | sample CZOMad2_1_08_16f_FD_182891 | JGI IMG/M metagenome (GOLD analysis project Ga0179591, IMG submission 182891) | Vadose zone soil fungal communities from Angelo Coast Range Reserve, California, USA - CZOMad2_1_08_16fungal (PacBio error correction) | ecosystem: Environmental > Terrestrial > Soil >... | reverse complement strand
CCACATCTTTCCGTTACTTTTTCCTTTTCTTTCGCTTTTCCCTCGGTAGCCCGTCCCTTTCTCTGCAGTCCCCCGACGGGGTTCACCGTCGTGGTTTTCTTTTTTTTTCTTTCTTTTTTGGTTTTTTTTTTCTTTTTTTTTAGTTCCCTTGCCCACCCCTTCGATTGTCCCTATGTTGCTCTTTGGTGGGGGCCCCCTCCTTGGGACCTTTCTTTTCACCTCCCCGCGTACCCGACGCCCTTAATGATTCAGCTGACCATGAGATAAAGTGCATCCCTCCCCCGGGCCCCTCTAAAATCCGATTCCCTTCGTTGACTTTCCTTCTTGCGTTATCTCCCGCCTTTTCTCGCTCCCATCGTACCCCCCCTCGCTTTATGACGTTTGACCCGTCCCCGATTTTGGACTTTTGTGGATCCTCCTTTTCCCTTTCCTTGATCACGTAGTCAATCATCCCCTCCTTTTGGTCCCCCACTCTCTTGGTCCTTTTTTCCTCCCCCTATGGGGCCGCTCAACAGAAAACCCCCAAGTTCGTGTGGGCCGAGGTTTGAGGACCCCGTCTGCCTTCCCCCCCCTTGTTTCCAGTTTATCATAGTCCATTTTCCTGCACTCCCCTCCCCCGGACTGTTTTCCCCTCCCCTTGCACGATTCCACCTGATTTTGATTCTGCATCTTCGTTGTGTTTTCTACCCCCCCTTTTCTTCCCTTTTTTTTTTTTTTCCCTGCCGAGCGGACTATCGGTTATCTTTCTTTTTTGTAGTTTTCTTTGGACCGATGTGTCTCGGTCCACACCTGCTTCACGTTTTAGTGGAAAGTTTTTTGGTTGAATGATGTGGTCCGTTTTTCACCCCTACTGCTCTTTTTGCCCTTGCGGGTCCTTTCGTCCCCTACTTTTTTTTTCCTCTCCTGCGCTTTTGGTCTCGAGTGTCTTTTCCTTTGTCCCCCAACCGAGCTCTGCTTCACAACATTGACAAAGTGTCCAGAAGTTTTTGTCTTGCTTCGTCTCCCTTTATGTTGTGCTTTTTCCCCCGGTTGCCGTTCGTTTTTTTCCTCCCCCTAGTTTTTTCTGGGTCTTCCTGTTCTGTCCTTTACCAAACAAGTCGGGAAAGTAGACCACAGGGGCTTTGTCCGATTTTTCCCCCTAGGTTTCTCCCCCGTGTCGTCCACCCCTGGTTCCTCTTGATTCCCCCTACCCTCCCCTGACGAGGAATTAGTCATCTCCTGTCCCCTGGTTTTATACTTAAGTGTTGACATTTCCTGTTCTTTCCGAGGAGCGACAAACCTCCGATTTTTTTCCATTCCCCTCCCTTCCCCCTCCCAGACCCACACTTCCCCGATCTTTTTTCCCCTTCGCAAGGGAGAATAGGGAAATGCCCCCTTTTACCCCTCTCAGGAACCCCCCTGACCCATCTTCTCCTCGCTCCCCCCCCCCCGCCCGCTCCAAGTCTTTTATGGATTCTTCCCTTAAGCAATGAGGAGCCCCCGCCCCCAAACGCCCATCCGACGCCCCCTCCCGGCGGTGTCTCTAATGTTTTTTTTTATTCTTTTTGTGGGTACCCCTTTCCTCAACCGCCGTAAAAATCCCCCCGTCATTAGTATGCCGTCTTTGGAAACTTTTGTAGTTAGTCAGGACTCCCCTTTTTCCCCCTGGTTGGGAGAGGATTTCTTTTTACGGACTTCCCTTTTTCCTTCCCTTTTTTCAGCCGTGATTTCCCTCCCCTGCCATGTCCCCTTCCTTTAAAAGCTCCCGTTTTTCCAGTCTATGGGTAGCCTTTCCGCGTCTTATAGACCCCCCCCTAAATTCCCCCTTTGGAACCTTTTTTTCTTACGCCTCCTCTCCCCCTTCTCGTATCCCTTTTGTTCATGAGTATCAAAAGATTGACTGTATTGATTCAGCGAGGAGAGCCTTCCTCTTTTTTGGTCTTTGTTTCCTTTTCCCTTCGTTGAAATTCCCCCCCTTAGAGGTTTGAATTGCTCTTGCGTTTTTCGTCCACGCCTAACTTCCCTCGATGGTAGGAAGGCCAAGAAGACCCACGGAAAAGCCTAATTCTTTGTCCCAGTCCCTTTCTTCCATCGCCGAAAAGAGAACCCCCAAAGACCGTCCCCTCCGACAAAGTCTCCCCCTTGCCAAATCATCCCTCCCGTTTTCTTTTTGTAGGGGCCTGTGTTATGTTGAGGAGATTCTTGTTGGACCTTTGGAGAAGTTTTCGCGATGTCTTTCAGGCTCGTTTGAAGCCGAGACCCACTCCAGAGACCCCCTCCGTTGTCACAAGTCTCCTCACCTTCGTGGTCCTTTCTACCCCCCCCCCCCACCCCCCCCCCCACCCCCCCCCCCCCCCCCACCCCCACGACAAACCGGTTCCTTCCCCTCTCTCGTTTGAGTTGAGTGATTTTTCGACTTTCCTCTTTTTCTATCCTTGTTCCCGAAGCGACCCTATTGATTTCGGACAACCCCCCTTTTCGTTTCCAGTCCCCCTTGAAAATGTCTTTAACCAACGGGGACCCCTTGAAAGTTCTCCCCCCCCACCTTTCGTGTGGGGGGTTTGGTTTTACGTTTTTTTAATTGTTATTTCATCCCGGCGTCCCCCCCTCTCTTTTCCTTTGAGGTTCAGACCCCCCCCCCCTCGAACACCTCCACCGTTCGTTGATTGGGCAGTCAGCTCCCCTCTATCGCGGTCCTTTCTTGAGATTCCCCCTTCACAAGCACCCCCCTCTTGCAAAACCTTTTTTTTCCCGGCTTTTCTTGAAGGTTCTTTCACTCTCCCCTTCCCCCCTTCCCCTTTCCTTTTTCCACCTTCTTTGTTGAAGAGCCCCAGTTGGTTGTGGATCCACTTGACCGTACTTGGATTTGAACTCCCTTTTTCCCAATTTCCTTCCTTCATTTTCCCCCCCCCCTACATTTTTACACCCAGAATGATGTGTGTTTTGCGGCGGTAGTCCTTGCTTTTCCTTTCGTGTCCCCTCCCTTTCGGGCCGTTTTTCTCCCCGTGAATTCGGTTTCGACCACTCTGAAACTCCCTTTTTTCGCGAGTTGCCCGTTTGTACTCCCTTCCTTTATTCCTGCTCCCCCCTCCCACCCCCTTCCCATTTCTGTTCGTACTTATTACAGGCTCTTACTCCCTCTATATAAACCCCCGCGGATTGCTGGTATCCTCACGATTCCCCCCCCACTCTAGCATATATTCCTGCGAACCCCCGTGGAATGACTCCCCCTTCCACTATGGATGTTTTTTCCCTCGGTAGAGAAACCTTTGTTCCCCCTGTGCTATCCTTGTAAAGGGAAAGAATCCCATCTGGAGGTTCCCCCTGGCGACCCCCCTTCTTTTTCTACCTCTTGCAAACGTTTTCCTCCCCCAAACCTTCCCCGCTCCCCCCCCCACAACCATTCCCTTTCCCCCCTGGCGATACCAGATGGAAATAACACTGAGGGACAGTCCTCCTAAATCCTTTCCCTCTTTCACTTAGGCTTCTTCCCACTCAGACTAGTTTTGTGTGTTTTTTGGAGGCTTTTTTGCTGTGGCTTTGTATCTTTTCGCGTCTGACTTTTTCTTTCGGGCGTCTGGGGTGATGGGAGGGTCCTGAGGCGTGGATGGCCTTTGGGGCATGTTTTCGAGGTCGTTTTTTGCTTCCGGTTTTTTTAGCGGGGCGTTGATGGTGTGTTGCGTTCTTTCCTTGTTGCCAAGGAGGCGTTTCTTGTGCAATTTGACTTTTGTTGGGCGGCCCTGCGGTTTTGATCCTCCGGTGTCTTCGGTTTCTTTCACCCTTGCACACCTTCTTGAATGAACAAAGAGAAAACATCCCGTGCCTCCCTCACCCCGCCCTTTCTATACAGTGACCCCTGCCCCCCCCCCCCCAATGACTCAGTTTTTTTCTTTTTTTTCCCCCTCTAACTCCACAAGAAATTCCTGACCCCCTCCCCACGTGGCCAGAGTCCAAGACCACTTCCCTCAATAACCCCAGTTCCTCCCCCAAACCAAGAAACCTCCTCCAAACCCACCTCCCCCCTCCTCCCTCAAGACCCGTTTCCCTTCTTAGCCCTCTGTCCCCTTGCCCCCATCCCCCCTCTTCATAAACATCCCCCCCTCAGCATCCCCCACCCCTTACCGTTTTCTTTTTTTTCTTTGCTGAAATCCCCCACTCCCCCCACCTCTCGTATCCCCCCCCCAGACCTCACCACTCTTTTAGTTCCCCCCCTCCCAGTTTGGTGGCTTCCCAAGTCCCCCGATCCCCCTCCCCAGATCATTCCTTTGGAGAAGTCTCAATGGCACTCCCCCCCCCCCCCACAGCCGGGCCCCCGTCCCTCGCACCCACCCAGCGCGCAGCCCCCCTTCCCCCGGACAACCCTTCCCACAGCCCCTGTTCCCCCCTTTTCCCCCCAAATTTGCAAAGTCCCTCAAACCCCCCAGGGAAGCCTTGTCCACTACCTCAAAATCGCAACCCGTGACAAAGTACGGAGTTTCCTCCAGAATCCTTTTTTTTTTTTTTTAGAAGATCTATCTTCCGTAGTGTGATTTTGAAGATTGGGGCGTTTTTGAAAGAAAAATAGAGCGGATTTCTGCGGTTCACTCCAAGGCTTTATTCTCTGGATTTTTTCCGTTGCTAACTCTTTAAAAACGAGAGGGAAGAGGAATTGGACGTGGAGAAAGAAGAAGGAGGAAAGGGTATCTGTATTTAGGTTTTTTGTCTTCTTCCACAGTAGGACAAAGTCGTTTGGATGGTACTTTTTGTGGGTGTCACCGGTAGTTCCCCAGGTTTCTGGTGAGAATGCCCTAGAAATTCTCTGGACGTTTTTCTTGAACTCCCTTTTTTTTTGATGATTGTTTTTTCAGTTATCCTCTTTATTGCACTTTTTTAGTCAATTTTCCCTGCCCGGTTTTGTCTGAAGAGGTTTTGCTTTGTTCGTGGACGGAGTTTTGGTTCTTGAAATTTGTCGTCCTGTACCCCACTTCCCCCACCTCCACTCTTCCCTTTTTTCTTCTTCTGGTGCTTTTTCTTGGCGATGGGATCCTAGCTGAGAGGTTCTGATGTTTTGGTCATTAGCTCTTTTTTTTCCTTGGTCTTTGGCGTTTTCTTTGTGAGGGTCCGTGAGTCCCAGGTAATCAGTTTCGTTTCCTGCTTGTTGATTGAGAGCGCGCCGTGCCCCGTATTCCTCATGCTCTCTTTATATGGAGGATGTTTGATCTGGGGGCTTGGTTTAGTGAGATTTGGTCTTACCGGACTTAACGTTTTTCTGATGGGACGGCTTTTCTTTGGCTATTTTCCGGCACTTCTTGCTGTGATTGGTGGCCCCTGATGGGTTCCTGTCTGTGTGTGGTCAGGTCTTACATTTTTGGTTTTTTTCTTTTTTAGCTTTCTTCCTTCCTTCTTTGGTAGGTCCTTTCTTCCGACTTTGTCTTTTCGACTGAGGATTGTTCTGAGTTTTTTTTCTTAGCCAAGTACCTCCTTTTTTTTCCCGGTGACCTCACATACAACCACCCACCCCACCAAGACTCAAGAAGAAAACCTCCCCCAGTTTTTCCCCTTTTGCCCCCCCCCCCACCCAGACTCCTAAGGCTCCCATAAAAACCCGTCCCCCATCCGAGAAAACCTCCATTTCCCACCCTCCAACTGAGGTCCCCCCCCTTCCACACTCCTTTCCTCAGACAGCCCCCAGGACAGGACACGATCCCCCCCCCCGGAATAATCCCCTGCAGAAGACGACACGAGGGGCCCCCCCCAACGCCGCTGCCCCTTTACAGATAGTTTCGAGGCCCCTAGTCTTTTTCAATCCCCAATCTCCCTTCCCCTGATTTCGTGTCCTCCCCTGCTTGGTTTCCTTCCTGTAGTCAGCTTTGCTAACATTGTTCCTTTTAGAGTTTTGGGTTGTGGTCTGCTGTTTCCCTTATCGTTTCTTCTCCTGCCTATCTGTTGAATATTTGTTGCCCCGTTTGCGTAAGGGGGCCCGTGGTACCCTTTTATTCTTCGACTTTGAGATCCTCCCCGTGCCGACCCTAAGTGAAGTGGCCTATAGATCCCTTTTATTGCGTTTTTTTTTTCTCTGGTCTCCGTCGATTCTTCTGAATCTTCCTTTTTGTCTTTAGCTTAACCCTTCCGGCTTGTTTTTTAAGCCTTGGGGAAAGTACCCTCTCCTATCCTCGTCTCAACTGACAGTTGGCACAAAGCCAACTCGGGGTCGTGGTGGTTGGACCCTTCTGCCTCTTGCACCAGCAGTGAAGTTGTCTTTTTTGGAAGGATGGATGTCCCGCAACTTTAGTCGCCCTTCCCTTCCCCTGAGGACTATTCCTGATAGCCCTCCCCTTCGTCTTGTGAGCCCCGCCGCTACACTCTTCCCCTCTCCCCCAGCGTCCCCCCCAACGTAGACCCCCCGAAATCACTCCTGTCGTTGTACTGGCACGTGTTTTTCCCCTCCGCTCTCGTGGTGCGTCGATTGTTTTTTTTTCACCGTCCCCCCTTTTTCCCTTCATGGAAAAGCAAGTAGTGTTTTTTCTGTCCTCACCCCCCGCGTAAGGAGGTCCCCCCCCCCCCAGTTTGGCCTTTTTTCGTTTGTTTGTTCCGTGGTTTCTCCGGCTTTTGGCCTCCCCCAACAACCCCCAAATGAAACCGAGCTTTTTTGTAATCATTGGTCTCCTTTTTTGCCTGCCCCTTACCCCAGTCCTGCCTCCTTTTTCGATGATCTGAAGATCCCCCAATAGCCCTCCCTGATTGTTCTATCTATGTTATTCGTGATTTAACGCCTGATGTTATCGAAGACGGTCTTTTTCCGAGTTCCCCCCGCCCACGTCCCTTGTAGAAACTTTTCGGGTTTTTACCAGATTTTTCTACGGAAGGCTGACTCGCTGTGATTTTTTTTGAAAGTCCAACTGTTCTCACCTTTTCTTTTCGCTTCTTCTTCCCCCCCTTCTTCAAAATCTACAGGTAGAGTGTCAGATTCCGTATTTTCTTATTACTTTTTTTGGCAAGTTTGTTTGTTAAATGGTACGTATTCTGGGCCCTTCTTTGACGGAAATTGACCCTAGATGACAATCCCCTCCCCTACCCCGGCGAAACGGGTGAACCGAAGGCCTTTTCCCCCCCCAGGAAAAGGAGAACCTTACCGCGTCTTTTTTGTTTCACGTCTGGTGAGTGTCTTGAGTACTCTTTTGTTGGATGGGACCTCTCTTGACCGCTGTTCCTCCCCTTTTCTGTTAGTTTTTTCTTTTTGGGGGGGGGGGGGGGGGGGGGGTGGAGGGGGGGGGGTTTGGGCCCCCGGATTTCTCCTCGGTCTGATGGATTCCTTTTTTCTTCTGCTTTCCTTTCCAGTCCAGTCTTCTTCTTACGGTTTCCCTTCTTAACCCCCCTCCCCCCCTCTTTCCCACGGATCTTGCTTCGCGGGCTTCCCGGCTACTTTTCTTCTCGGGTTTTTTCATCCTCCCAGACCCCCCCGGAAGTCTTTCGAGCTGGCTAATCGTCATTTTTCGCGGGCCCCCTTTTTGTCATCGTCTTTCCTGGGGGTTTCCCCTTAATTTGTTGTTTTTTTTATTGGGGCCTCCTTTTGGACAGCATTCCCCCGTCGAGGGATGAATTCTTGGCAAGTTTCTGTTTCTTCGGCGATCTTCCCCCTTTTTTTTTTGTAATTCCCCAACTGTGTCTTCCGGCCATTTTTTCTCCCCCCACCAGCCGGTTGACACAGGGTTAAGTTAGTTTCCCCGATTTTTCAGGGTCACCCCTGTGCCTTCCCCGTACCCCTATCCCGGGTCCCTGTGTTCCGTCTGGGCGAATTCCAGTCACCACAGAAATTCTAAGGAACTGCCCGATCGCCCCTTGTTCTAGTTTGGTCTGTAGGGAGGTTTCTTCTTTCCTTCTCCCGTTCCTAAAGAAATTCCAACAGATTCCCCTTTTGCTCGGTTTGATTTTTCTGCCGCGGATTTTTTCCCCTGGAGTGGGTGAGGCTTAGGTGCACGGGTGACTCTTTTTTCCGCTTTGTTTCGCCGTTTCACTTCCCCTTCTGTTTTTTGGGTCTCTTTTGCCCTTTTGAGCGTTTGACTCCCCCGCATTTCATTGCTATGTTTCTCATCTTCATTGAGAAAGAAGGGCCTTTTCCCCACTTCCCACCTTTTTTCTATAGTGACCCCCTGATGCCGGAATTCAGCCCTTTTTCCCAATTCTTCTTTATGGTTAACACCCCAGTAAGTGCTTTACTCCTTTGATTCGTCAGGAAGGTTGTTCACGGCTGGTTTCCTCTTTTTTTTTGGTTCTCCCCCCTCTCAGCAAGCCACCTAGTTTCACTTTTTTTTTTTTTTTGTATTTTGCGCCCGCCCCTTTGGCCGCGTTTTTTTCTACTCCACATTCGGGCCTCTCCCCCTGTCTACAACATTTCGTCCCTCTTTAAACAAGTATAAAAGTTATGCGTTTTGATAGGTTTGTTTTTTCAATCCCCCTCGCCTCTCTCCCCCTTTTGCCTGCGCTTCCTAACGTTCCCTCTCCCCCTCCTTTTTTTCCCGCGGGCACCCCCGCGGTGATTAGGGGCCTTGTGAAAGGAGGTTCCCCCCTTCTTCCACCAAAACCTTTTCTCCGTCGTGCAACGATTTGGTTTCTTCAGAGAATTTTTCACGTCTCCCCCCTCCCCCCCAACGCCCCTCCAGTCCCGTCGTGATCGTTCGGTTCCTTTTTTGCGCACGGACCCCCCCCAACTTTACTCGCTTGTTTTCTCCCCATCTCTTCCCTCCCCCTCCCTGAATGGCTTTTTCCCCCCCCTTTTTCCCGGTGCGTAAGTAGGAGTCCCTTTCCCAAATCCGGCAAGTTCATGTTCGTCTCCCTTTTCCCCCCACCCGTCGCCCCTCAACTTTTTTTTTTTTTTTTGGACACCTTTGGTTGTGTCGGGTTATATGGGAAGAGTTACTGCTTCCTGTCCTCCTTTTTCCCCCCAGTCGCTTTCTTCTCAAATTTTTTAAATCACCGACGCCCCACCTTCTTTCACCCGTTGGCCTTTTCTTTAAGATCTTCCTTGACCCCGTTTTTCTGGCTGTGCTTTTCTGGTTTCCCCCCCCCTGGCGATTTTTATGTTTCACGTCGGGTAAAACGATGGGCATCTTAATTCTCTTTGCCTTTTCCCCCTTCCCAGTTTTTTAACATCTGACGTTGCCGAAGTCTTTTTTTCCCCCTCCCCGTGGCTGCGTTCCCCTCCCCCTTCGTGTTAGGGAATCTTCGGTCCCAGGAAAATTGTTCCAGAACCCTTTTTTTTCCTTCGGTTCATTCCTTTTGGTTTGTTGGAAACCTTTCTTCCCCTCAAGAGGAGGCCTTTTTTCACCCTTGGAAGACTTTTTTTGCGTGTCGAATTCCTTCTTTCTTCGATGTCTTTTTTCTTTCACTAAATCCTTTTTTTTGAGATGAACCCCCAGCCCTAGGCCGTTTTTTTTTCGGCCTTTCGACGCCCTTTCTGCCCTCGGAAATTTGCCCGCCCTTCTCTCAGTGGCCCCTTTGGGGTGGTTAAAGCGAGTAATACGCCCCGGGGCCTTCGATGTCCTTTTTCTCGCCTCTGGTCGTTTCCTTGTCACTTTAGTCCGCCCTCCCCCTGTCCCGTCATTTCTCATCTTTGCGGCACACCCTTAGTCTGTTAATTCTCTCACAGTTGCCTCCATGGAAGATGGGGCAAGTGTTTTTCACCCTACCTCCCTCATATATCTCCCCTTTGTTTTTTTGGACGATCCCTTCCTTCCCTCTTTTCTATTCTGCGCAGGTTCTTCACCGCCCGAGTTGCCTTGTTTTTTGATGCCATTGATTTTTGGGAATAACGGAGCCTCTCTGCTCCTTTCCTGTTCCTTGATTCCCTCGCGTTTTTGTTTGGCCCCGTCACCCCACGTCGGTGGGTCCTGCCGTTTCTTTGTCATCTGTAGTTGAAGAAACGTGTTGAGATAGGGAGTCAGTTTCACTTTTTCGGACGACCCTTTTTCTTTTCGTTCCCCCCCCTGACTTAAAGTCTCGGCCCAATTTCTTTTGGCCCCAGCTTTTTTTGCGTCGTGCCCCCCTTCCCTCATGGTTTTGTCAGTCGATGTATTGTTATTGGGAAGAACGTCTGGTTGCAGATCTTTGTCCCGGTTTCCTTCGTGTTTTTCCCGTTGAAAGGGATTTTTTTTTCATTCCTCTTTGCAACCCACCCTTCCCCCCCCCCCCTCCTTTTTTTGAAGTTTGTTTTTTCCCCCCTTTGGTTTCCGTCAATCCAAACAGTCTGGTTTCTCGCGTTTTTTCCCCCCTTTTGTCCCCGTACCCCCGCGTATGCAGCTGTGCTGGTACCTCTTCTTTTCCTTTTTTGATGGACCAACCTCTCTCCCGGGAGTTAAGGGTCCCAGGTGATGTTGTTGTGCTCTTTCTTTCCCCTCCCCCCTAGGGCTTGTGGTCGTCTGGGCAGTTGTGCAATTTTTTTTTTTTTTCGGCTCTTCACTAACATCCCCTGCTCGGGTTTCTTTCCTTCGCTTTTTGATGGCACCCCCCCCTTCGACATGAAACTGAGACGATTCCCCTCTTCTCCTGCGCCCCGGATCTTGTGAACAGTCACCCCCTTTTTCTTCCTGCGGGATCTTTCCTGCTCTTGGGTTGTAAACCCTTGTCTAGAGTTCAGTTTTTCCTGGTCTAGGGATCGCCGCGGAGGTTCCTTTTTTCCCCCCACAAAAGCCAGCTTTTCCCCTCCTCCTACCTCTTTCCCCCCGGTCCCCCCCCTTTCTCTCCTCTTCCCCTGTCCTCACCTTGTGCACGTTAGGTTTTTTTTTTTTTAAAGTCACTCAGCCCCACAAACCGACGCTAACCTCACTCAAACCCACTTACACTTTCTGACTGGTTTTTGGTGAGTTCTTTCTCCTCCCCTTTTCTCGCAACATTCCCCTTTTAGAGGTGACTCTCGGTTTGATGCCTTTTCTCTTTATTTATTGTAAGTGTGACGTAGACCGCATTGCAAAGAAAGGTTTTTTCGCTGTTTTTCTTTCCCCTTGCGGTCGTCAGGGTTCACAACCTTTGGGGGACCCCTTTTTTTTTTTTTGTTCATTTCCCTCCCTTTTTCCTGAACGTTGTGTTGGGAAGATCCGCGACCCAAACAAGTTTTTTTTTTTTCCGTTCAGACCTGCCCTCCGTCTTTTTTCTTTTTTTTCATGTTCGCGTCCCCACCCCGCGCCCGTCTCGCACCCACCCTTTCCTTTTTCGCCCTTCCCTTTTTTTTCCCCTCTATGCTTTGCAGGGCCCCCAAAGATACGGTTTTTTTTTTTTATTTTGTTTTGCCGCTTCTGCATCTCCCTTCCCCGCAGGAGACTTTTTTAACCACCCCCTTTTTTTGATGTTTTTTCTTTTTGACGTCTTACCCTTTTCCCCCTCGCCGAATTCTCTTGTTCAAACTAGAATAATAACTGAAGATACAGGCACGTCCCCCTTTTTTTACACGAACACCTCCCCTCTTTTACGTAAACCCCATTATTTGCCCCCTGTTTTTTTTCTCAAACGAGTCCCTCCGCCCTCTCCGGCTTCCCCTCTTTTATGCGTCGTTTTTTTTTTCCTTCCTGTTTGGGATGTTGTCTTCTTTTTGGAAGTTGTTTTTTTGCTTTTTTGGTTTTTTCCCTCCCCTCTTGATCCTTTTTCCGTTCGCCGATACCCTTTCCCTTTTTTTCTTTTTTCCTCGGTCACTGTAGACTACCCCACGTGTAGCATTACCCAGTTATAGAAGCCAGAGATTCGTCCCGTTATTTTTTAGATAACTTTTACCCGAAGAGTTCCGTCTTTGCGACTTTTTCCCCCGGTTCGTCCCCACAGCTCACTGGGCCCTGTTTGCTCATGGGGGTCAACTGCAGTTATAAATTTTTTCGGTGGTTTCCGTGGTAACTCCTTACCTCCGGCGTTTCGTCCCCCGACTTACTATTTTCCCTACATCTACCATGAACCCCCCTTTCTCTCTGTTGGAGCTACTTCCTTTTTCGTTCCCGTCTTTGTCGGTTTTGATTCTTCCCCTTGGTCCCGTCCCACCTTCTGACAAGTGCTTTGGGCCTTTTATTTTTAGGTTAAGGCCCAGCAGACCCGTTTTTTTTACAAAAGGTTGATCCCCTTCTCTGTGTTTTTCCACCCCCCGAGAACTTTTTGGGGTGCCCCTTGTCCCCCCACATTTCTCTTTGCCACTCCCTTTTTTTTTCCACTCGCTCCTATTCCCCCCACAAGAGTAAATTAGATTGGGAGGTCGGTGCAGAGATGTGCCTGATGCTTCTCGCTGGTCTTTCTCCCTGACGACGTTACACACTCAGCACTAGTAAAGCTTCCGTTTCACTTTTCGAATACCCCTTTTTTTTTTCGCTGAGCCTTCCCGGGAACATTTTAGTATTTTTTTTTTTGAATTTTCTTCGTCTTCTTCGGGTCTATAAACCGCAGGAAGGCTCTTCGCTGCAGAACATCCTGTGCTGTCCCTCTCTTTTTTCCTCTGCAACCAGCTTTGCCTTCGGCATCCCCCTAGTTTCGTTCTCATCGGTTTGCCTTGTTCCTTGATTCAGAACGTGACTACCCTTCCCGGCTCCTGACCCTTAGATCCAGCTGCCGTTTTTTTTTTTTTCCACACGTCTCTCCCCGAGGCCCCCCCATCGAAAATCCCCAATAAGACCGGAACTTCGCCTTGCTTCTCCCCTGACTTTCCCCCTCACCCCTCCTAGGGTACTGGACCCCTTAACCGAAATTTCCTTTGAACCTCCCTTTTTGGACTCTGGTCAAACATTGCTTTTCCCTCACCCTCAGAAGGGCTTGAGCCTGAGGTTCCCCTTTGGTCTGTGGTGAGGTCTTTTTTTTTCGGGAGGTCGACTAGGCATTTCATTCTGTGATGTTGTGGTCTTTGTGGTGGATTATGAGTGGGCAGAGGAGTGTTTTTTTTAGTTTTTGTTTCCCCCTCCTGGCCTTCGGCGGCGGCTGTGATTGCGTCCGGTCTTTTTTTTTTCTTTTTTGTGGTGTTCTTTTGTTTCGGCTTTTCTTTATTGGAGTTTTTTTTTTGTTTTTGAGGGTCAAAAGTGAACAAAAAGCTTCTTTCTCCTGCCCGGTTCCTACCAAAGGTTCCAACTTTTCCCCTGCTACTCCGTCATCCCCCCCCCCCCCCCCCTGAAGACGTTTTTTAAGAGTTCTTCACCACCTCCAAAACTTGTTGTAGAAGCCCCCCCCCCTCAAGTCCCATCCAATCCCAGCCTCCCTCCCGCCCTTTTTGATCCCCCAAGACAAGGCAGCCAAGGAAAATGCGTCCACCTCCCCCCCGTCTGCCGTGATGTTTTTTTTCGACGTCACATAACTGACATGCCTCCCCGCCCACCTCTCCCGCCACCCCCAAAGATTCCCGGATAAGAGAAGAACCCCCCTCCCCCATTAAAGAGATTTAAGCATAGCCCTCCTCTTTGAGTGCCATGTAACATTAGTCCCCTCAGAAAAGTTAAGCAACATTTTTTGCCCTGTTTCTCCCCAGACGAATACCCTGTCTTTTTTAAACGAAGTCCCCCTTTTCCCTTTGATTTCTTTTTCCACCCACTCCAAAGCCGTCAGAAAACGGAGTTTGAAAAATTGAAAGTGATTCCCAACCCCTCCCCCATCCCTCCCACGGGCCGCCTGCACAAGCCTAACCATTGTCCCCCTCCACAACGCTATCTTTTTCTTTTTCCCCCCCCCCCCCTTTTCCTTTAGTTTTTTGTTGAGCCGATCTACTGTCTTTTTGGCTTGCCGGATGGTTTTTTGTTTTCTGAGGTCTAAATCTTTTGAGATGCATGTGAGCCTGTTTTTTTGAGAGTTCAAGGTGATTTGGACTTTGTTTCGTTTCATTGGGTCTGACAGGGGAGTTTTTGTTTTTATGGGTAGAGTTGCCGGCTTCTCACGTATTTTTATAGGTCAAAACTCACTAGATTGCGTGAGTGCCGGGTCTTGCTTTCCTTATTGGAGATGGGAGAGCTCTGTCCTGGTCTTGTCGGGCGCTCTTATTTTTGCTCTTTTTTTTTTTTGCGGTTTGATGGCGGTCCTTACTATTTGTCTTGTTTGGTCGTTTTTTGGCGGCCTTTGATTATTAGTCGAGACAGTCTTAGTTTTTTTTTTTGCTCATGGGATTTGCGGCGCTGTATTTGTGGTTTTTTTCTTTTGTTTTGGAATTTGTGCCTTGGGCGTGCTCTTTGCCTGTTTTTGAGGGTTGCCTTTGTTTGGGTCGGTCTTCCATTTGTGTTTTGCTTCTTGGATCCCTTCCGTTCTCTTTGGAGTCCGATTCGAAGTTAGTGTTGATTTTTTGCTTCTTTTTTTGTTCAGGGGGGGCACGCATTCATAGATTAAACGATTTGTTTTTCACCCTCCTCACAACTGAACTCGGGAAGGATCCTCCCTTTCCAAAAGAACACCGAGGTGCCCCCCCCCCCCAAACGCTTTTTTTCCAATGTCAGGTGTTCCTAAAGCCATTTGAAAGGCCCCCCCGACCAAAGACAGCACTAGAAACAAGAACCCAAAATTTTGACTTCTAACCGGCAGCAATTTTTTAGAATGATTTCTCCTCCGGTTGCACCCTCCTGTCCAGTGCCATTTCCGTGACTCATGGCGATTGACAACACAACCCCAAGCCAGCCAAACGTTACCGGTCGAGTGTTTTCCCTTACGGTCTCATTTCCCTCTTCTTTCCATTCCTTTTAGGACTTTAGTCCCTAGGGATTGTGTATTTTTTTTCCTCGTTGAGTCAGTTTTTCAGTCAAGGTTTTTATTCGGCGTTTTTTCACGGTGGTTCTCTTGTGTATTAGGGAGACCCCGGTTTTTCTCCCTTCTCGGTCCTTGATAGTATCTACGGGCTCCTTTTTGGATGGTCGCCCTTAGATTTTGGGTTGCTCTTCCCCGCTTCCTCAATATCCCCGCTTTTTTGGACGGTGTCCTTTTTCTCTGTGGTCTTTTCTTCTTCTGAGTCTGATTTGCGGGATTTTTTTTTTTGCGCTAACTGCCGTTTGCGGTTGTTCTCTCCCGATTTTTGACAGGGGACCTAAGCCAGAAAACTTAGAGCCTTTGCATTGGTGTTTTAATTTAATTTCGCGCGAAATGTAAGTCGGAATTGTTCCCCCGAGAGTTTTCCCGTTGTTTGTCTAGTTGGGCGAACGTTTCTTTATGGGCGGTCCCCTCACTGAATAATTCAGAGCCCCTAGTCAGTCAGTCTCACGACCCCCTACAACCGTTTTCGTTGACAGGCCCGTGTTTTTTTTTCGTTTGGGGTCTTTTCCTTTCTATGACTGTTTTTCGATTTTAGGGCCCGTGCTTTTTGCCCCCCGTTCCATACCGTTGGAAAGTGCTTCCACACCTTTCGATTTTGTCGCATGTCCCCCGGGCCTTAGTTTTTTTCGTGTGCCTTTTTTTTCAACCATCTGTTCGGCTTCTGCTTTTGCCATTTCCCCCAATAAACGAATGGGAAAGAGTTTCGCCATTGGTTTTCTCTTTTCCTGCCGATACCCCCCCAGTCCTCCTTCATCGACACAACCCTCTCGACGGTTGTGTTAGCTTTGTCTTAGCAGGATGTCCTCTTTTCCGGCCGTTTTAGGGTTTCAGTCCCCCTCAACCCCCTCATGATTCTAACTTTTTCCTTGTTTTCACCAAGTATTTTGCTAAAGTGGCTGCTGTAGAACTTTTCTTTGAGGTTGCAAACCGTCTTTGTACCCCTTATCTACCCCTCTCACTTTCTCTTTTGCGTAGATGCTTTAAGATCTTTTTTTTTTCTCTTCCTGGTGGTTTCCCCCCCCTCTTCGACGGGAGTTTCGTTGGGCGAAGAGTCCTTCTCTTTCCTTGGTTGTCCCACGGGTCCCCCCCAAAAGACGTTACGAACCCCCGTTTTTTTTAAGGCCCTTCCCCTTCGGGATCCCTTTGGCAGTCGCAGTTGGTGTGAGAGGTTTTTTCTATGTTTGACCCCCCCCTACGATGTTTAAGTAAAAGCATTGATCCCTCGCGTCTACTACGTCCTGCCCCCTTTTGTCCCCCATCTCACCAGTTGAGCTCCCCTACTCCCCCCTATTTACCCTCTCTCTGATTGGCCCCGGCATTCTCCCCCTCTCCCACCTATTTCCCTTCCCATTCCACTCATTCCTCCCTTCTTCCCCACTACCCCCCACGGTCCCCGAGAAAGCAGTCCTTTTCTGTTTAGGAGCGTCCCCATAATGATTCCGGATCGCAGTTAACTTCTTTTGTACCCACCCGACGCCGATTTTTTTTCTTTTTCGCAACGGCGGCTTTTCCTGCAGTCAGCCGCCAGACCACCCGCCTCTGAGGGTGGATTTTTCTCTCGCGTTCCGTCGTTCGAGGCTGCCAGGTCTACGGGTTGCTACTGTGCTTATCCATGAAGAACTTGACCAGTGGAGGTGCGAGCCAGTTTGTTTTTCAAGATTTTTTCAGTGACCCGACACAATGCTTTTCTTGAACGGCAGTAGCACCTGACCAAGGGTTAATCCTGCGCCCCGCACGGTTCAAGACTTCCAAGGTTTTAATTTCCGAGTTTTTGATGTTTCGGGCGGCCCTTGAGGACGTCCAGGACCCCCAAGAACAATAGACACGGATCACCGCAGGAGAGCTTCGGTTTGATTGCCTTGTCCTGGCGCTAGCGCAGTCCCCTCCATCCATTCTGGGTTTTTTGCTGTTGGCTTCTCTGATCGATTTAGGCCTGGTTTTGGCTGCTTTTTGGGACTTTTCTGGCCGGCTACCCCGTTGCCTGCCGTTGACTTCTCTACGCCATTGTGGGCGGAGTGCCCTCTGGGTTGAAATATCGGCAGCTAATTGTTTTTTTTGTCTACCCCCCTTTTTCCTGAGATCCCGAGCCCCCCTGCCCCCCCCCCCCAACTCCGTGACCCCAGAGAGGCCCGCCCCCATTTCTTTTCTTGGCCCCATCTCCTTGGCTGTCTCCTCTTGTATTTTTTCGTCAGCGTGAGTTTCTGGTCAAGTGTCCAGCTCCTTCTCAGACCCCGCTTTCAACGTCTTTGTGAGTCTTTCCGCCGCCCACCTGGCATGGTTCCAACAGCGCCACGATTTACCAAGCTCGTACCGAACTGTCAGCCTTCTACCCTCTCCACAGTTCCAAAGTTCTCGCCGCTCTGGGTTCCCTCACGAAAGCCCCCCGAAAAGGGTTAGCCCAGCATGACCGATCGCCCGATCACTCGATTTGTAACCGCAGGGCACCGGCCTCGTTTTTCGTGTGGACCATCCTGTTTTTAAACCCAATCAACCCCAGTCCACGTCTGGCGCTGGTTTTGACACGCGACATTTTTTTTTTTTTCCAGAGAACGCCCCCCCTGGAATTACCCAGGGGCTAACTTCGGTCTTCTCTGCTGTCAGGAACAAGGAACCCCATTTTAGTGGTGCTCCACTCGTCATTGGCTACCTCCCCCCTAGAGTGACCTGTTGGCTTTTTTTTTGATTGCCAGTAGGCGACCACTTCAACCCTTGGTCGGCCATGAAGTCCCCTTCGCGAAACAAACGTGGCATAGATCACTGAACTCTCCCCCAACTTTTTTTTTTTTGTTCTAGTGTATTTTCTCTGGGCCGCGCTGCAAAGAGTGCCCATCCCTTTTGCTTCATTTTTCCGGACTTTTCTCCTTTTTGACTAGCATCGATCAAACCCTGTTCACACCGTGGGGGCGGTCCGTTTCCCCCCCCCGATCTTGGGCTTGGTCTACTGGGCCCCCCCCCCCCCTTTCTCTATTCGGTAAGTAGTTTTGTTTTCCCCCCCGTCGGGCTGCCTTGATTTCCGTAGCCTACCTGTTCATCGATTTGTTGCCGGCCCTGCTTCTTTCCCGTAAGGTGCGGCTCGGTTTTTTGCTGGTCATCTTGTCCGTCGTTCCACCTACCTTCTTTTTTCCAGCCAACTTTCCCGCGGGTGGTTCTGTTCCTCGGCTTGTGACGCCCCTTGCCTTCAAGAAAGGCGTTGTCCCCGGCGTTCGCCCACTGTGGCGTCGACGTCCTGCTCTGCGATGT